>Ga0181578_10004926_pt1 | contig 11764 bp, 15 predicted proteins | sample 071ome_21_FD_148659 | JGI IMG/M metagenome (GOLD analysis project Ga0181578, IMG submission 148659) | Coastal salt marsh microbial communities from the Groves Creek Marsh, Skidaway Island, Georgia - 071401CT metaG (spades assembly) | ecosystem: Environmental > Aquatic > Marine > Intertidal zone... | reverse complement strand
GAACTCTTTGTCTTCCCAACCGTTTTCGAAGATGTGCCAGAGAATACCCCAGATCAGAGCCACGTCTGTACCCGGACGGAAACGCACATATTCATCAGCATGCGCCGCTGTTCTGGTGAAACGCGGATCACAAACGATCAAAGGCGCGTTGTTTTGTTCTTTGGCTTTCAAAACATGGAGCAAAGATACAGGATGCGCTTCGGCAGGGTTACCACCGATGATAAAGATCGCTTTCGAGTTATGGATGTCATTGTAGCTGTTGGTCATGGCGCCGTAGCCCCATGTATTTGCAACACCTGCAACCGTTGTTGAGTGACAGATCCGGGCCTGGTGGTCTACGTTATTTGTACCCCAATAGGCCGCAAATTTGCGGAACAGATATGCCTGTTCATTGTTAAATTTCGCAGAGCCCAGCCAATACACGCTGTCTGGTCCACTTTGATCGCGGATGGTCATCATACCATCGCCTATTTCATTTATGGCTTGTTCCCAGCTGATGCGCTTCCACTCACCACCCTCTTTTTTCATCGGGTATTTGAGACGGCGCTCGCCGTGTGCGTGTTCACGCACTGCTGCCCCTTTGGCACAATGAGCACCAAGGTTAAATGGGCTGTCCCATCCCGGCTCTTGACCGGTCCAGACGCCATTTTGAACTTCTGCAACAACCGTACATCCCACGGAGCAGTGCGTACACACTGACTTGATGGTTTCGACGGCTGCATTTGCAGCACTTGATGCATTCGCGGCTGTAACAGTACCACCCGTGGCACTGATCGCGGCTAGCCCTCCTATGGCCAATCCTGATCCACGCAGGAACGTGCGTCGATCGACAGATGTGTTTTTCACATCTGAAAGGATACTTGCCCGCTGGGAGCGTCGCGCAACCCCGTTGGTCTTTTTCCTTAACATTGTAATCTCCCTTGCTGTCCTATGATTAGGTTTGCTTGGTATCGAAGTTTCTTTTCAAAGCCGCTGAGCGTCACGCAATCGTTGGCCTCGTCTTTGATGAATGTCCAACCAACAGGCTGGGCAGACGGTTTTTAAAAACTCAAGCTGTCGTAATAGGCACGCGTATGTTCTGTATCCTGCATTTTATCCAACGCAGGCTCAGCCACATCAGCTGCCACTTGAGTGGTCGACAAAGCCGTTGCCGCAAGCGCCGCCGGGGCGGTGGTACTTGCCAGCTTTAAAAAGTCACGTCTTGTCGACTTGTCTTTTAGTTTTTCCGTCATAAATACGGCTCCTTCAGTTGTGGCAGGATCACTCCCACCGGCTCGTTGCCCTATCGGGCGCTCATTCGGAAAGCTTCGCGTTCTATCTCCATGAAAAGGCGGCCAACTTGGCCAACTGATCCATAAAAGACAGAGTTTTTAGCACCTTCCAAATCCGTGAAAAAATGTCCGGCCCAAGGACCGATGTGTTTGTTGAAGAATTCCCGTTGCACCTCAACGGGGCGCGGTTCTCCAAAGCGTCCGACAATCAAGGCTCCCATCATTTCCATCAATGAGGCAATGTTGTCTTCGGGTTCGTAAACAGATTCTGACCTGCGAATACCCATCGCTGCCATGTCAGAGCGCAGCGCGGCAAGGGGCTTCTCGTTCAAGAAACCCGTAATATAAAAGCTTGCGTAGGGCAGCAATTCACCACGCCCAAGTCCGATAAACAAAGCGTTGAATTCCGACTCCACCCCCTTGACCTTACTTACTTTTGCAACGCGTGCCAGCCCGTTCATCGCCTGCCCGAACTCGCTTTCATCGCCAGATAAGTCACTGCATTGATCAAGCAATATCTGATCGGCCGGGCGCGCCAAAAGAAGTCCGAGAAAGTTGTAGACATCTGCTCTCAGGCGATCTTCGTCGCCGATTTTAAAATCAGATGCAGTCTGCGCGTTCATGCAACGTCTCTCTTTCCAGTTCTTTCAATTCCATTAATTCCATGCAGCCCCGAACTAAACTGTAAACCATCATCGGCATTTGAAGCAAATCGAAACCGCATCCGACGAGGTTTCAACGGAGCTTCGTCAATACCGTCCTCGCTTACTTCTTCACGCTTGATCAAGTGATCTTCGTGACAAACCTGATCGGAGATTTCATCCTCGCTGGCGCTCAAGGACATGTCATTCGGCGTTTCCTCTTCGAGACTCTCTTCTGCCTCAGCCAATTCTTGCGCTGCCTCATCTTCTTTTTTCTTTGCAAGCTCAGCTAAATATTCAACATGCGCCAACATGCCTTTGCCAACTTGATATGTGGACATGAGGTTCTCCACGACGGTTGCCGCATCCGTGTAATTTTCGCCATAATCGACAAGACCGTCTACATTCGCCAGAATTGGATTTAACCGCCAAAACCGGCGCAATGCACGCCTCCGCAACCGCTCGGGCACAGATTTTGCCATAAACCCAGCAACATTATCGTCTGCTGTCAGAGTATCAGGGTCGGGAAGATTATGCTCTAACAAAATTTCTTCGTCCGACTTTTCTTCTTGGACCTCATTTAGCTGGGCTTGCGCTTTTTCGCTCTCTACCTCACGCAGTACCTCTTCTTCCTCCGCCACCCGAGCACGTCGCGCACTCCAGAAATCAGTTGATTGTGTCAATTCAACCTCTCCCTCCTTATGGAGGCCGGCGTACGATACACATCGCTGTGCTGCACTATGCGGCCATCGCCAATCCCCTCTTCGGACAGATCGATATCCTGAGGCCTTCTTTTGCGCTTAACAAAGACCTCATCTTCGTGATGCTCTTCAATAAATTTGCTCACCCAGGCGACCAAAGCATCGGGCATCATCACTTTTTCGACAAATTCTTCGCCCGTATCGCAATAGTCCTGCGCTTCATATGGAGACGCAGTCACAAGCAATACTTCAGGCGGCGTATCACTATCTTCGCTGGGTCGCAAAATCACGTACACGCTTGGCGGCCTGTCACTAAGGCTAACTCGGTAGGCTTCGGTTTCCCCACGGAACAGTTCAAGGGCTTTTGTGGCAGCGTGAAATTCGATCGCCTCGCCATCTCTGCGCAGTTCAAACCAATCCGCAGGGCCAGCACCTGGCAAGACTGCCACTGGCCTCCAACTCCATTTTTGCCATTTTGTAACGCCAGGAAGACGCCTGATGACGACGCCTAATGAAATGGATTGACTGAACCCAGACCGTTTGATTTGCTTTTCCCCGCGGTTTGATCTTATGCAAACTTCTTTGTTACCCCCATGATAGCCAATTTCTGCCGCATGAACAGACAAATAATGGGCGCATATGGCAATATTCTAAATTTTTTGGGACCTGACTATTAACTTTTTTCTAGTCACTGGATTCTACTGTGGGATATTACGCAATTCTACTGCGGGATATTAAGCTCAAAACAGAAGAAAAAATGCTCCATGCGTCAAGCTCATGGATCGATAATAATTCTTGGGATTACAATTTCTTCATCTGAACTGTGGCGATTGATCGCATCACTGCAGCATCTTGTGAAAGCTTCTTTTTCCAGTAGCAAAACAAAATTTGAACGCTATGCTTATCCTCTGGAAGATACGAGAAATTCTGAAAATCTGGCTTACATAAGCCAAGACGCCCTTGGAACCTAAGTCTGCCGGAGAAGGTTATGACAAAAAGATTGGTATTATGCAGCTGTGAAGGATCGCAGGCCATTGATGCGCAAGCGCTGGCTCAGGCCACAGGGTTTTCCTGTTCTAAAGTGTACAGTTCACTGTGTTACAGCCAACAAGACAGTGCAGCAAAAGAATTGTCACACGAAAATGTACTCATCGCCTGTGGTCAGGAAATTGATTTCTTTCAAGACCTTGCCGAAGAACTTGAAGCCAATGAACCCGATTTCATTGATCTTCGCGACCGTGCAGGTTGGTCTGTGGATGAAAAAAGTAAAACGCCTAAAATGGCCGCGCTTCTGGCTGATGCACAGATGGATCTTAACCAACAGAAATCTCTTGACGTCATTTCACATGGCGCCTGTTTTATTTTTGGCGAACCCGAGGCGGTGCTGCGTGCAGCGGAAAGCTTAAAGGATCAATTGGCGCTGACTTTGCTTTTTGAAAACATTGATGACGCTCCTGATGACCGCTCTTTTGACGTGATGTTGGGCAGTTTACGAAAGGTAAGCGGCGCGCTTGGCGGGTTTCAAATAGAAGTGGATCAAGCGCAATTTCTGGTTCCGTCCGGCAAGGGCGCCTATAAATATGGACCTCCCAAAGATGGGGGTCAGGCAGAATGCGACATCGTTTTGGATCTCAGCGGGGCTGCACCAAAAGTTGCAGCTCCAGACAAACGCGAAGGTTATCTTTGCGCGGATCCAAAAGACCCAATAGCAGTCGCGCGCGGCATAGTGGAAGCCGCGCAATTGATAGGCACCTTTGAAAAGCCTCTTTATGTAAAAGTCGAAGAACATCTTTGCGCACATTCTAGAGCAGAAACTATCGCCTGTTCGAATTGCCTCAACATCTGTCCAACCGGAGCCATAACTCCTCAGGGCGAACATGTGGTCATAGATCCGATGATCTGTGCCGGATGTGGAGCGTGCAGCGCAGTTTGTCCTAGTGGTGCCATATCATATGATGCCCCTTCACCAGAGCTAATGTTCCTGCGACTGCGTACCCTGTCTGAGGCGTATCGCTCTGCCGGGGGGGTTGATCCCAGCCTTCTTGTTGTTGATGACGGACTTGGGAGTGATATGCTGCGCGCATCGGCCCGTTATTTTGGTGGGCTACCAGCAGATTGTATTCCGCTAACGCTCAGCGCAGTGTCCACCTTTGGTCATGCGGAAATTACCGCGGCATTTGCCTGTGGCTTTGCCTCGGTTGATATTCTCCTGACACCAGGCTCGGAGCGGGACGCATTTGAACGAGAAATTCCTCTTGCAGAAGCAATTTGCGGGCCCGGCAAAATCCGGCTTCTTGAGGAGTCTGATCCAGAGGCTCTTTCAGACTTACTTTTTGACCGGACACCTCAGAAAGGGTTGATAGATACGATTATTCCTATGGGCAGCCGCAGGCAAGTGACCCGCACCGCAGCACAGGCTATCCACGACAAAGACACGATCCTGCCGCTTCCAGCAAACGCACCATACGGCGCTGTATTGGTCAACACAGACACATGTACGTTGTGCCTGTCCTGCGTTTCACTCTGCCCGTCTGGGGCATTGGCTGATAATCCCGATAAACCCGAATTGCGATTTCAGGAGGACGCTTGCCTGCAATGTGGCCTATGCGCAAACATTTGTCCTGAGAAAGCAATCGTTTTAAAACCACAACTCAATTTGACCGATACTGCGCTGTCGCAGGTCATCTTGAACGAGGAAGACCCATTTGCCTGCATTGAATGTGGCGCGTTGTTCGGGGTAAAATCAACTGTGGAACGCATCTTGGAAAAGCTAAGCGGAAAACATGCAATGTTTGCGTCTGAAAAGGCCGCACAGATGATTCAAATGTGCGACAAATGCCGCGTAGGCGCACAATTTCATATAGAAAACAACCCCTTCGCCGGGGATAGCCGTCCCAAGGTGCGTAGGACAGAAGATTATCTGTCAAAGAGAAAAGATCACTGAATGTGTCGGTAAAATCAAAACTCTGTTCACTTTGCAGTCCCAAAAAGCAAATGGAATTTTGTCAGTTCATCAAAAGATAAAAAGCCGTCAGTGCGTTAGTTTGATTGAATTCTTTGCCCCAAATCTGCCGGTATGACTTGGCGGGTAAAAGCAATTATTTCGTCCAATTCTTCTAAGGTTAAAAAAATTGGCGAAATCGGAGGGGGTGAGCCTTCGGAAAAGGGTTCACTGACGTCTTCTATTTGGGTAAACGACGGATGCGGATTTAAAGTGAAAAAGGCTTCGAAGCGGATTTCCCAATCTTGAAATGTCCGTAGCGCAGCAAAAGAAGGGGTGGAGCCAATAGTTTTTTTCCGGTTGGTTTCATCAATCGCGTGACATCGTCCACAATTCTTCATAGCAATCTGATGACCCAACGTTACATCAACGAGCTCAGTTTCTTGTGGCGTCAATAGGGCTACATCAAATTGGGTCGAAAACGTCATGCCATCACTTGAAACAAAGCTCTCGATTGCACTTTTTCCAATGTCTGAAGTGATCCAATCTCTGAACGTTTCAGCAAAATCAGATGCACCTTCTCCTTGAACGGATACATACCAAATTTCAGATCCACTCTGAAATGCCGGTGATCCTTCCTTTTGTCTACTCAACACAACATCTGCCTGCGCCTGAATTGGAGCGAGACCGACCCGAATGTTATGCTTTAACGAGAATCGCGGTAAAATATGTTTTAATACTCCTGTGCCCGTAAGAGAATCAGGAGCATAAAGAGCAATATGTTTCTGCTCCGCCCAACTCCCTCCCCCGAGAAGTAAGAAAAAGGTGGTAAGAACCCAAACGAAAGGCGTAATTATGATCTTGTCATTTTCTTTCTTCAAAGCTTTCTTTGCCCTATCTGAAAATTAAGCTAAGTAGCCTTTAACATAATTTGGAGCAAAAGATGAGCGAAGATTTTAATATGTCGATGCGCAAATTCCTTAAACAGGTTGGCGTAACATCTCAGCAAGCGATAGAAAATGCGCTTAGAGACGCACCCGACAGCGTTGGGAAAAGCTTCGAAGTTAAGATGATTTTGACGATTGAAGGGCTGGAGCTCGAACATATCGTCACTGGCAAAATAGAAGGTTAAAAAGAGTGCCCCTTACTCGCGAGATGGTGCTTGCCACCCTTAAAACAATAAACGATCCGGTTTCAGGCAAAGACATCCATGCTGCCGGCGTTATTCGTGCGCTCAATGTTGAGAATGGATCGGTCCGCTTCGTAATGGAAATTAATCCGTCGCAGGCAAAATTGTATGAGCCAATCCGCCAAGAGGCGGAAGAATTGGTCCGAGCGCTTGAGGGATGCGACACCGTCTCTGTCGTGCTTACTGCTCATGAAGATAAAAAACCGCCAGACCTCAAACCCAACAAACGCCCCGAGCCAAAGGGACCAGAGCGCATACCCGGCGTTGCGCATGTGATTGCCGTTGCCTCCGGTAAGGGTGGAGTCGGTAAATCCACCGTATCCGCAAATCTTGCCTGTGCGCTCGCCGCTCAAGGCAAGAAAGTCGGACTGTTAGACGCCGATGTCTATGGACCCTCACAGCCCAGAATGCTCGGCGTTTCGGGACGCCCCTCTAGCCCAGATGGAAAAATTATCCTCCCCTTGCGCAATCATGGCGTGACGATGATGTCATTAGGTCTGATGACAAATGAAGATCAGGCAGTCGTCTGGAGGGGACCGATGTTGATGGGCGCTTTGCAGCAAATGTTGCTGCAGGTGCAATGGGGCGCGCTTGACGTGTTGATTGTAGATCTGCCTCCTGGCACTGGCGATGTACAATTGAGCCTTGCCCAAAAAACACATCTAAGCGGTGCAGTCATAGTAAGTACACCCCAAGATGTTGCCTTGCTGGATGCGCGTAAAGGCATTGACATGTTTAGACAGCTCAACACGCCTTTGCTTGGAATGATCGAAAATATGTCCACGCATATCTGTTCAAACTGCGGTCACGAAGAACATATTTTTGGCCACGGAGGAGTTGCGAACGAAGCGAAAAAGCTGGGCATACCTCTGTTAGCCGAAATTCCACTAAGCCTTGACGTGAGAATTGGCGCTGATGGTGGTGTTCCAATTGTCGTTGGAAAACCAGACAGCGTGCAGGCCAAAGCCTTTCATCAAATAGCCGAACAATTGATTGAAAAGGTACGATTGTGACTTTAGAGCCGATCTTTCCACCTCTGCTCACCGGCGTTGCCTGTGAACCGGGAATTGATCCATTTGACAAAGCTCTCATGCTTGCAGCGAGAGGTTGTGACGCCGGGACAATTACTTACAGCATCACAGAAAATTTGCTTGCTGCGGGCTTTGTGTTTGCTCCTGATGTAGAGCTCTCCAAAAGTCTGGCGATGTTACCGCTTTGCGGCGTCGGATTTCAGAACGCACTTGGTGCATTGGCCCCGCCCGAAGTCGCAGTACATCTGGAATGGAGCGGCCAAATCCGGATCAATGCTGCAAAATGCGGCAACCTTCAAGTCGCGGCCTCTGTAAAACAAGCAAACGAAATCCCAGACTGGTTGGTCGTGGGGCTGACGGTCCCACTATGGATGGACAATGACGCTCCTGGAAAGACACCTGATGCAACATCCCTCTTCGAAGAAGGCTGCGCAGACGTGGAACCATTGCGCCTCTTGGAAAGCTGGGCGCGCCATTGTCTGGTTTGGATCAACACATGGGAAGCCCAGGGCGCAGAACCGCTCCACAGGGAATGGCGGGGACTGGCCTTTAATATCGGAAGCGACATAACGCACAAAGGGGTGCATGGGAATTTTATGGGCGTCGATGAGAACTTTGGTCTCCTATTGAGAGCAGCAGATACAACACATCTTTTCCCCCTCACAGATCTTTTGAAGGACACCAAATGAAGCTTGCACGCGCCATCCATTTCGACGAAAGCGATCAACGCGTCTTCCACAGTCCTGCGCAAACCGGGGAATGGTGCATTTCGGGCGGGTTTGAATTTTCAGACTGGAGCGAAGCAGATCTTGATGGCAAGGCGAGGCAAGCCTTTGCTAACGGTTGGCTGGGCCTAACAACCTTTGGTCGGGTAACTTTCGTGGCTGTGACCCAAATCGAAGAAGCTGAGAGCGAGACGCTCGCGCAGGCGTTGGCGCAACATTTTGTACATTTTTATGGGGCGCCAACCGCGGAGGCGGCACTCAACGTGGCCCGTCAGGAAATATCACATATGGTAGATCTGTGCGATGAGCACGACCCCAATACACTTTTGACCGTTGCTCGTGAACTGGGCGATGCAGGGGTTCACGAAAGCTATCGCGTTATCACTCCACAGGATGCTGGCCTCGAACAATTCGCACTTCACGGCAGCCTAGACGATGGATAAGCCGTCCTGTGGCAATGCCAATTGATCTGTACAAGGAAAACGAATGTCACCTACGCCACTGATATTGGAATTAGGTACTGGATCTTCTTTGCGCTCTGGAAGTTATACTAAGGCCGCATGCAGGGCGGTTCGCGATGCGTTGTGGCGGAACTCGATCAATCTTGCTGAACTTTTTGATGGTCAAAAATCAGATATGATCATAGATGTGGAAATTGCTTGTCAAAGGCCCGAAAAAGTTGATGTCAGTGCAGTGATTGACGCATTTCCATATGGTCAAATATCGACAAAATCAGTTCTGGGGGGATTGGATATACAGCACCCTGCGAACTCTCAATGCCCACCAACCATCATTGCCCATGCTGCAATAATTGTATCGCTCAACCTGGCAACAAAGGGCGGATGAATGAAACGGCTTATCCTTGAAATCGGCTCAGGCGCAGATCTTTACGGGCAAGATTATACCAAAGCCGCCCTAAGGGCGCTGGATGACGCGCTTCGGCGCAGCTCTATTTTGATGTTTGGTGCTCTCGATCTTGCGCACTCAGAGATGAAGGTTGAGATCACGATCGGGGTTCAGGACCCTTCTAGAGTAGATATCAAACAAATTGCTGACGCTGTCCCGCGCGGAAAACCTAATGTAAAGGTTGTTTTTGGCGGTCAGAATGTTGATCCGCGCGGATTTGGTGAAGCCAGCGTGATTGCGAGCTGTGCAATTGAGGCATTTGTTCCAAGTATGGAAAACCGCTTTGCAATATTGCGATGAGCGCGGACCAGCAATTTTCCCAGTGCACCGTAACATAAGCGCCAAACTTGGGTCAGGACGAATTGATTTGGAAAATAATTTCATTTTGATTGGTATGTCATCTCTCCCGCCAGTTATTCAAAAGGCGAAGCAATTTCGCACTGGGCCACGCAAGAATATATTAATTAAAATTACAATGTACCGCTACACTATGACAAATTCTACGTCATTAAACAAAATCTAGATGATGAAACTTTGACGGTAAAAGAAATTCACCTGACTGATTAGATACATTTACTAGCCTCTGCTAAGGCGCGTTTCTATGCAGCCCCAATACCATAGGCACATTGACAAAAAATCACATTAAACCCACACCAGAAAGCTCAATTTGATCGCATATGTGTAGACACAATATTCGGGTTTATTCCGGTTTAGCACGATCAGTTTTTCAGTTGGCGACATTAATAACAGGAAGACGTTGACGCACCAATTCAACAAACCAACGCATGCCATAAACCAACGCATCATCGTTAAAATCATAGGCGCTATTATGGAGGGGCGCGCTGTCACCGTTTCCAATATTGGCAAATGCTCCAGGTGCCAAGCTGAGCGCTCTGGCAAAATCTTCAGAGGCCCCCATTCTGGCCGCATTGTCATTAATTGAGGCAGGGTCAAAGACTTCTTTTGCTGCGTCCAAACAGTATTTTGTCGCTGATACGTCATTGACCAGAGGGACAAAAACACGTTCATAATCTACGTCAGCTTCACAGCCATGCGCCATGGCCACGCCCTGAGCGATGCGGCGCATAGCTGCCTCTATGGTTTGACTGACGGTATCGTCAAAGTGACGACAATCGCCTTCAATCACAGCTTCGCTTGAAATCGCGTTTTTCACATTGTCTCCTGAAATGGACGTGACCGAAACAACTGCAAGCTTTGCCGGATCAACTGAACGTGCCACAATGTTCTGTAGTTCATTTACAATAGAACAAGCACAGACAATTGCATCCCTGCAATCCTGCGGGCGTGATGCATGACCGCCGCGACCACGCACTTTTATCCGAAATCCGTCCTCTGCCCCCATAAAAGGCCCCGGACAAATTTCAAAGGATCCCACAGGCAGGCCCGGCCGATTGTGCAGCCCATAAATTTCGTCAAACAATATCTTGCTTCCAAACCCATCGCGGATCATCGCATTCATCCCTTGCCCCCATTCCTCGGCAGGTTGAAATACAAAATGAACTGTGCCGTCAAAACCGCCCTCTTTGGCAAGCACGGCAGCCGCCCCAAGCAGCATTGTAGTATGCCCATCATGTCCACAGGCGTGCATGAGACCCGGGCTTTGGGAGGCATATGGCAAATTAGTGGTCTCGTGAATGCGCAAACAATCCATATCAGCGCGCAAAGCAATCTGCTTTTTTGCCTGCCCCAATTTCAGGGTCGCCACAACTCCGGTCGTGCCGATCGATGTCTGAACATTCTTAATCCCAAAATCGCTTAGTTTTTCCACAACGAAATCGGCAGTCTTTGTTTCTTCAAAACCAAATTCGGGGTTCTGGTGAAGATGGCGGCGCCAGGAGCGCATATCCTTTTCTAAATCAGAAAATGTCATGGCTGTTATCCCAATTTGAAAGCTTTGCCGGAAAATGCCGTAATCCCTCATAGCTTTTTGCGTTTTGCCAATCCAGAGTAACTTTACCCTCTTTTTGCGTGTTGCTCACGGCACGCGACAAAACAATGAAATAGAGACATTCCCAAAATTCAGCTCACATCCGGCAAATTATTGAAATATATCTCTCTTTCGCTCATCCATTCCTCCATCGCCATGGGGGTGGCCATAAGCGTCTTCATCCTTTCTGCGGCTTTTAAATGATCTGTATCGTTTTTTGCAAACATTTCCATCGCGTGTTGTCGGCTTTGGCGTGCAACATCCGCAAAGCTGTCACCTAAAAAGGCCTGTTCGCAGGCTCCTCCCAATTCTTTACAGGTAATCTTTTTCATCTCTCTCACTCTGTCGATCTCACGACTTTGCATAAGACCTCTACTTCTTTAAAGATACGGTATTACGCGGTCCTGTTTT
>Ga0181578_10004920_pt1 | contig 11773 bp, 5 predicted proteins | sample 071ome_21_FD_148659 | JGI IMG/M metagenome (GOLD analysis project Ga0181578, IMG submission 148659) | Coastal salt marsh microbial communities from the Groves Creek Marsh, Skidaway Island, Georgia - 071401CT metaG (spades assembly) | ecosystem: Environmental > Aquatic > Marine > Intertidal zone... | reverse complement strand
GATAATAATATTATTGAAAAACGTCCAATTGAATATATAGCTGGTTTATACAAAATTTTTGATGAAATTTTAGTAAATGCTATAGACCATATTGTGCGATTACAAGAATTAGAAGATAATGATATTAGACAATTAACATCAATAAATAAGAAAGATAAAATTCATCAAACAAAAAATATTAAAATTAATATTAATAAAGATAATGGGGAAATTTCAGTATATAATGATGGTGATGGTATATCAATTCATAAAGATGAAAAACATAATATATATGTTCCTGAAATGTTATTAGGACATTTATTATCATCATCTAATTATGATGATAGTAAAGAGCGAACAATTGGTGGTATGAATGGAATTGGAGCATCCGCTGCTAATATTTATTCAACAAAATTCATAGTAGAAACAGTTGATAGTCATAGAGAATTAAAATATATTCAAGAATTTTCAAATAATATGTCAAATAAAACTGAACCAAAAATTACAAAATATACGAAATATCCATATACAAAAATAACATTTACACCAGATTATAAAAGATTTAAATTAGATAATTTATCCGATGATATGTATAGTTTAATGATGAAACGTGCTTATGATGTATGTGCTCTTACACCTTCAAACGTAAAAGTTTATTTAAATGATAATGAAATAACAATTAAATGTTTTGAAAAATATTGTAATTTATATTTAAATAAATATAAATGCGACCAAGTGCGTCATTATGAATTAGTTAATGATAGATGGGAAGTATTAATTGCTGAAATGGATAATGATATTGAGATAGAAAATGATATAGATGCTAATAGTGATACATCAAGTATAAAAAATGGAAAACTAAAAAAAGATAGAGAACATAAAGGATTTGAGCAAATATCATTTGTAAATGGTATTTGGACTTTACGTGGAGGGCGTCATGTAGAATATATAGTAAATAATTTTGTAAAGAAATTTATAGATTATGCGAAATCAAAGAAACGTAAAGGAATTGAAAATGTAAAACCTCAATATATTAAAGATAATCTTATTGTATTTATAAAATGTGTAATACCTAATCCGGCATTTGATTCACAATCAAAGGAACTACTAACAACTCCAGTTGCTAAATTTGGTTCTAAATGTGAAATATCAGATAAATTTGTAGAAAAAATTTATAAATCGCATATATTAGATAGATTACTTACATTAAATAATGATGATAATTTAAAAATGTTAAAGAAGACAGATGGTAAGAAATCTAATCATATATATGGAATTCCTAAATTAGATGATGCTAATTGGGCTGGTACGGATAAAAGTCATGAATGTGTATTAATATTAACAGAAGGGCTTTCAGCAAAAACTATGGCGATCGCTGGATTATCAGAAGTTGGAAGAGATAGATATGGTGTATATCCGTTAAAAGGTAAAATTTTAAATGTTGATGGAGTATCAGTAGATAAATTAACAAATAATACTGAAATTAGTGATTTTAAAAAGATTATGGGATTAGAGTCAGGTCGTGAATATAAAACAAAAGACGATTTAAAATCATTACGTTATGGAAAGATTATGATATTTACAGATATGGATAGTGATGGACATCACATTAAAGGATTAATCTTTAATTTATTATATCGCCTCTGGCCGAGTCTTCTTAAACATTATGATTTTGCTTTTACTATTCTTACACCAATTGTAAAAGTTAAGAAATCTAAAGAAGTAATATCATTTTATAATAATAATGATTATAAGAAATGGTGTGAAGAACATAATAATGGGAAAGGTTGGGAAATCAAATATTATAAAGGTTTAGGTACATCAACAAGTTCTGAAGCAAAAGAATATTTTAAAAATATGAATAAAGTAGATTATAAATGGACAAATGATAAATGTTTTGAATCAATTGATTTAGCATTTAATAAAGACAAAGCAGATAATCGTAAAGAATGGTTAAAGAGTTATGATCGAGAATTAAATATTGAGTATTCAAAAGATGGAAATAATAAAATTAGTTATTATAAGTTTATTAATGAAGAATTAATACATTTTTCAGTATATAATATTGAACGTTCTATTCCATCTATATGTGATGGATTAAAAATATCAACACGAAAAATTTTATTTTCGTGTTTTAAGAAAAATCTTGTAAAAGATATTAAAGTAGCACAATTATCAGGATATGTTAGCGAACAAAGTGCTTATCATCATGGTGAAGTAAGTCTTCAAGAAGCAATTATTGGAATGGCACAAAATTTTGTAGGTTCAAATAATATTAATTTACTTGAACCAAAAGGACAATTTGGAACACGAATTGCTTCAAATGATAACGCAAGTGCCCGTTATATTTATACACAATTATCACCAATAACATTTAAGATATTTAATAAGTTAGATAACTGTATATTAGATTATAAGAATGATGATGGATTATTAGTTGAGCCATATTATTATTTACCGATTATACCAATGGTATTAGTGAATGGTACGAAAGGAATTGCTACAGGTTATAGTACAGAAATTCCATGTTTTAACCCAATGACTATTATTAATGCTATAAAAACAATTTTAAAGAAAGATGATGTATCTTCAATTGATTCAATGGAATTTATTCCATATTATCAGGGATTTACTGGCGATATAATACAAGATAGTAATGGAAAATATAAAAGTTTAGGAAAATTTAAGAAAATAAGTTCTACAAAAATTGAAGTAAATGAATTACCAGTTGGTGTATGGACTGATACATATAAAGAATTTTTAGATAATATGATTACAAAGAAATCTAAAATTTTAAAAAATTATATAAATCATAGTACAGAAACAAAAGTTCATTTTGTATTAGAATTTTATACAGGAATTTTAACTGATGATTTTATAGATAAATTTATGAAAGATTTTAAATTAACAAGTAATGAAAAACTTAAAACAACATATATGAATTTATTAAATGAAAAAGGTATAATTAAAACATATAAAAATATTCAAGATATAATAAAGGAATTTTATTATATTAGATTAGAAGGTTATGTAAAAAGAAAAGAATATATATTAAATGATTTAAATGAAAAGATTAAATATATGAATGCTAAAGCCAAGTTTATTTTAGAATTAATTGAGGAAACTTTTATAATGAAAAATGTGAAAAAGGAAGTAATTATTAATGAATTAGAGAAAAAGAAATATCCTAAGAAAGATGATTCATATGATTATTTAATAATGATGCCATTAATTCAGCAAACATTAGAAAAGAAAGAACAATTATTAAAAGATGTAGAAGATTTAGAATATGAAATAACTGAATTAGAGGCAACAACAGAAAAAGAATTATGGATTGAAGATTTAAATGAATTAGAAAAAACATATAAACAATTTAGTAAAAATAAATAGAAAATAAGTGTGTAAATAAAAAAAATCAAATTATAGGCATAAAAAAAAAAAATGATTTTTTCCATTTGGTTGTATGTACCGTTGCCATTTTGGCACAAGTCCTCATATGGCGGATCTTACACCCGCAGAAAAAGAGATTGTCGAGAGGATCTACTGGATTGTGAAGACGATCACCCTTGTGGATCCTTGGCGGACTCCCATCCGCTACCAGGGACCCACAAGGGTGTATGAAATCTTCATGATGTCCCTCTATGACTTGATCAGGTTGCATGACAGGGTGTTAACGTATCGGCAACTGAGTTCCCCACTCAAGCTTCTACAGAACATCCTGGATATGAAGGAAGATATACAGGAGACACTGGACTTTTTGACAAAGGAGCAATATGAAGATTTTGAAAGGTTGAGGCATGAACGTAAACCTTTTGTGGAAGCGTTCATGGGGGAGAGGAAGGTGTGTGACATTTTGATGGAGGAACTCGTGATACACACGAGTAACCAGGAGGAGAAAACAACGTGGTTTGCAAAGAAGCGCAAACTTCATTCACTGCGGAGACTACGTGATAAGTTAGTGCCGAAGTTCATTACTTTGGCACAAGAAATCACGGGAAGCTGATGGTGGTGGAGGAGAAGCCTGCGCAGGAGGATCTTGCTAAAAAGAAGGGAATGCACAGTCATATCAGCGCAGTTTCGATGAAATGGCGCTGCAAGAACAGCTAAAAAAAATTTTTTTTTGTAGCCTTTAAAAAAAATGATTATTTACATGTTGGTTGTAGACACCGTTGCCATTTTGGCACAAGAGAAATAAGGATGTTTCCACAATGGTATTTCCATTCAAAATCAACGAAGCACAGTCTGCGATGGTACTATATGTGGAAGTACGCGAAAAAGCATAGGGGAGACATTTGCTCGATTTGCTTGGAAAAAGTAACATTCGGTTACTCCTTCTTAGTTTGCGCTTGTTGCATCAATATGTTGCAACGAATTGTGCTACCAAAATTGGGTAAAAGTTGTCCCGTGTGTCGAACGGATGGTTCAGTTGGGGGACAACTCGATGACTGGAACCCAGTTCTGTGTCAAAGCTTGAAGTTTGAAGAGTGGCAAAGTGAGGAGCAGAGGGTAGAACGGATGCGGCAGTCTCGAGAACGGATGCGGCAGTTTCGAGAACGGATGCGGCAGTTTCGCTTGATGAAGGAGCAGAGGGTAGAACAGATGCAGAAGTCTGGCTTGATGAATGATATTACGGAAATATATTATTCAATTTTATACGATTGCGATCTGTTAGAAGACGCACATGATTCATGCGATCGCGATCTGCTAGAACACGTGCGACTAGAACATATCAAGGAAGAAGTATACAAACTTTTCCTTGATCAGAAGCGACACTGTGACACGCGGGAGCGCTCATGTGAGCTCGCAATGACAAACCAAAACAAACGCCTCCGCCGCCGCGAAAAATCACGCGAGAAAGTTGCGGCTAGGAACCTTGCACAAGCAAGGGAGAAAGCAAAGCGAGAAGAAGAGCAACTATTGGCTCTTCTCTCAGCTGAAGGCCGTTAACGGCACTGCAGAAGTTTGCAACACTCACATAAACAAACAGGATTTTTTTTTATTGAATATTAAATGATTGAGCTTTAATGGTCTATATAATTCTTATGTAAAATCTCGTTAAAATCTTCACTATATGCCTTGTTGTATGTTATTATATTATTTACTATTCTTATATTTTCCATATAATATTATTTATTAAATTATATATATATTAATTGTATGTTTATATAACTTAAAAGATTTTTTAAGACGTATAAAAAAAATGATTATTTGCATATTTGTTGTAGTTACCGTTGCCATTTTGGCACAAGGCATTGAATTGAGTTCCCAAGAGTTGCTCTTTTTGAAGACACGGAAATTGAAACATACCTACCTTATTGTTCATGTTTCATTTTACGTATAAGTTCGATGGCGAACTTTGGGTGGTTGATCCTTTCGGCTACCTTATGAGGTTCGTGCCGATCTCTCATCTTTTCGTGCAGCCGCCCGAGCAGACGTTCGTGCAGCCGCCCGAGCAGACGCTCGAGCAGACGTTCGAGCAGACGTTCGTGCAGCCGCCCGAGCAGACGCTCGAGCAGACGTTCGAGCAGACGCTCGAGCAGCCGCCCGAACAGACGCCAACGGTAAGCGTCGCCAAAGGTCCCCTCATCTTGAGGAACAATGAGTTGCGGAAGGAGCAGTACGAGAAGCACATGGATGATTACAAGCGCCTGTGCGGCAAGAAGCAGCCCGAGAAGCTGCCCGAGAAGCTGCCTGAGAAGCCGCCCGAGAAGGTCTGGAAGTGCCAATACGGATCCGCGTGCAAGAAGGAAACTTGCACCGGACATCCGCAGGGCGACAAGTGCCCCAAAGGCGCTTTCTGCAAGGATCTTGAGTGCGAACTCCGCCATTTCGATGGGAACGGCTGGTTCATGACCCAGTGTCCTAACGGCGAAGAGTGCCCTTACAAGGACTGCTGGAACATGCACCCGATTGAAGAGGGCAAGCGCCAACAGAAGATCGCGGAGAAGCGCGCAGTTGAGAAGGAGGAGGAACGGCAGGTTTACGGCCGGCAGTCCGCTGAATGGAAGCTCAACTGCGCACTGAAGCACATCGACGGTGTGCGCACGACGAACCCGAAAGGGTTGAAGAAGGTCGTGTTGAACGAGCGCCACAAGCTCGCCCAGATGGGCAAGTTCATGACGCCGGAATTGAAGGAGCGCTTCGAGAAGGCGGTTGGCTGAAAACCGGGAACAGAAGAAACCCCGGATGCACAGATAGCGACCGTCTTTCGAGAGAGCGCAGTTGACATTTTGACGTTTTGAAAAAAATTTTTTTGTTACTATAAAAATATATAAATCTTATAACAAAATTTAAAATAAAAAGAATAATAAAAAAAAAAATAAAAATATAAAAATATAAAAATATAAAAATAATAAAAAAATAATAATTTAAAAAGAAATAAATAATTATTTTTTCATATTTTTTTTATGTATATATAATAAAAAAAATTAATAAAAATTTTAAAATATATAAAGTTTATTATTACAAATGGAAAACGGAAATAAATTTAATACAAGACGTCCATTATCTTCAGGTCTTTCAGGTGGAAATCTTGCACTTCGTCAAATGGGTGGAAATACACAATTACTAATGCGTGGTGGTGGTAAAAAGGGTGGAAATCTTGAACTTCGTCAAATGGGTGGAAATAGACCATTACTAATGCGTGGTGGTGGTAAAAAGGGTGGAAATAATCCAATTGTTACTGGTATTACAAAACAAATAACAGCAACACAAGGTGGTTCATTAACAAATGTATTACAAAAAGTTGAAGAAAAAAAAATGGTATTATCAGATCAAGCACTTGTTGTAGCAATCGCATATGGTTTATTACTTATTGCAGTAATGCTTCCAATTAAAGGTTCAACATATAACTTATCTGAGCGTTTAGTTGCTGTTATATCTCTTCTTTTCCCATTCTTTGTATCAGTATATATTATTAACTGTATGACAAGTTGCCAAGATAAGTCATGGTGTGGATTTTGGGGATGGGTATTTGTTGGTCTGACATTTTTATGGGCTTTAATGTTATTCTTATCCGTAGTATATGCTTCAATCTGGGGTGTATCAGTACCAAAAGCAAACAACGTTGTAGAAAAGATGGAAAATAACAAAGAAAACATGAATGATGAAGAAAACATGAATGAAGAAGAAAATAACATGGGAAACAACATGGGAAACAACATGGGAAACAACATGGGAAACAACATGGAAAACAACATGGGAAACAACATGGAAAATAACATGGAAAATAACATGGGAAACAACATGGGAAACAACATGGAAGTTCCAATGAATAATGAAATACAAGGTGACTCATCTATGAATGATGTAATAGGTGCAAATATTGAAACATTTGCAAATATGATGCCTCTTAATGAAGGTTGTGGCAAATAAATAAAACATATTAAATAAAAATAAAAAAAATTTATTTTTAATATAAATAATAATTTTAATTAATTATTTCTTTTCTTTTATTTAATTCTACTTTTTATTTTATTTTATTTTTGAATATAATGAATCAGATATAGCTGATACAAAGTTATATTTAAATTGACCGAATATATTACCTAATTCACTATATATAATATATTTGAGTGGTTTCTTTTTAGAACTATCTTTATACATACTATCAGGAGACAATGGTGCTTCAACATTTTTAAAAGGTATAATAGTTGTATATTTACCTTTCTTTTTGTCAGATAATTTAGAAATATTTGTTGAATATGAAAATGCTAAACATAATAGTAATTTTTCTTCAATTTTGATAGATTTAAATTGTTCTATATTTATATTATGTTTTAATATAGTTGAAAGATACAATTTATTATTTTGTATTTTATTTCCAAATAATTTTTCATTTTTATTTTCATCTATTTTCTTTTTATCAGGTTCTTCTATAGTTGATTCATCAAAAATCATTTGATAATTATCTCCATCAAAATGTGCTATTAAATTTTCTAAAGTATATTTATGTCCTACAATATCTCTAATTTCTTGAGAAATAGGTTTAGATTTTTTAATCATTTTATTTAATTTATTATAATTAGCATTAATATCAGAACACCATTTTTTAGTAGTTTCCACATCTGATGAATCTCTTATTTTTTTAAATGCTTCTAAAACTCTATATACAGTTAGATGGTCGCTTTTATCGTGTATTAGTTTTAATTTTTTACGTTTATCAGAAAATTGTTGAGCACTAGTTTTATCAAAATCTTTTTTAAATATATTAGTAATTTGATTTCCTGATTCCATAATACCAGAAACCATTAAAGACATTTCATTGGAACAATTTAATAAATTACTTAATAGCATACCTTTAATTAAATAAAAGTCAGTTTTTCTAATTTTAGTACATAAATCTCCTAATGGTGTAATAACTTCTTTACTTTTTTCACCAGATATACAATTATAGCGTTTTAATATATTTAATGCCGAATTAATATAATCTTGTTTAGGAGGTTCAATAAAATTAGAGAGAAGTTCTAATAATTTTGGAACTGTTCTAATTTGTTCAACATATAATAATTGTAATAAATTTTGTGTAATATCATTTTGTTGAATATCTAATATTTTATGTTCCATCATATCATTATGTTCTTTTTGTGTATATAATTTATAACAAGTACCGGGGCTTCTGCGACCAACACGTCCAGCTCTTTGTTTAGCACTATCTTTAGAAATTCGTTTTTGTTCTAAAATACGGGAATTAGTGATAGGATTATATGAATTAACAATAGCCATTCCATTATCAATTACATATTTTAATGTTTCAATAGTGATACTACTTTCAGCAACATTAGTAGCGAATACAATTTTAAATAAATATTTCCATTCTTTAGCATTTTTATAAGCATTAGATTCTACCATATCTTTCATTAATTGGTCGCTTGTAGTTCCAGCATATTCTAAACAAATAGGAATTTCATCAATATCAGACATTTGATTTAATTTTTGATTTAATAAATTACAAGAAATTCCTGCTTCACTTGGAGAATTAACAAAGAAAAGTGTATCATATTCTAACGATATTTCTTTTCTATCAATACCATTTGCTTTTTGATTGCGTATATCTTCAATAGCTTTATTAAATATTTTATCAATATATAAATTAACACCTTTTTGAATAATCATATCTGAATTTAATGGTTTAATTGGATTATCTAAATATATATGTTGTACTGGAAAATTTACACCACATACTTCATATTCAGCAAATTTAAAATCTTTAGCAAAGTAATTTTTAAAGATTTCTTTATTAATAGTTGCAGACATAATAATAAGTTTAAGTTTTGGATTTCCTTTAAGTGCTTTTTTCATAAGCATTAATAATAAATCAATATTAATAGAGCGTTCGTGTGCTTCATCCACAATTACTATATCATATGAAGTTAATGTAGGGTCATCACCAAGTAAAGTTGCTACAATAGAACCATCGGTAGAGAATCTAATTTTAGTATCTTTAGAATGTGATACTTGACCGTCAGGTAATCCTTCATTAGAGCCTCTAAATTGGTATCCAGCTTCTTTACCTAATTCTACATCTAAAGTTTCAGCAGTCCATTTACCATTACTTTTAACAGGTGCTATTTTTGGGATAGTTGCGACAATTTTTCCTTGATATAATGTTGAATGTAATGCGTATTTAGGAATTAAAACTGATTTACCTACACCTGTTCCAGCAGTAAAAAGTAAAACTTGATTATCTTTAATTAATTGTATAATATTTTTGGGATGGTCTCCACTATAAAGTGGTAATTTAGACCAATTATTTTCAGCTAAATCTCTATAATGTTCTGAATAAGGAAGACCATTTAAAGGATTTATATGTTTTCCTTGTGGATCAAGAATACCAATTTCATCAATATGTTCTTTAATATATTCAATTCTTTCTTCTAATGGCATAGGTTCAATTTCTGGACTTTTAGTAATTGATTTATTTGATGATTTAGATTTAGATTGTTTAGTTGATAATTTAGATTTAGATTGTTTAGTTGATGATTTAGATTTAAATTGTTTAGTTGAGGATTTAGATTGTTTAGTTGATGATTTAGATTTAGATTGTTTAGTTGAGGATTTAGATTTTATTGTAGAAGATTTTGAAGGAATTTTTGTAGATTGTGCTTCATTATTAATTGCATTAACTTTTGAAGAAGATTTTACAATATTTTCTTCAATATTTTCCACAGATTTATCATTATTCTTATCATTATTCTTACCATTATTCTTACCATTATTCTTACCATTATTCTTATCATTATTCTTATCATTATTCTTATCATTATTCTTATCATTATTCTTATTTTTTTCTAAAAATTTTAATTCACTATTAACATTATTTTCTGTTTCAAATTTATGAATTTTTATAAATGATTTTAATACATCTTTTTCTTTTTTTTGTTTATCTTTAAATTTATTTAATTCAATAGTTTGTATATTTTTAAATTCTTTTAATAAAATAGATTGTTTTTGTTTAAATTCTGAAAGTTTATTTTTTTTTGCTTCTGATGTTAAAACATTTTCTTTAATATATATTTTATGGTCTTCTAAGTCTTTTTTTTGTTGTTCTTTAAATATTTTCAAATTATCTTTTTGTTTTTGTTTTCTATCTTTAAGTAAATTAGTTTGAAAATTTTTAAAAATATCTTTTTGTTTTTTAACAAGTTGAGTTTTAGTATGTAATTTTTTAACAACCATAATCTATAAAAATGGAATTATATTATTTATTATATATTTATAATATTAAATATATTATTTTATATGAATTATTTATATAAAATAATATCAAATATAAAATAACAAAAAAAAAGGATAAAATAACATAGTATTATATATAAATATGTTAAATTTAATTGATATTCAAATTACAGCATTACAATAAAATCGTAAAATACAAGATTATATACATAATTTATCATTAACAACTATTACGAAATACATCGACTTAATCAAAACAAATCAATTTCGTAAAAATATAGAAGAAGATTTTAATGCAATACAAGAAAAACATAAAGAAAATCAAAATGAATATATAATTTAATAAATAATGATATATGGAAAATATAAGAATAGTAAATAATATAATAACATACAATAAGGCATATAGTGAAGATTTTAACGAGATCTTACACAAGAATCACATAGCTCATTAAAGCTCAATCATTAAATATTCAATAAAAAAAATTCTGTTCGTTTATGTGAATGTTGCAAAATCGCGCGATTGTGCCGTTAACGGCCTTCACCCCGCATCCTCTGTTCTACCTCCCGCTCCTTCCTTTCACACTCTTGACGCTGCAAGCGTTCAAACAAATCTGGTTGCCAATCTATGAGTTGACCCCCAACTGAACAATACTTGCGACATATAGGACAACTCCGGTCCTATTTTTCAAAGCAATCAGCGTGAAATATGTTAAGGCAACAAGCGCACACCAAGAAGCGATGTGCGAATGTTGCTTCTCCATCGCAAAACACACATATACAACCCCTTTGCTGTCTGGCATGCATGTAAAGATCATACCACATAGTGTGGTGTGTCAATAAACTTGGGTGGTTTTTCAACCAAAATGTTAAATTTGACATTTGTTATTTGTTACTTGTGCCAAAATGGCAACGGTAACTACAATTAACATGCAAATAATTATTTTTTTTTTTTAGCCTTAAAAAATCTTTTAAGTTATATAAACATATTTACATGTAATATTATTATCAATTAAGTACCGCTACTTTAATAAGTATATGAAGGTATAATTATATTGTTAATTAAAATAGTTATAAATATTGATATTTATAACTACTTCTTAACTACATATAACTA
>Ga0181578_10004908_pt1 | contig 11784 bp, 4 predicted proteins | sample 071ome_21_FD_148659 | JGI IMG/M metagenome (GOLD analysis project Ga0181578, IMG submission 148659) | Coastal salt marsh microbial communities from the Groves Creek Marsh, Skidaway Island, Georgia - 071401CT metaG (spades assembly) | ecosystem: Environmental > Aquatic > Marine > Intertidal zone... | reverse complement strand
AACTAAAAGGTTATTCTTCATCATCCTCTACTACTTTTTCTTCTTTGCGATGCCACCATCACCAACTTCTATTTCGCGGGATTGGTAATAGTGTGGTGCTATTTCAATCAGCCACTTTGGTTGTATCTCGATGCATTGACGCATGTATTCCTTCGTCGTAAAGACCAGCTCGAAATACACGACCCACTTCGGCAGCTCCTTCGCCAAACCCGAAGATGGGTGGATGGATACCGTTTGCGGGTTCTTCACCGTTCGGTAAGTTCCATTTCTTTGTAATTTCGCACAGTGATAAAAGAAACCCGACGTTATGCACTTTTTGATGTTATCGACCGCGTTGCGATCGGATACCAACTCAATTTCCACTCTTTCCAACATTTTTATCAGTTGGTCTCGAATGTCCCTCGCCTGTTTCATGCTTCGATGCTGAACAAAATTCTCGAAACACCACTGTGTCGAGTAATCGCAGTCTTGCCAAGAGTTAAAGACGTTCATCAATGCAAGGTGATCACCAACATCTCCCACATGAAATGCCTTATGAGCATGATCGGCTAACATCTGTTTGTCTTTGGGACGGTAGAAGATGGTGTTGCCGCACGAAAGCATCGCGCATACTGTAGCTACCTCGTCCACGCACTTGTACTTATCGCTCGCGATTAACGTTTTCGAAAGCATAGGATCGAGCGGAAATTCAGCCATGCGACGACCAAGTTTTGTGAGTTCACCTCGATCATTCAAAGCGCCGAGCGCGTAAAGCTGCTCCAAGGCGCGCAAAAGCGTCTCCGCGGGTGGCGGATCCATGAAATCAAAGTGCATGAGGTCGTTGATACCCAATGATTTGAGCATCAAAACGACGTTACCTAAATTTGTTCTCTGAATTTCCGGAACCGTGTTTGGATCTAATTCATTCTGGAACGACCACGCGGTGTACAAACGATAGCACTTACCAGCCGACGTTCTACCCGCTCTTCCAGCTCGTTGCATCGCGGATGCCTGAGAAGTTGGCGTGACTACCAATGATTCCATACCCGAGCGCGGGTTGTAACTTTTCTGCTTGCAAAATCCTGGATCGATGACGTATTTAATTCCGTCGATGGTTAAAGACGTTTCGGCGATGTTCGTTGCCAGCACGCACTTCCTCCCTTTTTCTGGAGCTGGTTCGAAAATTTTCTGCTGCAAATCTGTCGGCAAACTCGCGTAGATTGGACACACGACCAATTCTGCCAATCTCTTGCTCTTTCCTCCGTCTTCGTCGTCGTTTGTTGACTGCGATTGCTTTACGCGCGTGTTTAGCGTTTCCTCCAAAGCTTCAATCTCTTCTTGGCCAGTGCAAAAAACCAAGATGTCGCCTTTCGGCTCTTTCGCGTGGATTTGTAACACGGAAACAACAACAGCATCCATGTAATCCGCTTCGGGTTGTTTCGTGTATAGAATATCAACTGGGTATCGTCTACCCGGGATTCTGAAAATTGGTGCGAAATCAAAGTATTCCGAGAACTTCTCCGCGTCGAGCGTTGCGGAGGAGATAAGTAATTTAATCTCAGGACGGAATCGCGCAATATCCTTCACAAGTCCGAATAAAACGTCCGTGTGAAGCGTTCTTTCATGCGCTTCGTCCACCATCATGACGCTGTAAGATTTTAAATCAGGTTCTCCAAGAAATTCGCGCAAAAGCATGCCATCAGTCATGTATTTCACCTTTGTTTTATCGCTCGTGCAATCTTCAAATCGAATGGAATAGCCAACCTCGTTGCCTAGTTTACATCCTACTTCGTCCGCAACTCGAGTCGCGACAGACATCGCGGCTACTCGTCTAGGTTGTGTGCAACCGATTCGAACGCCTTCTTCGTTTGCAAATCCCGCTTCCCACATGTATTGAGGTATCTGCGTCGTTTTTCCCGAACCCGTTTCTCCGACAATTACGATGGTTTGATGGTCTTCAACTGCCTTGATTAAATCATCCCGGTACGGGTAAATAGGCAAAGATCTCCTATCCGCCTCAATTTTCTTCCTCGAACCGAGCTCTCCTCGTAAGGCTTTTGAATCAGGATCGTTTTCGTCGTCGATTTTTTCTTGAGTCGTTTTACTTCTTCTTCTTCTTCTTCTTCTTCTCGTCTTGTTTCTCTGAGAATCAGAATCAGAATCCGAGGATGAATCAGAATCGGAGACGTTGGTGCCTTGTATCTGCTCGTCGATAACGAACGCTATTTGATCTTCATACACGTAATCGTATCCCTTCTTTTCATCCTCTTCTACATTTCTTTTGCCCATTCTCGCTTGTCGAATCTGATGATCTTCCCACTCGTCTTGTTCTTTATACGGGTTCGCGTCTTCCTTCTCCTCTTGTCTTGATTTGGCGCTCTCTTTGTATCTCTCTAAAGCAACTTGAAAACGTTTGTCGCGATTATTTTTTGCGTTTGCTTTGTCGTCCACATCATCATACGTCAATGGCATTTGATACAGTTCCTCCTTGGACTCCTCCACGTTCTTTAGTTGTGCCTCTGCTAACGCTAAAGTTTGCTTTTTGTACTCTAAATCTTTTTTTTGTTTCTCAGTCAGCGGACGTCCGCTAAATTCATACATCTTTTCATCGTCCGCGATTTGCTCTTTCAACTCTTCTAATTTCTGGAGCTCCCTCTTTTTGAGATATTCCTGTCGCGAGACTTTCCTCAAATCCGGAATGAGGCCTCTCTTCACTTCCTCTTCGTCTTCTTCTCCATTAAAGGTCGATATGTTCTTGTTCAATTTGCCGCCGCCATCGTTAACGAGCTTCTTCGTCTTCGCGTCATCCTTCATGCGCAAGCGCTCCTCAAATTCGCGCTTTTCCTCTTGGTCTCGCAAACGTTCTCTTTCAAGCGCAGTCTCTTCGGAAAGTTCTTCTTTTTCTTGTTCTTCCCCGCTTAGATTATTCTCATTGTCGCCGTCTGGCTCCAACTCTAAATCGCGATATCCTTGCAAAGCTCGTTCACGCTTAAACTTCGTCTCTTCATCTTCTGAAGAAGAAGAAGAAGAAGAAGAAGAAGAAAACTGCGCCTCTGCTGAAGACGATATTCCTTCTCCCATTGCTGAATCTTGTTTCCTTCGCTTCTTATCCTCTCTCTTCTCCTCCTTCTTCGTTTTCTTCTTCTTTTTCTCTCTCGGCAAACTCTTCTTTTTTGATTTCTTCTCATTTCTTCTCTTCTTTGATTTTCTTCCCAAATCTTCTTCGCCGTGATCATCGTCGGAAGATGAAGACTGCACGAGCGCATACTTCTTCTGCTCGTAGTCTTCGCCTTCGTCGCTACCGCCGCGCTCGTTTCCGTACGCTGCAGCGGCGATGTTCGTCGATGTCTTTTTCTTTTCTTTTTCTTCTTCTGCTAGTCTTATTCGGCGGCGTCTGTCTTCTTCATCATTTTTTTCCTCGGCGTTGTCATTGTTATCATTGGTAATATTCTCATCGAGCAAACGATTGCACAACTCCCGAGAGAAATCTAACGTCACCGCATCAAATCCAGAGTCTTTCAACGTTTCATACACTTTCCTATGCGAGGAAGATGAAGAAGTCGCGTGCTTTTCAGCGATGGCTAAAACAAACTGAATCACGTTCGCTTCTGTGAAGCCACACAATTCGTTCAACTGTCCACCGATCCATTTTAACAGCGCATGCTTATCAACCATGGCGTTTCTTTCTCTCCCACACGTAGTATGTTAACTCTTCACCTTTCTATTCTTTGTTTTCATGCGTTGCTGCGCGCGCGCGCGCCGTTATTCTGAAACGTTTGTTATTTTTAAAGTGTAAAAAAAACTTTTAAACAACAAACTGCCGGGTCAAGAACAGCTGACAAAACGCAAAGAAGGCAAAAACTCACATCATCCATCATCGGCGTCATAAATTTTTCTTTTTCTTTTTCGAAGAAGTCCCGATGAACGGCGCCGCTGTCGGCGTAGAAGGGGCGGGCGATGGTACCCTCGCCACAGGAGCGATACGCGAAGCAGTCGCTCAACTCTACTTTTCCTCATCGTGCGACACGCACGCTCGAGAAGAGGCGAACCAATATCTGCTCGCGTTTACAAACGACCCGACGACGACGAACGTCTGCCTTCAACTTTTAGGGGATTCGTTGAGCGTCCTCTCTTCGGTAAACGACGGAGAGCAAGATGGAACGCACTGCGGCAGAAGCAAAAAAACGGAGCACACCATCGCGTTCTTTGCCGCGAATGTTTTGAGAACGAAAGTCTTGAAAGAGAACGTGCGTATTGGAGAAAATACCGTGGAACACTTCATCAACCAGGTGTTGAGATACGCGAGCGATTTTTCAACTATAGACGAGTCAGTTACACGAAAACTAGCTTCAGTGGCGGCGACGAGTGCGGCCCTGTCAGTGAAGCAGCAGCATCACCAAAAAAGCAGGATTGACACAGACGTAGCTTTAGGTATAGCGACAAACCTTATTCGTTTCGCAGGAGAGCTCGCGAGTTCGGCGTTGCAGGCGAGCAATATTAGAAAACAGACGTGCGGGATTGAAATCCTAAAAGCATTCGCAGAGGCCATAGAAGAGGACGTTAAAGACGGACGAACTAGAATACAACTCGTTGAAAGAGTATGCAAACCAAGCAGTCGCGACGTTCTCCAACTGTGTTCGAGCGTTGTAGAGTTTGCCGCAGCTGCACCGCAATCGACGAATAGCATTAGCAGCAGTAATAATAGTAGTAATGGTAGCAGTAGAGAGTTGGAAAACGCCGCGAGGAACGCTGTGAATGCGTGCTTGGAATGTTCACGACTCTGGTTTGAAGCGTGCGCGAAGGATTCCGAGGCAACATCCGCACAACAGCAGAATCCATACGAGCAACTCTTTTCCCCGTGTGTCGTTGGAGAGGCTTTCCCCATTCTGTTTACTAACGCGGCAAAGTTCGTATCTAGCATGGACGACAAGAGAGGAGAAGCTGCGCTGCAGTTTCTGATAAAAATGTGTTCAGGTGCACAATCGAAGGATTACGCGCGCGAGAGATATGCAAATCTCGAATTGATAAAGCAGCTTATTCATTACGCAACTGCTTCAGAGAACAAAGCGTGTTTTACGAGCGGAATAGTCGCTTCGAGAGTCTTGCAAGTATTTGTCGCCCTCGTTGAGCGTGATGTTTTGACGTTCACTGAGCACGTGGACGATGATGAGAATAAAAACGTGCAGCTTCAAGCGATTCAATTCGTGTGCACCTTAGCTGAAGCGTTTCCAAAGAAAGCGGTAGAACCATTCGGCGATTTCTGCTTGATGATTAACACGACGAAAAAGGACGAACGCATAGAGCCATGCAGAGAACCACTTTTTGAAAGATTATTCAACGTTTGCTGCATCGCGACCGCGTCGCGAAAACCAAATGAGGACGGATTTTCAGACGACTCTGCGGACGACGAAGAGTACGGCGATGAAAACGCAAAGTTTCGCGAGCACGTATTAGCGGACGCCTTTGACACGTGCCACGGTGCCTTAGGAGGAGAAAAGTACATCGAGATAGTTTCAAATTTATTTCAGCAAAGTAGAAATCACTTCAAAGCGGTGGACGTTGCGCTTTTTACCTTGATTGCAGCTAAATACGGTATAAAGGAAGACATATTGGCCGTTAACGCACAAGTTGTGCAATTTTTCACGCAAATATTCACATCCATCGCGAGTAACGATACGATGTTTGTTTTTCACCCGCGAGTGATTGAATCGTCGTGCAAGCTGATCGAAACGTATTTTCCGATAACAGCGATGAAGCATGAATCAACAACCACTGATTTAATTGTAGGAATTCTACGATTTACTCTGCTATCAATATCTCTCAAGGAGTCTTGGCGCGCGGCGTCGGTAGCTTTTCGAGACGTTTGCGGTAAACTTGAAACGAAAATTGCTCGATTTGGAGCGAATACGTTCGTCGAAATTATAAATCTGGCGACTGAGGCGATGGATAAAATTCCCATCGTCGTAGTTGGCGCTCCGCAAAATGACGCTGCAAAACAGCAAGACGAAGAGCTTTCTCGGGCATGTGTCGAAGGTTTAGCGCGAGTTCTTCGAACAATGTGGGTGTACTGCGCTAACGATGCCAACAACAAGTTTGAAGTCATCAAAGGGTTGTTGATGAAACTCATTTCTCCGCACATTGAGCGCTTGAATCGCTCTATCGAACAGAAAAATGCAATATTCGCTATGGATACGTCAAACATTTCCCCCGAGTGCTTGGAAGCGTTGCAAGCGCGATCGATTGAAATTTGTCTTGCGCTTTCGCGCCTCGGAGCAATAATACGTTTCCTGGAGCCACCGCCGTCGCTTGTAAATTCTTCTTTCTCTCCTCCGAGAAACGATTTAGCGTGCCTCGTTCTCGAGTCTGTCTGGAGCTCCGTTGAGAGTATTCTGTCGCCTTCTGTTCGAGCGACTGGTGGTATAAATGTAAAGAATCAAGCCGAAAGGGATGACGAAGAATCTGTCAGAGCGATAGAAATGCTGGCGAATTTCGCCGTCGCTTCTAAAATGCGCGCCCGAGATTTTTCAGAGCACGTCTTTGCGCTTCTCGAGAGTTCGTTTGCGTCGCTGATGCCAGGAAGTAATGCGACGATACACGTTATGCAGTGCATATCGTCATGTTTAGAAGCTGTTTGCGAACCCATGCCGCCTTACGATTTAGAAAGCGCCTCGGTTTCTACAAAGAGGAGCGCTGCGCGCTGTCTCGAACGCGTTTTGAGCTCACCAGATGCATATCAAATCAGGGAGAGCGGCATGTATGCAAGGGCGTTCTACGACGTTGCGCGAACCGCGATTCTTTTTGCACCGTCCATATCGCTTGACACAAACACCTCATCATCTCACGTCGTCTACGAAACGTTAGTTAGAAGCCTCGATGCGCTCGCGTCACCTTCTTCCAATTGTGGAGTTGGTGACAGGCGGATGATACTCATAAGTGTCGCATCGCTATGGAATACGCTCATGTATCCCTCTGAGCGTTTGGTGAAATCGTCGGCAACTTGGCAACGTTGCTACCCGGCGGTATCCAAATTTTCCCGACGCGACCAAGCGCAAGTGATCATTACGCTCTGCGTAGACGTTCTATTTTTTCAAGATGAGTGTTCTTGTCCGAGAGATTGCTTGCGCGCACTGGCTAAAATGCTGCGAGGTGCTCTAACTGAGGAAATTGACGAAGACGGTAACGGCTTACAGCAGCATAAGCTGGAGTTCTTTCTCTCTCTTTTTAGAAATTCGGAGAAATTTCGTATGGATGAAGAGCTACTCAAGGCAGCGCAGATTTGCGTCGAGATCATACAAAAAGGCGAAATTTCTTCGCAGCGCTTTGACTCGATGCTTGTTGATTTCGCTTACATTTGTCGATCTGAAGCCGACATCGATGCGCTTGACGATTATCTTTTGTAAATAAATACTAGTAAAGTTACGCGCCCGAGTGCATAATCGAACGCAACGCGTCACGCAATGTGCTAACATCCACCGTGACTGATTTTGTTTCCGTTGTTCCTCTGATTCCAAAACCAACGTATTTCAATCCGCGCAAAACCGCGCAATTTCTGTAATACGCCGGTCGATTTTCCGGGACCATTTCAAAAATAATTGAATCTTTCAACGTGTAAATTTCGTTTATCATCCCTGCGCCGTGGGTGCCGAGAAAAATGCCGCATTTTTGCACCGACGCGCGCGTTTTTTCAATGCCATCGCTCGCTTGAATGTTCAATAATTGGACCTCATTCTCAGAGAAAGTATCGCGCAACATCTGCAAGACACCCTCTTCATTTACTAGTCGACGAACCGGAGTGTTCAAACGTCTCATGAAACAAATAGGCCGGTTCGTAAATGGAACCTTGGGCTTGGAAAAAATCTCGCCTCCCCCTCCGGCGAGAAGGTTTACGAATGATTTGAAGAGAGACTCATCTCGACACGGCAATGATTCATCCCATGCGAGATCCCAAAGCAGTCCATCGTTTGCTATCTTCACTACCGAGTCAAATTGTATAGCATCCGAACTCCTTTTACATCGAGATTTGCCGAATACTTTGTATTCGCTCGGGATATCTTCTAGGTTTTGACAGGGTAGAAGCAAGGTAACCGAAGTCGCGTCTCGATTTGGAAAGAAGCGACTCTTAGCAATAAAAGTCGCGTATAAGGCGGTGAGCCTATGCCACGGATTTTTGCTCATGGCGTCTCTGTGAGGGGACACATCGATCGCAACATTATGCAGAGGTAGCGCGCTTAATTTTGCTTCCATACTTATGAAACCTCGCGCCGTTGGATGCCGATTCGATCGAGAAGCTGTAATTTGCATCGTCTGCGCATCGCTTCGTTTCAACTCCCATCTGTTTTGTAACCCTCTCCATCCCCATAAATCTTCACAAGTGCGCGTGGATTCATCTTTTGGTTGCGTCGCGGATATTCGCGCATTATCTTCAGGAACGATGAAATCATTCTTCTCTAACAAAGGATAGTGCTGTCGCCAGTGCACTCTCTGGGTAAACATCACCGCTTGTTTCCAATTTGCCGCGCTTGTCGTGACGCGCGGATCCTTTCGAGTTGAATCTCCACTACCATACATCGTAGAAATCCCAAGAAATGGCGCGATAAAATGTCCATCGTATCTCGAGACCCCAGCGAGGAATGATACCGGAGAGACGTCGTACCCGGCGAGCGCAACAGCTTTCGCTCGGCGCATCCTCGCAAAAAGCGCTTCGTGCGATTCTTCTAGACTTGAAACTACTTCTATTGCTATTTTTCCTCCTTCACTACTTTTTTCCTTTAATTTCATGGCGCTGCTGTGAATTTCTATTGTATCAGAATTTGATGAAGAGACATCGACGACAACCACTATCGTATTTACGTCCCAAAATCGAAACTGTGCGTAAAGTGCGTCAAAGTAAGCGTCGTCGTCTTTCTCGCTTTCGTACGTTTCACACAAGTCAACTCCCTGGCTAGTAGCGCTAATTATTTCATCATCTTTGCTATTAAAGCAATGCACGATTCCGATTCTCTTCCTATTAATTTCGTAATCTATATCATGTTCTTTCCCGTTTTCGTGATAGCTCTCGCTCCCGTCATCAAAACCGCCACCATTATCACCACCTTTGCTGCCGCCGCCACCAAGTTTTTCTTCGTCGAAGTCGTCGCGAAAGGTTTTCCATTTCGAGGCGTACTCCTCGTCAGACTTCCATATCGACCTGGACGAGGACGTGAGCGACCACCAAGATAAATTATTTCGTTGTTGATGATTATGAACGTGTTCATGTTGCGTTAAGGTAGTAGGAGTTGAGTAGGAGGGAGGATAGAGCCTATCGGCGAGTCTCGAATCGATAGCGCGTAAAATTTTCTTTGCAGTTTCGTGTTCGTCCAGTTTGTGACGACGAACCGTCGTCCTCGTTTTGGTTTCTTCTTCTTCTCTTCCTTCCGTAACATCTATTCTTTGCTTTTCGTCTCTAAACACTCTCGAAGCGTGCTTTTCACCTTCCTCTGTGCGCATCGTCTTCCTCGCTCTCTTCACATTTACTCCCATCCCCACTGATGATGAAGACGCCAACGGGAAAAAAGTTGATTTTACGCTTTCATCATCACCACGAAACGCGATGCTTATTGTCAACTGTCGAAACAACCTCCCGATGGTCAAAAACAGACCCGCGATGAGAAATAAGATCACATATCTCAACATTCGCTTCGAATTGATCTTATGTCCCGCGTTTCTCGATTGAGATGCAGATAATAGTTTCAGGCCCATGCTTTCGGACGCGCGGTGTGTCTTCGCGCGTCGTTGTCGTCTCGTTTTTGAAGTACGTGCAAAAATTGAACCCCTGAGAGCACGCGGGGGAGCGGCGGAGTTACGAGTTAGGGAGTTTCGTTTAACGAGTTATAATACGGTTGAGAAGTCGTAATACTACTTCCTCTTGTATTAAATCAAAAGTCAGCCTTATTTCTCTCTTGATACTCTTTCTCTATCTTCTTTCTCGTCTTCTTCTTCTTCACATGCTCTCCAACGCTTGGCGAATCATCTCGTTGACCTTGGCGTTGGCGTCCGTGTTGGATTGCAAATCCGGTATTTGGAACTTCTCGTCCGTAATCATCTCGTAGAGCAGCGCGTATCGGGAACTTAATTCGCATTTTAATTCAGTCGGAGCCTCTGGCAACGGTTTGGACGTATCATATGGATCGCATCTGTCTGCAAACCATAGGCGCAAAAATTCTTTATCGATCATGTCCGGCTCTTGTTTGTTCTTTAACACGCGCTCTTCATAGGTGTTTCGAATCCAGTACCGACTGGAATCTGGAGTGTTGATTTCGTCGATTAAATAAATCTTCCCAGTTTTCGGATCTTTGCCGAATTCGTACTTCGTGTCCACCAAGATCAAGTTTCTTTCCTCGGCCACTTTTTGGGAAAAGTTGAAAATTTCCAACGTTTTCTGCACGCAGTAATCTAAATCCTCTTCACTCATCCAATTTTCTTTCACGATGTCTCCTAAACTGATTGGCCGGTCGTGTTCTTTCTCCTTCGTCGTCGGCGTGACGATATTCTTCGGCAACTTTGCGTTTTTCTCCATCCCGTCCTCCAACGGGTTCCCGCAATAGTTGCGGCCTCCGTTTTTATAGTGCGTCCATAAACTCGTGCTCGTGGATCCCGTCAAATATCCTCTAACGACAAACTCAATCGGAAACACATCGCACTTACGCATAATTGACACGTTCGGGTGCACCGGCGGTTTCACTAAAACTGCGTTCGGACAAATCTTCTCCGTCTGTTCGAACCACCAAAACGCCGTCATGTTCAACACCGCTCCCTTAAACGGGATGTTCGCCAAGTGTCGATCGAACGCGGATTGACGATCAGTCGTCACCGCAATTAAAATATCGTCGTTCACGTACGTATCTCGAACTTTTCCTTCGTATCTTTTGAAATTCTTCTCCTTCAAGATTGGCAGCGAAGTCGAGGTAACGCACGAACTCACCGCCAACTGAGCGGCTTTTTTAACGTCCTCGGACGGGGTGATACCCTTTATCAGTTCTCCTTCTGATTTTAACGCTGCTGATGATAGTAAAACTCTTTCTCTCCTACCGTTTCTCTCGTTACTCGCGCACTTCCTCCCGACGATCGCGCTTCTTCTCAAAGATGAGACTAACCCGTCACTCTTTAAGACACCGGTCGTCGACTTTGTCGAGGACAAAACAGTACTATTCGTAATTTTAAACGGTGACGCTGCGACGGCGGACGACAACATTTTCTGATTTTTGAACGGAGTAAGAAAGCGCTTATCACGTGTATATCTTTCTATATGTCTTTAAAACATGTATCTTCTCTTTCTCCTTCTTCTTCCGCGAATAACAGCGCAGACAATTCGTTTTCTCTCTTTGTCTCTTATCTTCTGCGTGCGTATGCCTTTTGGATTTGTGTGGTTCAAAATTTTCAGTCCGACCTCCTCCTTCTTTTTGTCGTGTGTCTTTTCGATTTTTTTTAGAATATTCCTCGAATAATAAACCTCACTTTCAAACGCGTACGACGATACTTCAAAACAAGTACTCGTACCGAAACGCGGTAAAAAGAAGTATCAACACTTCCTCTACCCCGTGAATCATATTTATCAACGAAAGTCGCCTTCGGCTCCGCTCGTAAGTAAAGAAGTAGAAACCGATTTTAATCGTCGTCGTCGTTTTTTTTTCCATAAGTCGCGAAAAGTTCGCTCACTCGCGTCTCTCACGACACAACGAAGATGTCATCCTTTTCCTTGAAGTGCGTCCCCTCTCTTTTCGGCGTGACGATGATGCTCCTTGGCTTTTTTTTGTTCGGAGACGATCT
>Ga0181578_10004905_pt1 | contig 11786 bp, 13 predicted proteins | sample 071ome_21_FD_148659 | JGI IMG/M metagenome (GOLD analysis project Ga0181578, IMG submission 148659) | Coastal salt marsh microbial communities from the Groves Creek Marsh, Skidaway Island, Georgia - 071401CT metaG (spades assembly) | ecosystem: Environmental > Aquatic > Marine > Intertidal zone... | reverse complement strand
TCAATACAGGGGTTTACCCATTCAAGATTTCGAAATTGAATTAAGAGAGCTATTTGAAACTACTATATCTTTTTCAAAATCGGGTAGCTCCAATGTGCTCATTTTAAGCATTCCTGATTGGTCCGCCTTTCCTTTTGCTGAAGGTAGAGATATAAATAAAATCACAAAAGAGATTGATGCCTTCAATGGAGTCGTAAAAAAAATGTCTGATGAATTCAATTTCTTATTTATTGATGTGACTGATATTTCGAGGCGTGCTGCTTCAAACGAATCTCTGGTAGCAGAAGATTCATTACACCCTAGTAAAGAAATGTACAGATTATGGGTTGATAAGATTATGGAAAGTGGGGAGTTTCAAAAAATTGATCTTTGAAGAAGCTGCAAAACTTGATAAAGCTGATCCATTGGCACCTTATCAGAATCAATTTAATAAACCTGAGAATGTAATATATCTCGATGGTAATTCACTGGGCATGATGCCAAAAGATATTCCTCAATTAACCAACGAGGTAATTACTGAACAATGGGGGAAGAAATTAATTGGTGGCTGGAATAATCATTGGCTTGATCTTAATGAGCGATTAGAGCATAAACTAGCAAAATTAATTCGTGCTAATAAGGCTGAAGTATTTGTTGGCGATTCAACATCTATTAATCTCTATAAGCTTGCTAAGGCCCTAATTCAAACAAATCAATTTTCAAACAATCTTGTAAGCGATAACCTCAATTTCCCCTCTGATAGATACATCTTAAAAGGGTTAACAGATTATTCGCCTGAGCTTAATTATTATGAAATTGATTTTAATACTTCAGATCAGGCTGATATTAAAGTTATAGAATCCTATTTGAAAAAGCACAGAGGAGTATATTGTTTTAGCTTATCTACGTACCTGTCAGCTTATCTATATCCCGTCGATGAGTTGAATAAATTAGCTCTTGAAAATGGGTCAATTATTATTTGGGATTTAAGTCATGCTATCGGTGCCATTGAGATAGATGTTAAAGAAAGTTGCATACTTGCAGCTGTAGGTTGCACCTATAAACACTTAAATGGAGGACCAGGATCTCCAGGATTTCTCTATATTGATGAAGAGCTTAGCAATTCAGTAATTACCCCAATTCAAGGGTGGTTTGGGCATAAAGATACTTTTAGCTTTCATGACAAATATCAAAAAGGGGCTGGAAGCACGCAGTTTAAAGTTGGCACTCCTAGTATTCTTTCACTTGCTGCAGCAGAAGTAGGAATAGACATTACTCTAGATGCCTCAATGCTAGCTATTAGAGAAAAATGCTTAAAAATGGCTAAGTTTATTTATAGATTTGTTGAAGATGAACTGAGTCAACATGGTATTAGAGTGATTGGACCTAATAACGAAGCTCAAAGAGGTGGGCACATAACGCTGTATCATCCTGAAAGCTGGAGAATATGTAAGATATTGCAAACAAATTCTTCTCCAAAAATTATTACTGATTTTAGACCAGAATCTTTTTTAAGAGTTGCAATTACTCCTCTATATACCTCCTTTAAAGAGATAGCATTATTTCTAGATAGTCTAAAAAAAATTTTAGAATCTCAGTCCTATCAAGAGATTGATGGCACTAGACCAGAAGTTACCTAGCCAGTTAAGCAATAAGAGTTTTATTTTTTAACATCAACCTTAAAAAACAGCAAAACACCCGTTAAGGATGAAATAAGAGCCAAGATAGAAAAGATTTTTAGCAATAGATTATCAATGTTATCTCGCTCAACCCAGTCCATGATATGAAAGCCCCACATTAAATCCCAAATTCTCCACTGATTTGATCTAATTGCCTCGATACTTCCAGAGTAAATATTTACGTAGGCATTAATTTCTGAACCTGCATCATTATTTGTAATAACTCTATAAATAGGCAGTGCCCTACCTCTATATTCTGAACCTTTTTCTGAATCATTAACCTGCTCAACTCTTATAGGAAGGAGAGTGGTTGACTCAGCAACTATTTGCATGGCCTGATCAGGAGTTAAATGGTTAATTGGTAATCCATTAAGGTCCAAGTAACGCATACCACCGCTAGTAGATGCCAAAACTATAGTGTCTGCTAATCTTTTTTTGATGCTTACATTAATAGCATCTGGGATAGCAAAATTGATATCTTGCAAATCCAGTTTATTGGGTAGCTCAAGCCTATATTGCTCTCCTCGAACATTTTCAATTTTGTTAAATGCAAAATAAATTCCTGAAATAGTCCAGAGGAGCAATTGCACTGAGATAAAAAAGCTCAGATATTTATGCGTATTTCTAACTATAGGTTTCATCTTTAGTAATTCATGCTCCTATGGTTGTTCTATGCAGCAAACGGTCATGCCCTTCGTATCCTCCAGTTGCAGCATGCAAGACACTCCTGTTATCCCACATTACTAGTGAATTCTTTTTCCATTTATGCCGGTATTGAAACTCCTCTTTGCCCTGCCACTGTTGCAACTCCATTAACAAGGGCCAACTTTCATCAGCCTCCATTCCTTCAATCCCAATGATATACCCGAAGGTTCCAAAAACTCCTAGGCGACCTGTTTCAGGATGCGCTCTAATAAGGGGATGTAACTGGGTAGCTTTAGCATCTTCCGATGGTCTAATATCCATACTTCTATCACCTGCTTGATCAGCCTCTCCATAGCTCCCCTCTGGTGCATAGGCGAGCTGCGCTGAATGTATAGCTAACTTACCTTCAAGCTTGTCTCTCATTTCTATTGGCATCTTCTCTAGTGCCATATGCTGGTTTGCAAATAGTGTATCTCCTCCCATGGGTGGGATAGTGATTCCATAGAGGCACGTTCCTGCTGGTGGATGCTCTTGAAAGCTCCAATCCGTGTGCCAGTTTTCGGCAAAAAGAGGTGCTTTTTCATTGGCCAATCTTTTGACAGCAATAATATTAGAACGTCCTGGAATGGGTGCTATGAAGGGGTCGTCTCCAAAGGGACCAAAGTATAAAGTAAACCGTTCCAAGTCATCATCATTGATATCTTGGTTTTGAAAAGATAAGACATGGTATTCGAGCCACCACTCTCTGATTTGCTGCACTTCTGCTTCTGATAATGGTTGAGTTAAGTCTACGCCAAGAACTTCTGCTCCACAGGCCTGATCACTTGGTTTAATTTCTATCTTCATAAGTTTAGATACCTGTAATATTTGGATATGGAAATGAATTCAACATCATTGTTACTTTGTCTGCTAGCTCGCCTACTCCCAAACTTGCCCAGAGAATCAAAAAACCAATAACTATTTTTAGAACATAAAGAAACCTGGTTGAAAAAAATTCTCTAAAAATATCTACTAGTGGCAAATAATAAAAAAAAGAGAAGCCAATAATTATCAATCCAAAATATGGATCATTCCCCCAATAGGCATTGGAAAATCCAACGAATGTAAAAAACAGCCCAAAAAAGATGCTTACCACTCTACGAGCAATAATTTTATGCATCAATTCCACCAAGCATTATCAGAGTAAGATCTGATATCTATTTCATGAGTCCATGAAGAGCGATGTTGCTGGGATAAGAAGTAATAGGCTTCTGCAACCTCAGTTGGCAAGATCAAACCATCTTCCTTGCCTTTTGAATCTCTGAGCTCCTGAAAAAGCTTGTTCCCAAGCATTTTGCCTAATGTATCAGGTGCATCTACCATTCCATCAACGATCACATGTGCAACATGTATTCCTTGGGAAGCAAATTCCGCATTTAAGGTTTGACACAGCATTCTTCTCCCTCCCATGGCAGTTGCATGAGAATGCTGATTTTTGCTGCCTCGCATTGCTGCTGTTGCTGAAGTAACTAGGAAAGTTCCAGAGCCTCGCTTAGCCATAATGGGCATAAGTACTTTAGCCACCCTAAAAAGACCAAAGCTTCCCATTTGCCAGCCCCATTCAAACTCTTTCAGAGAGGTTTCATTTAAAAGCTTCATCCCGCTTTGGGCACCTAAGTTGTAGACCAATACATCAATTTCTCCAATATCTTTTTCAATCTCTAGGATAAGGTTCTCTAAGGAGCCCTCCTCTGTGGCATCAAGCATGAAGCCAGATGCATCTCCGTCATTCTGTTTAATCTCATCAACTAAGCTATTTAAGCCCTCTTGGTCAGATCTTCTGCAGAGGCAAGCATAGTATCCTTCTTTGGCAAACTTCTTAGCAACGGTGCCTCCAATTCCAGCTCCAGCTCCCAAAACCAAACAAACTTTCTTTGCCATGGAGATCTCCTTAAATCTTTATTCAATATACGACAGAAATGCAGAGATGAAAAATTCTAAAATTTTAGAAGTTATTAGCTTTGCTGGATAAAAAACCTTGAGATTAAAATAATTACCAGCGCCAACAAGAGAAAATCCATCCAAAATAATGTTTGCATAGTTCCATCGGCTTTTTGCCACAACGGGATTGCTAACTTACCAATGATTGGATTATTCGGAAAATATTCTAAAAAGGGAGTTGGTATTAAAGCCGCTAACATTGCTGCAAGATTTAATTTTGTTTTCATAACTATTTCTTGCTAACTAATCTCATACCAAGATTCTTTGAGAATCTAGTGACGAGATTTAGTATTTTGACTTCTCTAACAGGAATAAAAAATTGATTTTTCTTCCAAGCCTTCCAAAATATTTTCACCAGTTCATCAACACTCATCCCTTCATGTGGATTCATTTCTGTTTTTACTGCTGGGGGGCATAAATCAAATACCGCCACACTTCCTTCAAGTGTTTTTCTAAGGGACATAGTTAAAGAATGAACAAAAGACTTAGAAGCCGAATAAATTGGTAGGTAAACATTGGGGCTAATCGCATAACCTGATGAAACATTAATGATTGCAGAATTAGTATTTTCTTTTAAAAGTGGGTATAAGCCTGAGATGAAATGCATCACAGCAACAATATTAAGATCAATATCTTTTTTGGTATCTGTATATAAATTTTCTATCCCATTAGTGCTGTTTTGACTTCCTGCATTGTTAATCAGAATATTAGTGTCGCGATGATCCTTTAAAAGCTGATCAATAACCAGATTTCTCTCATCTTCATTAGTTAGATCGCATGAAAAAAAATCACAATCTAAATTTTCTGGTTTGCTTCTTGCAACAACAATAACTTTGTTCCCTTCAGCAATAAATTTTTTTGCCAATCCAAGTCCTATGCCTTTTGATCCGCCTGTAATAACTACTTTATTTTCTTTAATATTCAAATTGACTCTCCTGTAAAATAAATCTTGGCGCTTATTAGCCCTCTAAAATGTACTCAATGTTTGATCCATCTTGACCTTTAAAAAGCACATGAACCAACCTATTTGCTTCATCAAACCATAGATCTCGTTCTAGATCTCCAGTTACAGAATAATGCTCAGCATTAATTATATTTCCAGAAGTAGTTAAGACTTCCTCAGTTCCGATGTCTTTGACATCAATATTCATGATTTTGCCATCAAGTGTATTCATCAATTTATTTGCCGACATGCTCTCTATGTTCCAAAGACTTGCTGGCATTACTTGCTTGCCTTGAAATTCATTAACGCCCAGATTACTCTCAGCTATATTATTGTTAAATTTTAAAAACTTATTTGTGCCGTTATCATTTGTTGAAGACTCATAACTTGTAAGCAAACCTCCTGACCATATCTCTCTTCCATTGTGAATGAATTTGTATACTGGAATGAACCCTATTTTTACAACCATATTGCTATTAACATCCACTAACATCTGATCTCCAGAGCCTGAGAAGTCAAAGCTATGTGTTCCTATAGCTTTGCCGTTTCTTTCAACAATATAGTTAAGCGAACCTGCTTGACTTAAGCCTGTAAAAGTTAATAAAAGTAAAACAAATAATCTCATGCTGTGCTCCATTTTGTTTATTAATTCTTGTAGACAAATTTTTAAGAAATAAGTTCCTGAAAGATTTTCTGATTAAACCTTTATAATATAAAAATGAAAAATAAAAAATTATTAGCCGCTACAGTAGTCTTGTTTCTTATTGCTTCTTGCAATTCAGCAAACAACAGCCTTGATGGGGTCTTAAATTCTGATTTAAGAGTTGAGAGCTCAAAAAGAGATACATTTAGAAATCCTAAAGAAACTCTGAGTTTTTTTGGTCTGAAGGCCAATCAAACAGTGGTGGAACTATCTCCTGGCGGAGGATGGTATACAGAAATTCTTGCTCCCTACCTTAAAGACAATGGAAAATTAATTGCAGCCCATCACAACCCTAGTAAAGGAGATTATTACAAGAGATCAAGGGAACGCTTCGATACAAAATTAGCAGCAAATACTATTTACGATAAAGTTGAGGTTGTTGATCTGCTAGGAGTATATGGCGAGGATGGCTCCGCAGATTTAGTAATGACTTTTAGAAATTTGCATAATTGGATTGGTGGAGAGGATGTTGATAAAGTCCTTGCTGCTTCGTTTAAAGTCCTTAAATCGGGCGGCATGTTGGGCGTTGTGGATCATAGAGCAGAGCCGGGAACATCTCTTGAAGGAATGCGTTCTTCAGGTTACATGACAGAAGCATATGCCATAGAATTAATTGAGGCTGCAGGATTTAAGTTGGTTAGCACATCTGAGGTTAATGCAAATATTAAAGATACCAAAGATCATGAAAGAGGAGTTTGGACACTTCCTCCCTCTTTGAGACTTGGTGAAAAAGACAGAGAAAAATATGTTGCCATTGGAGAAAGCGATAGGTTCACCCTGCTCTTCCAAAAGCCTTAGTGAAAAGCCTGTATCCTCATCTAGAACCCTTTGAGGTTAGTTTCTTAGAAATAGACGATCATAAAATCTATTATGAAGTGAGCGGCAATCCTAACGGCAAGCCTGCTATTTTTGTTCACGGTGGCCCTGGAGGCGGAGGCAGCACAGAAGTTAGAAGATTCTTTAATCCCGAGTTATATAAGATCATAGTCTTTGATCAGCGCGGCTGCGGGAGAAGTAAACCCCATGCATCATTGAAAGATAATACCACTTGGCATCTTGTATCCGACATGGAAAAAATCAGAGAAAAATTAAGTGTTGAGCAGTGGCTGGTCTTTGGTGGATCCTGGGGAAGTACATTATCGCTTGCTTATGCTCAAGCTCATCCAGCCAGAGTCAGTGAACTGGTGCTTCGAGGCATTTTTATGCTCAGAAAAAAAGAACTAGATTGGTTTTATCAAGAAGGTGCTAGCAAGATTTTCCCTGAGCCCTGGCAGGAATTTCTTCACCCCATCGAAGACGATAAAAGAGATAATTTAATGGATGCCTACCGAGAGATTTTTTATGGAGATGATCAAGAAAAAAAACTAGAAGCAGCAGTTGCATGGTCTAAATGGGAAGCAGCAACAAGCAGCTTATTAATAAGTAAATCGAGAGTAGATGAGTTTCAAGATCCTGAGTTTGCCCTGGCATTTGCCATGATAGAAAACCACTATTTTATAAATAAAGGTTTCTTTGAAGATGAAAATCAATTATTGGAAAATCTTGATGTCATAAGACATATTCCCGCTGTCATTGTTCAAGGTCGTTATGATGTTGTTTGCCCAATGGAATCTGCATGGGAGCTTGCTGGTAAATGGCCGGAGGCAGAATTTATTGTGACCCCCAATTCAGGGCACAGCGCTTTTGAGAAAGAGAATATTGCTGCCTTAGTTGATGCTACTGATAAATTTGCTAGTTAATCTAACTGCAATCTATCCATTAAACTTGTTTGAAAATCTTTAAGAGCTTTTGAGACTGCAATACTAATATCTCTATCCTGAATTGAGTCGGTGGCTTGAATGATTCTAAGAGACCTTCTTTCCACAAAATTTAATCTTTGATATTTATCAATGATGTCAGAATATTTTTTTGGGGTCTTGATGCTCTGGGGATAAACCGAAATCACTGACTTTCCTGAGGAAACTGCTTCAGAGATCATTGTGGAGCTATCCTCAGTTACAAATATATGATTTGCAACATACAGTAAATGATGAAATTTTCCTCTCCTTTGTTCAGCATGATAAAAAACTGAATAAGGTGAATCTTGCTCATTTATAAGTTTTTCTTCTAGCTCTTTAGGTGTTCTTCTTGAGGTAATAAATAAAGGAGTGGTGTTTGCATTAGTACAAAAACTAATAAACTGCCTAATCATTATCTCCCATTCTTCATCAGAATATGTATAACCTATACCATCTCCACCTATCACCAAAAGAGAGTATTGTTGATCTTGTAAATTATTTGCTTCAATAAATTCCTTGCCCTGTTCCTCACAGTTTTTAGGATCAAATTGGTTGGGTACAATTTTAGGCCTCAAGTTATTAGGCAAAAAAGAAACTTGGGTAGTGGTGATGTATGCTGTGAAATCGCCAACGCTCCAATCTCGTATGCTGCTCATATGAATATTCTTTGCCTGATATTTTTTTGCTAAGGCAAGATTAATAGGGGCTAAATTAGAACCAGATGAAATGACAATATCAAAGTCTTTGAATGGGGCCAACGAGTAGCATGCTTGTATACATCGAATAGAAATCTTATTGGGAAACCTAGAAAGCTTTCTAGTAATAAACCTCAAGATACTTCTAATAGGCCCAATACTCCAACCTACCTTGACCTCTTCTACCACAACTTCAAAGCCTGCATCTTTAATGGTCTTGATGACGCCTAAGACTTGCCCATTGTGGCCAGCAATACCCTCGGATAAGTGACAAATTTTTATAGGGTTATTCATCGATTAATGTAGAAAGACTCAAGGCTAACTTTTCAAGGCTAAAATTAGTTTCGATATTATTTTTAGCATTGTTAGCCAATATTGTTCTTTTTTCTTGATCCATAAGTTTTTCAATTGCCTCAGCAATCTTATCTGGAGATTCAATTTCAACAAGAATGCCTCCTTTGCTTTCTGCATTCTCTTCTCCAAAAATCTCTAAACCTCCATCCGTTTTTGTTGAAACCACAGGCAAGCCTGCCAGCATGGCCTCCCCTATAATGAGACCAAAAGGTTCTTGATGGGAGGGGATGCAAAAAATATCGCCTTTGAGAAACTCATCTTTAAGGTTATCGGACCAGCCCATTAGCGTTACCTGGTCAAGGTTATATTCATTTATAAAAGACTCTAGACTTTGCTTTAATTCTCCATCTCCAAATATTTTCATTTTAAATTTTAAGCCCTTGTCAGTGAGAATCTTTGCTGCTTTAAGCAAGTCAATGAATCCTTTTTTTGGGACAAATCTACCTGCGGCAATAATAGTAAAATCTTCTTGGGTTCTTTCTATTAATTCTATAGAACCATCATGGCTTACTTCAAAGCCGTGATTGATAACATAGGAAGCCGATGAAAGACTAGGATATGCTTGTTGAAATCTAGCCATGCCTGCCTGAGTAATAAAAATATTCATAGATGAATGTTTTAGACCTCTTAATTTTCCTGAGTGATTTATAAGGGCGCACTTAGAAGTATGTTTGGATACTGAAGCCAGAATCTTTGCATTGTGGACGAGCACCAGTTTTGAATCTTTTAATAATTTTCTTATGTTTGGTTTGAATGTTAATTGAAGTCCTAAATGCAATTTTAGGGAAAGCTTTGGCAAGGAATGAATAGTTACATTGGGTAAAGAAGCCAATGCATCGATGATGGCAGCGTTGTTTGGAAGAATAATATGGTGCTTTATTCCCTTAAGATTGAGCGCTTTTGAATAAGAAACCAAGCTGGAAGCAATGCCGCCAAGTTTATAATCAAGTGTAAGTGAAGTAATCATTTCTTAAAAAGAGCATTCACATACTAAGGTTTATAGGCATCCATTTCAATCAGAATGCTGGTGCCTAAGTAGAAAATAAGATGCACAAAATAATATTCAATACACTTATAATTTCTGCATGGAAAAATTTACTATTGGCTGGGAAGAATGGGCAGCACTGCCGAAATTAGGTTTACCAGCTATTAAAATAAAAACAGATACTGGCGCCAAGACTTCAGCTTTGCATGCAGAGAATATTCAACTAAGAGGTACGAAACTCAATCCAAAAGTGAGCTTTGAGGTTTCACCAGATCCAGATCTGCCAAATACTAGAATTTTATGTCATGCCAAGGTAGTAGATCAGCGTGAAATAGTCTCCTCAAATGGTATCTCAGAATTACGCTATGTAATTGAAACCCCTATCTCGATTGGCAATAAAAAGTGGGACATAGAGGTTACCCTATCTAACCGCTCTAGCATGGCGTACCGCATGATACTGGGAAGATCTGCATTAGAAAAAGTAACCATAAGACCTGATAAAGGATTTATGCATGAACAAATTAGCTTAGATATATATAAAAAACTTCCTAAAAATAAGCCGGTAGTTGGAAGACTAAAGATTGCTGTTTTAACCAGAGGGCCAGACAACTACTCGGTAAAAAGATTGGTAGAAGAAGCAAAAAGAAACAATCATCAAATTGATTTAATTGATACAAAGCGCTGCTATCTCAATATTAATAGCTCTGCACCTGAAGTGCATTACGATGGAGAAGCCCTTCCTCATTACGATGCAATTATTCCAAGAATTGGTCCATCTATCACTTTTTATGGAATGGCAGTTGTAAGACAATTTCAAGCAATGGGAACCTTTTGTCTCAATAGCGCCGAAGCGATTGGGGCCTCCAGAGATAAACTTGCAGCCCATCAAATACTGGTAAGACACAGAATACCCATGCCTAAAACTGCCTTTGCAAGTTCTCCCAAGGATACAAATAATCTTATTGATCTTACTGGCGGATCTCCATTAATTCTTAAACTCCTTGAGAGCTCTCAAGGGAAAGGAGTGGTACTAGCAGAGTCTCAAAAAGCAGCTTCTGCTGTAATTGGAGCGTTTAGAGGCCTCGATGCAAACTTTATTACTCAGGAATTTGTTAAGGAAGCTGGTGGATCCGATATTCGATGCTTGGTCATAGGCAGGAAGGTAGTTGCAGCCATGATGCGCTCCGCACAACCTGGGGAATTTAGATCTAATCTTCATGCTGGGGGTACCGCAAAAAAAGTTGAAGCGACAAAGGAAGAAAAGGAAATTGCAATTAAAGCAGCTAGAACTCTAGGATTAAATGTTGCTGGTGTTGATATTATTAGAACCGATCAGGGTCCCAAAGTATTAGAAGTAAACAGCTCTCCTGGTTTAGAAGGCATCGAGAAAACCACTGCTGTAAATGTGGCTCAAAATATTATCAAACTTATTGAGCAAAATGTAAGGTCATTAAAATCGATCAAAAAATAAATAACCCTGTCGTCTTATCAATTGCTGGCTCTGATTCATCTGGGGGAGCTGGTATTCAAGCAGATATTAAAAGTATTACGGTCCAAGGGGGATATGCAGCAACTGCCGTAACTGCCATAACCGCTCAAAATACTCTGGGAGTTCAGAGTATTCACATAATTCCAGATCAAGAAATAATTGCACAAATTAATTCAGTTAAAGATGATCTAGAAATAGCTGCAGTGAAAACAGGAATGCTTTCAAGCCCCATCATCATTGATTACATAGCATCTGTATTTAAGGATGCAATCCTAGTTGTAGATCCTGTAATGGTGGCAACTTCTGGAGATGTGTTGGTTGAAGATTCGGTGATTGCAGCCATTCAAAGCATTCTCCTGCCAGTCGCAACACTCGCTACTCCAAATTTGCAAGAAGCAGAAATACTTACCGGGATCAAGATCAATAATACAAAAGATCAGATCAATGCTGGGGAAAGAATTATTGAAATGGGTTGTAAGGCAGCATTAATAAAAGGCGGTCATAGCGATAGTGAGACTATTTCAGATGTTCTTGTACATAAAGATATGCATATCTT
>Ga0181578_10004904_pt1 | contig 11788 bp, 18 predicted proteins | sample 071ome_21_FD_148659 | JGI IMG/M metagenome (GOLD analysis project Ga0181578, IMG submission 148659) | Coastal salt marsh microbial communities from the Groves Creek Marsh, Skidaway Island, Georgia - 071401CT metaG (spades assembly) | ecosystem: Environmental > Aquatic > Marine > Intertidal zone... | reverse complement strand
TGTGGTGTATGATCTAGAAATGGTGTATGAGAACATCTTAGACAATCCTAAATTTCCAATGCCACCCGAAACGGCTGATCGTGTAGCAAATATTCTTCTTGGTTTAAAAGAACTCTATGAGATGCGATTTGATCGATTACATGATACCTTTGCCCAGGCATTTCGACTAAACCAGTATCATTCTAAAGAATTCAGCGAGGATTGTCGAGGTCCAGATGTAGTTAAGAAAGAGGGACTGTAGCTCAACGGTGAGAGCATCCGTCTTATAAGCGGAAGGTCGGTGGTTCAATTCCACCCAGTCCTACCAAGTTAGGAGAAGCAATGAGTAAGTACATAGTGAAAGTTGAAGAAGATCCAGATACCGGAGAACTAATTCTACCTATTCCTGATGAACTGTTAGCAGAGATGGGCTGGAGCGAAGGTGACGAGCTCGAATGGGAAGAAACCTTAATGTGTGAAGAGGACGGTGAATATCCTGGTTATACTTTAAGGAAGAAAGAGGTGAATGATGAAAGCAGAACTTGAAATTGATATGTATGCTGATGTAGAGCCTGAAGGCATTATACGAGCATTGTATTTAGGTCAAGCATGTGAACCTAACTTTGAAGGTGTAGAAAGTTGGGAAGAAATTGTTGAACGCAATATTGGATACTATCTTGTTCCGGGTAGTAACACCATTCGGCCAGCAGATGTTGAACAGTTAGAAAAAACCATTGCTGGCTTGGAACATGCTATTGCTCTGTTCAAGGAGAAAATAACACAACACAAAGAGTAACAGGAGAAGTGGCAGAGTGGTTGAATGCACCGGTCTTGAAAACCGGCAAAGGTTAGTAGCCTTTCATGAGTTCGAATCTCATCTTCTCCGCCAAAATAGTGAAAAAAAACTATTAAAGAATATTTTTTGTATAAATAAAAATACACATTCAGTGTTAGGTTAAAGACCTGCACACAGGAGTTGATTCTTCGGGAGAAGTCATCAGCTGGACGAAGTGATTAATAATAATTACGGAGGCAGTATGGCTTTGAATAGAAGAACCCTTTTACGTGGTGCAGGTGTTTGCTTACCTCTTCCACTACTTGATGCAATGATTCCCAATGCATCTGCAAATATAATAGACAGTCCTATTTCTCAGAAAAGAGCTGCATTTGTTTATGTTCCTCATGGTGTTATACTTGACGAATTCAATTATGGCTCTATACTCAGACCCCTAGAACCTTTCAGGGATTCTGTAAACATCTATGACGGCATGAAACTGAACACTAATAATATTGCAGGTTCAGGTCATGCAACCTCATCTGCAACTTGGTTATCAGGTGCAATATGTAAAGACACTTCAGGTGCAGATATTGAGGCAGGAAAAACTATCGATCAGATGATTGCAGATAAAATCAGAGGTGACACTCCACTACCTAGTATGCAAATAGGTATCGAGGATGTGTCGATGATGGTTGGTGCTTGTGATGGCACTTCAAGTTGTGCTTACATTAATTCAATCAGTTGGGACAGTGATACTTCAAACTTGCCCATGGAAATTAACCCACGAATATTGTTTGAAAAAATGTTTGGTTACGGTGCAACTCAGAATGAGAGATTGATCAGAACAAGTTTAGATGCAAGTCTCTTAGACAGTATTATGGATTCATCAGCGACTTTAAGGAAGAGGTTGGGTGGTGGAGACAAGGAACGTCTCTCAGACTTTTTGGAATCAGTGAGAGAGGTAGAGGTAAGAATTACTAACTTAGAGAATAGACTAAGGTCACAAGGAGCCAATCTGTCTGTTGCACCAGTTGAAATACCTGAATTGTATGAAGATCATGTGAGAACTATGTTTGATATAATGACACTTGCATTAAGAACTGACACTACACGAGTTATATCATTGATGTTAAGTAGAGAGTTAAATCAAAGAACGTATCCACAGATAGGTGTGCCTGAACAACACCATGGGGTTTCTCATCATGGTTATAATGAAGAAAGACAAGCACTTCATGCACTAATAAATACTTATCATGTTAAACTATTTGCAGAACACTTTGTAAGTAGATTAGCTGATACACAAGAATTAGACGGTAGTTTGCTGGATAATACTCTCATTCTCTATGGTGCAGGGATGGGAGATGGCAATGTTCATAGTAAAGACCCCGTTTCTAATTTTATCGTTGGTGGTCAAAACTTAGGTATGTCGAGAGATACACGAAGAGATTTGACCGATGAAAACGGAAACAGCACCCCCAACACAAACCTATTGTTAGGTATTTTGAATAGGTTTGATATTCACTTGGATAGTCTTGGGCATTCAACAGGTCTATTAATTTAAGTGAAATTACCCCCTCTTTTTTCACCTAGGGGGGTTTACAAGGGTCCCGAATTGTGGTATAATACTTCTGTTAAATAAGGAAATAGGAGTAAGAAATGCCAAATTTAATTGAAAAAGCAAATGAAGTTTTAAAGGTCATGGAAAAAGACTGGAACGGATGGTGTGATCGTGCCAGGATGTCTGATGAGCTAAGAAACACCCAAACTTTCACATTTGAGGTTCGTAGGAACTTTATCAAATTTATCCAAGGACGAGATAACGGACAAAGGTCTGTTAATGGATTCTTAGTCCTAAACCCTCCTAAAGGAACAGATAACAAAACCAACCAACCGTTTCAAGTTGGTGATCTCTTAATGGCAAAATCTTGGGATCAACCCTCAAAGAATTTCGCAAGAGGAAACGTCTTCAAAGATGGTTGGGAAAACAACATTAGATGGACAGGCGTCCTATAATGTCACGAAAAAGTCACGAAAAGGGGGTTTACAATACCCCCAAACTTCGGTATAATAACAAAGTAATAAATGGAATAAGGAGTAAAAAATGTCAAATCACGTAAATGAAATACTGTTGGAGTCTTACTTCGATTACGCAAAAGTAAATTATAATATGTCTGATGATATGGCTACAGATTATGCCAACATGAGATTTGAGAACGAAGGTGAAGCTTTATCAGAAGGTCAAATTAGAAGTTTAATGGGTGCACCTACAATCGAAGAGTCAGAGACTTGTATGTGTGGATTAAAACTAGATAAATGTCCAGATTCTTATGGACACATGACTCACGGAGTTTAATTATGAATAGAACAGATAGTTATGTAATGACAGTATATCCAGAATCAGCAGGAGATATGCTTGAACTTGAAAATATTAGAAAAGTTGTTAAGATTATAAACAAGACTTCTGATAAGAAGTTTTATGTGAAATGCCAAGGAAGATTTGGTAAGAACAATAAGAATCTTTACAAGTATCGAAACTATAGTTCCTATCGTGGGGTTTTCCATGATTGGAGAATCTGCAAACTAGCAGATGCACAACGATGGGACGTTTACATTTATCAGAGGTATGATTATGCAAGTTAGTCTGAAGAATAAACTCGATGATCCGAAAGCCGGATATGACGTTGTTGCTATGTTTAAAAACTCAAAAGATCGAGATGATCTCAAAGAAACTATTCTCTTTCAATATAAGAATGACTTAAAATGTTTTGCCATTCTAGATGATAAAGAAAATAGTATGTATCAGTTCGCATGGACCCATATTTAATATTAATTCTTTTATTCATCTTCTTTGGATCTGGATATAGTTCATTTAAGATAGGAATTAGAGAGGGAGTAGAAAGAGCCCTTGACAACTTAAGGAAAGAAAGAATCATTAATATTGATCCAAGCGGAGAAATCACACCCAATCTATTTTACGAAACCGAGGAAAAAAAACCTTATAAGAAATATCCAAAGGAATAAAATCTATAAATAGTATAACCATTGGAGGTAAATATGATTAGATTTTCAGATTTTGGTACTATTAAGGAGGCAGTGAAGTTAACCCCTGCCGAGCTAGAAAAGCCGAATAGTAGTACTGGAGAAAAAAGAGCAGATATCCTTATTCGTCTAATTCAACAAGGAAGTCCTATAGAGTTAGCAAAAGGCGGATCTGTTACTATTGAAAATAATCCAGAGCTTATCCAATCAATTGAGCAATGGAGAGATGATACCTCCAACAAAAAACCAGCAATTGGTTTCTTATCAACAGACGGTCAACCATTTACAACATCAGACCTAGCTAAATCCAAAGTATTTGGTGGTGGCGGAGGTGGTGCTGGTGGTGGTACCCTTAATACAAAAATAACAGAATCCCATCAGTGTGTTATGTGTCAAGCAATGCTTGATCATGGCGTACAATCTGAGGAATTCTTTACCCCAGATATCCTAAAGAATGCATATAAGAAAGTTGAGGTCGATGCAAAACTAGATGAAGTCCTTTCTGTAGAAGATGGATGGTTTCATTCGTCCTATGAGAGTGCTAAGCTTTTGGTAAAGGAAAGATATATCCACAAGAACCACGTATTCCATCGTGGAAGTAAAACAATGACTGGGATATATGCACTCAAAGATCTTGCATTTAAGAATTCAGGATTTCCGAAGTTAAAAGACGATAAATGGAACCCTGGTGACATTTGGGCGGTTGAGAAAGGATTTAATATTCAGAAAGAATTAAATGTAGAGAATGTTAAATCCCTAAACTCATCCATCCTAGAAAATTTTGTTAACCGTAGGTTGGTTGGCATATCCCTTAAACTCGTAAAGAAACAAGCAAAAAGCTCAGAATATAATATTAAGCTACCACCTGATACTGACGATCATAAAGTAATGAAGGTCTTACTTCAGGGAGAAAAACGTGGTGAGTTTTGGAGTTCGAAAGGAGCTACAATCGTATTTGATGACGGTAAATTAATGCTGAAGGATAACTCCCCCGGTGGAAACGTAAAGGCAGAGATCCTTGGTAAAACCGCTAGAGGGGGTGGAGCTTCATGGGGAATTATCCAAGATGCTTCAAGACAGGTATTTCGTAAGAATCTACCAGATCATAAAGGTGGAGTATACCAAATAGCAAAGAAGATTCACGTAAGAAAAGATCCGAAGGCAATTGCTATTTTCTGGAGAATGTTTAATCACTTTTATCCAAACGTTTCAGAGAAAGATTTTATGAGGGAACTTTCTAAGAAAGATACAAACTGGATATCTTCCAAGTTAGGATGTATGTACGTTTGTTATTATTGTGATCTAAATACTGGACAAAAGGCGAATCGATTTATCACTAAAATAGTCAACTATGCTGGATCAAAATCAGAAGATGCTAGCACATTTGTAAAGGTATACGAATAATGAAAAAATTTACGAACTACTTATCAGAACAAGCCGGAAAGAATACACACATGACTCATATTGAGGATTTGGTTCTTGATGGTGGAGTTAAGGGAGCACGCCAGGCTATCCTAGCGCTTAGAAGTCTTAGGGATATGTTAGCCGGTAGTACTAAAGCACCAGTGGATATTACCGTCAAATGGGACGGTGCTCCCGCCGTTTTTGCAGGCGAAGATCCTGAGACAGGAGAATTCTTCGTTGCGAAGAAAGGCATATTTGCTAAGAATCCTAAGGTGTATAAATCCCACGATGATATCAAGGCAGATACATCTGGTGACCTTCAGAAAAAACTTATATTAGCATTTGATTACCTTAAAGATTTAGGAATTAAAGGAGTCATTCAAGGTGACTTTATGTTTGAAAGGGGTGACCTAAAAACAGAAAAGATTAATGGGGTTTCACATATAGTATTTCATCCAAACACAATTGCCTATGCAGTTCCAGCTGGAACTCCCCTTGCAAAAGAAATACAATCTTCTAAGATTGGAATAGTTTGGCACACTACTTATAATGGTGCCACATTTGAGACAATGCAAGCCACATTTGGTAAAGAAATTGTGCCAAAACTTAAAAAGTCAAAAGATGTTTGGATGGTAGATGCAGCTCTTCCAGATCTTTCAGGAACTGCAACACTTACTGCCCAGGAAACAAAAGAGGTAACAGCTAAACTATCTGCAGCAGGAAAGATCTTCAGAACAATTGCATCCTCTACCCTGAAGGAAATAGAATCAAATAAAGAACTCAATTCAGTCATTAATATCTACAACAATAGAAAGGTTAGAGAGGGTCAAAGAGTATCTAATACGAAAGCCCATGCGACAGGATTGATCATGTTTGTGAAGGATAGATATGCAAAAGAGATTAGTAAATTATCCAAGCCAGCTGCAATTCAAGGAAGAGAAACAAAAAGGGATGAATTATTAAAGTTTTTTGATAAATCGAATCTAAAAAACTTACAATTAATCTTCGATTTACAGAATTTAATCGTTGATAGTAAATTAATTATTATAAATAAACTAAACAAACTTTCAAAAATAGGAACGTTTGTAAAAACAACATCCGGATTTAGAGTAACCAACCCCGAAGGTTTTGTTGCTATAGATCGTATGGAAGGTGGCGCTGTTAAGCTTGTTGATAGAATGGAATTTTCTACGAACAACTTTAGCAAAGATATTATAAAAGGTTGGGATAATCCTAACTAAATGGGTATTACCGAGGATAGTAAATGTCAATTAAATCATTCAGTGATTTTTTAGTAGAAGAAACTAAAGAAGTTACATTCGTATTCGGGAGATTTAATCCTCCCACAACGGGACACGAGAAACTCTTTGAGACCTTAAAGAAAGTCTCAAGAGGTAATCCGTATAGAGTATACGCATCTCAGTCCTCTGATCCAAAAAAGAATCCCCTACAGTTTAAAGATAAAGTAAAATTTTTACGTAAGATGTTTCCAAAACATGCAAGGAACATCATGGCTGATACTGGAGTAAGAAACGTTCTTGATATTGCAGTAAAGCTATATGATCAAGGATTCACTAAGATCTCAATGGTTGCTGGATCAGATCGAATAAAAGAATTTGAATTACTTTTAAACAAGTATAATGGTGTAGATTCACGCCATGGATTCTATCAATTCGAAGGTGTTATTAAAGTTGTTTCAGCAGGTGAAAGAGATCCTGATTCTGATGACGTCTCAGGTATGTCAGCATCCAAGTTAAGAGCAGCTGCTCAATCAAATGATTTAGAAACATTTGCGAAAGGTATGCCAAGAGGATTTAAAGAAGTTACAGATCTATTCAACGCAGTCCGAAAAGGTATGGGGTTAAAAGAATCCCACAACTACCGTAAACATATCCAATTAGAACCGATCTCAGAAGCAAGAGAAGAATATATTGAAGGTAATTTATTCCAGGTTGGAGACATTGTTAGACTGAAAGAATCCAATGAAGAGGGTAAAATCATCGTATGTGGAACAAACTATGTAATGGTTAAGTTTGGAGACACAAGAAAAAGATGTTGGCTAGAATCAGTAGAATTAGTAGAAGAACATGGTGCAGGAGATTTTGGAACTCCTGAGCTTACAGCAAAATATAAAAGTGATACTCCAGGTCAAGAAGGGTTTACCCTTTTCCTCAAGAGAAAGAAAATTGAAGAGGAAGAAAAAGATAAACTTACTAAAGCAGAAAAAGAAAAGAGAGCCAAAGAAAGAAAAGATCTTTCAGAGCCTGGTAAGCTAAGATCAGACTTTGGTAAAGGATTAAGTAAATCAACCAAAGCAAAAAGACAAGCTCAATTCAACAAACAAGCTAAAAAGCATTGGGATGATCCAAGTGCATATAAACCTGCACCCGGTGATAAGTCTACAGAAACAAAACCATCTCAATACACAAAAAAATATAAGCAACTATATGGAGAGAACTTCACCTTTGAGGATTATATTGTAGAAGATGAAGGACAGATCAGAAAAGCAATTCAGAAAAAATCTGATGCATCTGGAATTCAATATAGTATTTTAAAACAAGTTTTTGACAGAGGAGTCGCCGCATGGAGAGTTGGTCATAAGCCAGGAACTACTCCAGCTCAGTGGGGATTAGCTCGAGTCAATTCTTTTATTGTAAAAGGTAAAACATGGCAAGTTCATGATAGTGATCTTGCAAAGAAGGTAAAGTAATATGGCAGATTTTAAATTAACACCAGCTCTAGAAAAAGAATTAGAAAAAATTGCAAAGAGCTTACCAGAAAAAGACTTCAAAGACAAGTATGGTAAAGACTGGATGCAAGTTAAAATGGCAACTGCCATGAATATCCTTAAGAAAAAACATGGGTATAAAACAGAGGATAAAATGAATTTTAAAGAATTAAGAGAAGCTCAATTAGCTAGAAATACGTATATGTTTAAGTCAAAGTCCGATGCATCTAAGTTTGAAAAAGAAGCAAGTAAATATGGTCAGACAAAACTTTATAATATGCAAGGTATTGACTTTGTTGATGTATTTCTTAAAGATAAAAAAGGTCAGGTAGAACTTGCTAAGTTCCAAAGACAATTTTGGGAAAGCTTAGATGAAAAATATAGAAGTAAATTCGCTTCATCTCTTGTTGCAAAGGCAGTTGAAATTGCTCTTTCAATGGGTGGAAATATGACTGGAGCTTATAAAAAGATTGAAGCTCTAAAGAAAGGTCTAGGAGATGATCCGATTGTAAAAGGCGCTTTAAAGACCGCAAATGAAAACACATCAGTCACTGAAAGTAAAGCAAGCAGACTTGCAATTAGAGAAAAAGAATTGAATCTTAAAATTAAAGAACTAAAACTTCGGGCTTTAATGAAAGCTGCAGAGGAGTCCGGCGAGGAGAAAAAAGTGGAAAAGAAAGAGAGTACAAAAACTTTTAAAGACCTAAGAAATGAACTAGAAGAAGCAAAACGCCCTTCAAGAGGAAAGGTTACCCTTGATATAGATTATATTGGTGATCGAAGCGACATCCAACAAGCTGAGAGAAAATATAAAATCAAGATCAAGATGAAAGGAAAACAAATGGCTGATGTTTCAGGGGATAAGAAAAACCTTTACAACTTCCTGAAAGGACCAGACTATGGTATGGACGAGCTTGATATTGAAGAGATCTTTCCAGAGCTTTTTGAATCTAAAATCAATGAAGGTAGAAATGAAGTTGTTAAGGGATTAGAAGGTTTAGTAAAACGTGGAGGATATGATAAAAAAGATTATCAGAAGGCTCTTGATCTTTACAAATCAGCAAAATACAATGATCTTCGTAAACACATCTATTCTCTAGATACTGAACCAAGCGAAGCTATTGCTAGTGTAATTAATCAAAATGATTCAAAAGCTTTCAATAGCATGTATCCAAGAGCGAAAGCCGGTGATTACTTAAGAAGCATTGTTATTCAACACGGTGGAAAATAATGAAATCCTTTAAGGAATACGAATTAGACGAAGCCCCCCTTGTTATGAGGGATATGGATATTGTCAAAAGTATTTTAAATAAACTTGAGCCTGTTTTAAATAAAGCTTTACAAAAAGGAAATATTGAATTAGTAAATAACGTTGCAAGATATGCTGGTGTTGGTGTTACTAAAGATAAACAGAAGCCAGGAAAAACTTATAGGTATGATTTAAAGAGATGATTTCTTTTAGGGATTTTCTACAAGAAGGGGTAAATGATCCGGCTATTTTTAAAGCGGTATTCTTAGCTGGTGGTCCTGGGTCTGGAAAATCTTTTATTGTTGGAAAGACATCTTTAAAAGCATTAGGATTTAGATTAATCAATTCGGATGATTTTTTCGAAAAAGGATTAAAAAAGGCTGGACTTACAACAGATCCAGATGATATATTTTCTGCCCAAGGACAAGCAGTGAGGGCAACAGCGAAAGCTATAACCGGCAAGGTCATGGTTAGGGCCTTAGAGGGTAGAAATGGAATCGTAGTTGATGGTACTGGTAAAGACTATGCTAAGATTAAAAAGCAAGTCGATATGGTACGAGAATTAGGATATGCAGTTTACATGATATTTGTAAATACGGATTTAGAAACTGCAAAGGAAAGAAATAGACAAAGAGCTAGATCATTACCTGACACTGAAGTAGAAAAGATGTGGAAGGATGTACAAAACAATATTGGAAGATTTCAGGGATTATTCAGAGGAAGAATGATCATTGTTGATAACTCAGATGGATCAGATATAGAAAGATCTACTATGGATGCATACAAGAAAATCATGACTTGGTCTAAAAAACCCCCTGAAAATGAAAAAGCAATTAAATGGATAAAGTCTCAAAAATGAATACAAAAGAAAGAAATAAAATAGTATCTTCATTTAACAGTAAATGGAAATACAGATACGATAAAGATCAATACGGAATGGCCGATGCATGGAAAATTATTTATTCTGCAGATGCTGAAGGCAAGTTCGTAGGAGATTGTGAAGATTACGCACTGTCAATACTATGGAGATTGGCAGGTGAAAGCCATCTTAAAATGTGGTGGTTATTATTAACACATCAAGCTGGTATTTGTTTGGTTGGTCCTTCAAAATGGAAAACATCACACGCAGTGTTAAGATATAAGGGTGAATATGTAGATAATTGGACAAAGAAATTTGGTCCTAAATCTGAAATAGAAAAGAACCACACTTTCCATATTTTTTACGGATATGGATGGGCTTATATGACTGCATTAAAAATGATTATCAGTAAAGTAGTGAGGACTTTGAAAAAGTGAAATCATTCAAAGAACATTTAGACGGGTTTGGATTGTACGAGGGAAAGCAAGTCCCCCTTGAACAACCTATGATAGAAGGACCTGATTTAAATAGTCCTCAGAGAAATTCTGAAGACGGTAAAAAATATGTAGTCTACGTGAAAGACCCAAATACGGGGAACGTACGTAGAATTGAATTTGGGGCAGAGAAAAACTCTGGTATAACAGCAAAAATTAACGACCCTGAAGCTAGAAAAAGTTTTGTCGCTAGACATAAATGCGATACAAAAACTGATAAACTAAGCGCAGGATATTGGGCTTGTAGGCTACCGAAATATGCAAAACAATTGGGACTTAAAGGCGGTGGAGACTTTTTTTGGTAATCCCTATACTGATATAGAAGAGATACGTGAATTCGACGTATACAGGGATGACGAAGAATATGTCTGGCACCGAGATAATGAAGATAGAGAGATTGAAATCCTTGAAGGAGAAGGGTGGAGATTTCAATTTGATAATTGTTTGCCATGGTTATTAGAAGAAGGTATGATCTTTGATATACCAAAAGGAGAATATCATAGGCTCATTAGAGGAACAACAAATTTAAAAGTCAGGATTATCAGAGATGTCTAGATTAACAGCAGAAGAACAAAGAGCTGAACATTCAGCAAGATTAGATAGGATTGAGGAAAAGATTGATCGTATGTCTGAGGCTATTATTGCTTTGGCCCGTGCTGAAGAAAAAATAATTACTCTTACAAGTTTTAGTAAACAACAATCAGAGCAGATTGTAAATCTTATAAATAGAGTAGATAGACTAGAAGGTCTCGTGAGAGATAATTCTAATACTGTCACTGTTATTAATAAACTATTCTGGATAGTAATCGCGGCTGCTGCCACGGCTATCACGGGAATGCTTTTCATACAATAGGAGAAAAATATGAAATTGAATGACAAAGAAACCCAAAGCATTGCTGCAGCGGTGAGCGATGTCCTAGAGGGTAAAGTAAAAAAAGAGGAAGTTAAATATCCTCATAAAATGTACCATCCTGAAAATGGTAAAGAAGTGGAAGTAAAAGATAAGGATGAACATGAAAAATATGCTGAAAAAGGCTATGTTCATGAAAAACCAAAAATGGAATCACCTGAAGAGCCAAGAGCGAAAGGTGAAAAAGATTTTAAAGACAAGCATGTCGTGAAAAAATCTGGCGAAAAAGAAGATGGTACAGTTGTGAAAGAAGATTCCAAAGAGGAAGAAATCGAAGAAGCAACTAAAGAAGAAGGATATATGGATGTTGAAGAAGGCGAAGAGCTTTCTGACAAGCAGAAAAAATAT
>Ga0181578_10004881_pt1 | contig 11821 bp, 9 predicted proteins | sample 071ome_21_FD_148659 | JGI IMG/M metagenome (GOLD analysis project Ga0181578, IMG submission 148659) | Coastal salt marsh microbial communities from the Groves Creek Marsh, Skidaway Island, Georgia - 071401CT metaG (spades assembly) | ecosystem: Environmental > Aquatic > Marine > Intertidal zone... | reverse complement strand
CAAGGCTTAGCGCCTCGGCCAAAACCACCGTTGCGTCATTGCCAGACAGAACAACAATCCCGCGGATCAAATCCTCGACCCGAACGCGGTCGGTTGTGTTGAGAAACATGGTTGAGCCGCCAAAGGACATGGCATGCTCTGAGACGGGCAGTGCGGTGTCCAACGTGAGGCGCCCATCTTCCAGCGCCTCAAACGTCATGTTCAACGTCATCAGCTTGGACATCGAGGCAGGCGGCAATGGCATATCCGCATTCAGAGCGAACAGAACCTGCCCTGAATTATGATCCACCACATAGGCCGATCCTGCCTGTGTCTCAAACCCTTGGGCATCAACCGCCTGAGCCAGAAAAATCCCTACAGCCAAGGCTAAACTGCAGCCGAAACTGCCGAGTGTCTTTGCCAATGTCACGCCCATTCCCCACCTGTCGCTCGACCCGCAGGGCTTGGCCGCGGGCTCAATTGGTTACAAAATACGCATCTTGAAACTCAAGACTGCGTGCAACGTCCAGATTATTGGCCCGCTCCGCACTTGTCGAGGCAGGGCCGACCACCATCCGCCAAAAAACGGCGGCCATTGGAGGTCTGATCATAGATGGTGGGCTGCAATCCAGAATTTCGCAAGGCCTGCGCGGTTTGATTTGCATTTTCTTGCAGCGCGCATTGCCAAATTACACAAAACTCTGCTGAAAGTACGTTGTCGCAGCGAGCGGAAGGATTCAGGTAATCGTGGGGGCAGAGGCAACTTGAAAATCAGAGCCACATAATTTTTATCATGGAAAAATTCACAATCCGGCACCCCTTCCAGAATCGTCCTCCAAGGGCTATCTCGCTTAAGTCGGAGGAGTGGCAGAGTGGTTTAATGCACCGGTCTTGAAAACCGACGTACGTCAAAAGCGTACCGTGGGTTCGAATCCCACCTCCTCCGCCATTACACCCAAAATAGTAGCTGACTTATTAGATTATCAACTGCGTTGAATAAAAAAGTTACTATGTCCTCCGCAAAGATCAACCGATAAACGGGGCTAGTTGCTTGGATGCAAATGCTGTCACCAAGCCTACTAGCAATGTGTCACCTTCGTTGCAGCGTCATCGCGTTTGGTATGGGCCACCGGCCCAAAAATACAGGCACAACAGTGGATATTCCGGCCTTTATGATCTATAATTGTTGCAGAACGTCCGAGACCCAACGCACGGAGATAACAATGAGATCCATAACGGCTTTCGCCATTGGAGCGTTAGTAACACTGGCGGCCAACGCTGTGTCAGCCTGCCCAGATTACTCACAATGGGGGCGTGAAAGCTATAACGCCAGCGGAAATCAACTCTACCAACCACAGTTTTTTAATGTAGTCGCCGGGGGAGAAAACTATCTGCAAAACTGCAGACACATAAACCCTAGAACGGACCGAGGGCCAGGCTATTTCACAACTGCGCCAGACTTCACCTTCGATCTAAGGGGTATGAGAGGCTATGAACTTCACATTAGCGTAGTGAGCCAATGTGACTCGGCGCTGCTTATAAACACAGGAAGTGCAAACTGGTACTACGATGACGATGACAATGGAAACCTGGACCCAAAAATCACCCTTACATATCCATCAGACGGGTACTTGGACATTTGGGTTGGTACCTATGACGGGCAATATTGTGATGCCACTTTGCGCCTAGAAACTTTTTGATAGGTCTTTGAAGAGGGCAATTTCTCTGGTTTTTGTCCTTTTCACCGCATTCTCTTAGGTTCCTCAAATTAAACTAAGGGGGGATTTCATATGGAGTATTTCCTTATGATTTCCGGGTCAGGCTCAACACCAATTCCTGGAGAACTAGGGACAGTTACGTAGCCTTGATTTGTTTTCACTTGACCTAAAACATCGAGCGGTTCTTTCAATAACTCGTCACGGAAGTGATTGTGCGTTGTGTCCAACTCCAGCATTGGTTCCCACTGATGAATACCGCCTGGGATGGATGGCATAGCCGCAAGAAGCTGTAAGTTTGTTGCTACAGCTATTGCTGATCCCCACACATGATTAATAACGGGGGTGAAATGGGCGTGGCATAGGGCTAGAACGCGTAGATATTCAGAGATACCGCCTAGAGCACAGACTTCAGGTTGGGCAATATCAAGACCACGGTTTTCTAGAATAGTTCGCCAACCCCAGCGATTAAATTCTGCCTCACCGCCCGATATGTTTACCGAAAGGCCTTGACGTAATTCGCGATAGCCATCCAGGTCCTCAGGAGCGACAGGTTCCTCGAACCAATATGCACCCATTTCCTCTAGCGCTCTACCCACATAAAACGCATCAGAGGTCGTATAGCAGTGGTTGGCATCAACCATAAACTGGCCTGTTGTGCCCACCCCTTCTGCAACGGCGGCGCAGAGCTCTACATCGGCCTTAGCTCCGAGCCCAACTTTCATTTTAGTGGCGTGGAAGCCCATTGAAAGTATACGGGTTGCCTCGTCCTTGAAGCGCGATTTGTGGTCAGCAACACTTTCGCGTTTTAGCATCATGCCATAACCGTAGGCTTTTATACTACTGCGATGCGCCCCGCCGATCAGCTTGTGCACAGGTAAGCCAGCGACCTTACCCGCAATGTCCCATAGGGCTATATCTACGCCTGAAAGGGCCTGTAGAGGCATACCCTTTTGGCCATGATCTCTCAGTAAATTGTAAACTTTGTGCCAAATAACATCACGATCCAATGGATCCGACCCCAAGATCATTGGTTGGATGACTAATTCCACAATGCCTTTATTTGCGAGTGCAATGTTCCCCGCACCAAAGCACTCGCCCCATCCGGTTACTCCTGCATCGGTTTGCACCTCAACTAAGTGCGCACTTCGCTTTGAGTAGAATTGTTGGGAATATCCAAGGTCTTCTGGCAGTTCATATTGTAGAACATGGCTTTTTACTTTGGTTATTTTCATAATCGTATTCACCGAAAACAGATTTACAAATGTACAACAGCGAACCCTTCCTGGGTCAAGTAACATTGCAGAGCGTTGTCAAATGGGCTTGGCATTAAAAATTCTTTAATAAGTAAGTTTGGAGCGTGAAAAGCATATCAGCGCCCATACCGCCTTTAGAACATTACTTTATGTTGGAATTATAGTGGTTCGACACAGGCTTAATCCTGCCCCCGCAACCAATAAAATTAACTTGCCTTCTCGTATCGCACTGTATGGCTTTGTCGCTTTGGCGGATGTGATAGGCTTGGTGAGTTTCTTGCCCTGTGCGATCCGCTCGCGGTTGGCAGAATTGCAACTTCCTTACCGCAGTTTTTGCTGAACCGTTCGCAATGCGGGATATAAGGCGCGATATGCCTCAAGGCGTATCTGCGTACTGTGATCGATTGCCCCCTTCGGTTTGAACCAATGACGGACAGTGGGGCGCTGCATCACTGCATCCATAGGTTTGTCGCCGCAGGCCACAAGCGCAAGCCGTGCGGCCCCAAGGGCAGGGCCCACAACGGCCTCATCGCTGCGACCTAGTGTAATTCCTGTCACATCTGCGATCATTTGCATCAACAAATCACTGCGGGTGCCCCCGCCAATGGCCAAGAGTGAGGTTGGGGCCGTGCCTGCTTTTGCAAAGGCCTCGGCCGCATCAGCAAAAGAAAAGGCGATCGCTTCAAGAACAGCGCGCATCAAGCTGCCTTGGCTCATTCCCTCGCCCAGATTGGCAAATCCCCCGCGTATTGTAGTGTCTCCATGCGGTGTGCGCTCCCCCGTCAGGTAGGGCAGGAAAAGAGGGCCTGGCCGTGCCTCGGCCGCTTCGGCCAAGAGATGATCAATGGGGCGGTTTAATAGATCGGCCAGCCACGCCATCGGGCGTGCACCGTTCAACATTGCGGCCATCTGAAACCAATGATCAGGCACGGTATGGGCATAGGCGTGAATGCGATTTTCGATATTTGGGCGATAGGCATCCGTGGTCACAAAAAGCTGCCCCGATGTGCCAAGCGAGATAAATCCATCACCTGCTTGCACGGCACCAAGACCGACTGCCCCCGCCGCACCATCGCCTGCCCCTGCCGCCACAGGAATGTCTGGCGTCAGACCCAGATCGGTGGCGATATCGGGCAAAAGCGTGCCAGCCACATCGGTGCCATGCATGACGCAGGGTAGCCAAGCAGGTTCGGTTGCGGTCAACTCACAAAGCCGCGCAGACCAATACCGCGCGGCCTCGTCAAACCATGATGTGCCTGCGGCGTCTGATGGGTCGGTCACACATCCGCCATGCAGGCAGAGCCCGATATAATCTTTGGGCAACATCACATGGCGGATCCTGGCGTGGGCCTCGGGCTCATGACGTGACAACCACAAGATTTTTGGCGCCGTAAAGCCCGGCATTGGCAAAACGCCTGCACGTTGCGCGGCTGACGGATCGGCCGCGATGATATCGGAACATTCAACATCTGCACGGGCGTCATTCCATAAAATCACGGGCCGCACAGGTTTGTGTTGCGCGTCCAGCACAACGGCACCATGCATCTGGCCAGATAGGCCAATCGCCTTGATGGCAACGCGAAGCGCGGGATCTAATGCTTTGATGCAGGCGCGTGTTGCCTCCCACCAATCCTCGCAATTTTGCTCGCTTGCCCCATCAAACGGATGCGAAATGGGCAAATCTTTGCTGCCTTGCGCGATCAGATTTCCGTCAGCATCAATGACACAAAGCTTAACAGCCGAAGTTCCCAAATCGATCCCAAGATACATCTTCGACATCCTTTTCTCACTGGCTGAATGCCCGCATCTGTGGATTTGAGCGTAAAAGGGGCATTTTTGAAATTTAACTCGTGTAAAGTTTTGTCGATATTGCAGGGCAAGAGGCAAGAGTAAATCATCTTCATCCGCTAGTAATTTGCCAGCCTGATGGCCAATCATTCAGCCACAAAGGCAATCCCATAGAAACCGCATCTCTTGAATGCAGGGATGACGGGCCCGTCACTCGATGAATGCAAAAGGTCAGATATAATTTTTAAATCTGTAAAGCCCTCTCTCTGTGCGTATTTGCACAAAGCGCGTCAATTCTTTTGGAATATCCGACCGCTGAACGCTGTGTTTATGTCCGCGCTAAGCCGCGAATGGCTTTTGGAAAAGGATGGATATCTTATGCAGCAGCTTGAAAAATTTGCGCCGCTGATCGCGCGCGTGTTCATTGGTGGATTTTTCCTGATGGCAGGTCTGGGCAAGCTTGCCGATGTGCAAGGCTTTGCAGGCTATGTCACGATGGGTGGTTTGCCTGCCTTCTTGGCATGGCCTGCGATTATCTTCGAGATTTTGGTGGGGGCTTCGCTATTGGTGGGGTTCAAATTGCGTCTTTTCGCATTGGCAGGCGCGGCCTTCTGTGTCGTGACAGCAGTGCTATATCACAGCAATTTCGCCGATCAGACACAGATGATCATGTTCCTCAAGAATTTCTCTATCGCAGGTGCATTCTTGATGTTCTTCGCGCATGGCGCTGGCGCTTATGCCTTGGATAAAAACGCCGCCTGATGTTTGGCAAAAGGGGCGGGGATCTCCCCGCCCTGTCCCCTCAGATATTTTCACCCGAAGGCCGCATCATAGGCCGTCACGCAATCCTTCGCCAAATGGCCAACTTTGGTTGCGTCATAATCAGGCTTGAACAGGTGTGAACCAAGGCCAAAACCAGTGATCCCTGCGGCCTGCCACGCGGCAAAATCTGCGGGACCAACGCCGCCCACAGCAAAGGTTTCAACCGATTTCGGCAGAACGGCGGCCAGGGCCTTATAGCCATCCACCCCAAGCTTGAAGGCAGGAAAGAGTTTTAACCCGTCTGCGCCATGCCGCACTGCGGTCAAGCATTCGGTCGCAGTAAATGCACCCGGATAAGACAGCATCCCCTGTGCCTTTGTGGCGGCAATCACCGCGGGGTTTGTATCGGGTGATACCACCATTTTCGCACCGATCTGCGCCAAGCGATCAACGGCTGCCACGTCTAGGACGGTGCCTGCGCCGATAAGGGCGCGCCCCTGTGCATGGGCAACCATGGCCGCGATACTGTCAAACGGGTCTGGCGAGTTTAACGGCACTTCGATCCGAGTGATCCCTGCCGCAATCAGTGCATCCGTTATGGAGAGCGCAGTCTCAGGCCGAAGGCCCCGCAAAATGGCGATAATGTTGCGGCTCATTCTGCGGCCTCTAAAAAGGATCTATACGCGGCTTTTAACCCGCTCAGGGCCATGCCTTCGCCAGAAATTTTGATGACACTTGCCCCTTGGGCAGTGAGGGCCTCGTGATAGGCATCCGCAATGCCGCCCGTCCCAATCACACGGATATCTTGGCCAAGCCAGTAGGGTTTGGCGCCTGCCAGTTCCTGACCGATCAACAGGCCAGATAGGCGCGCGCGGGCCGCATTCGTGTCAGCCCCATGGAGCAACCCCTCGGCGCGGATGGAAAAGAGATTGGCCGACACCAGTGCAGGATGGGCGATTGCCTCATCCAAAGCGGCAAGAAAGGTGGCGCTGTCCCAGCCCCCGCCGCCCACTGAATGGCGCAGAACCGAGGCCTGCTCTAACAGGCCGAACAATTCCCCTGTCATGAAGGTGCGAAAGCTGACGATCTCGCCTGCGCTGATCTGCACCCATTTGCAATGCGTGCCAGGCAGGCAAAGGATGCCATCAAAATTTGGATATTCGTCTAAAAAACCCGCGATTTGCGTCTCTTCTCCGCGCATCACATCTGCGGGTCGCTCTTGCTTGATCCCAGGAATAATATGGGCGGCCAAGCGGGGGTCTGTGGTATTCACTTTGACGGCTGCGGCGACAGAGGGCGGGGGGCAAGGGGTCGCGACATAGGGCGCTTCTGCCCATCCTTGGCGTGCGCCCGCCATGCCGCATATCAAAACCGTAGTTTTTTCCGATGCGGGCAAAAGATCGCTCGCCAATTCTACGAGGGCGGCCTCGAATCCGTTAGGGCGAAGGTTGCCCATACCATCGGAGGAGTGACGCTGCGCCAAGACCGATCCTTCGGCGTTGATCCACCAAATGCGCAGATGCGATGTGCCCCAATCTACCGCCAACCAATTTGATGTCATCGCGTCTCTCTTATCCGATATTCAGTTTTGAATGGCTGCGAAAATCAGCTCAGCAATGCGGGGCATTTGCGTGGCCTCATAGTGGATGCCATCCACGGGTGAAACCGTCACAGCGCCTGTGAGATCGACCAAATCCACGCCCTCGCGTGCCGCCATCTCGGCCATGGCGGGGGATAGGCCCACTGATTTTGCAGCGCCGCCACGGAACATTTCCGCCAAAGCCCCCCGTTCCTCAATCTGTGGAGGGCAGACAACAATCACTCGCGGGACACCACGCGCAGGCCCGCAGCCAGAGGCGCGGATGATACGCACGAGTTTGCCTACAGACTGCGCAATATCGAAAGCATTGACAGAAAAGCGCGGCTTTAGGTCATTGGTGCCAAGTTTCACCACCACCGTATCAATTGGGCTGTGGCTTTCTAAAATCCCCAGTAATGCCGCCGCGCCATTCTTATGCGGCCCTTCCACTGGGTCATCATGCAAAGTCGTGCGCCCAGGCAAGCCTTCGTCAATCACGCGCCATGTGGCCCCAAGTTTTTGCGCCAAAAGGGTCGGCCATCTTTGCGCAAGGGGATAGCGCTCTGGCTGCCCAAGCACAGTTAAAGGCACAGTGCCATGGGTATTGGAATCGCCAAAAAGCAAAAGGGTTTTGGGGTCTTGTTCCATCGCGTCCCTTTCCCGACTGGCCCTTAGACCAAGGGCACAAATGGCACGCCACAGCCTGCAAGGATGATACAGGCCAACAGAATGCGATAATGGGTCATGTGATCGTTACTTTCTTGTTTTACTGCGCGAAACAATAAGCGCCACTTGGCTGATTGCAAGCAATGGCTGCGGGGTGCTAGGCAAGACGTAGACGTTACAGGAAATGTCAGGGCGCGTTATGGGCGATGCGGCGGCAGATTTTCGCAAATTGTCAGGGCTGATCCGTATCGTTGGCCATCGGGGCGCGCGCGGGGTGTTTCCCGAAAATACAATGCTTGGTTTTGATTATGCGCTCGCCGCAGGTGTGCCGTTGCTTGAGTTTGACGTGGTGCTGACGGGCGATGATATCCCCGTCATCACGCATAATCCCACGCTGCACGCTGCAACCTTTCGAGATGACACGGGACAGTTCATTACAAATGAGATGCCAATCCGTGATTTGAGCTATGCTGATCTCTGTCGCTATGAGGTTGGTAAAATTGATGGGCAGAGCGCCTATGGCGCGGCCTTTCCCGATCAGGCGCAGGTTGACGGGCTACAGGTGCCGCGATTGGCCGACCTATGCGCCCTCATTTCGCAGCCTCAGCACGCGGCGGCGCGTTTGCTTTTGGAGATGAAATCTGATCCCGTGCTTGCCCAAGATACCGCCGCGCGGGCGCATTTTGTTGCAGCAGTTTTGGATGTGATCCGTAGCACCCATGTGATCGGGCAGACCGTCTTGCACAGTTTTGATTGGGCCATTTTGGCGGAGTGTAAGGCACAAGCGCCAGAAATCCCGCGGTCTTATTTGTCGATTTCATCCGAGCCTCAGTTTCAATTGCCGCCCGATATTCCCGCTCATATCAAGGCGGAAGGTGGCGCGCTATGGTGCCCGCATTTCGCGGATATCACCGCAGCGGATGTGGCCTATGCGCAAAGCCTAGATTTGGGCGTAGTTGTTTGGACTGTAAATCAAACCGCAGATATCGATCGCATGATTGATTTTGGGGTAGATGCGATCTGTTCCGACTATCCCACCCGCGTGCAGCGCCGCTTGTCGGATAGGGGTTTGCGCTGGCAGTAAGGCCGAAAGCGCAATTTTCCCAATGATTTCAGCACAAAACCTGTGCCTGCCCTTGTTTGTGACAGCTTTTTGTTTTTTTTGAAAGTAAATCTTCAGTTTCTGATTTAGCCTGCGATTTGAGCCATGACTTTTGGGTCATGGTCTGTCGTTCCGTCCACAGGTCGGGCGGCGCTAAGCGCGAAGCGCGAACATTCGATGAGACTTTGTCGGAGGAGGAGCCGCCAAAGCATCGAAAAGGGAGGGACTAGAAGATGTCAGACGCATCAATTGGAACGCCAGAGCAGCTGCGCGATCCGAATTACACGCCGCCTTTGACTCAGGCGGTGCCACTTGGAATTCAACACGTTTTGGCGATGTTTGTCTCGAATGTGACACCCGCCATCATTGTTTGCGGTGCGGCTGGGTTTGGCTTTGGCTCAAACAGCCCTGATTTTCCGCAGATGATCTATATGATCCAAATGTCGATGTTCTTCGCGGGCATCGCCACTTTGTTCCAAACCATTGGATTTGGCCCTGTTGGCGCGCGGCTGCCGATTGTCCAAGGAACGAGCTTTGCCTTTATTCCGATCATGATCCCCTTGGTCGCCGGCAAGGGCGTTGACGCGATTGCCGTTTTGATGGGCGGCATTTTGGTCGGCGGTTTGTTCCATGCCTTCTTAGGCCTGTTCATTGGCCGCTTGCGCTTTGCCTTGCCGCCCTTGGTGACGGGCCTTGTTGTCACGATGATTGGTTTGGCACTTGTTAAGGTTGGCATCCAATATGCTGCGGGCGGTGTGCCTGCAATTGGAACCGAGGAATACGGCTCTAGTCTGAACTGGCTCATGGCGGGCACAGTGATCCTTGTGACCTTGGGGCTGAAATTCTTTGCGCGTGGGATGCTGTCTGTCTCGGCCGTTTTGGTTGGCCTTTTGGCGGGCTACGCGGTGGCCTTTGCCTTGGGGCAAGTGAATTTGGGCAATGTTGGCCGTGCAGCAAGCTTTGCGATGCCAAACCCGCTTCACTTTGGGTTAGAGTTTTCGGTCGCCGCAATTATCGGCTTTTGTGCCATGTCCTTTGTTTCCGCCGTGGAAACAGTGGGCGATGTTTCAGGGATCACCAAAGGGGGTGCGAACCGCGAAGCGACCGATAAGGAAATCCAAGGCGCGACTTTTGCCGATGGTCTGGGCACGGCTGTGTCTGGCTTGTTCGGGGCATTGCCGAACACATCCTTCTCACAGAATGTGGGCCTGATCGCGATGACGGGCGTGATGAGCCGTGCGGTTGTCACGATCGGCGCAATATTCCTTATCCTTTGTGGCTTGGTGCCAAAGGTGGGCGCGGTGATCTCCTCTGTGCCGATTGAGGTTTTGGGCGGCGGTGTGATTGTCATGTTCGGCATGGTTGTCGCTGCAGGCATCTCGATGCTGTCTGATGTGAATTGGAACCGCCGCAATATGGTGATTTTTGCGATTGCCTTGTCCTTGGGGCTTGGTTTGCAACTTGAACCTGACGCACTGCAATATCTGCCAAGCACAATGAAAATCTTGGCAACCTCGGGCATTTTGCCTGCGGCCCTCATCGCGATTATCCTAAACCTCGTGCTGCCCGCAGAACTCAGTGCGGAATCCACTGAAGAGGTTTCTGGCGGCATGTCGGGAAAGAGCTCAAAATGAGCTCACAGATGAGCATGACCTAAAACGCGAAGCGGCAGGGGAAACCTTGCCGCTTTTGCTTTATCTGGCTTGTGCCTTTGCGGGGCTGGTGTAAATTTTCCCCGATGGCGCGACAGTCAGTCTGAAGCGAGGTGCAATCGGGTGGCAGGCACAGGAAAATACCTTTGGATCATGGTGCTGCTGCAGGCGGCGATTTCCGCATCAAGCCTTGTTGTGGAAATTGTCGCAGGCCGCATGATTGCGCCCTATGTCGGGATGAGCCTCTATACATGGACAGCCATTATTGCGGTTGTTCTGGCGGGCTTTTCCGTGGGTCATTGGTGGGGCGGTCGCATCGCTGCGCATGACAGTCAAAATGCATTGCGCCAAACTGCATGGACGATGGTTGCAGCCGCTTTGACCACCGCTGCGGCAAGTCTGATGTTGCACGGGTTTGCAGGGCCGCTGATTGAGGCCTTCAGCCATCCCCTCGCCGCCATCACCGCCCTAAGCATGGTCGCGTTTTTCCTGCCTTCGCTATTTGCGGGCATCCCTGCGCCTGTTTTGACGGTTGTTGCCATGCGCGGTCACAGCCAGTCTGAACGCGTCTTGGGGGTTATGTTTGCAACTGGGGCGATTGGGGCGATTTTTGGCACTTTGCTTGCAGGGTTTTTCTTTGTTCCGCGCTTAGGCTCGATGACCACCTTGATGGTCATTGCTGTGATTTATTCGCTTGCGGCGGTCGTCTGCTTTGCGTTGGCACGGGTTAAAGGGCGCGATCTTGGTCTTGGCTTTGCTGCATGTCTGGCGCTTGCGGGGCTCGGCTATCAGACCCTCAGCCTGCCAGCGATTTGTGACGAGGAAAGCGAATATTTCTGTATCCGCACAGTGACTCTTTCTGATGCCGATGGCGCGCGCGTTCATCTGATGGTTTTGGATCACCTTGCCCATGGCATCAGCGGCGAGGCGGAACCGCGCCAGATGCAAACTGATCATGCTGCAATGTTGGACGCGCTGCCGCGCATGCGAATGGGGGAGAAGGATTTCTCATCCTTCCATATCGGCGGCGGATCCTTTTCCGTCCCGCGGGGATGGGCCGCGCATGGTTTAGGGCAAATCACGGTGGCTGAGTTAGACCCCGCTGTAACGCAGGTGGCGATTGATGATTTCTGGCTTCCTGCAGATCAGGTCACCGTGCTGCATGAAGACGCGCGTATGGCGCTGCGCAACACCCTCACGCGCTATGATGTGATCCTTGGGGATGCTTTCACCGATATTGCCGTGCCCGAACATTTGATCACGCAGGAATTTTTTGAATTGGTTGCAAGCCGCCTGACGGATGATGGGGTTTTTGCGATGAA
>Ga0181578_10004872_pt1 | contig 11835 bp, 10 predicted proteins | sample 071ome_21_FD_148659 | JGI IMG/M metagenome (GOLD analysis project Ga0181578, IMG submission 148659) | Coastal salt marsh microbial communities from the Groves Creek Marsh, Skidaway Island, Georgia - 071401CT metaG (spades assembly) | ecosystem: Environmental > Aquatic > Marine > Intertidal zone... | reverse complement strand
AACAAGCAGATCGTCATCTCCTCCGACCGTGTTCCCGACGCCATCCCCAACCTTGAGGAGCGGTTGATCGGTCGATTCCGATGGGGATTGATCACCGACGTTCAACCCCCGGATCTCGAGACACGTCTCGCCATCTTGCGCAACAAAGCCGAGCGGGAAGGCACTGAGTTTCCGGCCGAGGTTCTCGAGTTCATCGCATCCAAGATCACGTCGAACATTCGTGAGCTCGAAGGGGCCCTCATTCGGGTCAGTGCCTATGCCAGCCTCAACCAAGTCGACGTGACGGTGGCTCAAGCGGAACGGCTCCTGGAGGACCTCCTCACCGATCAGGCCCCCAAGCAGAGAACCGATCAGGAGTTGCTCGAGGAACTCGCCCGTCTTCTTGGTTTCAGTGTCGACGCTCTTCGTGGCAAGAGTCGGCAGCGACCCCTGGTGGCGGCGCGCCAGGAAGCCATGTTCGTGTTCCGTGAATTGACCGACTTGTCGTATCCGGCCATTGCCCGTCTGTTCGGAGGTCGCGATCACACGACCGTGATTCATGCCGTCGAGAAGATTCAACGCCTGATGAAAGAGCGCACGCAGACCTACGACCAGGTCACGATGCTCATCAAGACGCTGAAGCTGGGCTGAGACGGGCTGGGGACGACCATGTGGACGTGCTGTGATCAACCGAGGGTGCGCGCTGTGTACAACTCCGAGTTGTCCACCGGCGCGCTGGTCAGCGACTCGCGCGCTGTGGACCACTGTGGACAACGGCGCGCGCCGCGAAACAGATGTCATGCTGGGCGTATCGTCCGTCGTCCACAATCCACAGGTGTTATTACTTCTATTGGTTCAAAACATCATGAGATGATGACGACAAGTCCGAGCGGTTCGGGACATTCGTCGTTCGTCAGCGGGAGGAATGAGTCGTGAAGTTCCGTTGTGAACGAGACGTTCTGGCCGAGGCCTTCGGGGCCAGCAGTCGAGCGGCGACTGGTCGAGCCACCAATCCAACTTTGTCGTGCTTGCGACTCGTGCTGGCCGGATCTCAACTTCGGGTGACCGGAACCGATGGGGATCTCACCATCGAAGCCACGGTGGAAGTAGCGGGTACAACCGATGGCGTCGCTCTGGTGCCGGCCAAGTTGGCGAGTGAAGTCGTGCGTTCGTTGCCGTCGGGAGCAGTCGAGATCGAACTTTCGGGCGACAAGGTCCTTATCTCGGCCGGACGAGTGAATTTCACGGTGCCAGTAGGAGCCGAGGGAGATTTCCCCAAGTGGACCGGCTCCGTCGGAAGTGGCGTGACCGTTCCGGCGGCGGAGCTAGCCGAAGCCTTGAAGCAAGTCGTCCGAGCCGCGAGTACCGACGACGCACGCGGGGTCCTGACCGGAGTTCTGGTCACGAGCGTGGACGGCGTTCTGCGTCTGGTCGCCACGGATTCGTATCGACTTGCCATTCGCGACATCAAAGCTGCCGTCCTTCCCGACGGATCGCGTTTCGTCGTTCCGGCCCGAGCCCTCGGCGAATTGCAGCGCCTGCTCGGTGGAGCCGAGAACGTCTCGATCGACATCACCGAAAACGACGCCACGTTCGCTGTGGGCAACATGCGTCTCGTCACCCGACTGATCTCTGGAACCTTTGCCGACTACCAACGTCTCATTCCGCCGAGTCCTCCGAATCAACTCGTCATCGGTCGCGACGCCTTGCTCGACGCGATTCGCCGTGTGAAGTTGGTGGCACGCGATCCCATCGGCACGCCACTGCGCATCCGTATGGATGCCGATGGAGTGACGTTGCGGATGATCAGCCAAGACAGCGGTGAAGCGGTCGAGAACATCGAAGCCGAACTCTCCGGCAACGAGATCGAGATGTCGTTCAACAACGAACTCTTGGCCGCCGGAATCGATGCGTGCTCGACGGAAACGGTGTCGATTCAGACGAGCGAGCCCGGCAAGTTGGCCGTCATCCGTCCGGTTGTCGACGGCGACGCCAAGAAAGCCGACTACACGTACCTCCTCATGCCTTTGCGTTCCTGATGTACGTCGAGCGACTCGAGCTCGTCGACTTCCGCAACTACGAACGGGCCACGTTCGAGTTGAATCCTGGAGTGACGGCGATCGTGGGTCGCAATGCGCAAGGCAAGACGAACGTGGCCGAGTCGATGGCGTTCCTGGCAACGCTCGAAAGTTTTCGCAACGTTCCTCCGGCCGTCCTCGTACGGAATGGAGCCGACGAAGCATTCGTGCGGGCGACGATTCGTCACGCCGACGGACGGGACCTTCTGATCGAGATCGCCATTCCTCGACAGGGTCGGATCACTGCCCAAGTGAACCGACAACGACTTCCACGCACGCGGGATCTTCTCGGAGTCATGCGTGTGACAGTGTTTTCTCCCGATGATCTGGAACTGGTGAAGGGTTCGCCAGCCGAACGACGTCGGTATCTCGACGACACGGCGGTGTCGCTCGCCGTGAAGCACGACGCGCTGCGCCTCGATCTCGAACGTGTTCTGAAGCAGCGCAATACGTTGCTGAAGCAGTGTGGCGGTCGTCTGACCGACGAGGTCGCTTTCTCCCTCGACGTCTGGGACGATCGCTTGGCAGCCGTAGCTGACGACGTGGGCCAGGTCCGAGCCAACTTGGTGAGTCGACTTCAACCGCGCGTCGAGGAGGCGTACCACCGCATCGCCGGCGACGTGGTGGCGATCGGGTTGCGATACGAGCCCGAATGGCGGCGGGCCGGCATGAAGGCCGCCTTGGCGGCAGCCCGCTCCGACGACGTTCGTCGTGGGGTATCGACCGTCGGTCCGCACCGAGACGATCTCGATTTGTCGATCGGCGCAATGCCGGCTCGGACTCATGCCAGCCAAGGGGAAATGCGTTCCTTGGCCTTGGCGATGCGCCTGGCCGCTCATCGGCTGGTGGCTGAAACCACCGACATGACGCCGTTGCTCGTTTTGGACGACGTTCTGAGCGAGCTCGACCCTGACCGATGTCGAGCCCTCCTCGAACACTTGCCAGAGGGTCAGGTGGTCATCACCACGGCCAGCCCTCTGCCCGAGGCGGCCCGGCCCGACCAGGTCCTACGTATCGACGCCGGATCGGTGGTGCCGTGAGTTCTGAGCCACGCCCCCTGTCGGAATCGATGGATCGATTGTTGGCCTCGCTGAAAGGCGGTGACCGGGCCACCACCGTGTCCGTCTTCTCCCGGTGGGCAGAACTGGTGGGTGACCAGGTGGCGGCTCACTGTCGACCCCTGAAACTGGACGAGGGCGTCCTCGTGGTGGAGGTCGACGATCCGGCCTGGGCCACACAGTTGAAAATCCTTCATTCCGACGTGATCGATCGTCTCCAAGCCGGGGGTGGGATGGCCGTCGAGAGGCTCGAGATCACCGTCGCTCGACGACGCTGAATCGACCTGCCATACGGACCCCGAACAGGAGTACGTTTTCCCTGCTCAGAGTGCCTGTTTTGCCACGATTTCAGGCCGTCTGTGAGGTAGAATTTCTGACGTTGCTTCGACGAGTTGTTCGCCCTGTGGCGGCCCCCGCCGCTCACAGTTCCGACCGCCCGTCATCCCCACTTCCGAGGTATCCGTGACCACCAAGAACGCGACCCCCACTGCCGATTACGGCGCCAAAGACATCCAGGTTCTCGAGGGGTTGGATCCGGTGCGCAAGCGCCCGGGTATGTACATCGGTTCCACAGGCCTTGCCGGACTCCACCACCTCATCTGGGAGGTTGTCGACAACTCGGTCGACGAGGCCATGGCCGGATTCTGTACACGTATCGGCATCACCCTTCTTGCCGATGGCGGATGCCGGGTCGACGACAACGGTCGAGGCATTCCGGTCGACCCCTACCCGTCAGGACCACACAAGGGGAAGAGCGCAGCCGAGGTGGTCCTCACAGTGTTGCACGCCGGCGGCAAATTCGGTGGTGAGGGATACAAAGTGTCCGGCGGTCTGCACGGTGTGGGTGTCTCGGTGGTGAACGCCTTGTCGAGTCGGCTCACCATCGAAATCGACCGCGACGGCAAACGGTACGAGCAGGAGTTCAAGAACGGCGGCAAGCCACAAGGCAAGTTGGCTTCAACAGGTTCCACCCCAAGTCGTGGTCGCACTACCGGCACGAGCGTCTCGTTCTGGCCCGACGCCACGATCTTTGCGTCCGAAGGAACCGAATTCGTGGCGCGCACCGTTCTCGAGCGACTGCAGACGATGGCCTTTTTGAATCGTGGCCTCGAAATCGTCTTCAAGGACGAACGACCCGGCAAGGAACAAGACGTCACCTTCCAGTACAAGGGCGGCATCGTCGACTTTGTGAAGCACCTCAACCAGTCGAAGGAATCACTCTTCAACAAGGTTGCTCACTACGAGGACGAAGAAGAGGGTCAGACTCTCGACATCGCGATGCAGTGGAACACCGGATACCACGAAGGAATCCACGGCTACGCCAACGGCATCAGCACGACTGAAGGCGGTATGCACGTCGAAGGCTTCAAGACTGCTCTCACGAGCGTGGTCAACAAGTACGCGCGCTCACGCGGACTTCTGAAGGAAAAGGACGACAACCTTCTCGGCGAAGACATCCGCGAGGGAATCACCGCCATCGTGTCGGTCAAGTTGTCAGAACCGCAGTTCGAAGGTCAGACCAAGGCCAAGTTGGGCAACGTTTCGATGCGTTCGTTCGTGCAGAAGGCGACGAATGAACGACTCACCGAATGGCTCGACGAGAACCCGACCGAAGCCAACAAGGTTGTGAAGAAGGCTCAAGCCGCCGCGCAGGCGCGTGTGGCGGCCAAGAACGCGCGCAATGCCGTACGACGTAAGACGGCCCTGAGCGGCGCGGGCATGCCCGACAAGTTGAAGGACTGCACGAGCGGAAATCCCGAAGAGAGCGAGATCTTCATCGTCGAGGGCGACTCGGCCGGTGGTACCGCCCTCGACGCACGCGATCCGCGCACCCAAGCGATCCTCCCGATCCGCGGCAAGATCCTGAACGTCGAACGTGCACGCCTCGACAAGATGTTGAAGAACGCCGAGGTGACTGCGCTCGTCACGGCGATCGGTGGCGGAGTCGGCGACGAATTCGACGCCACCAAGTCGCGCTATCACAAGATCATCATCCTGGCCGACGCCGACGTCGACGGCAGCCACATCCGCACGTTGTTGCTCACGTTCTTCTTCCGACAGATGCGACCGCTCGTGGAAGCCGGTTACGTGTACATCGCGCAGCCGCCGTTGTATTCCACCGAGATCGGCAAGGAAAAGATCTACCTGAAAGACGACATCGCGAAGTCACGATTCCTCGACGAGCATCCGAACCACAAGAAGGAATTCCAGCGCCTGAAGGGCCTCGGAGAAATGGACTGGGAGGAGCTGCGTTCCACCACCATGGCCGCCGAGTCGCGCACTCTTTTGCAGGTCACCGTCGAAGAGGCCGCGTTGGCCGACGAGATCATGGGCGTCCTCATGGGTGACGACGTCGAGAGTCGCAAGCACTTCATTCAGACCAATGCCAAAGACGTGAGGTTCCTCGATATCTGATGGCTTCCAAGAAGACACAACCACCCGCCGACGACGCGACCCCCGACGAACCGATCATTCCTGTGCAGCCTGTGGCGCTGCAGGACGAAATGGAGCGTTCGTTCCTCGACTACGCCATGTCGGTCATCATGGCTCGTGCCCTGCCCGACGTGCGCGACGGACTGAAGCCCGTTCATCGTCGCATCATCTGGGACATGGAGGAGCAGGGGTTCCGTCCCGACCGTCCGTTCGTGAAATCGGCACGTGTCTCCGGCGACACGATGGCCAAGTATCACCCGCACGGTGACAGCGCCATTTACGACGCGTTGGTACGAATGGCTCAGCCATTCTCGTTACGTCATCCGCTCATCGACTTCCACGGCAACTATGGATCACCCGACTTCGGACCGGCCGCCAGCCGCTACACCGAATGTCGACTGCATCCACTCGCCATGCAGTTGTTGGCCGACATCGACGAAGACACCGTCGACATGGTGGCCACCTACGACGGCAGCCGCGAAGAACCCACGGTGCTCCCAGCGCGTTTCCCCAACCTTTTGGTCAACGGAAGTCAGGGCATCGCCGTGGGTATGGCGACCAACATTCCGCCACACAACCTCGGTGAAGTGATCGATGCCTGTGTGCACGTTCTCTTCACACCCGATGCCACGACCGACGACCTCATGGAATTCGTGAAGGGACCTGACTTCCCGACTGGTGGTTCGATTCTCGGCCGCGCTGGCATCATCGACGCTTACCGAACCGGTCGTGGCAGTGTGAAGATGCGCGCCACCGCCACGATCGAAGAGTCGAAGCGCGGTGCGATGCAGATCGTCGTCACCCAACTTCCTTATCAGACGAGCTGCTCGGCCATCGCAGGACGTATTCAAGAACTCGTCGACGCCGGTGACATCGACGGCATCGCCGACGTGAACGACGGTTCGTCGGGTGGCAAGACCAACCTGCAGATCACCTTGAAGCGCGACGCCAACGCCAACGTCGTTCTCAACAACCTCTACAAACTCACTCAGTTGCAAACCAGCTTCGGTGTGAACATGGTGGCGTTGGTCGACGGTGTTCCGCGCCAGCTCACGCTTGCCGACGCGATCAACGGCTACCTACGTCATCAAATCGAAGTTCTCACCCGCCGTACGCAGTTCCGCCTCGACAAGGCCCAACGACGCGCTCACCTGCTCGAAGGCCGTATCAAGGCCCTGAACGTCATCGACAAGATCATCAAGTTGATCCGCGAGAGCGAAGACGCGCCGAGCGCCAAGAACCAGTTGATGGCCAAGCCCTACGAGTTCACCGAGGTGCAGGCGATCGACATCCTCGACATGCAGCTTCGTCAGCTCACCCGCCTGTCGCGCATCGATCTCGAATCAGAGATCGCCGAACTCACGCAGCGCATCGCCGATCTGCAGGCGATCCTGGCCGACGATGTGAAGTTGCGAACCGTGGTCAAGGACGAACTTCTGGCCATCAAGGAGGAGTTCGCCACACCGCGTGTGTGTCCGATCGCTCTCGATGCCGGTGAGATGAGTGTCGAAGACTTGGTCGACGACACCGAGCTCGTCGTGGTGATGACCGAGGCTCAGTATGTGAAGGCCGTTCATGCCTCCAACTTCAAGACCCAAGGTCGAGGTGGAAAAGGCGTCACCGGAGCCAAGTTGAAGGCCGACGACATCGTTCGTCACGTCATCTTCACCACAGCGCACGCCTACCTCTTGTTCTTTTCGAACCGAGGCAAGGTGTATCGACTACGTGCCCATGAGCTTCCCGAGCGAGAGCGTGCGACCAAGGGTGTCCCGATCGTGAACCTGCTGCCGCTGCAGGCCGGTGAGACCATCGAGGCGATCATCGACACTCGTGATTTTGCCGCCGAGCGCTATCTCTTCTTCGCAACGCGTAACGGCGTGGTGAAAAAGACGCCGTTCAACGAGTACGACAAGGCACGACGCGACGGGTTCATCGCTCTCAACTTGCGTGAAGGTGACGAACTGGTTCGAGTGATCGAAACATCAGGATCCGACGACATTTTCATGGTGGCGAGATCGGGGATGACCATTCGCTTCTCGGAGACCGAGGTGCGAGCTATGGGCCGAGCCGCAGCCGGCGTGCGTGGCATGAAGCTGCGCGCGGGTGATGAAGTGGTCAGCGTCGATGTGGCTCGCGATGAGGCTGCAATTCTCATGATCACTCAAGCCGGATACGGCAAGCGCACCCAACTCGACAAGTTCAATCGCCAGGGCCGCGGTGGCATGGGTGTTCGCGGTATCCAGATCAAGGAGAAAAAGGGCATGGTCGTGTCGGCCTTCATGGCCGGTATCGACGATGAAATCGTGGCCGTCACCTCCGGTGGCTCGACCATCCGCACCCAGGTGCGCACTATCTCCTCACAAGGTCGCACCGCCACGGGAGTCCGAGTGATGTCGGTCGAGGATGGCCAGACGGTCTCGTCGGTCGCCTTGATCATCGCCCACGACGACGAGGAGTGAGCGCGCGCCAGCGTGACCCGGGACAGATCGGCGTTCTGGTAGTCGCCCTGGCGGCCGTCGTGGCGCTGGCCATACAGGGGTTGGTTCAGGTCGCCGACGTGATCATCGACCACGCCCGCGCCCAGAGCGTGGCCGATGCCGTCGCGTTGGCTGTTGCATCGAATCGCCCTGATGTGATTCCGGCACTCGTCGGCGGTGTCAACGCAACTCTGGCGTCGCTCGACGACCGCGACGGCGATGTGATCGTGCAGGTACGTATTGGATCGTCGTCGGCGACGGCACGAGCGACCACCAACTGGTGACGGAATCTTCTACGCTGACCACGTGGCCGACATCGACGATCCATTTTTCATCGTGCCGGCCGTGCAGCCCGACGAGGAATCGACGGGGACCGTCGCAACGACCGAGGTAACTCCCGAAGATTCAGTAAAACGTGAGCCGATCGTTCGTCGCCGAGTTCGTCGTGTGCGGCGCACCACTCGCACGGTTCGTTACATCGACCCGTGGAGTGTGTTGCGAGTGGCAGGGATTTTCCACGTAGTTCTGTATCTGGTGCTTCTCATCACCGGGGTTCTGCTCTGGAACGTTGCCAACACCACAGGGACGGTCGACAACGTCGAGCGTTTCATGGAGAGCTTCGGGTGGGAGTCGTTCGAGTTCAAAGGCGGTGAGATCTTCCACCAAGCCTGGGTGCTCGGGTTGTTCCTCGTGGTGGGTCTGACCGGTCTGGCGGTGCTGGCGGCGGTCACCTTCAACCTCATCACCGATGTGGTGGGTGGGATCAGGGTGACCGTGCTTGAAGATGTCGCCAACGACATGGAGGCGGTTCCGGCTCCATCCCCGGGTGGCTTCGGAGCCTGGTTGAGGAGTCGCCGGACCGACCGATAGGGTGACCCGTCGCTGGGGCTATAGCTCAGTCGGTTAGAGCGCATCCCTGATAAGGATGAGGTCACAAGTTCGATTCTTGTTAGCCCCACCAGCACCGATCCTTAGACTGACGACGTGGCCGTAAGCTCCGACCGTCGTCTTGCCGACCTGACCGGTCCGGAGGTACTGACGAATCTGAGTGAGCGGAGCATCCTGATCCAACCTCTCGGTGCCGTCGAACAACACGGTCCGCACCTTCCACTGTCGACCGATCTCGTCATCGCCGAAGCCACCGCCGAAGCAGCCGTAGTTGCGGCCAGTGATCTCGACGTCTGGCTCTTGCCTTCGCTCGCCTACACGAAGTCGAACGAACACGCCTGGTCGTCAGGAACGATCTGGCTCTCGGCCACCACACTGCTCGCCGTTCTCGACGACATCGGCCGGTGTGTGGCCCGGACCGGGGCTCGCAAACTGGTCTTTCTCAACGGGCACGGTGGAAACAGTGCCCTGGCGGCCGTCGCCAATCGCGAGTTGCGTCTGGCTCACGGCCTCATGACCTTCCTCGTCCATCCTTTCGTTCCGGCCGATCAGGGTGGTGCGTCAGCCGACGGTGAGGCGGGAGCCGGGGTTCACGGTGGAACCGACGAGACGTCGGTGATGTTGCACCTACGTCCCGATCTCGTCGATATGAGCCAGGCTGTGGCCAACGTTCCCCACTGGTTGCAGGAGTTCGAACGAGTTCGCTTTGGTGGATCAGTGCCCTTTGGCTGGACGTCCGACGACTTCGGACCCCACGGGCACATCGGAGATCCCACTATGGCCACGGTCGAACTCGGTACCCGACTATTCCGAAGCGGTGTCGACCATGTGGTCCAGGTCTTACACGAAATCGATCGCTTCGAATTTCCGGAGCGTAAAACGAACTCGTGATCGCTCTTTGGCGCGATCAGCGACCGATCGACAGATCGATGAAACGGTTCGTCACCACTCCATCGACAGTGATGTTCGGGTCGTAATCGACTCCGAGTTGGTCGAACAGAGGTAGTACTTCGTCGTACAGTCCTTGCACTCGATCAAGGTCGAAGTTCCCGTAGGTGCCGTCGGGACCGTTCGATCCGATTCCGATCTCGTCGAAGAGTTCGAATCCGGCTTGATTGACTTCCGACGTCACCGTCCAATAGTTGTTGTAGGCCTCGGTGATCCCGATGATCACGTCACCGGTCGGGGTGGGATTTGCGAGGTAGTCGACCCAGGCCTGCTGGAGTTTCGGAACGAGAAGCTCGAGGCAAGGTGACAACTCGTCGACGCGCTCAGTGAGAACCGAGTACATCGCCGGGTACGGCTGCCAGCCGAGATCGTGGATCAGTACGTAATCGATCGGTGCCGGAGCGCCGTCCTTCCACTCGATGAGGTTCTGGTACTTGTAGCGCTCGTTGGTCACGAAGCCCTGTTGGATGAAGTTAGCTCCACCAGCGATCCAGTCCGATGGAGATCCGCCGTAGTTCGGGTCGCTCTGCGAGGCGTCGATGTAGCCCTTGCCGATGAGCCAGTCGATGTAAGCGGCTCCCGGGAAGTGCAGGATGCGGGCACCGGATTTTTTCAGAGAAGTTGGATCGCTCGGATCGATGTCGAGTTGGGTGGGATCCCATTGCAGGTATTGAGGGTTGATCTCGAGGGTGGCTGCCACTCCAGTGACGCGAACCGTGGCTGACGACTGGATGGCATCGTCAGTGTTCACGTAACCGAGGGTGATGTCGCGATCGGTCTGCATGACCGAGACGACCGGCTGGAACTCGATGGCATCGCCACCGGCGCGAATTTCGACGGTCTGGATACCGCCGACGGCGTATGCCGGATCGATCGGGCCCGAATAGGTGAAAAGCGAAGTGTTGGATGTGCCGTTCTCGCCAATCAACTGATACGTGCCGCCGTGTTCGATCTCCGGCCACCAGTCGGTCTGGATCACCAGATTCGACGGACACACGGAGTCGGACGACGAATCGCTGTCATCGCCCCCACAGGCCACACTGGCCAGGGTGAGACAGGTGACGATCCCACCGAGGGACAGCTGAGAGAATTTCACCGGTTCGTTCCTTCGTAGGGCGAGAGTTGACGATGGGAGTTCAACTGGACTGAGCCTCTGATTCGTGCCAATGGCGCAAGGTTCGGCTTCCGATCCAGCCGATGAAAATATAGATGGTGACGCCGAGCAGTGACGCCAAGATCACACCACCGAACAACTTTTCGTACTCCAACCGCTTGGCGTAGTTGTTGAGGAGACGACCGAGACCCATGTCGCCGCGCGTGAAGAAGAAGTCAGCCACAAGGGCACCGATCACGCAGAGTCCGGCGCCGATGCGAAGCCCGGTGAAGATCGATGGAAGTGCGGCCGGAAGTTGCAGTTTGAACAGCCTTGTCCGAAGCCCCGCTCGATTGAGGCGGAAAAGATCCTGCAGGTCGCGGTCGACGGATTTCAGACCGAACAGGAAGCTGGTCAGGATCGGGAACAACGCCACCAGCACGCAGGTCACCACCCGAGCGGTACGAGTCGGTCCGAACCACACCGAGAAAAGGGGGACCAGAGCGAGAATGGGGATGGTTTGGAGTGCCACGGCGTAGGGAAACAGGGCCCGTTCCGCCACCCGACTGAAGGCCATGACCACGGCTCCGACCAAGGCGATGACGGTGGCGATGACGAATCCGATCAGGGCGACGCGAGCTGTGTTCCCCAGGCCTTCGAGCAATTCGGAGCGGGCATTGGCCGTCAAGAAAGCATCCTGGATGACTTGGTGCGGCGGCGGGACGATGAATCGGCGCCGGTCGTCGAGGATCACATGGTGGACGAGGTACCAAAGGCCGATGAAGCCCCCGAATACGAACAGAGGTGGTGTGTAGCGAACGATTCGCGATCCGAAGCCGCGACCGTTCACTGGTAGGCCTCCTTCAACGCCTCAGCCACCC
>Ga0181578_10004865_pt1 | contig 11847 bp, 8 predicted proteins | sample 071ome_21_FD_148659 | JGI IMG/M metagenome (GOLD analysis project Ga0181578, IMG submission 148659) | Coastal salt marsh microbial communities from the Groves Creek Marsh, Skidaway Island, Georgia - 071401CT metaG (spades assembly) | ecosystem: Environmental > Aquatic > Marine > Intertidal zone... | reverse complement strand
CGTCACCAACACGGACGCGCAGGCGTGCGCCAGGATGCCTGCGAAGCAGGTCAAGGACGAGTGGCAGCACGTCGTCTGGATGTTCGAGCTGCGCTTGACCTGCCTCCACCTTGTCGATGGTCCAAACAAGACCTGGGCGAGGGCCGGGGTCGACCGCGACAATGAGGTCGGTGGGTCCTGCGGAACGGTGGTCCGACCTCAAGGCAAGCAGCAGGTCCTCTTCGAGGTGATCGAGGCGAACCAACGTGCCTTGTTCCCCTTCCCCACACAGCACGAGGTCAACGTCCGATGGCGTCGGTGCGTTCGCCTCGAGAAGAACGACGCTTCGCTCGAGGCGCCGGAGAAGGGCCAACAATCGGTAGGACAGGCGGAAATCCGAGGTCCGCACCGCGACCCGTTGCACGAATGTCCGCTGGTTTGGGAGGCCCTTGAAGGGCGCTGCTCGACGCAGCAGTCTTCGGAAGTCATCAAAAACCAATGACGACGATGTTTCGCCATGCCAGCAGGCAGTGCGTACGAGCGTGAACTCCTCCACGTGTTCAACGGGACACGACGTGGTGTGGACGCCGTGACCAAATCCTGCACGACCGAGGAGCGGCTGCGGATGCGCACCGTGATCGAGGCCCCCTTCCTCGCCGTACGTGCCCCAGGCAGCGGTTCGGAAGGCACAGGCGACCTCCTTGTGCTGCGAGGCGATGCCTGTTTTCCCATTGAGGTGAAATCCACGGCGACGCCGAAATTGTACCTCTCAGGGCGGACCCTCGAGCAGCATGAGGCGCTTCGAAGCACCGGCGAGCGTACGGGTGTGATGCCGCTGTACGCACACCGCCTGAAAGGTGTCCGGGGCGATTCATGGCGTATGTTCAGGGTGCACACGGTTCATATCACTGGACCGATGGCCGCGGTGGCCTCGAGGGTTCCTACCTTGCCCCTGACCTCCTCGGGTCGTCCTCACCTCGATTGGGACCGAGGGATGCCGTTGAACCGTTTCCTCCACTTGATCTCAACGACCTCGGTTGGGCGTGAAGGTCGTGCGATGGTGCCGCAAGGACCTGCAGGGTCGGGCATGGAACGAGGTGGGGCCATCGATTTGCTCACGTCGTTGTTGCAGGCCAGGTCTCCGTGATCACCGAAGGTACGGGATCAGGATCATCAGCACGAGCATGAGGAACAGACCCAGCGAGGTCATGCTGGTTGCTCGCATGGCCAGCGCCTCGGTCCTGTGGCCACTGATGGAGAACAACCGCGTCCTTTTGCCGGCACGACGCACCTGCTCGAGGCTTCCGTGAGCGACGTCTCGAAACATGTGCCCGCCGTCGAAGGGGACCATCGGGATGAGGTTGGTGAAGCCGAGCAGCAGGTTCACCCAGATCAGCCAGAACATCAGGTTGACGAGCACCAACATGCCATCGACACCGAACACGCTTGCGACCACGCCGTCGCCTGCTGCGAGCATGCCCTCTTCGACAGGATGCATCGCAACGCCTTGAAGTTCGAAGGGAACGAAGATGAGGGTCAACGCGTGGATTGGCGTTGCCAGCAGCCGTGTGGTGAACGGGGCCTCGACACCCGAGGCGAGGGGTCCTGCGAGGCGATCGATGCCAACGGTGCCATCGGCGACCTGCTGCACGCCGAGGAAAGCATCGCCTTCTTCGATGCCGGCAGCATCAAGCTGTTTCGTAGTCCAGCCCTCTTCTGCAAAATGAGCCCGCTTATCGGAGAGCACGGCCTCCGTCGTTCGTTCGATCCCCTCAATATTGACAAGGCGAAGCAGGACGGTGTCCCCCGCGACATGGCCGTCGAGTGCGTCACGGAAATCGGCATCGTTCACAATGACCTCGTCGTCGATGGACACGATCCTGTCCCACGGAGCGAGTCCTGCGTCCTCTGCGCCCGACCCCACCACGACGCCGCGGATGTGCACGCCGTCATCGGCGGCTGTAAATTGGCCCGCGAGGCCTCCGAGCAGGAGAAGCAGAACCATCGCTGCGAACAGGTTTGTGGCCGGTCCGGCGGCGAACATTCTGAGGCGTTCCCTTCGAGGCGCCCGCATCAGTTCCTCGGATTGCGGTTCAGCGAAGGCGCCGAGAGGAACGAGTCCAAGTTGCAACAGGCCAAAGGATCGGACGCGCATGCCGTGCCCTCGAGCGAGCAGGCCATGGCCGAATTCATGGATGACCAACGCCACCACGAACGCGATTGCTCCCCAACCGAGCGGAATCACGGGATTGAGGCCGGGGATGGCCACAAGCTCCGACGGAGGCGGCGGGTCGGTGGCCCCTCCCTCCAGCATGGTGATGCCGAAGGAAAGCACAACCAGCAGACCGGCAAGGAGCATGGTGCCGACGCACACCCATGTGGCCACTTCGCCGTAGGCCCTCCAAAACCTCCGGGGTTTGGCGAGGCGCTCGAGCATCCCAAGGCCACGCTGCGTTCGCACCATGAGGATGAATCCAAGCGCTCGGCTTGCGTTCCAACGGTCCAGCGTCCCGTCCGCCTCCCATCGGCGCAGCAGCATCCACCAGAGGAAGACGGCGAGCAGCACCCAGCGGAACTGCAGGTCGACCGCACCCCACTCGCTCGCCACGTGAACCCCTCGACGTGCCCCTCTTTCAACTCCTGTCCCGAACGAACGTTTCCTTCAAGTGGGGTGGCGGGTGAAACGAAGCGTGGCCTTCTCCCCCCTCCGCCTCGATGGCTGGTTCCGAAAGGAGTACCCTGAGCAGGAGGTCGTCAGCCGCATCGAGTGGCATGTTGAGGGGGACATGGGCCAGTGGTTCACTCGGCTGAACGACCGGGTGGTGCTTGTTCACCTCGTCTCGGAAGGGGAGCGCTTGGTGCTCAAGGGCCGTCTGGAGATTCCGCTTGACGTCTGGAAACCCGGGTCCGTGCAGGCCACCCCAAAGCCTCGGCAGGGCGTGTGCTTCCGGCATCGAACCAGCGAGGTCATCTTCAGCGGTAAGGTTGGTCGAGCACCAGAGTATGGCAAGAACCTCGTCGAGGGGTGGCTGGCGGACATGCGCTCTGCGCGTCATCAGCCTCGCACGCCGAGCCAGCAAAACGCGGCCCTTCGGGGCTCTCTGAACCGCATCGCCAAGCAAATGGAAACCGCTTCCCTCCACCAAGCGGGCATCGAGGCAGCGGAATTGACCGAGACGCTGGACCGCATTGAGAACCTGCTCGATGGTGGGCACCACGAATGATCATTCGTCCTCGCTGATGGCTTTCAGGACGAGGTCCATCGCACGCTCCCGCTGGGCTTCTTCTGCTTCAGGTGCCCGTTCGATCAGCCTTCGGAACATTGGGTCGATGACCATGGGCAGCGCCAACACCACCGCGACGATCGAGGCCACGCCGACGAAGGCAGAACGAGGGACGTACTGCGTCCCCGGGCCGCTTGCTGCGAGCATGAGTTTGACCACGCCAAGCCAGGGGAGTTCGGCACCAGCGCGACCGACGATCCAGTCGGTGCGCACCGCGTGGACCAGCCCGGATGCCCCCTGCACTCCGGTCGAGCCGTTGGTGGCACCGCTTCCTTGGTCGACCGAACAGAAGTTGTTGTCGCCCAACGTGAGCAGCCCCTCATGGCTCGGTGCCCACTCGTGAACCACAAGGTGAGGTTCTGCGTTGGCATGGGCCGACCGCTTGCAGTCGTAGTACCCGGCAGACTGCCCGTCGAACACCACCGTGATGCTCGGTTGGTCGAGCACGTCCGTGCCGGGAACGTCCCACGTCAGGATGCACGTGCCTTGGGCTTCGTCCCCGGCGTCGGTCAACGTCGGATCCCACACGCCACCGTCAGGGCAGGCGAGGCCGTCGCCAGGTTCGTTCGTAAACGGCTCGTTGGCCACGTGGCCTGCTGCTGCGAGCGCGTCCCGGTCCGGTGTGGTGGTGGTGTTCGCCAGCACGCGCAAGATGGCACGGTGGATGATGGGTGTACCTTCCTCCCCGTTCTTCGCGTAAATGACGACGTCCCCTCCCAACCCGTGACTCTGGTGCCCGTACGCAGGATGCGTTGGGTCGGTGGCTTCTGCGAACGTAATGACCCCTGCGGGGTTCCTCCCGTGGACCAGGATCAAATCCCCCGCGTCGATGCTCCCAATTTCCCCGTTGCTGTTGTGCACCATCGAGGAGGATTCAACGACAACGAGGGGGGGCATCGTCCCCGTGTGGAGCCACAATCCCCCGACGAGGAGTGAAATCATCGCGACCGCCAAGAGCACCTCCCGGGCCAGGCCAGAGAACGAGGCCGCACTTTCGCCCTCCACGAGGGAGGCTCACCTGCCCCCGTCTTCAAGGAAGCGTCGCCACCGCTCTTCCCAACCCCCGCCCAGTTCCTTCGCCGCCGCGTCGCCTTCAGAGCGGCGACGTCGTCGTTCCGCGAGGCTTGTCGTGGCCATGATCTCCTCAAGGGAGAGCACGTGACCTCGAAGCCGGAGGAAGGTCGGAAGGGCGCTCAGCAGGACGAGCGTCGACAGGACGAGCACGGCGATGGCCACGCCTGTGACCTCCTCCCACGCTGGAAGCGGTCGAAGCGCCACAAGGTGAAACACCGATGCCAGGAGCGCAATGAGGGACGCGCCCGTCGTTGTTGCTGCGATCGCAAGGTGCCTGCCGTGGGCCTTCGCCCAGAGGTCCGAAAAGAGGCTCATCGAAATGGCATGTGACCTCTCAGCATAAGGACGTGCGGATGGGTAGCGCTGGTCCCCCACGGTCCACCGGTGCGAGTGCTTGATATGGTGCATAGCGACTCATCGGCCTGCCCGTATGGGCATGAGGGACCCCGATGCGCTCCGCCATCTTCCTGAGCCTGCTTTTCCTGACGTCCTTGGTGGCTCCCCTTGCGGCCTCCGCCACCACGGAAACCCAGTTCAAGGACGGCAGCACGAGTTACACGCACACCTTCAACGGAGCGGGTACGGGGTCCGCCGGCGTGATCACCATTCCATTTGGAGCGGAAGTGACATCGGCTGGCTTCGAACTTGAGGGCGATGCCTCTCAGACGACCTACACCAACTTCACGACGGACGCCAACTTTGGCGGCGCCGGAACAACCGGATCAAACACCTACATCTCCGGGTTGCCTTCTCCATACACCTCCGGCTACCGGCAAAACGTCGAGGTGAGCGGCACCGATGTCTCGCTTCGTCCTCAACCGACGACCACCTCCGGGAGCCTCGCGAGCAGCAGCGCCATCTCGAGCACGGGCAACGGCGTTCACAACACCACCGGTGGCTTCGTCGCCCTTGGCGATCAGGGCTACACAAGCCCCCTCGCCAGCCTTGCTTCGATGAGCACGTCCTCCACCGGTTGGAGTTACTCTGGCGTCACAGCACGCATTGGCGACGAGATCCACCGCTTCCAGTATCCCGGTTCCTCCCTGTACAACACGCCGAGCATCTACCGCTACAACGCAAGCACGGGTTCCTACATCGGAACCGCCTCGTTCAGTTATGGGTCATGCACCAGCAGCGTGTACTACAACATCTTTGATGCCACAGTGGACAGCAGCGGTAACGCGTGGCTTGTCCACAATTCGTACTACTACATCAGCAAGTGGACGGCCACGTCGAGCGCGTGGACCTGCACGAACTACTGGAGCATGAGTTCCTACGGCTACCTGACCGGCATCGACTTTGACGAATCCACCGGCGACCTCTGGGCGACGTCGTACGATTCGTCGTCGACGAACCAATACCTGCTCGAACTTAATCCTTCAACGCCATCGTCCATCAACGGGTCATGGTCGCTTGGCACCTCAAGTGAGTTCAACAACTTCGGCGCCAACAACCAAATCTCCGGGCTCGACGTCAACTATCCCCGCGTCACCGTGAACGAATACAACAACCAAGGCAGCCGACATCACTTCTACACCTTCTCAGGCTCCATGCTCAATGCCCAAGGGTACCATGCCCTGCCAGGCGGTGGGCACTACGGGTTGGCCGAGTACGACGACACCAAGTTGATGTTCACGTGCTTCTATTCCACGTCGTACTGCGGCTCCACGTACATGTACAAGTTCCAGTTCGTTGGAAGCGGCATGCTGTGGGATGCCCGAACGCCGACGTCGACGTCCGCCGTCGTCCAAAGCGCGGCCTCCGCCGTGAGCGGAAGCGTGTCCCAGGTCAAGGTTGCAGGCATGTTTGGCCTGTTCCCTTCCGGGACGTCTGCGAGCCTTGAGATCTCGAACGACGGTGGTTCCACATGGACGTCAGCCAGCATCGGCCAGACCGTGACCTTCGGTGCGAGCGGCTCACAGATCGCATGGCGCGTCACCTTGTCCGGAACAAGTTCGCAAACGCCAATTTTGGACGGTGTCGTGCTTGAGTACACCAACCAGTACTCAACGAGCGGGTACATCTACGGATACCAATACACGGGCGGGACCACCAACATCGTCGCCGCGACCGTGCATTGGAACGCCACCACCCCAGCAGGCACCTCGGTCAAGATCAACCTCGCCTCCGGCGCGTCCTCCACGTCGTGCAGTTCTGGACAAACGGGCGTTCAGAGTTTCACCCAGTCCGGCCAATCCAAAACCCTGACCTCGTCTTCCTACTACGCTTGCTTCCGCATTGAATTGTCCACATCGTCGCAGTACTATACCCCGACGCTGGAAGACCTCCACATTGAGTTCCACGCGAACGTTCCAAAGGACGTCTCGCTCAAGATTGCGAACAGTACGGTGTGGACCAAGCAAGGCAACCTCTTCGGTGCTGCGACCGCTTCCAGCACGGACGGTTCCTCGTCCTTCCTGACCACCATCAACAGCAAGATTCCCTCCACTGGAGCGGGGTACGCCGACCTTGAGGTCGAATTAACGTCAGCCACGGCGGGCATCCTCAACCTTGTTTCCTTCTCGTTGACCTACACGATGCAAACGGTCAACCTCGCCATTCAGGTACCTGAGGGAGAGGTGCTCCACGCTCGGATGGAGCCGTACGAAATCGTCACCCGCCACATCATCGGAGAATCTGCGAATGGGTTGCAGGAGGCCACGTTGACCTTGCTCACGACCTCCGCGGCAGCGAACCCGACCATGACATGGAATCCCGGCGACTCTTTCCCTGATCCGAACGACCCAGAGGACTACATTGAGGTGGACCCCTCGTCGTATTCGGTCCTGAACAACGGGATCCTCGACATCCACTGGCGTTTCACGGTGACCCCCTACATGCCCGACATGGAGTCCGTTGGCTTCCGAACCAACTGCTTGGACGACTCTGGCTCTGCTGGGTACACGCCGGCGTTGTTGCAATCGGACGTGCAGCTGCGCGCGAACCGGTCGTACGGATTGGGCTTCCTCAAGGTGCGCGACAACGATGGAGAATTGACCCGAGAGGACGTGACGGACGGCTCATGGGTGGCCGCAGGCGAAGAACTCCATTTCACCGGAGCGATGTGGTTCATGGACACCCAAGACGCACCCCTCGACGAGGCCTTCGACGTTCGCATTGCTCGCAACAACTACGTTGAGGCAACAGCGCGGGACAATTCCAACAACAACGGGACGTTCTTTGTCACCGTACAGGTCCCGAACCTTGACATTCCGGATGGCATCACCTACGAGGTTCAGACGTACAACGAACAAGAACCAACGCACGTGCTGCCTCGCAGCAGCGAGTGGTCCCGCCTGTTCCGGGTGGACGCAACGGCCCCCGAATGGACCACGACCGCACCCGCAGAGGATGCGTACGAGGCAGCAGCCCACGATCAACCCATTCGGGTTCTTGTGCAGGACGATGTCGGGGTTCCGATGTCCTTGACCCTGAATTATTGGGTGGAGCAAGACCACGACCTGAACCGAAACGGGAAGGCGGAACCCGAGGAATACGTCACGAAGACCGTGACCAACACCTCGGAGGCCAACAAGAAATGGTTCGTGGCCACCATCGACCACAGCCGAAACCCGAACATGGGGCGCGTGTCGTACTTCTGGAGCGGCGGCGACCAAGCAGGGAACCCGCTGTACCACGAAGTCATCGGCTTCGACGAGGAACTCATGCAGGTGCGTGGTGAGGCTGGCTTCGACTACGACGATGCCACCTTCCGGACGCGCAAGGATTCCACGGCGGTGTTCACTGGCCTTGAGTGGGTCGGCCACTTCGACGACGCTCCGGTGTACGCCGGATTGACGCAAACCATCACGTTGGGCTTCATTGATGCCAACACAGCCATCGACTTCGAGCACATCAGCCTCGTCTTTGACTTCGAAGGCCCGAATCCTGCACGTGACGCTCAACGTGTGTCGTACTCAGGCCTCAACGATACGTTCTGGTCCGAAAGCCCGTACATCACGGTCCTTTCGAGCAGTGAAATGGTGGAAACCACGAATGAATCTGGGTTGCCGTGGATCATCGTGACCTTCCAGATTCAATTTGGCTGGGATTGGCCAGACGAGGAGATGGGCGACGTCGCCCTCCTGTACAAGGAGCGCGCCTCCGATGAGGATTCCCGCATCCTCTTGCTTGAACACACCTTCCGGGTCGAGAACGACCTCGTGCTTGCGGCCGACAGTTTCGAGGTCAACGACGTCAGTGAGCCCCGAACTGGACCTGTTGCGGACGGGACCCGCGTGCGAAAGGACGACCGCCTCTCCTTCACCGGCAGGGTGGTCTACGAAGGGTCCGACATCGCCGCCCCGCGTGACCTCGGCATTCTCGTCGATGTCTTCGACGGTGAGAAGATCTGGTCCGACGGGTCCCTCACCCAGAACGGAGGCTACGAAGTTGAAGTTCCCCTCTCTTCGGCGACCACCTTGCAATCGTCTCCAACGCGGACCTGCCTGATTTCCATCACGAACATCCCAGGCCGGGGCGAAGACATGACAGGAACGCTGGTGTCGACGACACTGCGGGTGCTGGTGGACGATGCCGCGCCTCGCGTGACCCGTCGGGTGACGCCGCTGAACGTGATCGACGTCTCCGCGCAAAACGACCTCAGTTCGGTCCCCGTGGAGTTCCTTGGTTCCGAGGATGCAGACCTGACCGGTTCGGTGCAGACCGTTCATTGGGTCATGCGTGACGCCACGCGGACCATCACCATCGGAGCAGGTTCCAGCCCGCTCGGCATGCGCCAAGACGGCATGATCGTGACCTGGACGGGCAGGGTTGACCTCACAGCAGGCGGTGCGATTCAGCCTCGTGAAGGAGACTTCGTTGGATTCTTCATCACCGGGTACGATGCAGCAGGCAACGATTTCCCCGTGGTCTCCAACTCAGAAGCAAGTCCGATTCCGGAACTGGCCGAGGACGACGTTGACTTCGAGCGTCAATGGGTCCGCTTGGGCGCGGTCGGTCCAGAACTGCGCGTCGCGTCCATTTCGCTTTCCGACGACCACATCGCTCCTCGCGTGCGTGTCGACATCGACGTCGCGGTGGAGAACGTCGGTGGGACCACCAACACGTCGTTCAACGTCGCCTTCTACGCCGGCGACGCCAGCGAACCGTTCCAGCGCCGGGCTGTGTCTGGCCTTCCAAGCGGAGAGCAGATCGTGCTGTCCGTGTCGTGGCAGGCCGAGGACGTGGACCGCATTCGTGTCGTGGTTGACGAAGAGAACGCCGTCCTCGAGGCCAACGACGAGGACAACGTGGCCGAGCACGGTGTTGAGGTGGCGTATGCCACTGGATTTGCATGGAAGGACTCCTACCGTGAAAACCCCCTGGCGTGGATGTTCACCATCCTCAGCATCGTCATCCTCGGTGCAGTGGCGACCATCGCTCAGCGAACGGCCATCGACCACGGTGAAGGAGCCTTCGTGGATGAAGACGACGATCTCTGGGAAGAACAGGATGCCTCGATGGACGAGGAAGACGACGACGAAGACGACGACGACGATTGATCGTCGTGAGCGACGCTCCGCCGGGGCACACACGTTGAAAAGCACCCTCCGGCTGCTTTGCACATGGACACCCCGAGCCTGCCCTACGCACACGATGCCCTTGAGCCCCACATCTCGGAGAAGACCCTCTCCTTCCACTTCGACAAGCACCACATGGGCTACTACGGAAAGCTCGTCGCCGCAGCGGAAGGCAGCGAATGGGCCTCGGCCTCCCTTGAGGACATCATGACCTCCGGCCCCGCAAGCATGTTCAACAACGCCGCGCAGACCTGGAACCACACCTTCTACTGGAACTCGATGAGCCCGAACGGCGGTGGCGCCCCCTCCGGTGACCTCGCGGCTGCCATCGATGCCGCCTTTGGCTCCTTGGAGGCCTTCAAGGAGCAGTTCAACGCGGCGGCCGGTGGGCAGTTCGGAAGCGGTTGGGCTTGGCTCGTCAAGGACGCGGACGGCCACCTCAGCATCACGACGACCGGCAACGCTGGTTGCCCCCTGACCGAGGGCGTCACGCCCATCCTCACCTGCGACGTCTGGGAGCACGCCTACTACCTCGATTACCAAAACGCTCGTCCCGCCTACCTCGCGGCGTGGTGGAACGTGGTGAACTGGGATTTCGCCTCGGCGAACTTCGCCTGAGTGCCCCGACCAGCCTTGACGGAAGGGCTAAGAGGGCGGGGCTTCGCCCGGGGATTGCACCAGGGCGTGTAGATCAGTTGGAAGATCGCTTCGTTCGCAACGAAGAGGCCGCGAGTTCAAATCTCGCCACGTCCACCACCGGAGTACATCTATCTGGTGACCATGTGTTGGTTGAACTTTTTGTGTTACTTCTGGACGTACTGGAGGTGGTCCCGGTGCTCTCCGACCCGTTCGACGTCACGTGGTGAAAGCCCTTCCAACCATTCGCCGGGCCGCCCCTCCACGCCTAGGATTGTTTTGAGGGAATCCATCCAATCTTCTGGCCAATCCTGTTGGCTGTGACCCACGCCGAGGTGAGCCTGTGTCAGGATGTACAACAACTTCGTCAGGTGGACTGCTCCGCCGTCCCGCAGCAATTGGTCAAACACTGCATGCGTGATGGAGACCGTTGTTTGATCGTCGCTTGAGGTGAGTGTTGGGGTTGCTTTGGTCAACAATTCATCATCAATCAAGTTCTTCTCCTTCAACACGGACTCAAGGAATTCAAGTCGTTCTTCCAATTCGCCCATCCGTTCTTTCATGCTACGGTAGGTCTGCCTTCCCGAGCCTTCCTTCACTGGAAGGTCAGGGATGAGCACGTCGAGCGCATCCGTGATCTCAAAGTTGGAAATCCTTGATGCGTCGATTTGGCTCCAATCTCGGTCGCTGAACTCCTTTCTCTCGGAAATGAACCTGTCCTTGCTGATGATGAGCCCTGAATGCTGGACGGCGAAATCGATCCACCAAATGTCGTCGTTTGCGACATCCAACAACTCAAGGTGGCCCGAACGAATCAACCGTTCAAAGCACTTGACATCCCCAACAAGTGGGCTGTGAGTGTTTTTGCTGGCCCAAAAATAGGTCCCGTGCTTCATGAATGCCTTCACCTTCCAACCAAGGGATTCACAGGCCTCAATGAGGGCTTCTAGCCGCTCTGGGAGCAAACCCCGCTCTTCGTTTCCGTCGATCATGATTGTTGTGTGGGCAACGTTGGCTGCGTCGACGACGACCAAATCAAAGTCTTCCGCGTTCACAACGGGCCACCGCACTCGACGCCTGATAAACCCAAAGCCTGGAGAATGGCACGACGACGCGGCCTCGGCCAGCGTTGATGATGTTCACTCGAAGAGGCTGGAGACGCGCCCCACCCGGGCCGCGAAGGACGCGTGCACATCACGACGGTCGAGCGTTTGGTTGAGCGTGAGTTGCCCGACCTTGAGCGGATTGGCGTCGTGGAAGGCCCTGATGTCCTGTTCGTGCCATGGCTCTGTGCAGAGGTAGGACACGCCACCAAGCATCCGCGCGTGCGCGCTGGCAGGGAAGCGGTCCTG
>Ga0181578_10004834_pt1 | contig 11886 bp, 6 predicted proteins | sample 071ome_21_FD_148659 | JGI IMG/M metagenome (GOLD analysis project Ga0181578, IMG submission 148659) | Coastal salt marsh microbial communities from the Groves Creek Marsh, Skidaway Island, Georgia - 071401CT metaG (spades assembly) | ecosystem: Environmental > Aquatic > Marine > Intertidal zone... | reverse complement strand
TGGAATAGGGCTCGTGGGCAACTCTTCTCCGTAGTCGCGCATTGACACCGGTGCCGGTGTGGGGCGTAGTCTTGGGGCTTGCAAAGACCTTCCATAAGCATCCGGCGCCCATACCCATGACCTTCGTCAGCCACATCCGACTACGAGCATCCCGCTAACAAGCGGGCGTGGCGGAATTGGCAGACGCGCTGGTCTCAGGAGTCGGTGGGAACCCCCGTGTGGGTTCGAGTCCCACCGCCCGCACCATCATCATTAAGGGCCCGTAGCTCAGCTGGGAGAGCGCCGCTTTTGCATGGCGGAAGTCGCCGGTTCGACTCCGGCCGGGTCCACCATTAACGATGCCGTAGCCAAAAAGGATATTGCTGAGACCCGCCCGCTTGATACGGATTTGTTCTAGGCTCGGGGTAGATGTACTCCGTGACACCCTTATTTTCTTTAATTATATCAGAGAGATAATAGTTCATGGGATCAGCGGCAGCGGCGTGTTTTCTAGCCCACGTAAACCACTGCTGATGCTCTTCCGGGAGTTCTGCTGACCGGCCCCCATTGAGTGGTCCGGGGTCAATGTTAGTTGAGCGGTGGCGTTTCGACCAGCGGCGGGATGGCCGACCGAGCGACCGGCAACGAGTCAGGCGAGGCCGGCCAGGATATTACATCGGGTGCCGGTGGCCTGTATCCCAACGATGAGTGCGGCCTGATCGTATTGTAGTACCTGCGCCATTGCTCGATCACGATCTTGGCCTCGGCCAGGGTGTAGAAGATTTCGCCGTTGAGCAGCTCGTCCCTGAGCTTGCCGTTGATGGAAGCGCCGACAGGAGATTTATGGGGTATCCGCCGGTCACGGCAAATACGACGGGTTCTGCTACCGCCACAGCGTTTGGCAACTTCGCTTCCGCTAGAGGGTCGTCCACGACCACCTACAGCGGTGGAACTCCTCTCTACAGCAACCGGTACAACCAAGCTTTAGTTGTGAGAATGTTTAACGCGTGCACGCTCACACCCTTCTGCGGTGCAGTGCTTCATTGTGTTCTCCTTTAGTGTCTTGATTGTTGTCGGCGCCCCCGCGCGGACAGACGCAAAAACAACATTTGCGAAGGTGCGGTTGGACTTTCTGGTCATCCAGTAGTGGCCACCCGGGATAAGGGCTTGCTGCTTGGTCGGACTTTCTCTCTATCCTGTAGGAGGCGCTAAGTCCGCTGCGTCACAAAATCTAGTTACCCGGTCGTCGGTTAGGTTGAAGGACGCTCTGTCAGTGTTGGCGGGCCGCTCGAGTTTCTGGTCATCCAGTAGGACGGACCCGAGATCGTGCGGCGGGCTTTTTGGTCATCCAATAGTGTTCGATAAGTCTTTGGGTTGGACTTTTTGGTCATCCAGGAGAGGACGGTAAGTCCAAGGGCCGACTTTCTGGTTATCCAGTAGGGACGGGAAAGTGTCCCTGTTATGTGCACTAGACGCGTGCACTAGAGATTAGGCCAACAGCAATATAATATATTGAAATATATAGATTATTATATCGTGGCTGGGGCGCCTGGATTCGAACCAGGGAATGCCGGTACCAAAAACCGGTGCCTTACCACTTGGCTACGCCCCAGCAGCGGGCGGACATTAGAAAATTAGGACGTCCGCCGCAACGGTGAATAGAGCGCGTAGGCTCAAATTTAGAAGTTTTGAACGGCGTCTACCAAAAGGCCTGGCGTGAGGATTTGCGGTAGGATTTCTACCTCTCTGCTGCCGGGCGTATACAGTGCATAAAGCGGTACGCCGTCGCGGCCCAGGGCACGCAGCGCAGATCCAATCGCATCGTCGCGGTTGGTCCAGTCCGCTTTCAAATACGCGACATTGTGCTGTTCGAACGCCGTTTTCACGTCCTCACTGGATAGCGCCACACGTTCGTTGACTTTGCAGGTGATGCACCAGGCCGCTGTAAAGTTGACAAAAACCGGTCGGTTCTCAGCCAACAGGGCGTCCAGTCGGGCTTGGGTAAATGGTTCGCTGAATCCATCGCTGGCCAGGGCTTGGCCGGATTGGATTGGAGGGCGATTGCTAATCGCGATGATCAAACCTATAGCGGTTGCAATCACGATGAGCACAGCAGCAGTGCTGACCCTGCGCCCGGCAATGGAAGACCTGGCAGCCATATCCCACAGCCACGCGGCCATGCCGACAAGAACGAAGCCGCTTAAGGCTGCGGCCAAACCCATGGAATCGACTTGCTGTGCCAGGACCCAGAATAACCACGCCGCCACGGCGTACATTGGGAAGGCCAGGAATTGTTTCAGGCGATCCATCCAGGGGCCTGGTTTCGGCAACGCTTTGGCGGCGCCCGGTGCGAACGCCAGCACCAAGTACGGAAGTGCGAGTCCCAGGGCCAATGCCTCGAACACAATGATCGACATGATCGGCGGTTGCGTCAGGGCAAAACCCATTGCCGCACCCATGAACGGCGCGGTGCACGGCGTGGCGACGACAACAGCCAGAAGGCCTGTGAAAAACGCACCGGACGGGCCTTTGCGCACTGTCAGGTTTTGCCCGACGCCCATGCCGCCTGTAAGCGTAAACACGCCGGATAAGTTGAGGCCGATTGCCAGCATGACGTAGGCCAGGATGGCAACAAAGGCAGGTGTTTGGAGCTGAAATCCCCAGCCAACTGCGGTTCCGCCCGCGCGCACGCCAAGCAGTGCGCCGACCAGTACGGCGAACGCCACCATGACGCCGGCGGTGTACGCCAAGCCGTCGCGGCGCAACTCGCGCGCATCTGTTGTTGAGCGCGACATGAAGCTGAGGGCTTTCATGACCAGGACAGGCAGGACGCATGGCATCGCGTTTAAAATGATCCCGCCGAGGAATGCGAATAAAATGGCGAGCCCGACCGAAATGGCCGGCGCGTTTGCGGTCATTGCCGGTCCGGTCCACTCGATCGGTGAAGAAAAGGTGAAGCTTTGGGTTGAAGGGGACCCGTCCGGAGAGGAAGACTGAACGACAATGAGTCCTGCGGCCTCCGCAATTGAATCGGCGTCGAAGCCAACGGGGATGTTGATATTGATCCTGCCGTCATCAAACGCGGCGCGTTGAGGTGCGGCGTTTTCTATAAGTCCATCCGGATAAGGAAAATAAATTGCATCCGTGAGGTCGGTGACATTCACTCCTGGTCCCGCTGTCAGCGACAGGATGTCACCGGAGCGGACGGACTTTACCGGCCATGGTGCGGGTTGCGGCAATGCTTGACGCGCCGCAGCGATCTCGGCGCCCGCGGGAGTATCGCGTTTGAGCGCGTTCTGATCGATTTGAATCGGAATTGAGAAAACGCCGTCCTCGGGAAAACAGATTTCTCTGCACACAAGCCACGTTGAGCTCGCGGCCAATTCAAACTCCGTTGGCGCTGCAAAAGTTTCATCAATCTTGAGTTCGGTCAGGAGCAGAACTTCGTCGTGATAGCCGAAATTCATAAGGTCGATATAGGGGATGCGTTCCGGAACCGGCCAATGAATTTCGCTGGCGGTAATGCCGTCGGGCAGCGTCCAGTCAATTGTGGTCGGGAATCCGGAATCCCCTGTCGTGCGCCAGTACGTATGCCATTCGGGTTTCAACTGAAGCTTAATCGCAACCCAGAGACTCTCGCCGGGCGCCGCCGCGGCCTGCTCGCTGATCAGTTCGGCGCGCACTTGAGGCGTTTCGAAAACAGCTTCCGCGTTTGCCGCCGTGGGGGCGCCAAATGCAGCGAACATCACGAATAATGCACTTCGGAGTAGGGCGGTCATTTTCATGCGCTGGAAGATAAGCCAGGGGCGGCCTATTTCAAATAACAACCGTGCTTGATGCCGTGTATTTCGCGCAAAACAGCACAGATTTCAGTCCAGTAGTGCGGCTGGCCTTGCCCACCAACCGGGGTTCTGGGCAGATATTTGGGTCCCCGCCCGGACCGCTTCATTGAGTGTCCTGAATAGTCCGAAACATGTGGCGCCGCTGCCCGAAAGCCGAGAAAGCAGACAGCCTTCGGCGCCCGTGAGCGCCGCAAGCACATCGGTAATTTGCGGCGCGAGTTCTGCGGCAGGTGTCGCGAGATCGTTTCGCGTTTGGGACAAGGCGCCGACAAGATCCTCGATGTTCCGCAATTTACTGAAAGCATCTCGCGGGAGAGGGTCGGAATAACCCTTGAGGGTGGAGAATACGGACTTGGTTGACACGGAAACGCCTGGGTTCACCAAAAGCATGGCAAAGTCCGGCAGGGGGCCAACCGGTTCTAAAATCTCCCCAATGCCCGACATAAATACGGACTCCCCGAACAGGCAGACCGGCACATCGGCGCCCAGTTCGGCGGCCAGTCTTGTGTTGGAGAGGCACGTTGGATCGATGTTCCAAAGTTGCCCGCATGCGCGCAGCGTTGCGGCTGCGTCGGCAGAGCCGCCGCCAATACCCGAGGCGACGGGCAGGCTCTTCTCCAATTCAATGGTGGCACCGGGAGCGCCTTGTCCTTCCGCTCTAAGAAGGTTTGCCGCGCGTAAGGCAAGATTATTTTTTTCTTCGGAAAGCTGGCCGGCGAAGGGGCCTGTGATGGAGAGCGTTAAGTCCGCACTTGGTTGTACGCTTATCGTGTCTCCCGTGTCCGCAAATACCACAAGCGAGTCCAGCAAATGGTACCCATCCGCGCGCTTGCCGCAAACATGTAGCGCGAGATTGATTTTGGCGGGCGCGAAGGCAGTTATGGTCTTGCCGCTTTCAGACGCAGCGCTCACGGGCGAGATCTCATGAAATTTTCGGGCTGGTGGGCCGCGCTAGTTTTTGGCAAGCCCTTGCTCAAGTTTCTTGAGAATGGCTTCGCGTTGGTCTTCCTCGGGATCCAGGCCAATCGCTCGTTCCCACTGAAAGCGTGCTTCGTTTTTTCGGCCGACCTGCCAATATGCGTCGCCCAAGTGTTCATTAATCGTGGCATCGGCGGGCGTCGATTCAACAGCCTTTTCCAGGTGCGTCACGGCCTCATCATATTCGCCCATGAAATACAGGACCCATCCAAGACTATCGATGATGTAGCCGTCTTGGGGGCTCTTTTCGTAGGCCATTTCGATCAGACGCCGCGCCTCCTCGAGGTTCTCGCCGCGGTCTAAATAAGAGTAGCCTAAATAGTTGAGGACGTTCGGGTCTCCGGGATTCAGTTCAAGCGCTTTTCTAAAGTCACGCTCTGCACGGTCCCATTGCTTCGCCCGTTCCAAGGCGATGCCCCGCATGTAATAGGCCGCCCAATTGCCTTCCCGCTCCGCAGGGTAAAGATCAAGGGCTTCGTCGTAGGCGTCAACGGCCTCTTGATACCGTTTGAGCTGGCGCAGTAGGTCGCCGGTCGCAATATGAATCTCGGGCCATTCGGAGTGACTCCGCGCCAATGACTTCAGCGTGGACAACGCATCGTCGGTGCGGTCCATGCGCATGAAATTTTCGGCAATTTGCATCTGGGATTCCAAGTAACCTGGCGCCGATTTTTTGACCGCGCCAAGGATTTTGTTTGATTCAAGATAATGCGTACGCGCCGCGAGGGTAATGCCAATGAAGCGGCGCGCAATAATCATGTCTTCTTCAAGGTAGAGCGCGGCTTGGGCATAAGCTATGGCCATTTGCGCCAAGCCGTCGCTTGGGCGTGTGCGAAGAAGCATTTCAGCACCCGCGAACAATGCCTCGGACATCCCTTCGTTCAGCGAAACCTTTTGTGAAAAGGATTTCGGATCGGCAAAAGACGCGACAGTTGGAGATGGCCCATTCGTGTCCTGATACTGTGCGATAACCTGTTTCGCGTCTTCTGATCGGCCGAGACGATGGTATCCCCCTGCAACCAAGCGAACGATCGATATCCGCCGCCGATCGCTGCTCAGAGCAAGTGCGTCGTAATGTTCAAGTGCCGCGCTCGTATTGCCATAGTACTCATTGAGTAGTGCGGACATGGCGTGAACGATTTCTTCCATGTCGCGATATGAATCCATCGTTGTGAGTTCGCTCAACGCTTCCTCAGCCGACTTGGACGGCGCCGATCCCCAGGCACGCAACATGGGGAGTGCAAACGTATTCACGCTCTGACCGGAGATCCGATCGATGTAGTACCAAGCCTGATCGTATTCTTTTTGCTTGAAGTGGTGCACGGCGAGGATAACGGGCGACAGCCCTCTGCGCGGAAGCAGTTCATAGGCTTTCTTTGCGGCGGGGATGGCTGTGTCGAAATCGCCCATCTGCGCGGCGAGGAAATATTTCTCCTGCAGAAGATCGGTGTTTTCCGGATCCATTGCGAGGGCCGCATCAAGATAGGAAACGGCGCGCTGGGTGTCCGAGGTCGCATCCGCGTGGCGCGCGGACAGGAATGCTGCCGCGAGGCCCGAGACCTTGGGGTCATCGGACCCAGACCGGCCACTTGCGACGTTCGTTCCGGTGGTTATCCAAATGGCACCGGCGGCACCAACCCCCAGTAACAGGATTGCAATGCGGCCATATTTCAGAAGGGACTGGGTCATGTATCGAACCGAACTCGTCAGTTGTATGTTTGCGATTTCTCGGCGCGGGTCTTGAGCAGGTCCGCGCTTGTAATCAAGGCTGTGCCGACACTAGGGCTGCTTCCACCATTATCCATATATAATGTAAAGGTTCTCGATATTTCGAGAAACCCCCCTACATATTGGGATAATTGGGTCCACCACCACCCTGGGGAACCGTCCAGGTGATATTTTTGCTCGGATCCTTGATGTCGCACGTTTTGCAGTGCACGCAGTTCTGCGCGTTGATCTGGAAGCGTTTTTCGCCCGAGCTCTCAGCCTCCACGACCTCATATACGCCGGCGGGACAGTATCGTTGCGCCGGTTCCGCCCATTTCGGCAGGTTGACCGATATCGGAATCGACGCGTCGGTCAGCTTCAAATGCGCGGGCTGGTTTTCGTCATGGTTTGTGCTTGAGACAAAGACGGATGAGAGCTTGTCGAATGAAATCTTGCCGTCGGGTTTCGGGTACTCGATGGGCGTCGCCTGATCGGCGGGCACCAATGTATCCGCATCTGATTTGCCGTGTTTGAGCGTAAACGGCAGGCCGATGCCGAGCTGATTCATCCACATGTCAATTCCGCCGAGCAGCAACCCGCCGAACAGACCGAGTTTGCTCCACAGCGGTTTAACATTTCGGACGCGTTTGAGATCTTTGTAAACCCAACTTGATTTATAGGTATCGGCATATGCGGTCAGGTCGTCCAGTGCCCTGTTTTCACCGAGCGCTTTGAACGCGGCTTCCGCGGCCAGCATGCCGGTCTTCATTGCATTGTGGCTGCCTTTAATGCGCGGCAAATTTACAAAGCCCGCCGAACATCCGATGAGCGCGCCGCCGGGGAACGTCAATTTTGGAACCGACTGTAGCCCGCCTTCCGTGATGGCGCGTGCGCCGTAGGAAATGCGTCGTCCCCCTTCGAGGTACGGTTTGATGGAGGGGTGGTGCTTGAACCGCTGAAATTCATCAAACGGCGACAGATACGGGTTGGTGTAGTTCAAATGAATGACAAATCCGAGCGCAACTTGGTTGCCTTCAAGGTGATACATGAACGAACCGCCGCCCGTCGATGAATCAAGCGGCCAGCCCATTGTGTGGGCGACAAGACCTTCTTTGTGTTTCGTCGGGTCGATTTCCCACAATTCTTTTAAACCGATGCCGAATTTCGGTGCATCGCTGTCTTTATCCAGTTCGTATTTTTTTATGATTTGTTTGGCGAGCGATCCGCGTGCACCTTCGGCGATAAATGTATACTTGGCATGAAGCTCAATGCCCGGCTCGTAGTTGGCCGTTTTTTCGCCGTCCTTTCCGATGCCCATGTCGCCGGTGGCGACGCCGCGCACAGCGCCTTTATCATCATACAAAACCTCGGCGGCGGCAAAACCCGGATAAATTTCGACGCCGAGTTCTTCGGCTTGGGTTGCCAGCCAACGGCAGACATTGCCGAGGCTGACAATGTAATTGCCGTGATTGTTCATCAAGGGCGGCATCATGAAATTGGGAAAGCGGATGGAGCCCTTTTCACTAAGGTAAATGAATTTGTCTTCGGTGACGGGCGTATTGAGAGGAGCGCCTTTCTCTTTCCAATCCGGGACCAGTTCGTTGAGGGCAATGGGATCTACCACCGCACCGGAAAGAATGTGGGCACCGACTTCCGAGCCTTTCTCGATCACGCAGACGTTGACGTCGTTGCCGGCCTCGGCGGCCAGTTGTTTCAGGCGAATGGCGGCAGAGAGGCCGGCTGGTCCTGCTCCGACAATCACCACGTCAAATTCCATTGCTTCACGTTCGCTCATAACCCACCCTTCTTAAGCCGACCGGCTCTTTATATATAAGTGTCATTTGACGGGAACAAAGCGGCCCGTTCGATTGTCTCTGGTATACCGCGCGCCCGGCCCGTGTCCAAGTGGGCGCATGGTTATATCCCTCGACTCACCGGAAATTACGGCCCGATGGCACGGCCGCAGTGGGGTCTGAGACGGCTTTGTCGACGTCCGCAGCGTGTAGGGTGTGCGGCGTATTCCGGTCATCGCGATTGGGCAGCGTTTTGAGGTGGTGGCTAAGGTCCATCAGGCGGTTTGCGATAACATGAATCACGAGCCCTTCTTTTTGCACTTTGCCCATGACACCAAGCAGGCGGCTGGTCAAAACGATGCGGCGGAACCGCTCGAATGTTTTGGGCCATATCACAATATTGGCGATGCCCGTTTCATCTTCCAAGGTGGCGAAAATCACACCAGACGCCGTGCCCGGGCGTTGCCGGATCAGTACCAGCCCCGCAACACGAACTTTCTCGCCGTCGGGAGTTGTGCTCAGTTGGTTATTCGTCATGATGCGTTCGCTCGTCAGCTGTGGACGCAGCAACGCAAGAGGGTGGGTTTTGACCGAAAGCCCGATGTGGGTGTAATCCTCGACGATATGTTCACCCAACTTCATGGCGGGCAACTCGACAGATGGTTCGCGCGCGGTGTTGTCCGGCGCATTCCGGAACAAAGGCAACGGCGAAAGGTCGAGGCCGCGTACGCGCCACATGGCTTCACGCCGTGAAAGGCCGAGCGAACCGAAGGCATCGCCCTTTGCCAAAATTTCCAATGCTGCAGGTCGCAGACCACTGCGATGCCAAAGATCGGGAATGTTGGTGTAACCGCTACCGCGTTGCGCCGTTAAAGTCTCGGCATCGGCTTGTGCGCAGCTTTTGATGAGTCGAAAGCCGAGGCGCAGTGCCAGTCCCGTCGAGCTGGATTCTAACGTGCAGTCCCAATGACTGTGGTTGATGTCCACCGGGCGCACTTCGACGCCGTGTTCCTGAGCATCACGCACCAATTGCGCCGGCGCGTAAAACCCCATGGGTTGGCTATTGAGGATGGTGCAGGCAAAAACCTCGGGATGAAAGCACTTCATCCAGGCGGAGGCATAAACCAGTAGGGCAAAGCTGGCGGCGTGACTTTCGGGAAAGCCGTAATCGCCGAACCCTTTGATTTGTTCAAAGCATCGTTCGGCGAAGTCTTGTTTGTACCCTCGTGACGTCATGCCATCGATAAATTTGCGCTCGAACATGTGAATGGTGCCATTGCGGCGGAACGTGGCCATCGCCTTGCGCAACCGTTCTGCTTCGCCGCTTGTGAAGCCCGCCGCGATAATAGCGATACGCATGGCTTGCTCTTGAAACAACGGTACGCCGTATGTTTTGCCGAGCACGTCCTCCAGTTCTTTGGATGGAAATTCGACAAGCTCCTGACCGTTACGGCGCCGAAGATAGGGGTGGACCATGTTGCCCTGAATGGGGCCGGGCCGGACGATGGCGACCTCAATAACCAGGTCGTAGAACTCTTTTGGCTTTAGGCGCGGCAGCATGGTCATTTGCGCGCGGCTTTCCACCTGAAAAACACCGATGGAGTCCGCGCGGCATAGCATTTCATAAACAGCTGGATCTTCTGGAGGGAGAGTCGCCATCCCTACATTTATGTTTTTATGCGTGCGGAGCAGGTCAAAGCCCTTGCGCAGACACGTCAGCATGCCGAGGGCGAGCACGTCGATTTTCAGGATCCCCAAGGCATCGAGATCGTCCTTATCCCATTCGATGACGGTGCGGTCTTCCATGGCCGCATTCTCGATGGGCACCATCTCGTGCAATGGGCCAGCCGTGATGACAAAGCCGCCAACGTGCTGGGAGAGGTGACGGGGAAAGCCGATGAGATCGCAGGATAGCTTTACGGCCATGCGCAAACGCTCGTCGGATACGTCGAGACCTTCTTCGCGCAGATAACGTGCGTCGATGCCCTTGCGGCCCCATCCCGATACCGTGCGGGAGATGATGCCTACTGTGTCTTGTGATAATCCAAGGGCTTTACCGACATCCCGAATCGCGCTGCGGGCGCGGTAGGTGATAACCGTGGCTGCCAGTCCTGCGCGTTCGCGGCCGTATTTTTCGTATATGTATTGGATCACTTCCTCGCGCCGTTCGTGTTCGAAGTCCACGTCGATATCCGGCGGCTCCTTGCGTTCCGTGGAGATGAAGCGATCGAACAAAAGATTATGGTGGCGAGGGTCTACGGCGGTAATGCGCAGGCAATAACAGACGGCGGAGTTAGCGGCTGACCCGCGGCCCTGGCATAGAATGTGTCGTTCTTCGGCGAAGCGGACGATGTCATAGACCGTCAGGAAGTACGGCGCGTATTTCAACTCGGCGATAAGAGACAGTTCTTTTTGGAGCAAGGTTCGCACGTCATGTGGAATTGTACCGTCATACCGCTTAGCCGCGCCCAGCCATGTCAGGTGCTCCAGTTCTTCCTGGGCGGTGCGGCCCTCAGGCACTGGTTCCATTGGATATTCGTAGCGCAGTTCATCCAGGGAGAAATTGCAGCGGTCCGCGAGTTTTAGCGTGTTGCGGATGGCGTCCGGTCGGTCCCGGAAGAGGCGCGTCATTTCCGCTGGATCTTTTAAATGGCGCTCGGCGTTGGCGATCAGGCGCCGCCCGGCGATATCGATGGTGCATCCTTCGCGAACACAGGTCAGTACGTCCTGCAGGATGCGCCGTTCGGGCGCGTGGTACAGTACATCGTTCACAGCTAGCAGCGGCAGCTCCAGTCGGTCGGACAGTTCGCCGGCACATTTTATACGTGCGCGGTCGTCTCCTCGGTACCGATGATGGACCGCTAGCCAAAGCGCGTTTTTGAAGGACCGTTTTAGAGCGTGAAGGTGTGCGATAAAGTCTTCACTTAAGCTACTTTCTGTGAGCGCGACGATTTCACAGTCCTCGCCGTGTTCAAGCAGATCCTCCAATTTTAAAATACATTGTCCCTTTTTCGCCCGGCGTTTGCCGATGGTTAAAAGCGTGGAGAGATTCCCATAGGCTTTGCGGTTGTGGGGAAAGCACAAAACATCCGGTGCGTCAGTGAACTGCAGACGCGCACCGACCAAGAGTTTGATGTCGGCGATTTTTGCGGCGCTATGCGCGCGGACAACGCCAGCCAGCGTGTTTGTATCGGTGACCGCAATGGCTTTCATCCCCAAAGCGGCCGCCGTTTCGGCAAGTTCCTCGGGGTGCGAGGCGCCGCGCAAAAAACTGAAATTCGATGCTACTTGTATTTCGGCGTACTCGGCATGAGAGGTGATCATCATGCGAAGAGCCCATGTAGATACCAGCGCGGCGCACTTTCAGGACTAAAAGGTCCGTCTCGGTAGACCCAAAACCGCCGTCCGTCGGTATCTTCCAGCCAGTAGTAATCGCGTGCCCGTTGCGTTTGATCGCGCCGCCACCACTCCGGTGCAATGCGCTCGGGCCCTTCGCTGCGGGCGACGCGGTGGCTGACCTTGCGCCAACGGAACATCAGCGGCGGGTCGTCGGGGATCGGCGCGATGACATCGATCAGTTCCGGGCT
>Ga0181578_10004831_pt1 | contig 11889 bp, 14 predicted proteins | sample 071ome_21_FD_148659 | JGI IMG/M metagenome (GOLD analysis project Ga0181578, IMG submission 148659) | Coastal salt marsh microbial communities from the Groves Creek Marsh, Skidaway Island, Georgia - 071401CT metaG (spades assembly) | ecosystem: Environmental > Aquatic > Marine > Intertidal zone... | reverse complement strand
ACTAACTGATCTGAGCCCCAGTTATACCTGACACACTGCGCCGAGGCGGCGTCGTGATAGCTGCAACGCTCCAGTTGATAAAACCCGAAGCTTCCACTTCTGCGCTAGAAGTGAGCACTCCGGCTCTGTGCGAGAAAGTAGAAAAATAAAGCGGGGTTGAGAAGCAGGTTTTACGCGCAATGCCGCCAAGACAAACAGTTGATTGACGCGAATAGCGTCTGGATTAAATGGTGTCCCCGGCAGACACTGACTGCTCAGTGAATACGGGCCTTTCAGAGACATTCAGCGTATATCCCACCAACTGTCCCACCAAAAACCCGCCACTGCCGGCAATTTTGGTCACTTTTTGCCAAGTTCAGCCCCCCACAGTTTTATATAGGCCCCGCCTTGATATATAGCGGGCGGGAGGCCGATTCGCCTGCTTAAATAGTTATAGTATCTTCCCAGACTTGCTTGAGCCGATTTTGAAAAAAAAGTGAATTTTATGATGGGACGCATACGACATGACTGACGACACTAAATCAGACAAAGATATGCACAAATCTGGCTGGATGGTACCGCCAAGACCGAATGTGCCTAGAGAGATTGAAGAAGCCAGACAAATAGCAAAAGATACCTATCGCAAGGCGAGAGCCAGTAATTCATCGGATAATTAAGATGGAAGTGACTTCTAAATCCCAAAAATTATGGAAGGGGTATCTTCGAGACAGATTCGCTGTGATATCCATTTTGCTGGTTATTTTCATAGCATTGCCGAATCAAGGTCCGTATTTTGAGCTAGGGATTCTCATAACGACTTTTGCTCCAACTCTGATTTGTGCTGAAATTTTAAGTCTACGGAATAAATACCCAATTTCCGAAACATATTTAGCAATGGGTATGCCATTAGGAATTATGGCTTCATCCTGGGTTTGGTGGTTTTTAGTGCGACTTTGGAAGAACAGCCCAACGTAGCCCTGATTGGTGCAATTACTTCTCTACTTTTGCTAGGAGTGATGTGGGGAATTATCGTATCAGTTATTGGATATTTTTTAAGAAAAGGCGAAGCTACTCATGGTGAATATCTGCCAATAGATACGAAAATTTTTTTCCAACTTTTGTCAGCTTTTCTAATTTTCCCGATTTTAGCAATGTTTCTGTCAGGTCCTAGCTGGCAAGAGTTAATAACTATATTTTTTCTGACGAAGCCGATTTTTCTTTGTATCGGTCTTATTGGTCTGCTAACTGCATTAAGAAAGGGCATAGAAAACGTTGCAAGAAACTTATCCGACGCTTCTCTTGCAACAATGGTTCTGGGAATTACGATTTCTCTGGTCCCGCTTTACGCTGGTTTTGGAGCGGACGCTGAGTTTCAGTATATGGACTACAGAGTATTTTTCTCAGAGGCAAGCTATGGATACCTGAGTATATTCTATGGTTCCATTTTTCATGTTATTGCTTTTTTCGTCACACTGCGTACTGGGCAGATAAACCGAACACAATTTAGTCAAAGAAATTTTCATATGCTAGAGGCATACAGTTTCTTCGTTTTTATGACCCTAGCTGCCCCTAGTATCTTTGAATTGGTGTGAGCCGATTTTGAAGAAAAAGTGAATTTGATGGCGGAACCAACACGATATGACTGACGACACTAAATCAGACAAAGATATGCACAAATCTGGCTGGATGGTACCGCCAAGACCGAATGTGCCTAGAGACGAATCTAAGCCCAGCAAAGAAGAACTAGAGCGGCAAATGAGCGTGCTGCTACCGACTAAATCACCCGATGGAGAAGATAAAAATGAACGGTAATTTACTGAAAAAATTTGTTTATCTTATTTCGCATTTCTTATTTATAACTTCTGCGTATGCTGATGCTGTTTATGACCCAGCTACCGGCACAATAACTTTATCCCATGTTCTTGCTGGAGATGGGTCTAGTAAAACCGAATCTATCTATGCCACGAATGTCCAAATTACCCCGGGTGCAATACTCTCTATGGGAAAAGCTTGGCCTCCATACATTCATCCATCGCCTTGGCCGGCAGAAGTTGACTTCTATGATATGGCAGCTCAAGAGTTAAAAATCTCTTATATTAGAACGCCAGATGCTTCAATCGAGCTAAATGATGTAGTACTCAAGGTAGACGCTGTCTCGGGTGTTGGTTTCTCTGAGTCAATTGCTGCAGGCATTGCGGACTATAAATTTAGATATGTTTTAGATGATTCCCTTCCCAGCGAATGGCGGAATGAATTTGAACAAATCATGAATAATCTCCAGAGAGACATCCCTATCTATGCTAAATCTGATTGGTACAGTATGCCGATATTCGCATGGAAAAGTGATGCCGAACGGCCACTGCCTTTTGTAAGTGGCGGATGTATTTGCGGAGGAGGCGAAGGCGGCCATTTTCGCTGGATGAGCCTCGAAATACCCGCGTCAGAGTTCGAATATAATCAGATACATCGTTACAGCATAGTGCCGCATGAATATTTTCACGTATATCAACTTAGCCATGCCGACCTTCCCGGATTCAAGTGGTTAATGGAGGGACCAGCTGCAACGCTCGAATCAATTTATGTGCAAGAGCATTATGGCATTAATTATTTTTCTTCGGCCCAGGGGCCACATCTTTCCGAACAAGTTAGAGAAAATACTGCTTCGTACGAGTCTTATAGTGCCTCCGGTGGCGAGGCAGACATTAATTACTCCGGCTCGGTATTCATGACATTAGTTCTTGGAGCAGAACTTCAAAAGCAAGGTTTGAGTGAGGCTGAGGCTTACAGAAAAATATTTCAGGATTTTTTCCTGGCAGGGCCAACTTTAGAAAATTGGGAAGCTAAGTTTTTGGAAGTGTTTTCAATAAGTGTGGACTCGTTTTACTCTGCAATAAAAACTTACGAACTCTCCTACGATGCTGTTCTTCCACGCATGGATTTAAAGATTTCTCAAATATTTTCAAACTAGCGCATTGCTATTCGACCTTGAGGCGGAAACGTAATTGCTCAAGCGCTGCAGGGTAAGTATTGTCTCGGTGCTTTTTGCTAGGTTGAATTGGTGTAAGCTGATTTTGAAATAAAACACCTTTCCTCTCCAAAATCAAACCAAAACTAGATAATCTCCATAAATCTGAATATCAGGACTATCTGATGAATCTACCTAGACTCGCAATCGAATCGTTTTTGTTATTCTCTGGAATTTTTCTCGCGCTGCTATTAGAGGGATACATTGAAGACAACCAAATTAGAGAAAGACAGGAGCGATTAATCGGAGAGCTATTTTTAGACTTAGAGGAGACTATTTCAGACATCAACAATGATATCTCTAACAATGGCGAGTTCTTGCGCCAAACCAAAATCGCAATCGACGCTGTTAATAATCCTACTGGTCGAATTGACCCTGAGAATGCCTTCGAGGCGATTCAGCAAGTTTGTAAGAGCTATGCTTTTGTTGTGCCAAAAGTTTCAACCTTTGAATCAATAAAATCTTTGGGTTTAGACTTAGTAGATGACGATTTACTCAGAACTGAGATAACAGATTTTTATGAGCTGTCTTTATTTCGTATTTCTACCGCAGAAGCAAGGTTTTATGATTTCTCAATGCAAGAATGCTGGCCATACGTTTCAGAAAATTTCGCTTGGTCTGACCCCTTAGAACAAACCACACGGCAAGTAAACTTTGGAGCCGAAAGCACCCAGATGGATTGGTTGAGTGATGCTAGGGTGAAGGCAGCCGACTTAGACGAACTTTTGCAAGATAGTTCGTTTAAATTCATTCTTCACGAAGCCTTTATCAGAAGAAGCTTTCAGCTATTGCACTATGAAAGAGGTCTCGTCAACGCAGAGGCTCTTAAAAATCGACTCACAGACTATTTAAGGTAATGAAACCACTGATTGGTTCAAACAAACCTCAATTGAGTCTTTTACGGAGTAGGGAAATGAGACGGTGTAGCAAAATCTTTAACAATGTTCGTCGCTAGACCTCCGCTCATCAAATTCATCAAACAGAAACACAGTCACCATCTTCCGCGCATGACTGGCCAAAGATATGTCTTCGGGTTTGTCTGGTAGCACCCGTATGTAGAATAAATCACGCCAGTTGTTCCAGCCGTCTTCAGATAGTGGAATTGATCAGAACCCACTGAAAGAGTGGGTGGTACCAGCGGGCGGTATCGAAAGGCCTTATTCCTACTAGCATTAGCGCGTTTTATTCATATATAGGTGCCAACCTAGGTGCCAAAGATTCAGCAATAACCCTCTCCAAAGCCTTGTAGGGTGGCCCCATTATTGAGGGGCGGGGGAGGGCTTTCATGCCCTTTTTAAGAAATAGTACCAACCCAAACTTGCGAGAGCTGATTTGAAAAAAACGGTTTTCCTCTCCAAACTAGATAATCTATGAATCGAGACTAATGAATCGGAGGGAATATGTCTTCAAAAATTCCTGTTGCAATTTCTTTTTCTGGTATCGCAAATTTGCTTGGAGTCCTTGGTGTTATTGGCTCACTTGTATTCGTCGGATTAGAGTTGCAACAGTCACAAAGGATAGCCCAAGCTCAGCAGCAACAAGAGAGAATTGCGGCTTTTTTAAACTTGATTGGCTCTAATAATGAAGCTGGTGTCGATTGGCAATCCACAGTTTACGAAGCTGATTCAGAAGCTAGTGAGCAGCTAAGTCAAGCTGAAATAGTTCGACGCAACAACTATCACGCACATCTATTTAATTATGAGAATGACTATTTTCAGTACACCCAAAGCTTGATGACAGATGCAGTTTGGGACGCCAAGTTACAGGCTCTCTCTTTTTTCTATAACCAGTGTGACATGAGAGTGCTTCTTGATTTTAGGATGAGATGGTTTCCCTCTGGATTCAACGAAATAATCAAAACCTTGCCAAACTCGTGTAGTGATGACTGACGACACTAAATCAGACAAAGATATGTCACAATCCAGCAAGAAAGAGCTCACAGGGCCAAGTCTGGCTAACGAATAGGCTGAGCCTAGACAGGTATGGCTTGAACTGAGAGGCTCTGCTGGTGGTCATACCTTGATGAATCACCTTTGAAACAGAATAAGTATGGGGAATCTAATGCACGACTTCTATGCTGATACCAAGTCAATTCCGACTAAGCCAATGCTTGAATCGATACTTTCGGCGCCGCTTGGAGATGAGCAAAAGGGCGAAGACCCTACTACAGCTCGGCTGGAAGCGAGAGTGGCAGAGCTACTGGGTAAGGAAGCTGCGGTATTTATGATCTCCGGGACTATGTGCAATGAAATTGCGGTGCGTGTGCATTGCAATCCAGGCGATGAGGTAATTTGCGATGCTAGCTGTCATTTATTGAATTACGAATGCGGTTCTCCTGCAGCGCTTAGCGGAGTCGTTATGCATACTCTTCAGGGTGAAAATGGAATTTTCTCTAATGAGGATGTGCGAAAAGCAATCCGGCCAACTTCCCGCTACATGCCAATCAGCAAGATGTTGCTGGTAGAGCAAACTTCGAATTTAGGTGGGGGTGCTATCTGGCCATTGGAGACTATCGACGTTGTAACGAAGGAGGCAAAGTCAGCTGGGCTTGTCACACATATGGACGGAGCCAGGCTAATGAACGCAGTGGTTCAGACTGACATATCGGCAGCGCGTTACGCGCAAGATTTCGATTCGGTATGGATAGACTTCTCTAAAGGACTTGGTGCCCCCTGCGGTGCAGTATTAGCCGGCTCCGCGGATTTTTGCGAACAAGCTTGGCGGCAAAAGCAGGCGCTAGGGGGCGCAATGCGCCAATCTGGAGTTTTGGCGGCGGCATGTTTATATGCCTTGGATCACCATGTTGAGCAGCTTGCAGAAGACAATTCGCTGGCGGCATCTATTGGGGAGCGCATTCAGCACCTACCGGGGGTCAAAAATATGATGCCGGTAGAAAGCAATATAGTGATTTTTGACGTTACAGAAAACTCACCAACTGCAGCAGAAATTGTTGAAATCTTGCGAGATGCGGACGTATTAGTCGGAGCATTCGGGGAGAGGCGGATCCGTCTTGTTACCTGCCTGAATGTGGACCAGTCGTCAGGGGATAAGTTAGTTCAAGAATTGACCTCTATCTTAGGCGGTTAGCCTCCAATCCATGAGCAGCAGATTTAGAAAAAGCGTGCGTAAATAAACCAAAAATGAATAAGAACGTCCTCGTGATAACGCCTGCGTTTTTGACTTTTGCTATCTGCGTGCTGGCAAGTCTTTATGTTAATTTTTCCGTGCCGCCAACTTGGGTTGAGCAAAAGGCCACGACTCAAGTGTTCATAAATGATCAGGGGCAATATTACTTTCTGGAAGACGAGGAGGTAATTCTGATAAACAAAGTCGTACCCTACGAGGAGTCGCCTTTACGACAGCAGGCGCTAGATCAAGCACGAGAAGCTCCGAATCTCGCGGAGCAATGGATTGTGGAGCTTGATACGGCAACTGGCACGGAGAGAATCTCTGCTCTTAGCGCAAGCCCACATTTCGGTGCATGGTCATTGTTGCCAGCATTTGTTGCCATCAGTCTCTGCCTTTTAACGAGAGAGCCTATATCGTCCTTGTTTGCAGGAATGGTGGTTGGCGCATTTATGCTAGGGAGCTTCAATTTATTAGATGAGGTTCTAATTCCTGCATTTGCGAGTTCAAATTCTGCGAGCATTCTGTTGCTATACTTATGGTTGCTTGGTGGTTTATTGGGAGTTTGGTCTAGAACCGGGGCTGCACAGCAATTCGCCGAGTTCATGGCGCATAATTTTATTCGTGGACCAAGGTCAGCAAAGTTTATTGGCTGGCTGCTCGGTTTGGTGTTCTTCCAAGGTGGCAGTATTAGTAGCGTTCTAGCAGGAGTTGCAATAAAGCCCTTGGCTGACAAAAATAAAGTGAGCCATGAGGAAGCTAGCTACATAGTTGACACAACCGGCGCACCAGTTGCTTCACTCCTGGCATTTAACGCGTGGCCTCTTTTCGTGCAGTCGCTTATTTTTGTCCCTGGTGTCGCTGTTCTTAGCTCAGAAGCTAGTAGGATCAATTTTTACTTTAGCAGTTTGGTTTTTAGTTTCTATTCTATTTTGGCAATATTGGGCGCTTTGGCTCTAAGCTTGAATTTCCCTGGGTTCCCCGGCACTGGATTGCTGAAGGCACAGAGGCGAGCCGCTCAGAGCGGCGAATTGGATCGTGCTGGCGCTACTCCTATCAGCTCTCCCGAATTGCATACTAACCACGTGCCAGCTGATTATTCGCCCTCTATTGCAGAATTTATTGTTCCTCTGCTTCTACTAGTATTTATCGCGGTTGGGAGCTTTGTGATCCTTGGCTCGCCCCAGGTGAATTGGGCATTCGGAGCGGCACTTTTGCTAGCAATCGTCATTGCTTTACTAAAAGGAATGAGCTTAAGGCAAGTTATCGATGGTATCGGGAACGGCTTAAAGGGTGTCATCATGCCTGTAACAATCATGATGCTGGCAATCACCCTTGGGGGCATCAGCGCCGAAACAGGGGGTGGGTTGTACTTGATAGACCTCTTGGGGGATCGGATTCCTTACTACGCATTGCCTGCTACATTGTTGGTCATCACGATTGTCACTTCAATTTCTACCGGCAGCAGCTGGGGAACTTATGCGGTTGTATTCCCGCTTGCAATGCCTTTGGCTTGGGCGGTAACACAAGGGCAAGCCATCGTAAACCCTGAACTATATTTGTCTATTTGTTTTGCTTGCGTGCTGAATGGGGGAGTGTTTGGTGATCAGTGTTCGCCAATATCTGACACCACTATTCTGAGCGCGACTACAATCGGATGTGACTTAATGGATCATGTTAAAACGCAGTTCGAGCCAGCACTATACACCGTAGGGCTATCCGCAGTCTTATGGACGGCTAGTGCCGTTGTCTTCGCTTGAAAAATGAGGACACGCACTGAAATTACACGATGCACTTCGCCACGCTGCTTGCCGCAGGAGTTTATTAGATGGATCAGCAGCACCGGTCACTGCCTCCAACACATGATCTCCGTTGTTCAAACAGAAACACAGTCACCATTTTCCGCACATGACTGGCCAAAGATATGTCTGTGGGCTTGTCTGGTAGTACCCGCATGTAGAAGAAATCACGCCAGTTGTTCCAGCCATCTTCATAGGCAAGCGCGTCGATGATATGCCAGTACACTTTTTAGGACAGGGCGGAGGAGATTGCTTCCGTGACTCGGTCTAAGTCTTGAACCGAGTGATCAGCGAATATACTAAAACGAACGATACCCCCTGGGCCGGAAGCGATGTAGTTCGAATGTAAGACGTACATTCTCTGATTAAATAAATGTTGTTGAATATTTCGCATTTCCGAGAAACCACCATAACTGAATGAGACTATTGGCGCTTCTGTGTCCGAAACGTTGAGTCCTATTGCTCTCAGATTATTGCGTAAATAGTTTGCCAACTCTCTGACTCGTTTACAGATATCGGGGTTATTCCTAACGTATTTCAAGGCAGCCGCACACACGTTCGCAGATATCGGCGTACCCGAATTTGACCCTCTGATAGGCTTAGCGGCAACAGCGCGTTCAACCTGTGCTCTTGATCCGACATATACAGCCCCTTGGCCGCAAAATGCCTTGCTAAGTGTCACACCGACATGTGCTATGTGCTCAACACCATAATGCTGAGCGGAGCCCCGCCCTGTTTCTCCAACAACACCTCCAGAGTGAGACTCGTCTACCAACAGCCTACCATCGACGCGCTCCAGAAGATCTGCGTATTGGTCTAACGGAGGTAAGGCACCTGTAGTTGCAAAGGCACCATCGGTGACTACTAAAGGACGCTGCCCTGAAGATAGCGTATCAATTTCAGCCCCAAGAGATTCAGCCGATCGATGAGCAAAGTATCGAAACGGCTTATCTGTCAGCTTAGCCGCATCCTTGAGACACCAGTGAGCATTTTCATCCAGTAAAATGATATCGAAGTCAGGTTCAGCGGCGGCAAATGCTGCCGCTCCTATTAGATAGCCAGACGGTAAGTATACAGCAGCCTCAGTGCCAAAGAATTTAGCAGCCTCTTCTTCAGCTGCCTGAAAGTAAGGGTCATAACCACCATAAGCATCTACAAGATATCGAGAGAAGCCTGCTCCATCGTCCAAAACATTCTGAGCAGCTGAACGAAGCTCCAGCCTGTCGGTTAACGCCAAGTAGTTGCAGCCTGAAAAGTTAAGGAACGGCACACCATCAATCAGCAGCCTCGCATTCCCTCCGCCGTGTAATTCTCGCCCGTCTAGAATTTGTTGTTGCGCGTTTTCCATTGTTCCTTTTTCGCTGGGCCTTCCACTAGCACCGTAGTCTGCAGAAGAGTGTCCTTTGGCCTAGCATCAATAAACCCATATTTCTTTTTCAGAACCAGAATCTAAGCCCAGCAATCCTATGACGAGCGGCAGGCAGATCCGCCTACTCAATTAGTTATAGTATCATCCCAGACTTGCTTGAGCCGATTTTGAAAAAAATGAATTTTATGATGGGATGCATACGACATGACCGACGACACTAAACAAAAAACAAGTCACCTAACTTAGTGGTTGGCTTCTAATTCATATGAGTTAAGATGATTTATATTGCTCGAACATTTTTTGCATTGGGCATTGTGCTGTTCCTCTACAGTTTTGCGGCATTCTCTGCGACTGGAATATCAGTGGCTGCTTGTCTGTTGCTTATTGGAATTGGGATAAAGGTACTTTTCATTTAAGTACCTATTCAGACTCACTCTTCTTGGGTACACCAGCCAACGGGTTCGAATCTGACTTCGGCCGTTAATGTAAAAGATAGGAAGGGTCGATTTCTTTTATACTCCAAGAGAAAAGGTAGTTGCGGTTTCCAGAAGCATTGGATTGTTTCAGGAAGCCGCTATTTTTTGTGGGTACTAGGGCCGGACACTTGCTGTGGCAATCGAAAGAGAGAGCCAGACACTGCCTGACTCCCTTTTCTCGCTAAACAGAAAAAACCTTCACCTTAGTCCGCATCTCGAGCATATCGGCTTCTATAACAGCATAGTTTTGGTCACCGTTAGTGGCATCATCCAAACTATGAATCGTAATAATGTTCCCTTCTCGCTTCCAAACACCCTGCAAGGTTGCGCCGATAGCGGAACCGTCCTCCATTAACGCTCTAGCCTCGCCATCAAAATTCCCTGCATTTTTCGTCGCACTGTTCGAGTAAAGATTGTGGCTCGCAAAAACTTTGCCGTACTTTCCGACATTTCCTTCGGAAACCAACGTGGAGCCGCCAGGGATTGGGATTACGGAAGAAATTTTCATTTCTGATTCAGCTATTAGTTCCATTTTGTATCTCCTAGAGTAGAGTTTTATGTGATGAATCTCTCGCCCTTAACAAACAAGAGACAGTCGGAGTAGCTCTCATGCATGTCCAAAATATGACATGCTAGGGGGCTGGGCAAAACCATACCCCCTAGAGTAGCTAGTTACTAGACAGATATTTGGGTTCTACTAAACATGCACCCAAATGCATTAAATTCATTTATTTAGGACCCCTTTTTGGGTATGACAAAGTAGCTATAACTCTAGCTACAGCTGTAACTACAACTAAGCGAAATCTAGTATTTCATCGACAATAGAATATCTCTCACTTCTGCTAAGTTTTTTCTGTTTCTCATCCGTTTGTACTGTCCTGACTTTGACAGTAAATAATTTGTTTTCAAATAATTTAGGAGTAACTCTGGTCGCTTTTTCTGAACCAAAGAGCCGTTTCACTAGATTGCCGTATTTGCTCCGAGTGAGATTTGCTCACGGCATTTATCGCGCAATGCTTTAGCATTCACTAGTGAAATAGATGGATACACACCCAGGCCAAGATTTGTCCTCCTGCCATCATGTGGGCGCTTGAAATTGTAGATCCAGGTCTTACTTCCGTTAGGTTTGACCCGTAGGTGTAAGCCATTGCCATCGGTAAGGTTATATTCCCTTAGAGAGGTTTGGCGTTACTGACTTTGGCATCAGTAAGAGGCTTAACTATTCTGGCGATAGTAACACCCAGGCTGAAGACAGTGCGCTGTTACTATGAATGTTACTAAACCAATTGAATCTAGGCGAATATTTTAGATTCTTACTGAACAGAAAAGTGGGTTAAGCATATGAATATTATGCTTTTATTGATCTTTATTGAATGATTGTTTGGTGGAGGCGGGGGGCGTTTAATAGGTAGGTTAAGTAATTGTTTATGTTGACTAAAATTCAAGTAATTTTTCAGCATGCCCCCAAATATGCCCCCAGCTTAGTCCTGTAAATGCTACTAATTCTCCCTGAATGTGCCTCAGAGCGGGTCCTTCTTGCCCTCTTAGCTGTGAGTGTTTCGCGCCGCAAATTCGGGCTAGCGATAGACTTAAAAAGAAAGGTTTACTTAACTGTAAGGTCCTACTATGAAATACCCAGACACAAAACGAAGCCACCCCCGTTAGAAGCTGGCTTTTGGATGGATCCTCCGCTAGAACGTGCGGATTAATTTGCTGAAGTATTTCTTCTCGATCTCTTCGCAGTCGTCATTCAAGGTATCTTTTTCGGTTACTTCGCACTGGAAGTTCTTAAATTCGGCCTGCGGATTAATTCGATCACTAATCTGAGCCTCAAAGCTAAGCTCCACCTCGCCGTCTGACTCCTCGGACTCAACAATTGCTTCTATATTAAAGATTGCCAAATCGTCACTGATACTAGCTGTGTACGCGCCTATCCATTGATTATCAGAGGCAGGAGTCGAATAAAAACCATATATTCTTGAATTAAAAAAGTTTTATCACTTATAAATTCATTTAGTGTGACAATCAGTGTTACATTAATTCAAAACCACTCACTATTAATCAATCCCAGATGATCAATCGAGCCTGAATAAGGACTCGAACCTAAAACCATAG
>Ga0181578_10004815_pt1 | contig 11913 bp, 10 predicted proteins | sample 071ome_21_FD_148659 | JGI IMG/M metagenome (GOLD analysis project Ga0181578, IMG submission 148659) | Coastal salt marsh microbial communities from the Groves Creek Marsh, Skidaway Island, Georgia - 071401CT metaG (spades assembly) | ecosystem: Environmental > Aquatic > Marine > Intertidal zone... | reverse complement strand
GGGGACTTCTTCTCCGTCATTGGCTACGTGGTCATCATCGCCCTGGTGTTTTCGATCATTGAGAGCCAGCTCATCCTGCCCGTGCACCTCCGGCACCGGAAAACCTCAGGCTACCTGTTTGAAAAGACCGCCTTCATTCAGGGATGGGTTCGCTTCCAGGGCCGGCTCCAGGAGGGGCTCGAACGCTTCGCGGAGACGCGTTACCAACCCCTGCTCGAGAAAAGCATGCGGGGGCGTTACAACACCGCGGCCCTGGCCCTGGGCGCCCTCATCATCGCCGGGGGCCTCATCGCCAGCGGGCGGGTCAGCTTCCAATTCTTCCCCTCCGTGGAGGGGGACCGGATCTACGCCACCCTCACCATGCCCGAGGGCGTTCCCGTGGAGGTCACCTCCCGGGCCGTGGCCCAGCTCGAGCGCGCAGCGGAAACGCTAAGGGACGAATTCGACGCCACCCGCCCCGCGGAAGCGCCAACGCTGGTCCAACATACCCTAACCTCCATCGGCACCCAGATTGGCCGCGGGGGCGGCCCCCAGCGCAGCAGCGGCCCGGGGCAAAGCCACTTCGCCGAGGTTGCCATTGCCCTGCCGCCCTTTAAGGACCGGGAAGGGGTGTCCATTAGCGCCATGACCCAGCGCTGGCGTGAGCTCACCGGCCCCATCCCCGATGCGGTGGAGCTGTCCTTTAGCGCCGCGGCTTTCACCACGGGGGACGCCATCAACTTCGAGCTGACGGGCCGCGACGTGGACGAACTCCGGCGCTTCGCAGCCACCCTTCGGGGGGAGCTCGCGCGCTACAACGGGGTCTACGACATCACCGATTCCTTCCGCGCCGGAAAGCAGGAGATCAAGCTCGCCCTGACGGAAGAAGGACGGGCCCTGGGGCTGACCATGAACGACCTGGCAAGCCAGGTTCGCCAAGCCTTTTACGGTCTGGAAGTGCAGCGGGTCCAGCGCGGCGTGGATGATGTGCGGGTGATGGTGCGTTACCCCGAAGCAGAGCGGCGCTCCATCGGTAACCTGGAGGATATGCGCATCCGCACCGCGGATGGGGCGGAGGTCCCCTTTAGCACCGTGGCTACCATGGATCTGGGGCGCGGCTTCTCCCGCATTCTGCGCAAGGACGGGCAGCGCATCGTCAACGTCACCGCCGAGGTGGATCGGGCCCGGACCACGCCGGAGAAGATCATCGCCGCCATCAATGAGACGCGCATGCGAGACCTGCTGGCCGCGCACCCGGGGGTTAGCGTAGGCCTAGGAGGAGAGCAGGAGGAACGGGCCTCCTCCTTCGCAAGCCTGGGCCAGGGATTCCTGCTTTCCATGATGATCATCTTTGCCCTGCTGGCCATTCCCCTGAAAAGCTACCTCCAGCCCCTGGTCATCATGAGCGTAATCCCCTTCGGCGCCATTGGGGCTATCACGGGCCACTACCTCATGGGCGAGCCCCTGGTGTTCTTCTCCATGCTGGGCATGGTCGCGCTCTCCGGGGTGGTGGTGAACGCTTCCCTCGTGCTCGTGGATTACATCAATCGCCAGCGGCGGGCGGGGGTCGCCGTGTGGGATGCGGTGGCGCGGGCAGGGGTGGTGCGCTTTCGGGCCATCGTGCTCACCTCCTCCACCACCTTCATCGGCCTCGCGCCGCTGATCGCCGACTCCAACTGGGCCACGGCCTTTGTGATTCCCATGGCCATTTCCCTGGCCTTCGGCGTGCTCTTTGCAACGGTGATCACCCTGTTCCTCGTGCCGTCGCTCTACCTGATTCTCGAGGACTTCCTCAATGGTCTCGCAAAGCTCCAGGGCAAGCCCCGCGAATTCGAGGGTCAGGTCCTCTCCTAGGGCGATCGAATGAGATGGAACGCCGTCTGCCGACCGGCCAGGTAGGTGACGGCTTCCCCATCAAAGAAGGCATCTTCTTCAAGCTTGATACGCACCCGCTGCCCACCCCAGGACGGCGGGGCGTAGCTCGCGTAGAGCTCGATGGCGTAGGCCGTGTTTGGGTACAGGGGGTAATCTCCAGGCCCCGGGACCCCGCCCTGCAGATCCCACATGCCGATGGTCGGTCCCGCGGCATGGCCGTGAAGCCCTAGGGGATGGGTATAGATGGCACCCCCAAGGCCTTCGGCCTGGGCGGCCCCTAGGGCCGCTCGCAGCACCGCGTTGCCGCTTCGCCCCGTCACAAAAGCCTCCGTAAGTAGATCCTGGAGGCGATTACCCCGAGCCATGGCTGCCGCGAGCCAGGGCGGCGCGCTGTCCACGCCCGACGGCAAGACGTACGCCATCTGCTGCGTATCCGTGTAGAGCCCCAGGTAACGCAAGCCAAAATCTACGTGCACCAGATCACCGGGCTGGATCACCACGTTATAGAGGCTCTTCGCCTCCCCGCTTTCATCCGTGACCCCGGCGCGCTGCACGGAAACGCTTGGGTGGAACCAGCTGGTCAGACCCCGATCCCGAAGCGCTTCCAAAAGCCACCAGGCGAGGTCATCGGTTCGGGTTTCCCCTGGGGTCACCACCGCGGAGGAGAGGCCTTCTGCGAGCAGCGCATGGGCCAGAGCCACGGCTTCCCCATACCGCGTCCGCTCCTCCGGCAGACGGGTCTCGAGCCACCCCACGGCTAGGGGCTCGGCGCTGGACAGCCGGCCCCGGAGCGCCGGGCTTAGGGCCGCCGAAAGCTGCGCGTACTCCGTACTGCTTAGCCCGTCCGCAAGGGCAAAGTTTTCCGAGCGATTCACGGCGACCACCCGGGGATCGAGCGCCTCAAGCTTGGCCGCGAGGGCCGCCCACTGGTCGGGCTCGGCCTCCGGATCCCAAGCCGCCTTAAAGCGGCCCACGGGGTAGCGCGCGAAGGCCAGGGTCTCGAGCCCCGCGTTGGGCCCGCGATCGTGAATCAGCAAAATCGTGCGCCGCCGCGCCGTGGGCCAGCGCGCAGGCAGAAAGGTTTGCAACACAGGATCGTCGTTGTATTCCCGGGCAATGAGCAGCCAAACGTCGATGCCTGCCCGGCGCATGAGCGACGGCAGCAGTTGCTCGATGCGCCGCTCGAGGGTGCTATCCCGCAGGGCCTCCTGCGTAGCGAGGCTCGGCAGCGCGTAGTCCGGCCGCTCCGCAGCGGTCGCCCCGGGGGTAAACGCGAGCACCATAAGCGCCACCCCTCCATAAACTGCACCAAGGGTCTTCATCCGTCCCGTCCCTCCTCGGCTAGGGCCCTGCGCAGCTGCACCATTCCGATGAGCGCCAGGGCAAGAAAATAGACCAGGGCCCAGCCGAAGCCGGACCCTAGGGCAATTCCCAAGGGCTCCGCGCCCCCGGGCACCGCCGCGAAAGCCGCAAGCGCTGCCAACGCAAGCGCTCGCCCAACGACCAGCGGGCCAAGCTGCAAAGGAGTCCAATCCCCACAGGGACAGGGACCCGCCGCGTCTCTTTGCCAGGCGCGAAGCAGATAGGCTGCGTAAGCCAGCCATAGGAGTGACGCGGCCCCTAGCGCCGGGCTCCGCCAGGCCGGTAACAGCAGCATAGCGGCGACCACGCCCTCCGCTCCCAGGGCCAGCCGCTCCCAAAGGCTGAGCGCCGGCCCCCGCAGGGCCTTTCCCCCGGCAGCACTTAGGAGAACCCAGAATAAAAATGCGGTGAGCGTAGCCATGGCCGCGTTATGCCCGGGGGCGCCCGGGGACGCAAGCTCGTATACTCGATCGCTCATGCACCGGGGGAGACCACCATGAACGTTTCTGAGGCCCTAGCCACGCGCAAAACCTGCCGCGCTTTCAAGGACACGCCCGTTTCCGAGGCGCTCCTAAGGGAGATTCTGACCACCGCCCTTCGGGCCCCCTCCGGCGGCAATCTTCAGCCCTGGCGCGTATATGCGGTCACCGGTGCCGTGCAGCAGGCCATCGTGGATGAGGTCCAGGAAAAGATGAAAACCACGCCCCGGGGGGAAGGGGCGGAATACCACATCTATCCCCCGGAGCTCACCGAACCCTATAAAACTCGCCGCTTCCAGGTCGGAGAAGGCATGTACGCAGCCCTTGGCATTCCCCGGGAAGACAAGGCCGCGCGCCTCACCTGGTTCGCCCGGAACTACGCCTTCTTCGGCGCGCCGGCGGCGCTGTTCTTCACCATGGATCGGCAAATGCAGGAAGGGCAGTGGTCCGACTGCGGAATGTTCATGCAGTCCATCATGCTGCTGGCCCGGGAGCATGGGCTTCACACGGCGGCCCAGGAAGCCTGGGCCGTGTGGACCCCCACGGTAGTGAAGGCCCTAAACATCCCCGATAACGAAATGCTCTTCTGCGGCGTGGCCATTGGCTATGAAGACGAAAGCCACCCCATCGCAAGCTTCCGCAGCGAGCGCGTGCCCGTGGACGAAATCGTCTCCTTCCACGGTTTCTAGGGCTCGATGGCGCCGTAAACCAGAGCCTTCAGCTGCCCTCGGAAATTGTAGGTCCCCGAGGGCATGAGCTGGGTCAGGAACACGCAAGCAAGATCTTCCTTGGGGTCGACCCAGAAGATCGTGCTTGCGGCGCCGCCCCAAAAAAGCTCCCCTTCCGTCCCCACGGCGCTGGTTGCCGCCATGCCCAGATTTACCGCAAAGCCAAGGCCAAAGCCGATCCCCTCGTAGGTGGTCTCGCTAAAGCTACCCTGGGCCCATTCGGTCAGATCGCCCCCGCCGGGCAAGTGGTTCGTGCCCATAAGCGCCAAAGTCTTTGGGCCGATAATGCGCACGCCCTCGAGGGTGCCGCCCCCGAGCAGCATGCGGCAAAAACGCAGGTAATCCTGCGCCGTGGACAGGAGGCCACCCCCGCCGGAGAAGAAGGTCGCCGGTTGGCAGAAGGGGCTCGTGCTCGCCTCATCGATGCAGCGGAGGCTCCGATCCGGAGCGCGCTCGTAGTTGGAGGCAAAGCGGTGCTGCTCCGCCTCGGGCACGGAGAAGCCCGTATCCACCATCTTCAGGGGCCCAAAAATTTCCCGCTTGAGGAACTGATCAAGTGGGATGCCGCTCATGCGCTCCACGAGCAAGCCGCAGATGTCCGTAGCGAAGGAGTAGTTCCAGGAGGACCCGGGAGAGAACAGCAAGGGCAGGGGCGCGAGGCGCTCGGCAAAAGCATCGAGGGTGAGCCCCGATCCCTGGAGCCGGAGCCCCACCTTGCGATAGGCCGCATCCACGTTCGTGGCCGCCATAAAATCGTAGGTGAGGCCGCTCATGTGGGTCAGCAAATCCTTGACGGACATGGGCCGATCGACGGGGCGAGTCTGGAAGTGGGGATAGATCCCCGAAACGTACACCCGCTGCTCGGCCCACTCAGGAATCCAGCGATGAACGGGATCGCCGAGCTGAAACACTCCGCGCTCGTAAAGCATCATGAGCGCCACAGAAGTGATCGGCTTGGACATCGAGTAGATCCGGAAGATGGTGTCTTCCGTCATGGGCGCTCCGGAGGCCAGATCCCGGTGCCCCTGGGGCTTCAGATAGGCCAGCTCACCGCGGCGCCAGACCGCCGTCAGCGTCCCCGCGAGCTTCCCCTTCGCCAGATACTGGCTATCTAAATGCTGCTCAATGCGCGCAAGCTGCACGGCGTTTAAGCCTCCTGCACTCATTCCGCTTCTCCCCAAGGCTGGTGTTCTGCTCGAGAGCATAGCTCGGGACGAAGCCGTGTATCATCCCGGGACGAGGAGGGAGTTTCATGAGCAAACCGGTACAACCAATCCGCCCCGCGGCCACCATTATTCTGGCGCGGGACAGCGCCCCCCAGGGTCTTGAGCTGTTTATGCTTCGGCGCACCCAGGGCTCCGCCTTTGCCGGCGGCATGTATGTCTTTCCCGGGGGGCGGGTAGAGGGGGACGACCACCTCCACGCCTACGACCCCTACCGCACCGGGCCCAGCGAAGCCCAGCAGCCTCAGCTCGACGCCATTGGCCATGAGTGGCGGGGCTTCTGGATTGCGGCGATTCGCGAAACCTTTGAAGAGGCGGGGGTACTGCTGGCCTACAACGACCTGGGTCAGCTGGTCACCCTGGAGGGGGAGAAGCGGGAACGCTTCGAAGCCTACCGCCACGCTATCCACGACGGCACGCTGGATCTTGAAACCCTGTGCAACCAGGAAGGGCTGACCCTGGCCTGCGACCGAGTGCATTTCTACAACCGCTGGGTTACGCCCCTGGGCCGGCCCCGGCGCTTTGACACGCGCTTCTTCATTGCCGAGGCGCCGCCGCAGCAAGTGGGGCTCCACGACGATAAGGAGCTCGACGACAGCTGCTGGATTACCCCGGAGCAGGCCCTGGAGCGGCATCGCGCCGGGGACTTCGACCTCATGGCGGTCACCGTGAAGCAGCTCGAGGGACTGTGCCGCTTCGACTCCATCGACGCCTTGCACCGCTGGGCCCTGAGCCCTCGGCCCATGCCGACGATACGCCCCGTCCTACCGCCCGGCGCCTAGGGGAGCCGCTAGCCCTCCCGATCCTGCTGGCCGCCGTAGAAGCGGCTGCGCAGGTAGGGCTCGTGAGCATGGCGCAGGGCCACGGCAATCACCGCCGCCACGGGCAGCGCCAGTAGAATCCCCGTAAAGCCGAACAGCTGTCCCCCAGCAAGCACCGCAAAGATCACGGCGACGGGATGAAGGCCGATGCGATCCCCCACGAGCCAGGGCACGAGGACCATGCCCTCGAGGGTTTGGCCCACGGCAAACACGGCCCCGACCCCCGCCAAGGCCATTAAGGGGTCGCCGCCTTGAAACAGCGCTGCGCCTCCAGCGAGCACCAGGCCCACCGCCAGCCCTAGGTAGGGGACCAGGCTCGCAAGGCCCGCCACCAAGCCGATAAGCAGCGCAAAGTCGAGGCCGACGAGGGCCAGCCCCACCGCGTAGAGCGTCCCTAGTGCCAGCATCACCAGCAGCTGCCCTCGAAGGAACGCCGCAATCACCTCATCGCATTCCCGCGCTAGGGGCGTGAGCACCCGTTCGAGATCGCGGGGCAGCAGGGCCTGAATTTGCGCGATGAGCCGATCCCAGTCCCGCAGCAGGTAGAAGGTCACCACGGGAACCAGCGCCAAGGTGGCCAGGGTCCCCAGCACCGCAGCCCCGGAGGTGAAGGCGCTGCGCAGGACCTGCCCTGCCAATTGCCCCGTGGACTGCCAGTGCTCCCGCAGCAGCGCATTGACCTCGGCGCTCTCAAGGCTCGGCAGCGCAAGGCCGAAGCGATGCTCAAGCCAGGGCCGAGCCGTAGACTCCAGCCACGCCAGGGCCCCCGGCAAGCGCTGCAGAAGCTCACGCAGCTGCTCCACCAAAAGGGGCAAGAACCCAAGAAGCCCCAGGGACAGGGCAAGGCTTAGGGCCAGAAATACCAGCACCACTGCGCCGGTGCGGCCCAGGCCCCGGGCTTCCAGGCGATCGGCGAGGGGGTCGCCCAGATAGGCCAGCAAGGCGGCAAAGAGGAAGGGCCCCAGTACGGGCTGGAGGAGATAAATAAGCCCGCCGACCGCCGCCAGCGCAAGAAGCACCCAGGGCGCTGAGGAGGGCATGCTTAGGCGGGATCGGGGGCCAGGCGCACCATGCGCTTGCCCCGATTTTGCCCCGCCAGGAGACCAATCAGCCCCCGCGGTGCTGCTTCTAAGCCTTCCAGGATGTCCTCCTCCATATGCAGCTGGCCCTGCTTCGCCCACAGCGCAAGTTCATGCTCCGCATCCGCATCTAGGTGGGCGTAGTCGGAAACGATAAAGCCCTTCAGGGTCAGTCGCTTCACCACAATGAGCCCCGGTACCCCCACGGGGCCGGGGCGCGGTGCGCCGTCGTACATGGACACGGCGCCACAGCAGGCGATGCGGCCCTGCTCCCGCATGGCAAAGAGTGCGGCCTGGAGAATGGGCCCGCCGGTGTTATCGAAATAGACGTCCACGCCGCCGGGGGCCGCGGCCGCCAGAGCCTTCGGCAGGGGTCGACTCTCATCTCGGTAATCAAGGCACTCGTCAAAGCCCAGGGTGTCCCGGACCCAGGCGCATTTCTCCGGCCCACCGGCCACACCGATGACCCGCGCACCCTTCAGCTTACCGAGCTGGCCGACCAGGGAGCCGACGGAGCCCGCCGCCGCTGACACGAGGAGCGTTTCGCCGGCGTGAATGCCCGCGGCCTGAAAAAGCCCGTGGTAGGCCGTCTTTCCTGCGACGCCGAGAAGGGACAGGTGGTGAGTGAGGGGACGATGGGGGCCGACCTTACGGAGCGCTGCCCCCGGCATGATCGCGTGGCTTTGCCAACCGATATCGCCGTAGACCAGCTCCCCGGGGTCAAGGGCCGGATCCTCCGAGGCCAGCACCTCAGCGATAGCGCCGCTGGGCATGACATCCCCGGTTTGCACCGCGCCCCGGTAGGTGGCGCCCTGAAGCCAGGCGCGGTTCGCCGCATCCTGGGAGATCAGAATGACCCGCACGGCGACCTGCCCTGCTTCCAGCGCCGGAAGCACGCCCTCCTCCAAGCGAAAGTGCCGTTCCTCGAGGGGCCCCTTCGGTAGCTCATCAATGACAAAACGCTGGTAGGTAATGCTCATGGGCTCTCCCTCCCCTGTGATCCGATGGCCTAAACCATGGCGCCCCCGCCCTCAGGACGCAAGGGCTCGCGCGAGGCCCAGTCCCTCCCCTTCCGTCAGCGTCCCCCAGGCGTCCCCCAGCGCCCGGGACGCCTCCGCCACCTGGCCCCAGCGGGCCCCGAGGGCCGCTCCTCCGAGGGCCTGGGGATCTTTCCGGTCCGGGATTTTGCCCCCGGGCAGGTCCGCGACGAAGGCCGGAGACGGTGCCAGCAACAGCATGTGATCCACGGAGCGGGGATCGAGGCGCCGGCGCGCGAAGGGCTTATCGAACCAGCCGGGCACGAGGTGGGGATAAAAGTGTGGATAGAGGGTAAAGCCCGCATGGCGCGGGATGGTGCCGAAATGGTAGTCCGCGATGCCCCCATCAATACCCAGGGCGCCGCGAGGCAACAACCCCTCCACGGGGCGAATCAGTCCAGGCACGGCCGCCGTGGCCAACAGCGCAGCCGGCCATTGCTCTCGCCGCAGGGTGAGCTCTGCGCCCGGGAGCGCCGCGCGAAGCCAGGAGGGCACGGGCGCCGGCCCGGCCAGCACACGTTGCCCAAGACCCAGGGCACCGCCCTGGGCGAAGGACCGGGGACGGAGCGCATTCCCCAGCGCCGTGAGGGCGAGGCGCCAAGGCAAGTTCCGCCGGCCAGCGCCGAAGGCCGTCACCACGGCGTAAAGCGCATTGGGAGCGCCCTGAGCGAGCGCCTCTAGGCCCACCGGCCCGAGTACGGCGGACACGTCCGCCTCGAAGCGGGCGGTCATATCGGGGCGGGCTTCCGCAAAAAACGCGGGGTCGCGGTAGCGGGCAAGCAAGCGGTCTAGGGCGCCCTGGGGGTCCGCCTGGAGGTACGCAGCCAGGCGCCAGGCGCCCACGGACGCCCCGATAAAGGTTCGGGGCCGGGGCGCGGCCGCCAGGGCCGGGGCGAGCACCGCATCGAGACCATAAAGCACCAGCCATTTCGGCCCCCCAGCGGCCCCGAGCACCACGTCGAAATCCTCATAGCGAAAGCCATCCCGAAGAATCCGTTCCCGCACCGCCCGGCCGGCGTGAATGATCAAGGGGTTCGACATGAGTACTTTCCCAAGGGCATAGGCAACGGTAGCCTGCACCGAACCCATCGCTTTGGAAAGGAACGCACCATGACCCGCACCGTAGTTGGCACCGTTACCCCTGGCCTACCCCTGTCCCCGGCCATTATTAGCGGCGACTTCATCTTCTGCTCCGGGCAGCTTGGCATCGACAGCGCACGGAAACTCGCCGGCGAGGACGTCACGGCCCAGACGGTCCAAGCGCTGGAGAATCTTGCCGCCGTGCTCGCCCAGGCAGGGGCAAGCCTCGCGGACGTGGTGAAGGTGACCACCTTCCTTACTCGGCCCGAGGATGCGGCGGCCTACAACGCGGTCTACCAGCGCTACTTCCCGGAGGCGCCGCCGGCTCGCTCCACGGTGATCTCTGGTTTGCTTCTCCCCGGGGCCGTGGTGGAAATCGAGGCCATCGCCGCCAAACCCCAGGGCTAGCGTGGCAGAATGCGCCCCACACTATTTAAGGCTTAGGAGCCCCCATGAGCGAGTCCTTAGACGACATCCAAATGGACGGGGCGAACCTCTATCGTGAGGACGTCTTTTCCGACCGCCGGGTCGGCACGATCCAACGCTTAACCCCGGTCACCGCCAACGGCGACGCCGACCCGAGCCGCCCCGTGCGCTTTTTGGGCCAGGCATCCCTCATGACGCCCGGGGGCAGCCTCCCCATCTCCTTTGAAATCGAAGCGGAAACGCTTGAAGACGCGGTGGGGCAGTTCGGCGCCCGCGCGGGGGAAGCGGTGCAGGATACGCTGAACCAACTCCAGGAAATGCGCCGGGAAGCGGCCTCCGGGCTGGTCATCCCCGGCCAAGGGGGCCCCGGCGGTGGCATGGGCGGCGGCTTTGGCGGCCCCGGCGGCGGAATTCAGCTTCCCTAGGTTCACCATGGCCCCTCTTGTCGCCTGGCAAAGGACCCTCGAGGAGGGCCTTCGGCAGGCGGCCGAGCGTCGCCATCGCCTACTTCTACTCAACACCTCCGCCCTGCCGGTGGACGCGTTGCTCGGGGCCCTCTGGCCCAACGAGCGGCAGCGGGCACAGGTGCTCGCCCAAAGCCAAGGTCCCCTCTCGGAAGCCCTTGGGCTGGAGACCGAGGGGCTATGCCTGGGCGGCGAAGCGCCCGACTTCGCCGAGCGCCTTCCAGCCCTGGCCGGCACCCTTCGGGCCGGAGGCCTCCTTCTACTTCACCTGCCCCGGGACCGCGCTACGCCCTTCCAACGCTGGCTGTGCCAACGCCTCACCCCCTGGGCCTATACGTTGCAAGGAGACGAGCACCCTCATCTGCACCTCCCAAGCGCACTAGACGCACCAAGCGCGCCCGAGGCTACGCCAGCCGACAATGGGCTCTTGGATCGGCTCACGCGGGCGCTCACGGGCCGAGGGCATCGACCGGCGCTGGTGCTTGGGGGCCGGGGCCGGGGAAAGTCCACGCTCCTTGGCGAGCTCGCCGCCCGCGTTGCCCACTCCGATCTTGCGGTAACAGGGCCCCACCCCCATTCGACGGCCATGCTTCGCCGGGTGGCCGCCGCCAAAGGGCGTCGGCTGCCCCACCGCCCTCCCGATCTTCTCCTCCGTGAAGGCCCCCTCCCCGAGGCCCTGCTTATCGACGAGGCCGCGGGCCTTCCCCTCCCAACCCTACATGCGCTGCTTGAGGCCGTGCCTCGGGTGGTCTTAGCCACCACGACGGAGGGCTACGAGGGCACGGGGCAAGGCCTTCGTCAGCGCTTCCTCGGCGCCTTTCGGGAGCGCTATCGAGAGGGAACGGTATGGACCCTGCAAACGCCCCATCGCTTCGCCGCCGATGACCCCCTAGAGGCGGCCCTCAACGCCGTCTATAGCGCTCCAGAGGCCAGCAACGCCCCCTGGCAAGCCCCGGAGGGCCCGGGGCGCCTCCCCCAGGGAGCGAAGGAGGAGGCCTGGACGGCCCTTTATCATTGCCTGCGCGACGCCCACTACCGCGCCCGGCCTCGCGATTTGGCACAGCTCTTCGACGATCCCACCCTAGAACGGTGGGTCCTGGGCCGGGAGGGCCAGCTTCAGGGAGCGCTGTTGCTAAAGCCCGAAGGGGGCCTACCCCGGGCCCTCGCCCAGGCCGTGGTGCAGGGGCTGCGCCGGCCCCCGGGGCATCACGGGGCCAGCATCCTCGGCGCTCAGCTGGGGCTTCTCGATGCGCTTACCCTCAAAAGCCTCCGCGTGCAGCGCCTGGCGATCGATCCGGACCAACGCGGCCGGGGGGAAGGCTCAGCCCTCGTCGCCGCCGCCCGGGTCCGCGCCGAAAGC
>Ga0181578_10004811_pt1 | contig 11916 bp, 1 predicted proteins | sample 071ome_21_FD_148659 | JGI IMG/M metagenome (GOLD analysis project Ga0181578, IMG submission 148659) | Coastal salt marsh microbial communities from the Groves Creek Marsh, Skidaway Island, Georgia - 071401CT metaG (spades assembly) | ecosystem: Environmental > Aquatic > Marine > Intertidal zone... | reverse complement strand
CAAAAACGTATGTGGACACAAGTATCAATAATGCAGTGAGCGTAGCAATTAATGGTCTTATTGACAGTGCTCCCGGTACTCTGGATACTTTGAATGAGTTGGCGGCCGCACTTGGTGACGATGCAAGCTTTTCGACCACAATTACCAATAAATTGACCAACACTGATTCGTCGATTAACAACCTTCGCACTGCAATGGATGCATCTTTCGTGGCCCACGACGCCTCTTTGGCTGTACATACATCAACCTTAAGCACTCATGATGCCTCTTTAACTGCCCATACGTCAACTTTGAGCACTCATGACGCCTCTTTGACTGCCCATACGACTTCTTTGAGCCTCCATGACGCCTCTTTGACTGCCCATACGACTTCTTTGAGCCTCCATGACGCCTCTTTGACTGCCCATACGACTTCTTTGAGCCTCCATGACGCCTCTATTACAACATTGACGAGTGATTATGCATCGAAAACCTACGTGGATACCAGCATTAATAATGCAGTAGCCGCACTCGTAGATAGCTCTCCCGCGGCATTGGATACATTGAATGAGCTTGCAGCTGCACTTGGCGACGATGCAAACTTTTCAACAACAATCACCAATAAAATAGCCAGTTCCGATTCATCCATTAACAATCTCCGCACCGCCATTGATGCATCTTTTGTAGCGCATGACGTCTCATTGGCTTCGCATACGACTTCGTTGAGCCTCCACGATGCATCTCTTACATCAATTGCCAGTGATATTAGTGGAATCACGTCAATAACATTTGGGGATACGATTATATTAGGTAACAATGACGAATTGATTGGAGTAGGAATGACACCAACTGTACAATTTGATGTAAGTGGCAGTTTTGTAGCGAGCAAGGATTCAAGCTTTAATGGACACTTGTATGTTGGTGGCGATCTTTCTGTCAATGGGGCAATTCAAGGGTCTGATATGACATATAACTCGTTTCACGTAAGCGCGCATAATGAGCTTGTTTTTGATGATGATGGATTTATATTACATGCGGATACGGAAGGAGATCCATCAATAAATCTACTCGCAGCGACAAGCATGACTATTTCAGGAGATCTCACAGTCGATGGGGCATTATTTGCGCAAAATCTAACATACAACTCATTTGATATCCCACTGACTACTGATTTGGTTTATGATGATGATGGGTTTTTGTTACAAGCGGAGACCGTTCCGGACATCTCGATCAACTTATTTTCTGTAACAAGTATTGATGTAAGTGGGGATATCACTTCTGCTGGCAATTTCTCAATATCAGGAGATGTGACACTCGACGGTTCATTTATTATCCCCGGGGTCGATATTTACACGTTTGACATTTCTATCGCAGAGCCATTTTTTGCAGAGTTTGATTCAGATGGATTCGCACAGGTTGGCGAACACACTCCTGCAATGGCACAATCCTCGCTTCTAAGAACAAGTGATTTGAGTGTCAATGGAACACTAACTGTAGGAAATGCAGTTGTAACAGATGACATTTCACTCACAAGAGTGAATGTATCGAGTACCGCAACTGTTGGCGCTACCCTTGGTGTAACTGGAGCTACCACCCTCAGCAGCACCCTTGGTGTAACTGGAGCTACCACCCTCAACAGCACCCTTGGTGTAACTGGAGTAGCTACCATGGACGGCAAATTGGTTGCCAAATCAGATATTTCCGCAAATTCCACCATGAATGTGGCTGGCGCAACCACTCTCGAGAACACTCTTGATGTGACCGGAATTGCAACCTTCAGCAACGATGTAATCACCAGTTCAATCAAGACTGCCAGTGGCAACCTCGTGATTGAACCAGTGGGTGACACAACAACCATCAAATCCAGTTTAACCGTCGATGGTTCCATCAACTTCACTGGTGATTTCATCAGAACAGATACTACTGTACAAGTAACTGAACAATTTGACATTTCTAACACCGGAACTGGACCGGCAATAATTGCTCGTCAATACGGCGCACAACCGGTTGCTGAATTCTACGATGATGCAAGCTTGGCAGTGGTTGTAAAGGACGGAGGTGATGTTTCTATGGCGTTCAATCTGAATGTTGATGGAAATGAAACCATTGGCGGCATGTTAACCACTGTTGGCGACGCATCTCTCAGCGGTACCGCAAGAATTGGCGGAGTAACCACTTTGGATAGCAAACTTGTCAACATGGCAGACATCTCTGCGAATTCCGACATGAAGGTGGCCGGCACAACCACCCTGGAAGGCAAACTCGTCAACATGGCAGACATCTCTGCGAATTCCGACATGAAGGTGGCTGGCGCAACCACTCTCGAGAACACTCTTGATGTGACCGGAAATGCAACTTTCAGCAACGATGTAATCACCAGTTCAATCAAAACTTCCAGCGGAAATCTCACCATTACACCAGGAGGATCTGGAAATGTGACTATCTCATCCGATCTCACCGTTGATGGTTCCATCAACTTCACCGGCGATTTCATCAAGACCGACACCATTGTACGCATCACCGAGCAGGTAGATATATCAAATGACGGGACCGGTCCAGCAATAATTGCTCGTCAATACGGCGCACAACCAGTTGCTGAATTCTACGATGATGCAAGCTTGGTAATGGTTATCAAGAACGGGGGTGACGTGTCATTCGCAGGAAATCTTACAGTGGACGGTGCGGGTATGTTCACTGGCAGTACCTACATTAACTATACCACCGCCCCCTCTGGCGTGTACCTCGGAAACAACGTCCATGACAATGACAACAAGGATTCCATTATCCAGATGACGAGCACCGGCGATCATTCGGTCATTGATTTCACATCATCTGGCGCAACCAGCGCAGACGCCGACCGCGAAGGTCGCATTCTGTTCGCGAATGGCAATCACAGCTCTACTCCTTACCAACTTTCATTCTCGCCACGCGATACCAATAGTGCAGCATTGACGTTGAAAGCAGTGGATTCGGGATCCCTTGAAGCGGTTATCGACGGTATGCTCACGTTAAACGGCGGCATTGCATCAAATGTCCGCGACTACGAATCATCTGATTACTGGGACGCTTCACTGGCTGGCGGCAATAATTATCGTGTCACCTGGCCGGATGGGCGAACCGCGAACTACCTTTATGTTGACCATGGGTATAGAAGCCAAGACGATCTCTTATTGACGGGGCATTATGCTGGAAATGGCGGCATTATCTCTTATGGGTACAACCTCTACTCCAAGGGCGCCGTGCAGGACGGTGTCACCGATCAGGGTCTGTGCATCCAAACCAGTTATGATGGCTCGCTCAACTTCCGCTTAGGTCTCGGTGCCCGACCTGAAACCTACCAGTTCTTGACCACCGGCGACGTCAAATTTGAACAGAATGTGGACGTAAGCGGATCGCTGGATGTGACCGGAACAATGAATGTCACTGGTGCCAGCACCATGAACAGCACACTGGCCATTTCCGAGGCCGGTGCAGGCACAGCCGCGTCGGCCACCGGTGGCACCCTTACGCTGTCTCACACTACCTCCGACGGCACTGGAAAGAACTCCATTGTGTTCAAGTCAGCGTCCGACAGCGGTAGTGATTATGGGTACATCGAGTATCATGATGACGGTGCAGGCGGAAGCGATACCCAAAACGGTTTGCTTACCATCGGGGTAAAGAACGATACTACTACTTGGGATACAGGTATAACAAACGCAGAACGAATAAAATTCGATGTCGCGGGCGCATCAGCGTACTTGGAGTCGAGAGCCAACCCTACCGGCGGAAATCCGGGGACTCGGTTTGAATCGAACTATGTAGCGTGTACCGGTTTATACGCGGATGCACGCCCTCTTGACACTATTTGGGATATTTCCTTGACCGCATATTACTCCACGGTCGATCAGGATCGCAGTGCATTGTATCAGCTTTTTGACAATGCCCATGATAGCAATGATGACTTGGCATTTACAGGGATGAACGCACCAGGCGGGTCAACCGTCGATGGCTCAAGTAAACCCTACGGGTACATGTTACGTTCAAGGTCAGATGGTTACATTGCATACCAAACAGGGTGGTTAGATGGGGTTTACGATGACAAGGGGTTGGCATTGGGCGTGAATGCACTCCCTGGGAGATACTACGATTTCGCCGTAGGCGGCAAGAGCCACTTCGGCAACACTCTGACCATCACCGAGACCGGAGCAGGTACAGCCGCGTCGGTCACCGATGGCACCCTTACGCTGTCTCACACTACCTCCGACGGCACCGGAAAGAACTCCATTGTGTTCAAGTCAGCGTCCAACAGCAGCGACTATGGGTACATCCAGTACAATGATGACGGCGGGCTTGACAGCGCCAGTGACGAAAACGGTTTGCTTACCATCGGAATACAGAACGATCCTAACAAATACGGCGTAACTCCAACAAATGCAGAACTAATAAAATTCGATGTCGCGGGTGCACCAGCGTACGTGGAGGCGAAAGCCAACTATACCGGTGGAAATAAGGGTACTATGTTTAAATCGAACTATGTAACGTGCACCGGTTTATACGCGGATGCACTCCCTCTTGACAGCTATTGGAACACCAATGTATTGACCGCATATGACTCATCGAACGACGTGCATCTCAGTGCGTTGTATCAGTATTTTGACAATGCCCATGATAGCGATCATGACTTGGCATTTACAGGGATGAACGCAACAGGCGGGTCAACCGTCGATGGCTCAAGTAAACCCTACGGGTACATGTTACGTTCAAGGTCAGATGGTTACATTGCATACCAAGCAGCGTGGATCGATGGGGTTTACGATGGCTCGGGTTTGGCATTGGGCGTGAATGCACTTCCTGGGAGATACTACGACTTCGCGGTGGGCGGCAAGAGCCACTTCGGCAACGATGTTGATATGTGTGGCAACCTGACCGTGGACGGCAGTATGTCAATAGGCTATTGGGACAGTCCTACGTATGCAACTGTCAATGGTCTGCTCACGATGAAAATGGGCATTGCATCAAATGTCCGTGACTACGAATCTGCTGATTACTGGAACGCTGCACTGGAGTGCGGTAATGATTATCGCGGTTCATGGACTAATCATCTGACCGCGGCTTACCTTTATGTTGACAATGGGTATACCGCTTCTGCGGACCTCTTGTTCACGGGACACACCAGTACAGGCGGTGGACATACATCTCATGGGTACAACTTGTACTCCAAGGGCGCCGTGCAGGACGGCGTTACCGACCAGGGTCTGTGCATCCAAACCGAGTTTGCGGGCACGCAAGGCTTCCACTTAGGTCTCGGTGACCGACCTGGATCCTACCAGTTCTACACCACCGGCGACGTGAAGTTTGGAAACGATGTAATTGTTACCGGATCCGTTACGGAATCTTCTGATGAACGGCTGAAAACCGACATTGAACCCATTGATAGCGCACTTGATAAGATTTCAAGGCTGCGTGGTGTGTCATACAGACTCAGAAAGGACTACGACGCATCAAGCATCAAACATATTGGTATGATTGCCCAGGATATGCAACGTGAATTCCCCGAGCTGGTAGAAACGGTCAATGTAGATACGGACAACGACGGCGTAACAGAGGAGTACTATGGCATCAAATACTCCTCCTTCACTGCCCCGCTCGTGGAAGCTATTAAGGAACTGAAGGCCAAGAATGATGATCTTGCGACCAGGAATCGCGCGCTCGAGGAAGATAACATGCTTATGAAAAGCCAGATGCAAGAGGTACTGGCTCGTGTAACTGCGCTCGAGAACAAATAAAATTTAGAAACCAATCCTATACAAATGCAAATGTAAATGCGCATTAATCTGTTTGAATACGTACTATCAATAATATATTACGTATTGTGACCACATTGACAATATCTATAAACTATATATAATATGAGCCAATGGTATGACTTAGCTTCAACATCAAATAAATTAAGACAAAGTTACGTAAAAGGATTTCTCGACATCAGCGGCGGCGGCGTCCTGCTGCGCGGCGGAAACTCCGTTGACTTCTATAACTCGCCCGCGGATTTAAGTCCCGCCATGAAAATCAAGCACGACGAGATACAGATAGAACACAACGGTTCGACCATCGCGGTATCTACCGAAAAACTCAGGCACTTGGTGAGCATATCGGAAAATATTCAGGACGCCATCGACGATCTGAGAGCCAACGGTGGAGGCGGGGGAAGCAACACATCGGGCGTATTTGATGTGGATGTGAGCATAAACGCCGGAATTTCTGTACAATCCGACGCAAGCATAGGAGGTACGCTAACTGTAAACGCCGGCACCGAGATTACCACAGGCAATTTAGAGATCCTTAATGGGTATATCATCCAATCAGATCCGTAATAGCTCACAGAATTTGTACTACAGTTATTATATATAGTACAAATGTCATGGCTTTCAGATACTACAGCAAACCGGACAAAAAAATCATATTTCAATGGGTTTGTTGACATTAGTGGCGGGGACTTACACGTAAGACACGGTAATAGTTCCATTGACGGAAGTCTCAATGTAGGAGATAACGTAGGCATTAAGACAAGTTCCGCGCCATCTATGAGTCTTGATATATCGGCGACGGATGGTATTCGCATACCCGTGGGTAACGACGCGCAACGACCGGTTCAAAATAATGACACAAATGCTGCGGTATACGAAGGAACCATGCGTTTTAATACGGATACCGCAGAATTTGAAGGATATAGTGGCGGGGTTTGGAGAGGTATAGGAGGATCAGGGTCAAGTGGTGTAACAAACGATGAAGGTACTGCTACGATTGTGGCAACGAATACTGCAGCAACTTTTCCAGACGCATTGGTTTTTGAAGCAGGGGGACAACGCCGGATGGTGGTAGGTGGAGACGGAAAGGTGTTGATCGAAGGAGATCTTTCAATGTCCGGTACATTGGATGTAGCAAACTTTTTTGTTGAAAGTACGGTTGCAAATAAAATTATTGCAAGTGAATACTTGTCGGTATCCGGTACGTCTTCGGTTGTCGATGAACATCCTGGTGTCGGCGTTCGTGTAGGGAACAAGGCACATAACAGCGGCCAACACCCCACGTTTCAGCTTGTTTCGGATATATCTGACGGCGCGCACCTCGATTTTTTAAACAACAATTTGTCCGACGGCGAGAACAACTATCATGGGCGCCTGGAGTTTAAGCACGGCAGTGGCGATTCCACACAGGGGTGGTTCATGTCGTTTTCTGACACGATTGCGAATGATATAAGCGATGACCTCTATCAATTTAGACCCGACGAAATGCACTCACGAAAGCCCATTACACTCACCGAGACTGGCGCAGGCACGGCCGCGTCGGTCACCGGTGGCTCGATTACGCTGTCCCACACTACCAACGACGGCAGCGGAAAGAACTCCATTGTGTTCAAATCGGCGTCCAACGGCACCGACTATGGGTACATCCAGTATGAAGATGACGACGGGCTTGACGGCGCCAGTGACGAAAACGGTTTGCTTACCATCGGAATACAGAACGATTATGCCAGATACGGTGCAACCCACGCAGAACGAATAAAATTCGATGTCGCGGGCGCATCGGCGTACTTGGAGTCGAGAGCCAACTCTACCGGCGGAAATAAGGGGTCTGCGTTTACTCCAGGCGCTGTATTTTACAGCGGTATACACGCCGATGCATACTCTCTTGACACTAATTGGAATAGAACCTTGACTGCATATGGCTCCACGGCCGATCAGGATCGCAGTGCAATATATCAGCTTTTTGACAATGCCCATGATAGCGATCATGACTTGGCATTTACAGGGATGAACGCACCAGGCGGGTCAACCGTCGATGGCTCAAGTAAACCCTACGGGTACATGTTACGTTCAAGGTCAGATGGTTACATTGCATACCAAACAGGGTGGTCCGAAAATACTACCAATGGCTACGGGTTGGCATTGGGCGTGAATGCACTCCCTGGGAGATACTACGACTTCGCCGTGGGCGGCAAGAGCCACTTTGGCAACGACGTGACTGTCACAGGAGACCTCACCGTTGATGGTTCCATCAACTTCACCGGCGATTTCATCAAGACCGACACCATCGTACGCATCACGGAGCAGGTGGACGTGTCCAACGACGGCACCGGCCCCGCCATGCGTGTCACTCAACACGGCGACCAACCTGTGGCCGAGTTCTACGATGACGCCACCCTTGCGATGGTTGTCAAGAACGGTGGCGACGTGTCCCTCGCGGGCAACCTTACAGTGGACGGTGCGGGTATGTTCACTGGCAGTACCGACATTAACTATACCACCGCCCCCTCCGGCGTGTACCTCGGAAACAACGGGTCCGTCGGCAATCAAGATTCCATTATCCAGATGACGAGCACCGGTGATTATTCGGTCATTGATTTCACATCATCTGGCGCAACCAGCGCAGACGCCGACCGCGAAGGTCGCATTAGGTTCGCGAATGGCAATCACAGCACTAATCCTTACCAACTTTCATTCACGCCACGCGATACCAATAGTGCAGCATTGACGTTGAAAGCAGTGGCTTCGAGATCCATTGATGCGGTTGTCGACGGTATGCTCACGTTAAACGGCGGCATTGCATCAAGTGTCCGCGACTACGAATCATCTGATTACTGGGACGCTTCACTGGCTGGCGGTAATGATTATCGCAGTGCATGGCCGGATGGGCGATCCGCGGCATACCTTTATGTTGACAATGGGTTTACTTCCGCGGCCGATCTCTTGTTAACGGGACATATTGGTGGAGGTGGCGGCATTCTCTCTTATGGGTACAACCTCTACTCCAAGGGCGCCGTGCAGGCCGGTGTCACCGATCAGGGTCTGTGCATCCAAACCAGTTATAATGGCTCGCAAAACTTCCGCTTAGGTCTCGGTGCCCGACCCGGAACCTACCAGTTCTTGACCACCGGCGACGTGAAGGTTGGTGGGAAGCTGGATGTGGACGGATCGTTGAACGTTACCGACGATGCATCCATCGACGGCACCCTGGCCCTCAACGAGGCCGGTGCAGGCACAGCCGCGTCGGCCACCGGTGGCACCATTACGCTGTCTCACACTACCTCCGACGGCACTGGAAAGAACTCCATTGTGTTCAAGTCAGCGTCCGACAGCGGTAGTGATTATGGGTACATCGAGTATCATGATGACGGTGCAGGCGGAAGCGATACCCAAAACGGTTTGCTTACCATCGGGGTAAAGAACGATACTACTACTTGGGATACAGGTATAACACACGCAGATCAAATACATTTTATAGTCGCGGACGCATCAGCGGCCTTGCAGCCGAGAGCCAACGCTTCCGGTGGAAATCCGGGGACTCTGTTTATACTGAATGCTACATGGTACCGCGGGTTGTATGCAGATGCATTCGATCTTAACGATTACTGGAACATTTCCTTGACTGCATATGGCTCCACGGCCGACCAGAATCGCAGTGCATTGTATCAGTATTTTGACAATGCCCATAATAGCGATTATGACTTGGCATTTACAGGGATGAACGCACCAACTGGGTCATCCGTCGATGGCTCAAGTAAACCCTACGGGTACATGTTACGTTCAAGGTCAGATGGTTACATTGCATACCAAACAGAGTGGTTAGATGGGGTTTACGATGCCAAGGGGTTGGCATTGGGCGTGAACGCACTCCCTGGGAGATACTACGACTTCGCGGTGGGCGGCAAGAGCCACTTTGGCAACACTCTGACCATCACCGAGACTGGCGCAGGCACGGCCGCATCAGCCACCGGTGGCTCAATTACGCTGTCCCACGCTACCTCCGACGGCACCGGAAAGAACTCCATTGTGTTCAAGTCAACGTCCAACCCCGACAGCGACTTTGGGTACATCCAGTATGAAGATGACGACGGGCTTGACAGCACCAGTCCCGAAAACGGTTTGCTTACCATCGGAATACAGAACGATACTACCAGATACGGTGGAACAACTACAGGCCACGCAGAACGAATAAAATTCGATATCGCGGGCGCATCAGCGTACTTGGAGTCGAGAGCCAACAGTACCGGTGGAAGTGTAGGTGCTGTGTTTACTACGAACTATGTAAATCATGTAGGTTTACACGCAGATGTATTCCCTCTTGACACTCTTTGGAATAGAACCTTGACCGCATATTCCTCCACGGCCGACCAGAATCGCAGTGCATTGTATCTGCTTTTTGACAATGCCCATGATAGCAATGATGACTTGGCATTTACAGGGATGAACGCACCAGGCGGGTCAACCGTCGATGGCTCAAGTAAACCCTACGGGTACATGTTACGTTCAAGGTCAGATGGTTACATTGCATACCAAACAGGGTGGTTAGATGGGGTTTACGATGACAAGGGGTTGGCATTGGGCGTGAATGCACTCCCTGGGAGATACTACGACTTCGCCGTGGGCGGCAAGAGCCACTTCGGCAACACTCTGACCATCACCGAGACTGGTACAGGCACGGCAGCGGGTCATAGTTCAGGTTCTATCCTTCTCAAACGCAGTAGCCACAACGGTAGGAGCTCCATCGTGTTTGATTCAGTAAACAGTGGAGACGACTTTGCATACATCGAGTTTCAAGATGAGGGTGGGTCAGGCACCGGCAGCGCAAATGGTCAACTTACTATCGGTGTACAAAACGACACATCAGATAGTCAGAAAGAGCGTATTCGCTTTGACATCGCGGGTGCATATGCGTACTTGCTAACGCACGACGACGGTGCAGGTGGAAATCTGGGGTCCCATTTTAGTGTGGACGCTATATCACACCAGGGTATTGATCCCCGAGCGTTCAATCTTAACACTTTCTGGGGTAAAACCTTGGATTACTATGATACAGTGAACAATACCGATCGTTATACGATGTACCAGTATTTCAGCCACACGCAGGATTCTATTCATGATATGGCCTTGGTGGGATACAATGCGGGCGCTGGTTCCAATGTCAACCCTGACGGCAACTTCTCTTACGGATACATGTACCGTTCGAAGAATGCACCAAATAAGTTCATTGCGTTCCAGACACGCGGACTGCAATACAGTGACAACGATTCAGTCGATGGTATGAGACTGGGCGTGAACGCGGTACCTGGATACACCTACGACTTCGCTGTGGGCGGCAAGAGCCACTTCGGCAACGATGTTGATATGTGTGGCAACCTGACCGTTGACGGCAGTATGTCAATAGGCTATTGGAACAGTCCTACGTATGCAACTGTCAATGGTCTGCTCACGATGAAAATGGGCATTTCATCAAGTGTCCGCGACTACGAATCTGCTGATTACTGGAACGCTTCACTGAATGGCGGCAATGATTATCGTACATGGGGGGATAAGCGAACCGCGGCATACCTTTATGTTGACAATGGGTCTAATTCCGGGTCCGATCTCTTGTTAACGGGACATGTTAATGGAGGTGGCGGCAATATGTCTTATGGGTACAACCTCTACTCGAAGGGCGCCGTGCAGGCCGGTGTCACCGATCAGGGTCTGTGCATCCAAACCCAGTATGATGGCTCGTACAACTTCCGTTTAGGTCTCGGTTACCGACCTGGAACCTACCAGTTCTTGACCACCGGCGACGTGAAGGTTGGTGGGAAGCTGGACATGGACGGCACACTGAACATTTCCGAGTCCGGAGCAGGCACGGCCGCGTCGGTCACCGATGGCACCCTTACGCTGTCTCACACTACCTCCGACGGCACCGGAAAGAACTCCATTGTGTTCAAATCGGCGTCCAACGGCACCGACTATGGGTACATCCAGTACAATGATGACGGCGGGCTTGACAGCGCCAGTGACGAAAACGGTTTGCTTACCATCGGAATACAGAACGATCCTAACAGATACGGATCAACTACAGGCCACGGAGAACGAATAAAATTCGATATCGCGGGTGCATCAGCGTATTTGGACGCGAAAGCCAACAGTACCGGTG
>Ga0181578_10004799_pt1 | contig 11937 bp, 7 predicted proteins | sample 071ome_21_FD_148659 | JGI IMG/M metagenome (GOLD analysis project Ga0181578, IMG submission 148659) | Coastal salt marsh microbial communities from the Groves Creek Marsh, Skidaway Island, Georgia - 071401CT metaG (spades assembly) | ecosystem: Environmental > Aquatic > Marine > Intertidal zone... | reverse complement strand
GCTTGCTTTTTTTTCTGCGTCCATTTCCGCTGCGGGAGTGCCCGGTTCGTAGTCCAGGAGCTGGCGGTAGGCGGGGTGCTTGTGGTCAATTTCTTCGAGTAAAGACCAATCCGTTGGGCCAGCATATCCGATCGCGCAGGTGACTCGCGAGGATTCCCGTTCGACGGGGTCATCAGATTCGGGATTGGCAAAGTCATCATGCAGCGCGAGCCAGAGCGAAAGATGCGCTCCTGCTGAGCCCCCGGCGACTGCGACTCGCTCCGGATCGAGATTCCACTCCTTTGCTTTTGAGCGAACGAATTGGATGGCACGGGCGCAGTCGTTGACCTGCGCGGGATGCGTTGCCACATCCGTGAATCGATACTCGACTGACACGACCGAAGTCCATCCTTCTGCCACCGCATCGAGCAGATAAGGTGGCACGGCGTTCTTCGAACCTCCACGCCACCCGCCTCCGTGAATGAACACAACTACGGGTGTGGGCTTGTCCGATTTCGCAAGGTAGACGTCGAGGGCCTGTGCTTTGTCTTCGGTGTGGTAGGCAATGTTGAGATGGGTCGCCGGAGTCTTTGCGAGCAGTGGGACGGAAGCAAACAGAGTAAGAAGTAAAAGCGACGTGACCTTCATTTTCATGGGAACGAGAATGAACGGTGGGCGTGATTATTCAATCTCAAACAGTGCCTCGCCGAGGACATCCATGCGCGGCTCGACTCCGAGGCCGGGTTTTGTTGATGCCTGCATCGTTCCATTCTCTCGCTGTGGAGCTCCGGTCGCGTTGCTAACCGTGACGTAGCTGTTGAAGTCCGTTGAAGTAAACCGCAGTTCCTCTGGCGTGCTGTGGGCGAGGTGGGCGATCGCCGCGGTGATGATGTCTCCGCCCCAGCTATCTTCCAGTGTCATCGCGATTCCCATTTCCACGCAGAGGTCACGAGCCTGTCGTGCTTTTGTCAGGCCACCGAATTTGCTGATCTTGATGTTCACCACGTCCATTGCCTGCTCGGCATGTCCGCGGAGGAGCGGGTCAAGTCCGTCGATGTTCTCGTCGAGAACGAAGGGGCCATCCCATCGTGCGCGAACAGCGCGGCATTCGTCGTAGGTCGCGCAGGGTTGCTCGATGTAGACATCAACGTCCCGAACTCCCTGGCAGACACGTATCGCTTCATGCTTGAGCCAGCCCGTGTTGGCATCGGCCACAAGAATGTCACCCCGTTCCAGTTCTGCGGAAACGGCGTGAATTCTCGCAATATCGAGATCGACATCGTGACAGCCAACCTTGAGCTGGAAGCGGCGGTAGCCCTCTTCGCGGTAGCCGGATACCTTGGCTGCCATTTCTTCGGGAGATTCCTGAGAGATTGCTCGATACAGTTGAACGCTGTCTCCGAAGCGACCACCGAGGAGTTCGCAAACCGGCATCCCGGCCGCTTTGCCAAGAATATCCCAGCAGGCCATATCGATCGCGGATTTCACATAGGGGTGTCCTTTCAGGGCGACGTCCATGCGTCGATTGATTCGACTGACTTCGTTGGCGGGGGCACCAAGAAGGTGCGGGCCGAGTTCGTAGATGCCGGCTCGTGCGCCCTGCCCGAAGGCGGGGAGATAAAATGGTCCTAATGGACACACCTCACCCCAGCCTGTGATCCCTTCGTCGGTATCGATGCGAACGATTGTGCTGTCGAAAACGGAAACGCTTTTTCCTCCTGACCAATGGTAGGAACCCTCGCAGAGCGGTAGGTCGACTTGATAAACAGAGATGCGGGTGATTTTCATTTTTTGGTAGAAGGGACGTTCCAGAGTTTTTGGATCAGATCGTGCATGTGAGGGTCGTTTTCTTTCAGTTCCTTTTGGTTGAAGGGAAAGAAATCGTTTTTCCCAAAGTAGGCTTCGGTGGACTCGGCGAAGTACTCCATGGGGTTGGAAAGAGCGTAGGCTTTGTCCTTCACGATTTTTTCTCCGGTAAAGCGATCCACTTCGTTGTAAACGCCAGAGTCCCGGGCTTTTTCAAACGCGGCCTTCACTTCGGCGTTTCCATAGCCCTGAGAAAGAATTCGATCGTGATAGCCGTGAGCGAGCTCGTGAAGGAGCACGTATGGCATGCGGCGATTCTCGAAGGGGAATCGATTCACGTTTGTGATCTCAATCGCTTTCGTCATTTTCGGATTTCTTCCATTGTCGACGAGCCAACCTTTGCCCGGATGATACTCTGCTGTGCCCCGTTTCCCGGAGTAGGGAGGATTGATCCAGATGGGGATTTCCCGGAGTTGCTGTAGGGCTGGCTTCGGAACTACATTGATGACACGTTGGAGTTGGCCGTCGAGAATTTCGAGCATCCGACGGGTGGCATCGCCTGAGTCGGCCCACAATTTGTCATTGAGTTGAATCGTCCAACCACGCACGGAAAATGTCGCATGACTTGGCTCACTGAATCGTGGGTCTCGAGAGGAGCGTAACTTTTCTGTCAGCTCACGAGACAGCCTCTTTCTGATCTCCGCGATTTCTTTTGGCGTGGTCCGCCCTGCAAGGAGATTGTTCAACTGGTGAGGATCTTCGTTGATTCGGTAGAGTTCCTCGGCGGGGCGCTTCCCGAAGGCCTGCGTATCCTGCAGAGAATCGTTGTGGCGCATCCATTGCTTTGTGGGGCCCGGATCGATGTTGTGGGAAAATGCTCCGGGGACGGTTGGCCACGGTGTCTCTTTGAAGTCAAAAGTCGGTTCGTCACCTGCTACCTTCCCGGTAGGCCAGGATTCCGGAGCAAAGTTGCGAATGTAGAGATAGTCCTGTGTTCGAATCGCCCGCGAGGGATTGGGATAAACGTGCTGTTCCATTCCAGCGAGAACGAAGTTGCGATCCGGATCGATTTGCCCGGATTCTTCTGAAGACAATGATGAAAGTAGTGATCGCCCAGTCATCGCTTCAGGAACGGGAATTCCAACGGCTTCGAGAAAGGTGGGAGCCAGATCCGTTAGGCTCACGAAGTCGCTGATCTTCCTGCTTCCCTTGATATTCTTCCCCCAGCGAATGGCCAGCGGTACGCGAATGCCGGCGTCGTAGAGGTTCGCCTTGGCACGAGGAAAAGGCATGCCGTTGTCGCTCGTTATCACGACAATGGTATTTTCCAACTCGCCAGCCTGTTCCAATTTCGCGATGATCTCGCCTGCGAACTGGTCAAGCTTTTCAACCTTCAGGTAGTAGTCGCCGAGATCGGTTTGAGTGATGGTGTTGTCAGGGAGGTAGGGAGGAACGGCAATGCTGTCGAGATTGAGATCACTATCTAGGCTCGCCTGCCAGTCGTAAGCGCGATGTGGCTCACCGGCACCATACCAAAAACAGAAAGGCTGGTCATCTTTCCGCGCATCTATGAATTCGTTAAAGTTCTTGTAGCGCTCACCAAAAGGATCGTTGCCTCGAAAGCTATGTTTGCTCGGAGCCGTGCCTTTGCGGGAGAAGCCGGTGAAATAGCCGGCGTTTGCCAGCATGTCAGGATAGGTGGGGACGCCCTTTTCAATGGAACCTCCCAGATTTACACCTCCGCCAAGTCTCCAGTGGTATTGGCCGGTGGAAGCGGAATGTCGCGAAGGAGTGCAGGAGGGGGCCGGGGTGAAGGCGTTTTCGAAAAGCACTCCTTCTTTTGCGATGCGATCGAAAGTCGGAGTGCGGACGGTTTTGTCTCCGAGAATCGAAGCATGCGGCCACGACCAATCATCTCCCATGATGACGACGATGTTGGGCGAGTCGGAATTGGCTCGATGGGCCTGGCCAAGTGGTAGTGGCTGCGTGGAGCGAAGTTCTTTTCCAAGTTGTTTGCAGACTTGTTCGTTCTCCGGATTGCTTACGACATTGGTGCGTTCGTTAGAGTCCGTTCGATGATCGTAAAGCTCGCGGTCTACGGTTTTTCCGTTACTGCGGTCCACCCATTCGACGTATCTCCAATTCTTGTTGCGGTAGGCGTAGCCCATCAGTTCGCGCTTGTTCTGGCGTCGCAGGAATTGACTAACAGCTGCGTCTTTCACTTCTGCCTCGGGATTGTCGAGAATGGGCTTCAGGCTGGTGCCTTCGAGGTTGTCAGCGATAGGCAAGCCTGCCAGATCGCAAAGTGTCGGATAGATGTCGATTAACTCGACGAGGGAGTTGCTCGTGGATCCATTGCCGCTTCTTCGCGGATCATGAATGATGAGAGGGACTCGCGTATCAATTTCGTAGTTGGACTGTTTGCACCAGCTGTTGTGCTCTCCCAGTTTGAAACCGTGGTCGCTCCAGAGAACAACGATGGTGTTTTCGGCGAGCTCGAGTCTTTCCAGTTCGGAGAGCAATTTTCCGACCTGAGCATCGATGAAGCTGACAGAGGCGAGATAGCCGTGTTTGAGTTCCCGCTGTTGTGCTTCGGTCAGGCTTCCGCTCTGTGGATCGGGAGTTCCGAGGTAGTCGAAGTAGTCTCGCAATTCATACATCGTGTTCATCGCGAACTTCGGCGAATCCTTCGGTATGGCAGTTTGGTTCGCCAAAGTGATCTGATCCCGTTTGTAGAGGTCCCAGTATTTTTGGGGAACGACAAAGGGGAGGTGAGGGCGAACGAATCCGGCGGCAAGAAAAAAGGGTTCGTCTTGTTTTGCGAGGCTGCGCATTGCGCGCAAGGCCTGTTCGGCAATTGCTCCGTCGATGTGCTCACGGTCAGGAATGTCGACAGCTTCGGTAGCAGTGGCTCGGAGCCGGTCGATCTTTTTCTGGGGAGTGCCTTTTTCTTTGAGATTCTTTTTGAATGCGACGAGCTCTTTGCGCGCCTCCGGACTCCAGAGTTGGGATTTTCTGGGCCAGTTGTGAGGCTCGCTCCAGGAAACGTTGTCGGGCCAGGGGTTGTGAAAGATTTTCCCGAATCCGAGGGATTGGTATCCGTGTGCCTTGAAGTGCTGCGGTAGCGTGATCGCCTCGGGAATGGTGTTTCGAAAGCGAACATCAAGGGTCCACACTTTCGTGGAATCCGGACGAAGACCTGTTAACAGGCTGACGCGAGAAGGATTGCAAACTGCGAGCTGACAGTGGGCGGAGTTAAAAAGAACGCCTTCCGATGCAAGGCTGTCGATGTGAGGTGAATAAACTCCTTCGACTCCGTAGCAGCCCAACTCAGGACGGAGGTCGTCGATGGCGATGAAGAGCACGTTGGGCTTTGCATCGGCGAAAGCGGAGGCAAGACCTAACAGGGTTAAGCAGCAGGTCAAACCCTGTCGGGTCCATGACCAAACCCTGTTGAGTCCGATTGAAAGAGGGGTGCGAAAAATCATTGAGGTGATTCAAGGTTATCGATTAGCTCTTTCCTTCCCAGCTGCCCCACCAGCTTCGAAACTGTTTCCATTGCGCGTGAAGAAAGCCGCGCTGGCTGGCGCTGAGCTTGTCGCTTTCATGGATTTCATTGGCGAATTCTGCATGGCCTTCCAAGACCATCAGTTCCCGATAGTAGAGAACAAGGTCGGGGCCTTCATCGTAGGTGGAAAGAACGTTGAGGGCCTCGGAAAGCTCAGCTGCGTTTCGCCGGGATTGAACGTTCCCGGCGGCGGCTTCTTCGCACAGTTCGACAAGTCGAAGCACTTCCTTGGGCAAAGCATTTCCGACTCCGGTAATGGCTCCGACTGCCCCGCAATGGACAAATCCGTGGAATACTTGGGTGTCGACTCCGACCATGAGAGTGAGGTCGGGATCACCGCTCGTGATGTGTTCTGCGGCATAGGTGAGAGAATCGGCCCCGCCGAATTCCTTGAAACCAACCAGGTTGGAATAGTCTTTTCGAAGATCAAAGAAGAGTTCGGCTTTGGTTTCAAAACCGTAGTAGGGGCTGTTGTAGATCACCGCGGGCAGGTCACCACCTGCTGAGAGGACTCCTGCGAAATGGTCACGCTGGGCAGCGGATGAAGTCCCCCGGGAGAGGACACGAGGTATCACCATCAGTCCTGCTGCACCTACCTCCCGAGCATGGGCTGCGTGGTTGGCCGCAATCTTCGGGTTTTGCGCTCCGGTTCCGACGACGACAGGCACTCCGGCGTCAACGAGGCGCTTCACTCCCTCCTGTCGTTGTGCGTCTGTTAGGATCGGCCACTCACCCATGGATCCACAATAGACGACTCCCCGCATCCCGGTTTCGACGAGGCGAGAGGCGGTGCTGACAAGAGCGTCGTAGTCTGGGTTTCCATCCCCGTCGCCGGGGGTCATGATGGCAGTGATTGTGCCGCTGAAAATGTTGGAGCTGGTTTGAGACATGAGAGAAAAAGGGGGGGCTCAGGGTTTTGCTGTTTTGGGAATGACTGCTTTGGCTTTTCGATCGCCGACGACGAAATGACCGCGTTCTTTTCCTGATTCCATGGGTTGAATCATCCAGACGGCACCGGGTCGAGTCTGTTGCGACTTTTTCCTTCCGGCAGCAATAGTCCCATAGGATTTGGGTTTTCCCTTTTGGTCCATCCAGAATAGTTCGACTGGATGGCCAGACTTGTTGACGAAGGTGACGGGAAAAGGTGAGCCATCCGGTTGAGAGGCTGGTGCTTTGCTTTGGGAAAGAGGAATCCAAGGTAATCCTGGCAGTGCCTCGAGAGAGGGTTCCTTGCGAGGAGAGAATTTCGTGGGTGCCCGGCTACGAAGTTCTTCGAGCTTCGCTGAGTGTTCTGCGTTCGAAGCGAGGTTGGTCCATTCGTAAGGATCCTCTGTAATATGATAGAGTTCCTCGTCGCCGTTCGCGTAGTGAATGTAGCGCCACTGCTCGGCACTGAGCCCATAGCTTCCGGGTTCGCCAAGGTGAGTCAGCGCAACATGATCCCACTCTGCATTCGGGTTTTTGAGAAGCGGAACGAGACTCGGTCCGTCGTTGTCTGTTTTCGACTCGATGCCGGCAAGTTCAGTCAGCGTTGGAAAGAGGCTCAGTAGATCGACAGGCTTGTCGCAGATCGATCCCGGGGTGGTTCCGGCTGGTAATCCTCGCGCGGCATTTTTCGGAACTCGAATCATCAAGGGGACTCGGGAGACGGCTCTCCAGGCGGTGAATTTCTGCCAATGCTGTTTTTCTCCGAGATGCCATCCGTGATCGCTCCATAGCACAATGATCGTGTTGTCTTTGTTCGGGCCTGACTCGAGGGCATCGAGGACGCGACCGAGCATGGCATCGGCAAAATGAATCGAAGCGAGATATCCCTGGATTCCTTTTTTCCATTGCCCGTGCTCACGGATGTGAGCGAAGTAGCGATTCGGTCCGCGCCGTTTCCCGGAGGGAGGCAGGTCATCAAGATCATCTTCGAGGTAGCCCGGTGGAAGTTGGATTTCGTCGAGCGGAAACGGCTCGAAATATTTCTTTGGAACAAACCAGGGCTCGTGAGGGCGGTAGACTCCGCAGGCGAGAAAAAGAGGCTGCTCGTGCTCTTTGGCGAGTTGTTCTCCGACCCATTTGGAAACGAGCCAGTCTCCGCCGAATTCTTCGTCGGTCGCATCAAGCGCTGCCCAATCCGCTTCGACATATTGCCATGGTCCTCCGCGTGGCAAGTTTACCGGACGTTTATCAGGATAGAGTGTTCGTGGAAATGGGTTTTCGGTTTCTTTTTCTGGGTAGTATTTGTCCCAGGATCGAGCGTCGATGAAGTAATGGAGCATTTTGCCGGAACCAATTGCCCGGTAGTCGTGATTCCGGAAATGCTGCGGGAGAAGTTCTGTTCCCGGCAGGATTTCACGCATCTTCTGCCCGTTTTCGTAGAGTCCTGAAGTGGCAGGTGAGAGGCCCGTCATGATGGCAGTTCGAGACGGATTGCAAGCCGCGCCCGGGCAGTGCGCGTTGGTGAAGAGAACTCCGCTGGCAGCGAGGCGATCAAGATTCGGGGTGATCGTTTGGGGATGCCCGCCCATGCATCCAATCCAGTCATTGAGATCGTCGAGGGCAATGAAGAGAATGTTAGGCCGCGAATCCTCATCGCACAGCCCAGTCGCAGGGGATGTGAAATATCCAATAAACAAAAGCAGAATGGTGGAAAAACGAGGCATTTTGGGAATGTTACCTGATTCGGTATGGGAAAGACTACTGTGAAAGCGGTCTAGTTGTCTTGATCGAAATTATTTTCCTGCTATGAAAATGAGCACAGCCGGTTTGTCAGATCTTGTCGCCGATGGCGAAGACCTTGCCTTGCGCCTTCCCGTGCTGGAGTTGCTCTTCGATGAGGCATCCGATGTCGCTTTTTTCGTGAAGGATCGCGATGGTCGATACTTGTCGGTCAACCAGTCGCTGGCGGAGCGGCATGGATTCGCGGATAAGCAGGAGATGATCGGGAAGAGGCCTTCCGACGTTTGTCCGGGACCGTTTGGAGCGGTACCGTCGGAGCAGGATGCGAAGATTCTGCGAACCGGCCAGCCTCTGATTAATCACTTGGAGATGCAGTGGCAGCGCCCGCATAAACCGTGCTGGTGTCTCACAACAAAGTTGCTGCTTCGTGACGAAGGTGATGTGGTAGGTTTGGTGGGGTTCTCCCGTGATTTGAGAGAATCCGTTTCGCTCGATGAAATACCTTCCGGTCTTGCTCTGGTATTGGATCGCTTCGAACAGAATTTTTCCGAACCAACAAGTCCTTCTCTTCTCGCGCGAGAGGCGGGAATGAGTGCCTCCCGTTTTGCCCGGATGATCAAGAGGGTTTTTGGAGTAACTCCCTCCCAGTATATTTCTCGTACGAGGATCAACCAGGCGGCGAGGCTGCTCCGGGAGTCTGATGCGTCAGTTGCTGAGATTGCGCTTCAGGCAGGTTTTACTGACCACAGTGCGTTTACGCGAAAATTCAGAAGTGCGATGGGTGCGACACCATCTGTCTACCGCGAGGCGCTGGAAGGTGGAGAGTAGGGACGAATTCCTAGAGCCTTCGAATTCTGGCGCGACTTGGGTGATTCCAGCATTGACGATGAATGAGGAGATCGTGAGGATTCCGACATGATTTGGCGAACGTTTTTCTACGCCCTCACATTACCTTTTCTCTGTTCCTTCGGAGCTTTCGGTAACGAGTTTCCGGAGCCTTACAATACGGAGAGGGAAGAGGCTCCTCCCATGAACGCAGTGGAGGCAGCGAAATCGGCTAAACTGCCCGATGGGTTTCGTCTCGAGGTCTTTGCGGCGGAGCCGGACGTGCAGCAGCCCATTTCGATTGCGTTTGATGATGCAGGTCGTCTCTGGGTTGCGGAATGCTACACCTTTGCCGAGCGGCCGCTGCGATGGGATCTGGAATTGTGTGATCGGGTCCTCATTCTCGAGGACGCTGATGGTGACGGAACGATGGATAAACGCACGGTTTTCTGGGATGAAGGAAAGCGTCTTACCAGCGCGATACCCGGGCATGGTGGAGTCTGGGTGACCTGTGCACCGCAGTTGCTCTTCATTCCGGATAAAGACAACGATCTCGTTCCCGACGGTGAACCAATTGTGATGCTCGATGGATTTGATGCAGAACACATCGGGCACAACATCGTGAACGGATTGAAGTGGGGGCCGGATGGATGGCTCTACGGGCGCCATGGAATCACTGCGACCTCACCGGTCGGAAAGCCCGGCACGCCAAAAGCAAGGCGGACTCAGTTGAACTGCTCGATCTGGCGGTTTCATCCGGAGACGCACGAGTTCGAAGTTTTCTGCGATGGGGGAACGAATCCCTGGGGACTCGATTGGGATGAAAACGGTCAGCTCTTTTACACCAACACAGTGATCGGTCATCTCTGGCACGCTATTCCAGGTGCCTACTACACGCGCATGTTTGGTGCTCATCTGAATCCCTATGTCTATGAAGTCGTTCCGCATACGGCGGATCATTATCACTGGGACACCGGGGCGGAAAAGTGGAACGACATTCGCAATGGTGTCACTGGTAGCACGTCCGCTCTCGGTGGAGGACATGCTCACATGGGATGCCTGATTTACCAAGGGGGAGTTTGGCCAAAGGAATACCATGGGGATCTTTTTGCCTGTAATCTTCACGGTCGTCGAGTGAACCGAGATCATCTGAAGCGCGAGGGAGTTGGCTACGTCGCGACTCACGGAAAAGATTTTCTGATGATGGAGGACCCCTGGTTTCGCGGGCTTGATCTCATCACAGGCCCGGACGGGCAGGTCTGGATGAATGACTGGTCTGACACAGGGGAGTGCCATGATAACGATGCCATTCATCGGACGAGCGGGAGGATCTATCGCATCGTTTATGACGGGCCGGAAAAAGGAAATCCAACGATGGACCGTCCCGACTGGCTCACTCGTCGAGCGGCAGGTGAATATGATCGCAACGCCCTGACAAAACTACTGTCATCTGATGAAGAAGCGACTGCAGCGATGGCGGTTCGTTGGCTCAGTGAGGATTGGGGGGATGAAAAAGAGACCGCGGATGTTTTTGCCAACCTGGTTAGTGAGACCACGCCCGGAATGGTGCGGATGGAACTGGCGGCTGCATTGCAGAGACTGCCATTGAAGCATCGGGCGCCTCTTGCCAAACGTCTTGCCGCCCTGGCGCAGGATTCTGATGACAGGCAGCAATCGCTACTGATCTGGTATGGTGTCGAGAAAGTCGTCGCAAGTGATCCAATGCTCGGAGTGGAGATTGCCTTAAGTTCGCGCCAGCCCACTGTGACTCGACTGGTGACACGGAGATTGGCTTCCGAAATGGAGCGATGGGAAAATCCGGTTTCTTCCCTTTTGCGCGGATCTCAAGCCGTTCCTGCTGAGATTGCGGAACAAGTTGCGGTTGGAATGTCGCAGGGATTGGAAGGTTGGGTTAATGCGAAGGAGCCAAAATTCTGGAAAGAGTTTACCGAGCGTATCCACCGTAGTGGAGACGAAGATTTGATGGAGAAGGTCCGCAGCCTTGCCGTTCTTTTCGGTGACGGAAGGGTGCGGGAAGATCTGATCGCGGCGGCAAAGGACACGGAACGGGATTCTGAAGTACGTCGCGCCGCGCTCGCGAGCCTTCTGCGACAACCCGAAGATGATCTTCTCGATCTTTTAAAAACCTGGTCGACAGACAAGGTTCTCGCGCGGGATGCCATCCGGGGACTTGCTTTATACGACGCTCCCGGGGTTTCTCAGAGAATGATTAATTTCTGGAAACGGAATCCTGCGTTTCGATCTATAGCGATTGATTCTCTTGTCGCTCGTCCTTCTTACGCCAGAGACCTCCTCGCCTTTGTGGAGAAAGGGGAGATTCCGGCCAATGCGATTTCTCCTTCGCAGGCTCGTCAGATTGCGAATTTAGGCGATGAGAAATTGTCAGCGAGATTGGTGGAATTGTGGGGGGCGATTCGGGAAACTCCCGCAGAGAAAAAGAAAGAACTCGAAAAGTGGAAGTCTCTTTTGACGAAAGAGGCGGTCGCGTCGTCCGATCCCGTTCGAGGAAAGCAGTTCTTCGCACAAAGCTGTGGGGCCTGTCATGTGCTTTACGGGGAGGGCGGAAAAATTGGCCCCGATCTCACCGGAAGTGATCGTCACAATGTAGACTACATTCTCGAGAGCACGATCAACCCAAGCGATGTGATTCCCGCCGACTACCGACTGACGGTTTTTACGCTGAAAGATGGACGGGTCGTTTCCGGAGTCATTGTGGCAGAGACTGACAAAGCGATTGCGGTTCAATCAGCCGCCGGTGAGATGATCGTCAGTGCTGCCGAAGTGGACAAGCGAGAAACGCTTCCGATTTCCCTGATGCCCGAAGGTTTATTCCAGGCTCTGGGTGAAGATGCGGTGAAGGATTTGGTCGCGTATTTGATGACGGACGGACCGGTGGGGGAATAATGAAGACCACGAATGCGCTTTCACGTATCTTTGAAGTAGGGCGCGATGAGCAGTTGAAGAAAAATTTCGATGATAACATCTGGCTCTCGATTCCTGTGCGATTCTCGCTATGAGGCGGGATCCTACGTGGATTCGGAGGAGGTTGGAGACTCAAGGGTAGCTTTGTT
>Ga0181578_10004792_pt1 | contig 11952 bp, 15 predicted proteins | sample 071ome_21_FD_148659 | JGI IMG/M metagenome (GOLD analysis project Ga0181578, IMG submission 148659) | Coastal salt marsh microbial communities from the Groves Creek Marsh, Skidaway Island, Georgia - 071401CT metaG (spades assembly) | ecosystem: Environmental > Aquatic > Marine > Intertidal zone... | reverse complement strand
CATAATTGGTTGGATCGCCACCGAGAATTGGTGGATATGTCCGCCATCGTTGAGGCCTGGAGTGGGTATCAAAACAACCCCGTCATTCTTTACAACCACCGCAAGGACTACGGGGTCATCGGCAAAATGCTGGATGTCACTATGGGTTCATACGACGGAGTTGAAGGAGAAGTCCCCATCGGGCGAGCCGTCATCGACGGTGGCGAAAAGGACATCACCCGCAAGATACGCAAAGGAATGCTCAAGGCGTTCAGCATTGGCTTCATCGCCAAAGCCGCCGTCAAGGAATGCAAGGACGAGGACACGTGCTACATGAGGTTCACCGAGATTGATTGGTTGGAGACCAGCGTCGTGGACGTTCCCGCCAGCCCAGGAGCCATCTTCAATGTTGAGAAGCACATCGTCGGCTATGAGGACAGGGGCGACTCAATTGCTATCCTCTTTGAGAAGGACAACACGGATGAAGAACCCCAGCCCGAAGTGGTTGAAGAGTCCGCCCACTCTGGGTGTGGTTGCGGCGGCAAGTCCGCCGATCCGAAGGACACGATTGAGGATTGGGACCGCATCCCTGAGTTTGAGGATTTTAGCGACATAGAAGGGCGGCTGGAGTTGATTGAAGCCTTCATAGAGGTCATTGAGTCCAAGAGCAGAACCGCCACGACCGTTATAACCCCCCTCGATGAAGGGGTTGGGCAGGGAAACAACATGACCGACGCAGAAATCCACGAGAAATCCGCAGAAGAAGAGGCTCCCGTTGAAGAGGCTCTTGAAGAAGCCGCCCCAGAAGAGGCGGCAGAAGTCACCGAAGAAGTGGTGACCCTTGAGGCAGAAGCCACAGAAGAAGAATCCGCATCCACGGTTGAGGACGACAACACGTCCGAAACCATCAGCGTTCTCGTTGAAGTTGTCAAGCATTTGGCAACTCTTGAGAGCCGCCTTTCATCCATTGAAGGCCGAATCGACGCAGGCGAGAAAGCCGCTGAAGAAATCTCGGCTCTCAAGGTTGCCCTTGAAGAAAAGGACGCAACGATCCAAACGCTCACACAGGAAAAAGAAGCCGCTGAAGCCGAGGCCAACATTGAGGCCGAGGTCGCCAAGCGTGTAGCCTCCACCCTCTCCAGCGTTGGTGTTGAAGCACCAGCCGCCATCCCAGAGCGCAAGAGCATCGCCCCAAGCGAGCCAGCCGCCCCAACCGTCCGCAAGACTACGGACTTTGACCCTCTCCCAGAAGTCACGCCAGGCATGAACGGTCTCGGTGATTGGCTCGCAAAGAACCTCGCTTCAAGGGGGCGAAACTGAAACTCCAAAGGAGAAACACAAAACAAAACAGGTGAACAACATGGCAGAAGAATACGATTTTAACGAGGTAGTGAACAGGGTCAAAGACGCTCTCGGCGGTGCAACGTCATCGACGGGTGGCACGTTTTTCCCCACGGAGACCAGCAACGAAATCATTCAGTTGGTTTACGAGAACAATTTCCTCCGAGGTCTGCTCCCCGCTCTCCCCATGAGCACCCGAACCGTTAACGTTCCGAAGTTGACGGGCAGTGTTTCCTTCCACCAGCAGACCCTCTCCGCCACGGAGACTGGGACCACCGCTGGAGAATCCCGTCAAGTCACCGCTGAAATCACGCTGACCCTCAAGACGCTCATCGCCAACATCCCAATCGGCAACTACCTGATCGCCTACGGGGTGGAAGGTTTGCTCTCCGTCCTCCGAGACGACATCGCCTCCCGATTGGCTTTCAACGAGCAAAGCCTCTTCATCAACGGCGACACCGAGACGGGTTCATCCTACGCTGACAACATCAACGGGGCATACAACGCCTCGACCAACCCCAGCGGGGTCAACGCCACCAACAACGACTACCTGTTGGTCTTTGACGGGCTTCGCAAGTCCGCCGCCGCCACCGCAGTCAGCGTTTCAGGGACGTTTGGCCTCAGCCACCTCCGCCAAGCCATCAGCAACCTGGGCGTGTATGCGGACAACCGAGACGACCTTGCTCTCATTGTTCCCCGCAACCTCGAGGTTCAACTCTTGGGCTTGACCGAACTCCAGACCGTTGACAAATACGGACCACAGGCCACCATCCTCTCTGGGGAATTGGGACGCATTTACGGTATCCGCGTGTTTGCTACGGGTGTTATCCCGACCAACCTCAACTACACGGGGGTCTTTGACGGCTCGACCACGACTCAAACCGTGGCCCTTCTCACCCACATCCGTTCCCCGTTGATCGGCAACCCGACCGACGCTGAGCGACGCTTCAACATGGGCTTTGAGGACGAACCAAAGAACGACCGCTTTGTGCTCATCCCCCGCCAAGACGTAGCCTTTGGTGTCCGCTACAGTGACGCCATTTGCCTCTTGACGGGAATCGACACCATTTGAGCGGGTCTTTGACCTCCCTTGAACCACCCAGAGCGGGCTGACGTTGCCCTACGGGGCGACCGTTAAAACCCCCAACAACAAAGGGTGATAACATGGCGGCTGAGGACTACGCAACATTGGCTGAGGTTGAAGCCTACGCAGGTGTCAATTTCAGCGACGGCATTGGTCCAGACGATACCCAAATCGGGACAATGATAACGCTGGCCTCTCGGTTGATGGACGCATACGCTGGCAAACAATTTGCTGGCACTGAAACGCACACCGAATGGTTTGATTCAGCCCTATACCAATATCATATCGTTCTGGCTCAACGTCCAGTCGTGTCCGTCACCTCGATTGAGTTTTTAGATTCAAGCGGGAACGTGTCAAAGACGCTGGTTCAATCCCGCAACCGTGACGACGACTTCTGGCTTGATGATGCTGGGGCGGGAATTGTCCGCTTTCATTTGCCGCTGGGCGACACCGTCGAGCAGAAAATGAAGGTCGTCTATGTTGCTGGGGCTACAACCGCCCCCGCTCATGTGCGGCTCGCCACGATCCTGCACGTTGTCCGCTCCGCTGGACGTGCGGCCATGAATGATGAAAACTGCAATGAACGCATCAAGGATTTTTGGCGGGAGTTGATACGGGACTCCGAGAAGGAATATCAGGAGTTGCTGGTCAAGGTCAAGAGCGAAACCCAGATCGCCACCGCCGTCTGGGGTCAGTTTCAACCGCCCGATGGTTCTGGGAAGTGGCGGCTGTGACCATCACCGATAGCGGTGTCCCCGCAACCGACCCCCACACGGCTCTCAAGACCGTTATTGAGGCTAATATGCTCTTCCCTAACGGATCGGCGGCAACCGTCAACGCTTCATGGCTTGAGGCAAAGAAGCAAAAGACCTACCAAATCGCCATCCAGCACGTCTACGGCGAGAGCGACCTCGCAAACTTTGGGACGGGTTCATCGATTGCCGTCACCAGCAGGGTATTCCTTTCTGTCACCCTCTTTGCCCCCACACGTGCGGACTGTTGGACGATGTTCGGGGCGTTCAAGGATTTGCTCAACAACAAGACGATATCCCAGCCCGCCGCTGGGTTCTCCGACTATCACTACATGGTCATCCGCCGTTCAGATACGACCAAGCCGTTCACGGTGCTTGAGCCAAACTGCGGCCCTGGGCAAAGCGATGAGAATTGCATCGGCTACAGGGCGGATGTCACCGTTGAGTTGCGCTGGGAGGAATGACATGCCCCGCTCCTTTGGTGCTTTGAGTTTGACACGTGCGGCCATCACCACGCCCGATTGGGCGTCGACGGCGGGTTTGTCCTATTTTCTTCTCGCTCAACGTTTCTCCCAATGGGCCAGCGGCTCATCCCTCAGCGGGCGCGTTGCTTTGGTGTCTGGGTCGTTGCTGGGTGAAATTGCCCCACACTTTCTGCCGTTCCCTCAACCAGGCTGGGGTTTCACGACCAGCGACGATCCAGCCTACGGTGTAGCCGACAAGACATACCCAGCCGCCACGCCCGTCCTCTCCATCTCTGGGTCGTTGCCCACGGACAATTCAGCCTACCCAACCGCAGGCGGTTCGGGGTCATCCACATACGCCGCCGACACCCGTGAGGTTCGGATTCTGCGCCCTGCATTCGTGCGACGTATCGTCTGATATTGGAGCGTGTCTGGGGGATATTGGCGAAAATCTGATGAGTTTCAAACATTGAGAACCCAAACCCTTAAGAGCAAACACCTCGTGGGGTGTGAACATGGAACGAGCCAAGAGCATAGACCACGCCGAGTTTGCATTGATACAACACCTGCTGGACACCGTAGACCTTTACGGTCTGGAAGCCCGCATGGTCCCCGCAGGGGACGACGTAGCAAAGAATCGATTTGACAAAGCCTGTGAAAAGGTCTGCAAATTGCTGGAGAACATGAGCGACCGCCGCCGTCACAAACTCCCCGCAGACCACCCACACTACCGAGCAAAGGAGGACTGAGCGTGGACACCCCAGACTTCACCGCCACCGCCGCCCAGAGATTGAGGGTTTTGAACCCACCAAAGACGGGGACGTGCCGCATTTGCGGAGCACCACGATCCAACGATTTGCACGAGGGCTCGTCGATTTGCTCAGTCGTTTGCTACGATTGCCGCCAGACCATGCTGGGCAAGCGAGGAAAGGGCAAAACCCTCACCCGTTTGTCCCCCGTGTCAATGACGGGCGAAAAGGGCGTAGGAAAGACCCACACGGCTTCCCCCGCCGTTCTGGGTATGGATGAAGCATTCTCGCCAATGGTGGCGACACAGGCCACGCACGAGCCCGTATTCCTACGCTCGTATTCTCAACGGTAAGACATTGAGATAACAAAGCATTGATATACCCCCGACACGTCGTCGTGGTTGGAGGCAACAAGAATGACCCACCTAACCCCAGCCCAAAAGACAACCAAAGCCAAGAAGTTTTACATCGGAGCGTTGTATCACAGCGTTTTCTATGACCGCTCGAGCCGTCAAATCAACACCCAACTCCGCAACGAAAGCGACGGAGTCAGCCCAACCGAGGCGCAAATCTTGATCGCCAACAAGATGGCACTTCTCCGCATGAACAACGATGGCACGTGCTCCCTCTCTGAAACCCTTCACGGTGCAAAGCAACACGGGCGCAACCACACCCTGCGCCACGACTACGACCCCACCGTTGTTCTCGGTGAATACCCACGAGGTCGAGAGGCCGAGCCCGTTGACATGAAAGCAGTTTACGACATTTGCTCCAAATACGCCTACCGCTTCAACCTCGGCAAGATGTATTGAAGCCAACGACACGAGGGGTTCAGCCCCCCCTTAATTTAAGGGTGGGCGATGCTTCCCCGTGTCATGGCGAAGCCCAAGCCCAAGAAACTCCGCATCCTCTGGGGAAGCGAGCAACCAACGCGCCCCACGGGTTATGCCGTGGTCACCCGTGAAATCTGCAAACGTTTGGTCGCTCTCGGCCACGAGGTCTTTGTCATGGGCTGGGACCACAATGGAGAGGATTGGACGCACGAGGAGGGCTGGACAATGGTTCACGCTGGTATCGGCGGGTATGGCTCTGATCGCATCAACGCCAGCGGAGCAACGGTGCTGGAATACAACATCAGCCGCCTCGAGCCCGATGTGTATATCTCCCTTATTGACCCGTGGTTCATTGGTCACGCCGTCCAATCCACCAACCGTCTCGGCGTTCCCTATCTGGCGTATTTGCCCGTTGATGGCTTCCCGTTGTCCTACAAATGGAAGGACATTCTCGCCAACCTCAACCAGCCCGTGTGGATGGCTGACTTTGGTCGCCAGCAAATGGTGGACTACGTTAAGCAGTGGGGAAGCAACGGCGACGGGACGAAGGATATGCGTGACCCCCACCTTGACCGATACCTCATCAACCCAGGGCCTGTGATTTATCATGGCGTTGACCTTGACGTGTTCAAGCCCTTCACCGCCGCCCAGAAGAAAGAAGCCCGACAACAGTTGGGCGTCGATTGGGACTTCACCTTCCTCTCCGTTGCTCGCAACACCAACCGCAAGCAAATCCCCCGCCTGCTTCAAGCGTTGAAGCAGGTCGTGGATCGTGTAGGCGAGGGCAAGGTTGGGCTGATTCTTCACTGCGGCGACCCGACCGACACAATGGGGATGGGCGGCTGGCCGTTGCCCGACCTCGTCAAAGAATACGGACTATACGACAGCGTCCGCTTCTCCGACACGTCCTCAAACCCCCTCCTGGGCTTGAGCCGTGAAGAGATGTCCATGCTCTATGGGTTGTCCGATGTTCACGTCATGGCGACGGGCGGTGAAGGCTTCGGCATTCCCTCCGCTGAGGCTATGGCCTGCGGCCTCCCCATCATTCTCCCAGCCAACTCCACAGGCCCTGAATTGGTCGGCAACAAAGACGAGCGAGGGTGGCTTATCCCCCAATGCACCTCAATTGTTGGCCCAAAGTGGGGGGTCAACATGGGGCTGGTTGATGTTGAGAAGTTGGCCGACGCTATGATAGAGGCCTACATGAGCAAAGACACGGCTCTGTATCAAGACAAATCGACGGCGGCTCGCACGTTTGCGGAGGCTCGCTTCAATTGGGACGACATCACCCAGCAATTCCTGACCCAGATTGAGAAGAAGGTGAAACAATGAGCAAGAAAAAGAAGTCCCCCAAAATCAAACCCCCCAAGACGTGTGGGCAGGTTCACAAAACCAAATGCACCAAGCACAACGATCCGTGCAATATCCCCGTCGAGTTTGACCCAAAGGATTCCAGAACGGAGTGGGTCGCCGCTCTCCATGCTCTCGGTGCTCAATCACACACAAAGGACGACAAACACCGCTGTGCTAAATGCGAGCATGAGCAAATCAACCATAGCCCGTGGCGTTTCTTAAGAGTCCCAGGGACGCAAAACCTGCCATCGGCTCAAGACGGGGAGGACATACGCCGCCACCTTGAAGAGTTGGGCTGGGACGTTTGACCGCTTGAGGTTTGTTATAAACCGCCATCTGCAACCTTTGGGGCATGAGCGACCTCGCTGACCTCTTGAAAGCAGACCTCGTAGCCCTTTGTGAAGAAAAAGGGCTGGACACAGAAGGAACGAAAGCCGACCTGATTGCACGTTTGGAGGCGGCTGAAGCACCAGCACCCGTTGAAGAATCCACCCCAGAGCCTGCGGCTGAAGAACCCGCCCCAGAGCCAGCACCCAAACCCAAAGCAAAGACAACGGCCAAAGGTTCTCCCGATCCAGAGGACGAGAGCCTCAGCACCGTTGATTTCATCACACAGGCCTACCTCTCAATCCTCAAGCGAGAGCCTGACCAATCTGGCCTGCGTCACTACAAAAACGCCCTTGACCTTCACCAAACCATCGACCGCCAGCGTGTGCTTGACGATCTGCTGGCGAGCGATGAATACAGAAACCAATAAAACCCCCCAACCCAAACGATGTGGCTGGTGGAGAGCATCTCTCCAAACGGACGGTGGGGGTCTCCACCCTGGCTTCGGGCTTTGCCAGCATTCTTCCCCCACCGTCCACCTTTATGTGGGTGGGATGGCAACGTCATCTCGCCCCGTAGGACTCTTCGGGGAAGGTCGCCTACGGGGTGGGGTTCATTTCCGCCCCCCTTCTCGGCTCACGGCCTTCCCCACCTTTTCACCTCTAAACCATTGAGATTTTGAAAACATTGATAAAGGGGAATACCTACCCCCAACTATGCCCCGCCGCATCCCCCAACCCCACTGCCCCGACTGCGAATGCCCACAGGTGCGTATCGATGACGTATGGATTGCCTGCCCTGAGATGTGCGGGTGGTCTGAAGTCTGGGCTGACACACCCGATGGCATGCCTGTGCGAGACTGATTGGTGGTTTGAATGAAGCAGACTCCCCTCACCCGCCGCTTTGCCCGCTCATGTCCGACCCTGTTGGTTTGGGCCGTGTCTTTGTTCTCCAGCACCGTCCGCCTACAGGCCGACATTGAGGGCAAATGGATAGGCGGCTGGATTCATTTCTTTGTCATGGGCGTTCCCGCTCTGGCTGGCCTTCTTTGACCCCCCAACCGTTAAAAGCCGCAAACCCCAACCTACGGGCATGGCAGTGCATTCCTTCACAGGTGTCACAGGAAAAATCACGGTCAGCGGGACTATCGTTGGCTTTGTGTCTGGCGATTTCACGCTTGCATCGGCAACGGGCAAATACGTGACGCTGGGTTCAAACTACGCCACCGCCCACACCCGTGGCCTACGATCCGTCAGCGGCTCTTTGTCAAAGGCTTGGGGTGTTAGCGACGACGAGTTGTATGATTGGTTCAACAACGACACGGAGTTGGACATCGATTTTGATGCAGACGACGCAGGGACGCACACCTACACGGTTTCTGGGTGTGTCCTCACCGACTTAGCCATTGAAGGACTTGAGGCTGGGGCTGAGGGTGCTTTGATGATTAACGCTACGTTTGAAGGCTTGACCTGGAGCCGAGACTGAAGGGTGGTGATTTCAATTGAGTTGGCTGGACACCACTATTGCAAAAGCCTCCACGCCCGTCACGGTCAATGTAGCCCATATTGGGCTCGAGGACGAGGACGGGATCGTGCAGACCCTCCAAGCCCAGCCGTTGAGCGTTGGGGAATATCAAGCATTGAAGGCCGACCCATCCATTTCAAAACTGAGCGGGGAGGACAAGTCCGAAGCGTTGGGTCTCCGCATGGCCTACGAGATGCTCGCCAAGTGCGACGACTCTTTGACGTGGGCGAAGTGGAAGCAACTGCCCCTCCTCACCCTCTCATCCGTAGCCGCCGCCGTGGTGGAAGCCGTTGGCTCTCCATCGTCAGGTGGTGGTGCTCTGGGGGAATAATGGAACACTCCGTTTCAACAGAAGGCCAGTGGCTTTTCCAACTTCTCACCCTCTTTGGCTTGACCCCTCAACAATGGCGTGACCTCGATTTGCGGGACGCTACGTTCCTCGCTGGGGCGTTCAATGAACAAAACCGCAGGGAGCGTGAAGCCATGAAGAAGGCTGAGGCTCAACGTAGGGCGGGTGGTCGTTGATGATTGGCAAACAAGTGGCTCACCTACAGGCCAAAATCGACGCCAACACCGCTGGGTTCAGCAAAGGCATGAGCGACATCGGGCGCGGTGTCAGCCTTGCTGGGGGCAAAATTGGCCGCTTCGGTCAAGCCGCCTCCGCTTCATTTGCCGCCGTTGGTGTAGCCGCCACCGTTGCTGGAGGGGCCATCGCCGCCAACTTTGTCAAGAAGTCCACCATGCTCTTTGTTGAGTTTGAGGACTCGCTGATACGGACGCAGGCTATTCTGGGAAAAGCCGCCACAGCGGATTTCCCCGCCCTTGAAGGCCGCATCCGTGAATTGGGGCGGACGACACGTTCAACGGCCACTGAGGTTGCGACAGCGGCTCAAACGTTGGCTCTCGCAGGTTTGACCGTTTCAGAGATGGTGGATGACAAAGCCCTGGACAACTTGAACGCCCTCGCTATTGCCGCAGGGACGGACATGGAGACCGCCGCTGGTATCGCCATTGCATCGTTGAAGGCATACCGCATGGAGACCTCGGAGTTGGGCGACGTGTCCGATGTCTTGGTCAACACGTTCACGCAGTCTTTCACCACGATTGAAACGTTGGGGGAGACCATGAAAATGCTCGGTCCAACCGCCGCCGCCGCTGGCATCTCCCTCCAAGAATCAGCCGCCGCCGCTGGTGCTCTGGGGAACGCTGGGCTACAGGGGACAATAGCGGGGACAGGTTTGCGTATGGCGATCACAAAACTCCTGTCGCCCACGGATGATGCCAGGAAAATCATGGACGAACTCGGCCTTACCATGTTCAGGCTGACACCAGCAGGTGAACAGGCTCAACGAACCCTTACACAACTCAATACGGAGATGACCGCCTCCCGATCCGAAGCCGAGCGGACTTCTTTGGCTCTCAAGCAGTTGACCGATGAAATGACGGACATGAGCATCGAGCAACAAAAGAACAACCTTGACATAATGAAAATCCGTGCTCGTGCGGAACGTGAAGGTCGGGAATTGACGGAGCGGGAGTTGGAGCAAATCGACCGCCTTGAAACGGCAAACGACAGCCTTGCTATCACGATGGAGGAACGCCGCCTCCAGCAGTCCATCATGCGGCGGGATAATGAGAGGGCAAACGATACGCTCTCGGCTCAAGAGAAGCAATTCAGCGACCTCAACAAGCAGGTGCAAATGCAAACAACGGGCATCACCAGCCTCAGTGAATTGTTTGACCAACTATCGGAGAGCGGGGCGACGACCTCTCAAATCCTTGAAGTGTTCGGGATTCGTGGTGGTTCAGCGATCAACGCTATTCTCGCCCAAAAGGGTGCGTTTGACGCTCTCGTTGAGTCCAACCAAAACGCCCAAGACCGCACCGCTGAGTTTTCAGAAGTGCTGAGGGGTTCAACCAAAAACGCCCTGCTGGAGTTAAACTCAGCCTTTGAGGACTTTATGTTGGACGTGGGTGCGCCCTTTGCTCTCATGCTTCTTGAGGACATGGTCCCAGCGGCGATGGAGTTTATTGAGAACATGAAACCGCTCATCCCCGTCTTTGCCGAGATTGCTCAAGAGATGGGCGACCAAATGATACCCTTGTTTGAAGGGTTGCTCCCGTTGGTTATGACGGGGGTTGACAACTTCAAGACGTTGGTCCCTGTCATCATTCTGTTGGGCAAGGTCATTCAAGGTATCATGGTTTATTTCCAGCCGTTCCTTGAAATGTTGTCTGGCTTCTCATCCGCTATTTTGGCTTTGCTTGAGGGCGACTTCAGTGGATTCCTCGGCGGTTTAATTGATGGCTTCTTGGCGTTGTTCAAGGTGTTGACTCCCGTTGTCCGCATAGCCGAAGCGTTGCTCGGTGCTCTGGGCTTGACCGAGAAGATTGATGATGCGGGGGCTGACGTTGGAGCAAAGAACGTCACGGGCAACACACTTCAAGGGGCGGCGGCGGGCGCGGCGATTGGTTCAATCATCCCTGGAGTCGGAACGGTTGCAGGTGGCCTGATCGGTGGCGGCATTGGGCTGGCCACTTCATTCTTTGAGGATGGCGGGCTGGTGCTTGAACCCACTCTCGGTATGGTCGGAGAGGCTGGCCCTGAGTTGATTATCCCGCTTTCGCCGCAAAAGCGTTCCCAACGTGAGAACCTGTTGGGGGGTATTGAGTCCAATAACGCCCCCTCGATAACGATCCAGGGAGGTATTCACATCGGAGCGGGCAACCAAATAAACCCGCAACAGGTTCGGCAAATCATGGAGGAGCAATTGCCGATAGCCCTGCGGCAGGCTTCTTTGAACCAAACACGGGGGGCGATTTGATGGCTTCGGAGAAGCACACGTTCACCAAGCCCTTCAGCCGTGTCAAGAATGACCTCGCTGAGTTGCAGAGGTGGTTTCCAGCCTTCATCAAGAACGATGGCATCGGCGGGTTGTCCGTTGACCCCGTGTTGTTCCGCTCCACGTTTGGACCAAACACCCCAGAGGATGACGGGACGGGGTTAAATGATGAGGCCAACACGCCAGGGGTTCGGGTTGAAGCCATCAACGACGACGGCACTGACGTTGCTGGGACTGAGCCGACGATCCAGATTTTGCGAAGCGGGTCTTTTGACCCCCGTTGCCGTATCACCCACGCCGATGGCACGATCACGGAGTTTTGCCTCGTTGCCCCATCATCAGAACGCAAAGACAACTCAACCGCCCTGGGAACGCTGACCACGGGGCGAGCGTTGGACATTGAAAACTTCACGGACACCAGCGGCCCGTATCCCGTGTTCATGACCCTTCAGGAGTTTGTCGAGATGATTGACACCTACCGACACGTTGGGGAGTCCGACGCTGACAAACCATCGTGGCTACCTCACGGCCTGATCGGGCGGACGGTTTCAGCCGCCTCAGCCAACCCAGCCATCACCGACGACCCCCGTGTTGATTCAGCCAACGATGACCCGTTCCCGACCACTTCACCCTACAGGGCGACGGTGTTCATGCCGATGCTTCTTGACAACAACCAACTGTCCAAAGAATGCACAGGCAACTC
>Ga0181578_10004786_pt1 | contig 11962 bp, 13 predicted proteins | sample 071ome_21_FD_148659 | JGI IMG/M metagenome (GOLD analysis project Ga0181578, IMG submission 148659) | Coastal salt marsh microbial communities from the Groves Creek Marsh, Skidaway Island, Georgia - 071401CT metaG (spades assembly) | ecosystem: Environmental > Aquatic > Marine > Intertidal zone... | reverse complement strand
CTATTGATTTTTTATGTAGCAAGCATAATATATCTTATAGAGAGGTCGTAGGATATGTTGTCGAGTTTGATTTAGACATTGATATATTCTAATATGAAGAATTATAAAAATTGGGAAGATGAGGGGGAGTATAAGCATATCTCTCATAAGAAGAAGTTAAACAAAGACAAGTATTGTAAGAAAAACAAAATAGGTCCGAAGCAGTATGGACCTCACGTTTACAAAGAAGGCAGTAATAGATGCATCTTGTGTGGACACAAACGAAAGGAAAGTAAACCGAATTATGGATTTGAATAATAGCATAGTTTTAGAGAAATACTCGTCAGCAGAGATCCCGATGGACGATTGGGAGATAACAGATGTCTTTGATGACATTCTGATGTGTGTATATGCGGATGTTCCAGAGGACACTGATGGAGATTACATCGTTAGACGAGGCATTACCATCCCTCTTGATGTTACCAAGCACACATGGCGCATAGTTCGTGTTTTGAAGAAGGGTAAAAAGGCTTCTGAGGATATAAATGAGGGTGATCTTCTCATGATTCCCGGCGATAGAGGTATTTCCTGCGTTCAGCAGTCGAGTGGTGAAAGACAAAGGTTCATTTTCATTAATGAAGAACGAGTCTTTTGCAAGGTGACTGAAAGAGCAGACGAAACAGAATAACAATATTAGGAGAGTCCGAACCTCTCCTTTTATTTTTTCATAAACTGCGTTTTATCATTAGAACTCATTGGTCGTAATGCTTTATCGAAGTATTCCCAAAAGAGATCTATTTCTTTTTCGTTGGAAACCGGAATAGCGTTCACCACGATTACACTTTCCAAGGGGAGGGCTCTGTAATTCTGCATGAATATATCCCATGTGATGAAAAGGTTTTTATCTTTTGCATTATAAGGGGGCGGTTGAGTAGGAACTCTAAAGTTTAATGCCATTCTTCCAGCGAGACTCGAAAGAAGCGAAACACTATTTGTGCAAAGCATTCTTCTATTCGAAGGCCAACCTGCCTTTTCGTTTCTTCTAATGAATGCCAGTTCTACTACACTGTTAGCGAGTAGTTGTTGCATTCCTGTGTATGATATAGCCATAAAAATATTTATTTCATTGATTTTTCATTTTTGACATAAATAGTTTTGTGAAAAATATTATAGAAGATATAGACGAGAAACTGAAAGACTTTTTACAGAACGATGTGGAATTTCATTTGAATGGGAAGATAATAAAAGCTGGAAAATTGTATCTGTATGAGCATGGCCACTTCAATTACCTATTTCACATTCAAACAAACGCTAAAAAGACAACTATTAAAATACCATTCCCCTTCAATTTTACTGAAGGGGATTGTTCTGTGTACTTTGACTATACGATAAAAGAGTTTGCGTTTGGAATGCCTGAGATAGAGAAGATTGTAAGTAAAATTAAACCCCCATCGCCGTCGAAATTCTATAATAATGTCTTATTGATAAGGAAAGTGTAATGAAAAAAGATTTCAAATACTATTTTAGTCTTGTTACCGGAAGAGTTGAACAGATTCTCCCTGAAGAGGTGAAGATATTAGAGTCGTATCAAATTCCTTTGAAGAAAAAGCCACACCACAGTTGTAAACATTGCTACGGGAGAGGATATAGTTCCTTTGATAGATATAACAATGCGTATATCCCTTGCAGATGTATAAAAAGATGTATGGATAAGGAAGCAACAGAGACGACACAAATATCTTATTATAACCCAAAGTGGTAAATTTAAAAGCCTCATTGTTATAAATATTTTTAATGAGGGAATATAATCATAATAACGAATTACGAATTCTTTTAACCCAAGTTATCGACGCACTCGGTAATGTTGTTATTAAGAGGGTAAATAGAGGCACAGGCAACACTGACGACAATATTCATGTCAATTTAAGGTACTCTCCGAAGAGTAGAGTTATCCATGATATTGTAAATAAGTCGCAGCACATCGAATTACCTGTGATGGCGCTGTCTATTGGGGGTATAAATTACGATTCTTCGAGAACCTTTAATAAGATTGCAGGTTTTTACACAGACATTCCAGCAGCTTCGGCATTCGGAAAGCATTATCAACCTCTTCCGATTGAACTTTCTCTCAATTTATCCATATTAACAAGGTATCAGAACGATTTAGATCAGATTATCACTTGTTTATATACATTTTTTCACCCATATATAACTTTTTCGTACACTCATCCCGAAGTCCAACAAGAGGTGAGGTGTGTTCTCAAGTGGGACGGTGGTCTGAATATCCAATACCCTAATGATGTTGCCGCGAATCTCCCTTATAGAGTAACATGCGACTCTTCATTTAAGGCATACGGATGGATTTATCGAAACAATGATGACCCTGTAGGGAAGATTTATAAGATCGATAGCAATTTCCAAGCTGTAAGTGCGATTGATGACGTATTTTCGATGTTAGACGATAGGGAAGACATCAACACAGACTCCTTTACCATTTCAGCGAGACCACAACTCACACAAGTCAACCCATTCATAGCGATGAATCAGCTAACTGCTCAATCATTCACGGTAGTAGGTAAAATGTTCAATGAATTGTCTTCGGTTTTTGTTAGTGGCACCGAAAACGTTTATCCGAATGCTTACGAGGTGGACTATTTCGCTGATTTCCCGAAACTAAGTGCCACATACCCTGCATTCACAGGGTTAAGTGTAGAAGGATTTCAAATTTTAAGTGATAATGCGTTCACATTCACCCTACCTGAACCTCAAACGATAGGTAATGTGACCGTTATCGGAGTTAATGAAGCTGGATATGGTAATTTGGTTGTGGATTCGGTTATTCCGACTTTCAATCCATATCTTTCGACGATGCCAGAGTACAATACGTATGTACAACCACAATTTGAATGGGTTGACGGCATTGAAGTCAAAGAACCGTAGTAAATTTGTTGAAATTTGATAAATAGTTAATATAATAGATATAAGGAGACATAATGCCACAAGGAATTTCAGGTATACCATCATCGAGGACAACGACATCATCGGCAGGTAAAAGTTTTATCGGTACCGTTGTCGCTAGATTACCCTTTTCATACCAATTAATCGATAGAATCAACGAACTCAACCCCAAATTCGAAACTTTTAGTGATTTGTCGGTTGATCGTGAGTCGAGAGTTGTTCAACAGTCCGTTTTCAAGCAACCACAAACGGATGATACCGCATTCGGGACTATTTTCTCGAATAAGGGTTATCATGAGTTGATGTACGCCAATGTTGAGATGGATAAGGTTAGACGCCTTCAAGATTACAGAAGAATGTCTACTTATGCGGAGTTAAACGACTGTATTGACGAAATATGTGATGAAGTTATCGTCGAAGATGAGAATGATAAGATCGTCAATCTTGAAATTAAGAATGAAGATTTTAGCACTATCATAAAAGATGAAATTCAAAAAGAATTCGATAAATTCATTGACATTTATGATCTTAGAGAGCGAGGATGGGAGTATTTCAGAAGTTTCGTTGTCGATGGGGAATATTTCTTTGAGAACATTATTTCGGAATCTCATCCTGAATACGGTATCATTGGCGTCACCCCACTCCCAACCGAATTAATCAACCCTGTTTATGATAACGTAAGTAATGATGAAATAAAAGCCTTTTTACTTAGAAAACCTGTCATCAACCCTAAGACCCAGATGATTGAGAAGGACAGTTTCATCGTTTTAAGTAAGAATCAGGTCACATATATCCATTCTGGTCGTTGGAATGAAGATAAGTCGATAAGATTACCTTATATCGAGAACGCTAGACGAGCATATAAGCAACTTTCACTCGTCGAAGACAGTATTATCATTTATAGGCTTGTAAGAGCCCCTGAAAAGCTTGTTTTCAATGTTGACACGGGTAATATGAACCCTCCGAAGGCTGAAGCTTACCTAAAGAGACTCATGCAGCAATATTGGAGTAAAAAGACTTACGATGTATCGTCAAGTCGTGTTACTAACGTATATGAACCTCAGTCATACCTTGATTCTTATTGGTTTGCTAAGAGACAAGGCACAGAGGGAACAAATGTACAACCTCTAACTACTAATGCCACCTTTGGTCAGATTGAAGACCTTCTTTACTTTGTTAAGAAGCTTTATCAGGCTATGAAAGTGCCAGTTTCACGATTAAACCCTGAAGATTCGTATAAAGACGGTACAGATATCACTAGAGAAGAGTTGAAGTTCGCTAAATTCTTAATTCGTATGCAGAATCAGTTTGCATCGGGAATTCAGAGATCGTTCATCACCCATTTAAAGCTTAGAAACCTTTATAGTCAATATAAAATAACAGAACGTGATATTGTATTGAAATTCAATACACCCACCCTCTTCATGATGCTCAAACAGCAACAGGTGTTTGATGTTAAGTATAATAACTTCAATAACATGTCTCAGAATGAAGGTATTGCCAATTCTTTTGCACAAGAGAAGTATCTCGACCTTTCTCCTGACGAAATGGCGAGAAACAGAGAATGGAGAAGAAGAGACGCAGCATTCCAGTGGGAGACAGAGCAGATTCTGGCTAATGGTCCTGCTTGGAAGACGCAAGCCGCAGCGGTTGAGAACGTTGCGTCAGAATTAGCAGGTGGTGGTGGAGCTTTAGGTGGTGACAGCGAAATACCAGAATTTGGCCCTTCACCAGAAGGCGCAGAAGGAGGCGAAGCAGCGGCAGCACCAGCACCAGAAGCAGCGGCAGCACCAGCAGCGGCAGCACCAGCAGCACCAGCGCCACAGGCTCCACCTCAGTAAATGGGACACAAAAACTACACCCAAGGGATTTACGAACCATTAAACAAGAAAAAATATACTGGTTCATATCCTATTGTATATAGATCTTCATTGGAGAAGAAAGTTTTTTATCTGTTAGATAAAAGTCCGAAAGTCTCGAAATGGGGCAGTGAAAGTGTTGTGATACCCTATAAAAGTCCTGCTGACAATAAAGTACATCGTTATTTCGTTGATGTTAACTTCACATTCACAGATTCTAATGGGAAAGCTATTAAATATCTCATTGAGATCAAACCCTTTAGACAAACTTTAAAACCTGAAAAGACACCAAGGAAAAGGGAGAAAACCTTCCTCAAAGAGTCTTACACTTGGGCAATAAACCAAGCAAAATGGCAAGCGGCTGATGCGTGGGCTCGAAAGAATGGGTATATGTTCAAGATTATAACTGAAAAAGATATGATGTTAGGTTAGTATGAGCCATATACACTGTCTAAATCCCCATTTTCGTTATAATTGAAGTTTTCATCAGCGTCTGTTTGACCATCTTGATCATATTTCTTATCAGGACTTTGTGGATTCTCTCCACCGGACAACCTCCCGAAGAATGTTTCGTCTGACACTTGTTCGCGACCACCTTCAAATGGCGCTTCAGGCTCATAAGAATGGTCGTAACGCTTCGCTTTGATGTGCCATGCATAAACACCCTGAAGTCTATTTATATTCAACTGTGGAGCCAAATCTCGACGTTCTGTGATTTCGAAAACGGGGGCTGTTCTCAACCAATCTTGCATTTCAGTTTCATATGCGGACATATAATCTGTAAAAGCATCATTAAACTCATCGGGACTCTTACATTTCTTAATTCCTGAGAGTTCCTGTATAATTTCTTCAGCAGAATAGAAGAAATTCCATCCACCCCCCGGTCTCATCATACCTAATTCATCTAATCTTATTAAATCACCCGATTTCGGTTCGGGGAACGTTTGTGTAGCTGAAAATTGTTCATTAAAGGAGCGGATTGGTATGATAACCGTCAAATCAGCATCATTCATGATTCCAAACTTACTTAAAAGTAAGGAATCTTGGTTCATTTCCGCTAATACAACCATTTCTTGTGGAGTTTGGAATCGGGCCGTTACATCTTCGCTATACAACCAGTCATGAGCGGTTAAACTGTAACCGTGAACGTAATATGACACTTTGGTGCCGTATAAATCAACAGCTTCAACGAGTAAATCCTCTTGAAGCTTAATATCGCTATTGAGATCTTCTACATCGGCAAACCTTGAACTACCGCAATTCTTTTTAAATTTCTTCATGCTTTAAATATTTATATATTTGAGTAATAGTCTCTTATTATTTTGTATTTTAAATATTTCCTTTCAAGGTATAATTCAGTTTCAATGTTCTTATACATAGGACTAAATGTTTTTTCGATGTTACTGCAATTTATATTGAGGTTGTAATTGTTTTTATATTTATTAATTTTTGTATTTAATTTTAAAAAATCATGAATCATCTTAGCGAAAGGTTCAGAACCAGATGTGAAGTTTGCTCTCCCTTCAAATCTTCCGAAAGAATTAAAAAAATGAGTAAAACAACCATCCCCGTCGAAACATCCTCTTATGAAAGCCCATTTATTTTCTTCACATAACCCCGAAAACCATTTTGTCACATCAAGACTTAAAGATTTTTTAGGCGATAATCCTATACTAAGACAATATTCATAAAAGTTGTGATTTGTTAAATGTATGTAATTTGATTTATTAGATCCACTATGTATTCTCCCTCCATATAACGACTGTAACTCTTTTAATAGCTTTAACTCATCTGGATATTTAGATCCAAAACCTAGTACTACGGTTTCACCCCTCTTTTTTCGATTAACATAACCATCGGATGCTATTAACCCTAAAAGATAGTTGAAATTGGGGGTGTCTTTATGGTCCATGATTTTTGCTGTTAATGGATTATTATAGTTTTGTTTACAAACTTGATTGCAGAAATTTTTTCTTTTATATACAGATTTATTTTTAGCTCTATATACCTTCTCATTGCAATATTCACAATTGACTTCTGCCAATTCTCTATTGTTTCTAAAAGCTTTCCCCTCTTTAAAGATTATTTCATATTTTGATTTATCTCTCATGTTACATTATCACCTTATGAAAATATTTACTTATTGTGATAATGTTTTTGTAGGGAAATCTCTATTTTCTTTTATAAAAAAGTAAATAGTTAAAAGGAAAATTTATTATGCCAACCAACGACGACCACAAACTAAGTGATTTATACGAAAGCGTACAACCGATCAAAGAACACCACGATGAATACCCTGAAGAGATTCAAAATATGACCGTTGGCCAACTCTTAATTCAGTTAGAACGTGGTAACCCTGAACTTTACCATAAGGTTGAAGAGTACTTAGACTTCCTTTTAAGCAATTAAGCTTATTTTTTCTTGCAAATAATTTCTATGTGTGATAAATACTTATGAAGGAAACGGGTTTCGTTTTTGAAAGGTGTATGATCATATGAAATGTGAAATATGTGGGAAAAGTTACGAGAGATTAGCTCATTTATCGGGACACGTAAAACGAGTTCACAATATAGATTTTAAAACTTACTATGATAGGTATTTGAAAGTTGAGGGTGAGGGGGAATGTGAAACGTGTGGTGCCCCCACTACATTCTCTAAAGGGAAATACGCATCTTTTTGTTCGAATAAATGTATTAATGCTCATGAGGGTGTGAAGCAGAAGATGTCAGCGAGCATTAAAAAGACTTTATCCGAAAAGACGGATAGCGAATGGGAGGATATAAACAAAAAGAGAGTTGAGACGGTCTTAAAGAGACACGGGGTTGAAAACATCAGTCAGAAAGAAGAGATACGCCAATCGAGAAGTGAAAACACCTTTCTTGCTACTGAAGAAAATAGGGAAATATTAAAATCTTTGGATTGGGAATCTATTCAAGAGAAAAGAACTAAAACAAACCTAAAAAGGTATGGACATATAACACCCGCTAAATCGAAACCTGTAAGAGATAAAATATCGTCAACAAAAAGAAAAGATTTCTTTAAGAAGATGGACCTTTTCGAAAAGGTTGCCACCCCCTTATTCAATATAGAGGAATATGAGGGGGGTAAAAGTAAACCATATCCTTGGAAGTGTAGTGTCTGTGGTGATGTTTTTGAAGCGTATATAGATTCAGGGAAACTCCCTAGATGTTTAAGTTGTTATCCGAAGATAAAATCCAATTTGGAAAGTGATGTCGTAACATTCTTAGAACAACATGGTGTTAAAGTTAAGAAGAATGATAGAACATTAATCAACCCACTGGAAATTGATATATTATTAGAGGATTTTAATATAGGCATCGAGATAAATGGACTTTATTGGCATTCAGAAAGTAGTGGTGGTAAAGATAGCAAATATCACTTGAATAAATTGAAATGTTGTGAAGAAAAGGGTATTAAATTAATTCATATATTCGAGGATGAATTGATAACTCATCGTGATATCGTTTTTAGTAAGTTGCTCAATTTTATTTCGAAGAGTGAAAAGAAGATATATGCGAGGAAATGTGAAGTCAGAGAGATCGACAAAAAACAAAAGAAAAGCTTTTTAGAATGTAACCATTTACAAGGCGACGACAGATCTTCGGTATGTCTTGGTGCTTTTTTTAACGGAGAATTGGTTTCTGTAATGACCTTTTCTAAGGGGAGAGTCTGTTTAAACACTAAAGGTGAAGATAAATGGGAACTTTCAAGGTTTTGTTCGTCCATAAATCATAGTGTTGTCGGTATAGCAAGTAAACTTTTAAAATATTTTGAGAAGCAGTATTCACCGAATAGTTTAACCACTTATGCGGATAGAAGGTGGTCGAGTGGGGGCCTTTATTATAATTTAGGGTTCAATATGTCACATGAATCAAGACCTAGTTATTGGTATTTTAAATATGGGTATTATGAACGACACCACAGATTCAATTTTCGTAAAAATATCTTACATAAGAAGTTAGAGTCGTTTGACGAGCAATTGACCGAGTGGGAAAATATGCAACTTAACGGGTATGATAGAATATGGGACTGCGGCACCTTCGTTTTTAAGAAGCATTACCCGACGAAGAACATAGGCGGCGGCGTTTCCGCAAATCCGTATCCGGTGTAGAGTTCTCTTTCTAGTTCTTCTTTTCTCTTTAGACCATATTGCTGTAGATCACTGTAATTGATAGTCCCCCCACCAATAGGTAATGCCATATTTGTAAATTTACCGTAAATACGACCAAGGGCGACACATGTCAATGCAATAGTATACTCATTCACCCACGGTTCCGCAATTAGATCTCTCACACGCCTCTCAACGTAACATCCCACCACACCTGTGTACCGCTGATTAACGTACGGTTCAGGGAGAATCCTCATTATCTGAGTTTTGTTGTCGAATCTAATGAGAGGAACTTGAGCTAGAACTTTCTTTCTCGTATCTAACCAACCTTTTAGAACCTCCCACGTAACAAGGTCAAAGCCCGTGCTACCAAGCATGTATCCGAAGTAAGTTTGTTGTACCATAGCCTGTTCAAGTGTGAAGAGGGTGTTGATACCGACACCTTCACCTTGCTCGAATCCGAAAACGTCAATAACTTTTCTATGATCCCCTAAATCATAGTCAAAGGATGGGGTGTCTTGGCGACTATCCATATTTTGTTTCATTTCAGGTGTTATGGAGAAAAGATCGTCCATTTTTATACCATAACCCGTTTTGTAAAGGCTTGTGTTAAATACCAAGTACTCTTCAGTGTAGCCTGCGTATTTAGTGTAGTACTCAAGAGCCTGATCAATGAAATCTACAATAGTTTCATCGCAAATGTTAACTTTGATGTTAGGGTAACCTAAGTTGCGCTTAACTCTTTCAATTAACTTCGAATAGGTTTTTATTTTCGAGTTGAGGTGGGTTGCGCCTTCATCTTCCGTCACATCTTCAACCAAATTGTGTATTAGAGTGGTTGTGACATCTATAGCACTTGCTGGTGAGGTTTGATCTCCCATAAATTCGCCTGAGAAGCTATAAAGCGGCATACCATAAAAATCATCGTTAGCGTTTATCGAGACAAAGCTTGAAAGGGTATCCACAGTGGAGACTACTGTTGGGTCGATGAACTTTAAATCGATGAAATTATCATCATCTTGATCGACTTTGTAGATTGGAACTGCGAACTCTTCCCCATTAACTCTCAGGGACACCCCCACATCATATGCAGTAGCAGTATTGTAGAAGGTAGGGTTCTTTAGAATGAATTCGGAACCTTGTAATTCAAAAAGACTTATATCTGGTGTGGAAGAACTGAACTTATAAACTGGAATTGCGATCTGTTTTCCGTGGAGTTCTGCAACCATGTAATGTTCCGTTGAAGTGACGCCCGTAAAAATTGTGCTATTTTCGAATTTTATGATATCAGCCATAATATATAAGTTTTTTAACCTTTTAAATACTTATGTTTTTGAGGATTTTTTTAAATTAAATTTTTTACTATAAATTGTTAATAAAAGTCTTTTTTTGTTTAATGATTCTATAAATACTTTTAGAGGTAGATTATGAGATTTAAAGATTTAAGTGGTATGACTTTTGGTAAATTACTTGTTTTAGAGCGGGTGACCCCCCAAATAGGTCGAACGGTGAAATATAAATGTAAATGTGAATGTGGGGAGGAAGTTGTCGTACAGAGAAGCAATTTACAATCTGGGTGTACGAAATCTTGTGGGAAACATAATTATAAAGATTTGTCTGGTGAAAAGTTTGGGAAGTTGCTATGCCTTGAGAAGGGTGAGGGTAGAAAGCACACCAATGGTGTCAGTGTAACGTGGAAATGTGTATGTGATTGTGGGCATGAGGTTGAGGTTTTAGCGGGACAACTTTCCTCTGGTAGAACCAGATCTTGCGGTTGCCTCAGAAGGGAAAAGACAAAAGAAAGATTCTCCAAAGGGTACGAGGATATAAGCGGAAAATATTGGTCGTCTGTGAAGGGTGGCGCGAGGAAGAGGGGTTTGGAATTTGAAATAACCAAAGAGCAGATATGGGAAATGTTTCTAAATCAAAATAAAAAATGTAAATTATCAGGTGATGATATTATTTTTTCACTTGACAACGAAAAGAAAACCGCTTCCATAGATAGGATTGATAACTCTAAAGGATATACTATCGATAACGTACAAATTTTACATAAAGACATCAATAAGATGAAGAACAATTTACCACAAAAAAGGTTCATAGAAATATGTAAAAACATAGCGAGAAAAAACAATTAATTTTTTACTATGCTATAATAGATGGTTTGCGACTAAAGAAAATTTTATCTATAGAAATCAGTTCGATTTAGGGTAAATTATTTGTACGGAGAAATTACATGACAGAGACAAATTGCGGGTTTACATATGATGAAGCATACGAGAAAAGTTTAGAATATTTTGAGGGTGACGAGTTGGCCGCTAAGGTCTTTTTAGATAAATATGCCCTAAGAGACAACGAAAACAACATTTTAGAAGACACACCAGAAAAGTTACACAGAAGATTAGCAAGAGAATTCGCAAGAATCGAAAAGTCGAAGTTTAAAGACCCTTTAACAGAAGAAGGGATCTTTAATATGTTCGATAGATTCAATTATATAGTCCCACAAGGGAGCCCAATGTACGGGATTGGTAATATTTTCCAGATTATCTCCCTTTCCAATTGCTACGTTCTTGAATCACCGGAAGATTCCTACTCTTCGATTCTTAGAATTGACGAACAACTGGTCAACATTTCCAAACGTCGAGGTGGCGTTGGTATTAACTTGTCCAATTTGAGACCATCCGGCACACCAACCCAGAATGCAGCTAGAACTTCAACTGGAATTACGACATGGATGCAAAGATATAGTAATAGTATTAGAGAAGTTGGTCAATCTGGTCGTCGTGGTGCCCTAATGATGGTGCTTGATGTGAGGCATCCCGATATTGAACAGTTTATCACTATTAAAAATGATGAAACTAAGGTTACGGGGGCTAATGTATCCGTTCTTATTAATAAAGATTTCATGAAAGCCGTTGATAATAACGAAGATTACACTTTGCAGTTCCCTATTGAATCCGATAACCCGATAATTACTAAGACCATTAAGGCTAAGAAGCTTTGGAAGCTTTTAATTGAGTCAGCACACAATAGAGCC
>Ga0181578_10004781_pt1 | contig 11967 bp, 7 predicted proteins | sample 071ome_21_FD_148659 | JGI IMG/M metagenome (GOLD analysis project Ga0181578, IMG submission 148659) | Coastal salt marsh microbial communities from the Groves Creek Marsh, Skidaway Island, Georgia - 071401CT metaG (spades assembly) | ecosystem: Environmental > Aquatic > Marine > Intertidal zone... | reverse complement strand
GGGAGATCGTTACAAATACATTTATTACCACGGTGTCTGGGATCGCAATGGATTCTACGACCTGGAAACCGATCCTCACGAACAGATCAACCTGATTCAAATACCTGCTTTCCAGGATCGCATTGCCGCCATGCGGAACCAACTCTTTGAAGAACTCGAAGCCAGCGGTGGTCTGGTGCTTCCCATCCGGCCTCCCAAAGGTGTGCAATTCTACGATCGAAAGCTTCCCCGGTAATCTTGCAAGTCCCGAAAGTGGAAAGCAAAAAGGCCCTCCTGGTGGAGGGCCTTGTAAGCAATCAAAGAGCTCGAAGCCTTATTTCTTCTGAGTGTGCCACTCGAAGGTGAGATCGAGTTCGTCTCCCACGGTAATCAATCCCAGGGCGATCTTTGGCGCGGGAGGATCAATGCCATAGTCGGTCATTTTGATCTGGATCTTGCCGTTGATCTTCATCCCCTTTTCGGTTGGAGTGAAGGTGACAGGCATCTTGATTTCCTTTTTCACCCCTGAAACGGTCAGTTCACCCACCGAGTCATAGGCCAGGGCATCGCCGCTTTTCCTTTCAGCCTTGGAAGGTGCCAGTGATTTGAGGCTGTAGGTGATCCAAGGGTGATCGTCGGCCTTCATCGCTGCCAACATCACCTGGTCCATCTTGGGTTTGCCACTTTTCAGGGACCGAGCCGAGATTTTGACATCCGCCTTCGGTGTGCCGCTCAAAGCAGGAACCTCACTGACCGCCAGGTCGGAAGGAAAGGCTCCCTTCAGTTCGATGGATCCTGAGATTAACTTGCTCTCGATGGTCCAGTCGTGAACTGTGGAGGTTCCGTCGACCTTCATGGAGCTGCCGCGGAACATTCCCTTGTAGGTCGTGTTCTGGGCTTGGCTGAGCAGCGTGGAAGCCCAGATCAGGGATAACACGCTCCAGTAACAAATAATTCGTTGACTCAATTTCATTAGATTCTCCGATGTTTCGAAATGGTTCTTGGTTTCTCTCAAGCTAATTCAAAGAGTTCGCTCGGTATCTCGATCCGTTTGTTGCCAAGGATGGCTTCGTGTGCCTTGCAGGCAATCACGTTGGCTTCATAACCGTGCTTGTAGTTGGCCGCAGGTTTCTTGGACCCTTCCAGTTCCACCAGGTATTCGCGAAGCACCTCTTCGTCTTCGTCACCAAAGCCGGCAATGAAATCCTCCACTCCCGATTGATGCACATAGGCGTTGTGCACAAAGTTTTCCAAGGCGTAATACAGCGGAGTATCGTTGTATGGGTTGTCCTTGGCATCCTCTTCGCCAGACCCCGTAACGGTGGTGAGCTTGGTAGCGTTGGCTACCAGGTAGATACCCACTTCCTTGAAGAAGGTGTCTTTCTTCGCATAGACCTCCCAACCGAGCATGGGCGCATCGGCTTCCTTGAACATCCAGGCTTGGGAGCCGCGTACCATCAAGGCCGCATCCGTGCCGTAATACATCTCATAGTCGGTATCGAACGAGTTACATAAGGTGATGTCGAATCCCGCATGGATGCCACCATCATATTCCAAGTTGATCTGAACGGTGTCAGGTTCACTGCGACCATCTTTCCACAGCACGGTGGAGCCGATGCCTGTGATGGCCTGAGGTCGCTTGCCCAGGAACCAGGATTTGGCGTCCAACTGATGGATACCGATTTCTCCGATCAATCCGGTAGAAAGGTTTTTGTCGAGTCTCCAGTTGATTTCCTTTTCTCGCTCGTTGGTCGGAGCTGCGCGTTTCCAGCTGGTTTTCTTGTGCCATTGAGAACGGGCTGAGACGGTCTGACCCCAGGCCCCGGTGCGGACATAATCCACGAGGAAATCACGCTGTGGATCGCTACGGAACTGGAGGCCCGCTTGGAAATACTGTTTGGGATGCTGGTGAGCTGCCATGGCAACGGCTTTGGCATCCTCGATGGTGCTGGCCAGGGGCGCTTCGCAGTAAACGTGTTTACCCGCCTTCAGCGCATCCTGAACGATTTCCTTGTGCTGATGGCTCGGAGTGGCAATCACGACCGCTTCGACGTTCTCATCGGCCAGAAGATCCTTGTAGTTGGCATACTGCTTGGCATCGGGTGCCGAGCGACCCGCTCGTCGAAGGAAGGCTCCGTAATGATCACACAGAGCGACCACGGGTGCATTGGGAAGCACCGCCAGTGTGCCCACGATGTCTCGACCATGATATCCGCATCCAATGACCCCGAATTTGACGGGAGGCCCCGCATTGGTGGAAGCTGCCTGGGCGAGCGATGGGGAGGGCTGCAAGACATCCTTGCCGCTTGCCATCACGGCCATGACACTCGCCATGGATCCACCTTTCAGGAAATTCCTACGGTTCAAATCGACCTTCTCAGTTTGTTCCTTCATAAAAATAATTGTCTATCAGGCACTTAGATTAAAAACCCCGTGCAGACCCACTGAGGAGTCTGTCCGGGGTAGCGATCAGTCCCGATCAATGTGTCCCAAAAAGGGCCATTAATCCAGCACTTTGATGCGAATGTTTCTCAATGCGACGGCCCCATGGTCCCCTTGAACGAACAAGGAACCGGGTTGATCCACGTTGGCATCCAACTCACTACCGGTCGCCCGGTTGACTTCAATGTTGTTATGTACTTGGACGCCGTTGAGGGTCACACTTATTCGATTGCCTTTGATGGTAGCTTCCACCTCTTGCCATTCGCCGGCTTTGCGTGAAGCCATCAGTGAGACGGGTTTCACGCTGTAAATGGCTCCGTTGCCACCCATTTCGGGTTTTTTGCCGTAGTCATCAAAAATCTGAATTTCATGACGGCCTCGCAAGTAAAACCCGCTGTTGCTACCTTTTGGAATGAGGTATTCGTAGCGCACCGTGAAGTTCCAAAACTTCTCCTTGGTCACAATGTCCGTGCCATGCTCGTCCTTTCCGATGGTGTTGACCATCATACCATTCTGCACGCTCCAGCTTGGATGCCCATCCGCGCGACGCAGGGTCCAGCCATCGAGATTCACGCCGTTGAACAAGGGTTTGAAGCCTTCCTTGGCTTCCTCTTCGCTGACTTCATAGGCATTGGAAAGAGGCTTTCCATCCCCTTCGGCCAGTCCCAGAGCCCAATGGATTCCACCCAGGATGTGTTTTTGATAATGATCGCTCGTCCAGATGTCCTCGCGGTGGCCCAGGGAGGTGTAGAACACCTTGCCGGTTCCATACTCACTGCACCAGGCAATGGGGTAGTCTCCGGGAGCCCAGGTGTTGGGGTGCTTGTCCTGGCTCAAGAGCCCGTGCACCCGATCCCGATGGAAATTCTTGAGGATATAGATTTCATCATACACCTGAAACGATTCTCCATAATGGTGACATGCAGGATGGTGGCGATCCTCCACGCGAGCGGTGACCTCCACTTGAGGGCCATGGGTCAAGAACTCGCCACCGATCATACCGACAAACTTGGGAAAGCCATGAAAGGTGTCTGAACTGGAGTGCATGCCAATGAAAGCCTTTCCGCTGTGGAGCCATTCCATGAAATATTCCCGATTGGGGATGGGGAGATCGCCGGTGGTGTTGGCAAAAACCACACCATCCCATTGCTGCAGCGCCTGAGGATTCATTTTTTCGGCAATCTCCTCGTCGGTGCGAGCGTAGTCCACCTCGAAATGGCTGGAGCCTGCCGCCAGGGCGCCCAGAACCGATTCGGCCGTTGGGATGGAAGAATGTCGGAAGCCTTTGGTGACGGTCACGACGAGTAGTTTTTTCGAGGCTGCCTCGACGGATCCGCCAAGGCAGATGCTTGCCAGGACCAGGCTTGCAGTCCAATGAAAGAGTCTGGATGATTTCATGATCAGTGGGTTTGTTGAATGATTTCGCTTGAGGATGGTCGGTTTTGGCTTTCATGGGTCATGAAAAGGCCTGAGCCGTCGCATCTGGATCTTGTTGGTTTAATCGCTGCGACAAAACAATCAAGCAAGATCGGATGGAACTCCCCAACCAATCGGACATGGGAGGCCTGATGGATCCATCCTCTTGCCATCTTCCTACGCGCCACTAAAAATTGAAAAAACGATGGCGAGGACGTCTCAAGGAGATTGCGCAGGCTCTGCCAAGCTACCTGGGCTGGTTTCCTCCTCCGGACGGCTCTCGCGCGAGGGAAACCATGAAGGGGCGGTCAAAAGCTCCTGGGGGACGAGGGATTCGATACGATTGAGCGATTGGAAGGGCAGGAGCATGTATTTGGGCAGCATGTAAAGAGGTTGAATATCCGGTTTTCCCAGACTCCCTTCCACTTTGTATTCGAATAATTTGGAGACAGGCCACAAGGCCAGGCTAAAGAATTTGCCAACCATGGGGGTGTCACGTAACAACTCGGCTTCCACGCGTGCCTGAAGTTTGCCCTCAAAGTCGACGCTTCCATCGTAGGCCAGCCGTGCGGTTCGCTCCTGAAGGCTCAAGTCTTGCGTTCGAATGACACTATCTTCGATGGTGAACTGGCCCTGGCCGTCGCTACCCTGACTATTTCCCAGCCCGGGAGAAACCGCATTCATCAGGCGGGAGAAAATACCGAACAGCGGGGTATCCCACAAGCGGCCGGCTTCCAGTTTGGCGTGGCCAAAGCCCTGCCAGCTTCCCCAGTCAGCGGTTTCTGCCGAGGTGATGTTCAGCTCACCGCTGAGGCTTCCCTCAGCCTCCCGGCTTGGGTCGACCACATCCTTCATGAAGGGATTCAGATCGACTTCTTCCACCCGGGCATCAAACGCCATGGTGGCACCACCACCCTCCTTGAGTTTCAAGCGGATCCCTCCATCAAGTTTTCCTTCGTAAAAATCAGATTTCAGTTCTCGAATGTGGAAGTTTTCTCCTTGCCAGTCGATGATGCCTGCGATGTGAGGGACATTGAATTTCCAGTAAGAAAAAGGGCCTCCTTCGATTTCAAATTGCAGATGAGTTTCCAGCGCTCTCCCAAAGGGAATGGTTCCCTGCATGGATATTTGGGGTGCTTTGGCAAAACGGTAGGGTGCTAGGGTACGGGCGGTTTGTGGTCCAATCGCCTTGGCGATCGCCATGGGGTCGATACGGCCAACCGCATGGGTCAGGGACATGAACCGTTCCTTTGTATCGATGAGCAAGCCCTCGGCGCTCGCTTCCCCTTCAGCGCGAACCAGCTTGGGATCTTTCAGATGCAGGAGACGGTTGGTGTAGCTTCCCTGAGTGGTGAGGGAAAGCCACTCTTGACCGCGATAGCTCCCCCTGCCTGTCTCAATGATGGCGTGTCCTCGAGTGCGTTCACGGTCCCTCCAGCGCCCCCAAATTTCCCCTTCGATGGAAATAGGATCCTCAAAGACCAGCTCATCGATTACCTTTTGTGCTTTTGGATGTAGCATGGGACGGAGGACTTTGGGCTGCGCCACGCTTTGAACGACCCAATGATAATCCTGGGTTCTGGCATCACATTGATAGTGGAGATGGGTAGGGCCTTCTGGCCGGTGGACCACCAGGTTGGGAAGGGTCCATTCCATGGATTCAAAGCGAATATCCGAAGAGGCACTTTCCACGGGGACGTCTCGAAAGGCGGCCTTGCCAACCTGAAATTGGGCCTCAAGTGCCATCGTGGGTTTGACCTCACCTCGCCAATCAGGGTTGGAGTCGGTCCACATGGGTAGGGTGGCGCTGGCCTGTGCCTGAAGTTTGGGTGGTACTTCCCAGGTGTATTGATCGATCCATCGTCGACCGTTCTCTGAAAGCAGGTGTCGGATGCGGCGAGCGTCAAAGTCAGCGTTTCCCTCGACTTTTGCCAGGCGACTGGGGACATGGATCAGGCCCTTGAGGTCCATCCCGCCTTCGTAGAGTGCACCGCTCAGTTTCTCCATCTGGAGATTGGGAGCCTGCCATCGCAAACGACTCGCCAAGGACTGCGCTTCGAGCAGTTCACCCTCCAGTCCCTCGAATTGGCTCTCCACCTGGATGTGATAAGGTGACAAGTAAGTCCACCAGGCCCAGTCTTGCATCTCCTCGGGTTGGGGAGGGTTTACATGAGGCTCAACGTCCACGGAAACCGTCCCTTCCTTGAGGCTGACCCATGGCGTGATAAGTTCATTCATGCTCAGGTTGCAATGGAGTTTGCCATCACGCCAGTTGCCTGGGTCCAACACCAGCTCAACGGTCGCATTCAATTGATCCCACGTCATGGAATACAACTTCTCCCACTGCATGGGTCCAGCCTGCAAGTTGCCAGAAAGCTCCCATTGAGGCTGTTCTTGGGATGGCGCCAGAAACATCCCTTCAAGATGAAGGGGCTCTCCACTTAAGGAACTTTCTTCTGAGGGTTTTACTTCGCCCCTCCATGAACCTTTGGTGAGCTGTAGCTGGGTGGCATCCACCGTCACTTCTCCACCCAATTGAATATCCACGGATAGATCGTCTGCGCTTGTCAGGCGATCGGCCGATACTTGCCAGGAAAACGCCCAATCCTGCGATGGGGTTTTTACCGGGAGATCGGCATCGAATCGAATACGATCCCATTGCAAGGCGTCCGCGCGGGTGGGTCCGATGGACCATTCGATGTGTGCCGAGGAATGTTCCAACTCGGATGCATCCAAATCGAGATGCATTTTTAATTCGGGGGGATCACCGAAGGTCAATCGCTGACGTAGCGAAACAATCTGCTGAAGGATGTCCGCCATCGATCGATCGGATGCCTTGGTGGAGTCTTTTGGCAGGCTGATATTGCGGAGGGCCATTGCATTGGTGATGCTTCCACTCAGGGTCCATTGAGCCCCAAAGGCCTCGGCTTCCAAAATATCCAGTTCCCACCAATCACGTGAGTGGAGTTGGATCCTTGAGGTGATGTCGTCGATCACCCACGGCGCAACCCCGTCCTCACCCAACGGCATTTCGAAACGGCCATTCTTGAGCACGGCGTGATCAAGCTCGAAGGCAGAGGTGAGCCATGCCCACGGTTGAATGTTCAGTACCATTGTTTCAGCAGTGACCGTCCCAGGTGTCTTTCCCTGCAAGACGATGCGGCTGTCCTCGATGACCAAACCTTCATCCGGGAGCCAGCGCATGCTCCCAAAGGAAACATCCCATCCTTTCTCTGCTAACTGAGCGATGATGCGCTCTTTGATCCAGGAAGGGAGCCCCCGGTTCTCAAGATGCCAGCGTCCATAAAAAGTGATGCATACACTCAAGGCCAGTAGCCATAAAAGTGCGCGAATCCCCCGTTTCAGCCAAGGGCGCTGACGCTCTGGGCCTTGGGTTTTGGGTGATGTCTTCAAAGTCCCCATGCATGCACCTGGCGAAGAATTTCCACGAGATCAAGCGACACCTTGCATACCATAGGCCCAGTCTCGACCTCGCTTCCGGCGTAATACGTGGCGTCGGGTCCTTGACGCCCGACCACCATGGAGCGATCGACCGAACGACCCTCGCGTGAAAAGCGGACGACCAGTTTCATGGGTTGGTCTGCATCTGTGAGCCCGAAAGCCTCGTAGCGTTGATGATCTGCTTCGACCCATTCACGCACTTCGGGTTCTACCAGCTGCGCGATAAAGAGAGACCAGTCCTTTGCATGAGCATCGTCCATGGGTTGCTCTCCTACCATCCAGACATCGGTGCTGGTCCTTCTCAGGGTCGTGCGTTCCCCGCCTATTATAATGGTTGCTTCCACCAGGTCCGCGGGTGCGACCCGCCAGAGAGACAGGCGTCTGAGTTTGATCGGATGATTGGGCAAATCCATCAATTTGCTTGCAGGCAATTCGTAAAGCGTGGTCTCGTCCGAGCGCCTCACCAACATGGATCCTCCAACCGCTGGGCTGAAGCTCAAGTCAAGGGACTGGATCAGCGCTTCTCCCTGTCGGGTGGCCAGCGTGAGTTGCAGGCTGGGCTTCTCGAAAAGAGCTTCTACTTGATTCTGAGGAAGTTCGTCGTGATAGGCCATGATCTGCAGGTTGACCAGGTTCTGATACATGGTCTGGACCAAGGTCGGATCCGTCGGCATGTCTGGAGGATCGACAAAACTCCAGGCGGTGGTGTTGGCATCATAAACGAGGGTGAATCCTGTGGGGCCTTTGAGAATAACTTCATTGCAGGCGTAACCCGGCTCGATGAGAAAAGGATCACGAAATGCCGAAGCGGGAAGATCAAATTGTTGATCATAGAGGTTTTCCAAGACCCTCATGACCACGTCCCGTTTCTGGCTATAGGCAAAGCGCAGTGCCGGATTCTCCGGGTCGGGATAACCAAAAGCAATGCGATCGACCTCCTTTTCGCCCGCCATGAGGACAAAGGTGCAGACAGGATCCTCAAGTCCAAGGAGCAGGCGATCCTGCGTCTCTTCTTTCGGGAGGAAGGAAAGGGCCTGCCAGTTGGGAAGGACTTTTTCCATCAGTGTCTCCAGACGCACCAAGTTCGGTCGAACTCCCGCCAAGGCAGCGGGCTGCATCAGCTTCCAGGCTCCCTTTTGGATATCTCGCTGGATGACGACATGGTGATCGGCATGCAGCCACTCTAGTTGATCAATGGGCTCGGTTGGTAGCGAGACGACACGTGGGTCCCTCCATTGAGAGAGCTCGGGCTTGAGCTGATCCAACCATGAGGCATCCACCACCCAAAGGTTTTCTTCCTCATTGATTCGAACATAGACTTTCTGGCCTGCAGAAGCTTTTTGGCCCACCTGCAAAAGCACACCCACCTGATCACCTTGCTTCCATTGCAAGGTCCATGTGGGTTCCTGAAGACCAAAGGCTTCCCAGCCTCCCTGAGTCTGAATGTCCTCCTTTCGAATGGGACTCTGGACCTCGACACGAGCGAGGGTCTCGAGTAGCTGGGTGATACGGGTAGGATGCGCCAGATCTGCGATGGGCTGTTGGAGGTTCCAGCCAAGCCAATTTTTCTCAAAAATCCATGTTTGATCCGACTGAGCTACCACCAGGCTATCCCATCTTCCCAGTGTTGATGGTTCCATCAAAGTGGCGTGACCTCTCATGGTAAGGTCCTGATTTTCCAGAGGCTTTTCCACCCACCAGACCCCTGCCCCTAAAGCAATGGCCACCAGCCATAGACAGAGGGTTTGTTGACGAATCATCACAGGCGCTAAAAGGGTTCAGGATTTCAAAATCAATAACGACGTTTCAGCCAAATCAGGAAGCCAACAGCGAAGACTCCCGAGGGCAGGATCAGCAGTAACACCCATTGGAGCTGTTTCAAGGTTTGTTCGGGAATATCCATCCGAAATTCCCGAATGGGCCTTGGCCCCAGCCCGCCCATGAGAGTGTCGCGCTCCAACAACCAGCTCATCGACAAGCTGGCAAAGTCACGATTGCCGCCCTTGGTGAGATGCAGGTTGTTCCAGCTTTGCGAATCGCCCAGGACGATCAAGCGACTGGCAATTTTTTCCAGGCCACTTTGGTCAGACGGGATTGCCTCCATGGCACATGCCAGAGAAATACGACCTCGAGCGTCCACACGCGGATTGTGTAGAAAGGCTCCCCTGGAAAATTCCGATTTGGCCACGCCATTGGTCGTGGTAAAGGCCAGTGACTGCATCTCAAGGTCATAGTCCTCCAGCGGTCGATTCATGGGGGTGACCGAACGCGGAAGGGGCATGACCAGCGGGGTCGCTGTGCCGAGTAATGGGTTCATGATGGGGTGGGGAGCCAGTTGTCCCACCAACAATTCACTTCCTGAAAACTTGGTGACATCGTCGATGACATTCTGGCCGACTTGCAGGCTCCAAGAGCGCAACCAATCTTCCAGGCCTGTCAGCATCCCAAAAGATTTGAAATGAAAGGCAACCAACACGCGCCCTCCTCGTGCGAGGTAGGCCTGAAGCAGACCGAGGTCTTCGCCACTCCAGGGTTGGTTTCCTCCGGCGATGACCAAGGCAGCAGCATCCTCCGGGATGGATCCTTCCTGGTGCAGCAAGAGCGATCGAACCTCCAGATGCCGTCCCTCCAGTGACTGCCTGAGAGATAAATAACCATCCAGTGCCTCGCTGTTCAGATCATGCTCCCCATGCCCTTGGGTGAAATAAACCACCGATGGACGTTGATCGATCAGGTTCATCAGCGTCGAGGTAAAGAGCATCTCACCTTTGAATCCCAATGCCTTCATCACCATGGTTCCATCCTCTTCCCCTTGTGTGATGCCGTAGTCAGTCAGCTCCTTGACAGAGACCATGCGAGACCGATCGCCGGTGGCAAAGAGCAGGCATTCTTCCTCCAGGGGCTCCTGGATTTGGTATTGGGTCTGAATTTGCTGCGCCTTGCTGCGTTCTCGGAGATAGTCCACGACTTCCACCTGAATGTTCCGATTGGCCTCACGGTATTCCTTGAGCAGACCCATGATGCGAGAAAGGGGCGTGTCCTTTTCTTCAGGATGATGAAACACCACCACACGAATCGGGTCCGTGACGGAGCGAAGCCACTGCTGACTCATGGTGGACAGCGCCAGGGCAGGGTCCTCATGCCATACCCATCGCCAGGGGTGGCGTAAGGCCAGAAAGTTGAGACAGACACCGATCAAAAGCACGGCACCGATGGCCATCAAAAGATCCAACCAGAACACGCTGCCATCCCGCAGACGACGTCTGGAGGGGTGGGGATTGGGTTTTGGTAGGGTCGACATGGTTTGGCTGTTACTTATGACTCTCCACCCATCGCCAGGTGGCAAACAAACTTAGGGCCGTGGCGCAGAGATAAAACGTCAGATGGCGTCCATCGACGATACCTCGAACAAAGTCACTCATGTGGTTGAACAAGCTGATGTGCTCGAAGAGAGCAGCTTGCCATCCCGATTGATCGGGAAGCAGATAAATGACAAAGCTCAACATGAACAGGGCCATCTCCAGTGTCAGGGCGATCATGGCTGCGATCAGTTGACTTTGGGTGAGCACGGACGCCAGGCAGCCCATGGAAAGAAACAAGGCCCCTACCAGCATAACCCCCAAACTGGTCCCGGCTATGATGCCCGTGTCGAGGTACCCAGGGTCATTGAAGAACCGCCCCAGCCAGATCATCATGAGCCAGAGTGGAACCCAGAGTAGCCCATAAAAAAGCCAGCAGCTCATGAACTTGGAACCCAGGACTTGCAGTGGAGTCACCGGGGTGGTCATGAGAGATTCGTAGGTCCCAGTGGATTTTTCATGGGCAAAGCTACGCATCGTGATCGCGGGGCAAGCCAGCAGGACGATGAACCAGAAAAACGGTGTGCTGTAGAAGGCCTCGGTCAGCGGGGCATCCATGGCTCTGCCATTGTAGGCGAGAATCACGGTCAACAGGCTCATGCCGATGAGGAAGAGCACCATGCTCAAGATCACATAGCCACTGAGTGTAGAAAGGAAGAGACCTACCTCTCGCCTGAACAATGTAAGAAAGACGCGCATGGCTCAGGAGGGTTCTTCTCGGGTGACTCGGCCGACATGGGTGAGTTGGACAAAGAGGTCTTCCAGACTGGGCTGGTCCTGAGTGAGTTCTCGCAGGCTCCAGCCCTTTTGCTTGATCATTTCAAACAGCATAGGTCGCAGGTCGTTGCCATCCTTGGAATGCATCTTGCATCGCAAAAATCCTTCGCCGAGATCCTGGATATCAAAATCTGCAACCGAATCCATGGAGCGCAAGGCCTCAGAGAGAGGTTCCCAGGGCGCCTGAATTTCAGCCAGACATTGGGTCAGGCTCCCCACTCTTTTCTGGATTTCCTCCCGTGTGTCATTCGCCAGAAGTCGCCCTCCCTGAAGGATGAGAATATGATCACAAAGAATCTCTACTTCTGAAAGAATATGTGTGGAAAGGAGCACTGTGTGGTTTTGAGCCAGGGATGCGATCATGTGTCGAAACAGACGTACCTGATGGGGATCCAGCCCAATGGTAGGTTCATCGAGCATGATCACTTCGGGTCGATGGAGAATGGCATCGGCCACACCCACTCGTTGGCGGTAGCCCTTAGACATTTGACCGATGATTTTTTTCGAAACCTCCTTCAAATCGCACTGTTCG
>Ga0181578_10004776_pt1 | contig 11970 bp, 9 predicted proteins | sample 071ome_21_FD_148659 | JGI IMG/M metagenome (GOLD analysis project Ga0181578, IMG submission 148659) | Coastal salt marsh microbial communities from the Groves Creek Marsh, Skidaway Island, Georgia - 071401CT metaG (spades assembly) | ecosystem: Environmental > Aquatic > Marine > Intertidal zone... | reverse complement strand
GGCTGATATCAAGGTGAACGGCACCGTCCAACGCAAGGACATCATCGGTGCCATCATGGGCCAGACCGAGGGCTTGCTCGGCGATGAACTGGAACTGCGAAAGTTGCAGCGCACGGCGCGCGTCGGCCACGTTGATGTCGACATGGAGACCAAGAACGGCAAAGTGCACGGGACCATCATCATCCCGTCCAGCCTTGACAACGTCGAAACCGCCATCATCGCCAGTTCGCTGGAAACCATTGACCGCATCGGTCCTTGCGAGGCCATCATCAAGGTCCTTGAGATCAAGGACATTCGTGCTACCAAGCGAACCGCTGTGGTGGACCGCGCCAAAGAACTCCTGTTGACGTTGGTCAATTCGGGCGAGGCCGCCTCCAAGACCGTCATTGAAGAAGTGCGTTCGGTGTTGACCGTGGGCACGGCCAAGAATTTCCACGGATTGACCTGCGGCCCCAACGTTGAATCGTCCACTTCATTGATCGTGGTGGAAGGCCGAAACGACGTCCGAAACCTGTTGAACTGTGGCCTGAAGAACGCCATCAGTGCCGACGGCGCTGGCAACATCAAGCAGGAACTCGTTGATTTGGCGAACAGCAAGGAGAGCGTGACGGTGGCCATTGACGGCGACCGAGGCGGTGAAATGCTGTTCATGCAACTGTACGACATGATGAAGGTCGACTTTGTCGCCCAAGCTCCGGTCGGTCAAGAATGGGAATTGCTCCCACAGAAAACCGTCACGATGTGCTTGCAAAAGAAGGTCGATGCTGCGAAATTCAAGCATCAACTCGACAAGAAAATCGCCGAAGATGATGAAAAATTCGGCGGTGACAAGGACTGGGACAAGGACATGGACGAGACGTACGAATCCGAGACCGCTCCAGCCGACATTCAGGAACTGTTCGATGTGATTGAGGAAATGGGAACCAACAAGGCCAAGATTCAATTCGCAGACGGTACGTACTCCGATGAGATCGGGCCGTCGAAACTGGAGAAGGCCATGCAAGAAGCTGAAGAAGCCGAGACCGTGTTGTTCAACGGCGCTGTCACGGGGAAGGTCCAATCCTATGTTGGGCAGTCCACGGCGAGGGTCATCGTTGGTACCAAGCAAGGGAAAGACTTCGGCCCGGTCGACGACCAGACCGTCTGGCTCTCAGAAGTCCACCGTTAAAGCGGATGGGTTAAATCCACACCCGCACCTTTGCAGGCATGGTGGACCTCCCGAGCGGAGACGGTGCGACGAACGATGTCACTGGCGACCCGCCTCTGGATGTCAATGCACCTGTTTCCTCTGTGGGCAAGGCGTCCTCAACAGGGCTTGAGCCAACCGGTTGGTCCCTGCCGGTGCGTGCCGCTCCCATTTTGTCGGAGCAAGGCGAATCCGTGGTCGAATTCCCGCTGAGCCAGCACCGCTCGGGGCGCGTCTCAACGTCACTTGTCATGGACGACCACCTTCTACGTCTTGTGGAAGCACGCTTGGACGACGATGGGATTCGGCGCCTTGATGTGCGCATGGCCTTGGTCAAGGCGCACCTCTCGGGGTATTCACACACACATCTGGACCTGTTTCAACGCATGATGCCGGTGTGGTGGACGTCGTTGGCAGCGGGTTTGTTGATGTCAACCGGTCTGGTCCAAGGTTGGTTCGCGTTGAGCGGAGGTTTGTTTGCGTTTGCCGGACTCGCTGGAATGCTGTTGGCCAAGTTGGATCTCCACCGGTTGTCCTTCTCCGATCATGGCGGGCGTCACGATTTCTACCTGTCCGGGTGGGGCGAAGACCCACACTTGATTCGAAACAGCACGGCACTCCTGGGCCCCGCCTTTGTTGATTTCTTGCGAAACGGTGAGCTCGAAACCGCCCACATCGATGCCGTGGTCGCTTCACTTGCCACGGAAGCGGTGGTGTTGACCCCGTTGCCGGTCAGCACCGGAGCCTTACCAGGTGCACCACGTGCCCTACCGGTGCCAAGCGCACCCCCAACGCCCCAGACTGCAGCAACATCCAACACCTCGGAAATGGCCCACGGGCCGGCTCCGACCAACGCCCCGATGGAAGAGCCCACGCCCTCGACCTCTGAAGCGTCGAACAAGGCACCGCCTTCGTCCACCGTCGATACCCTGCCACCCGGACCCTCAGTCAATCCACCCGGTCCACCGGCATCGCTGCCCGTTCCAGCGCCTCCTCCACGATCTCCTCTTCCACCACCGAACCCCCCTGTGCTTCCACCGGCTCCATTGCCACCGTTGCCGATGCCTCCTTCGCCTGCGGTTCACAGCGCTGAGGATGCGTTGTGGGACGATCTGATTTGATCAGCCGCGCACGCCGCCCGCTGCTGGTGGTTGTGCTGTTCGCACCCATCGCTTGACCTCTGTAGCCAGATCGCCCATGTGAGAGGGCAACGGCCAACGGTCGGCTTCCAACGGCACGGGCCGTCCAAGGCCAGGGATGCGATGGAGGGCCTGGCCCAAGGCCAACGCATCCTGCAAGAAATCACCGGTGGCGCCGGAATGCCTTGCTTCAAGGCGGCGTCGCGTCCAGCGCTGGAGCGAAGGCAATGCGCCCCGCAACTCCGTCAACAATTCGCCCCGACGTTCGTCCTGTTCGTCCCCGGCGGGAAGCAGACGCAGCATCAACCGCAACAATCGCGCCACTCGGATGTCGCGCGGTTGAAGGTTGACGTGCTGAGCAACGGACCGTCGAACGTCGTTCAGTGCGTCCATTCCCCTCGAACCGATGGCGACAGCAGCCTGCTCCAAACCCAGCATCGAGAGCAGGCCTTCCAACGCTGACAGTGCGGATTGGGTGCCCTCGCCTGTGTTGGACGGGCTGGCAACCGGTTCGCTCGTCGTCCCGGGGAGGGCGTCGCGAGGTGTGATGTGCACGCGTCCCGCTCCATCGGTGCGGGGCGGATCCATTGCCGTCACCGTCGGCTCATCGGTGGATACGCCATCGGGCGATGCAGCCATGTCATCCTCATGTTGTGCGACGACCGTACCAAGGGGCGCTGATTCAGCCCTCACCTCATGGTTGGGTTCAAGGTGACGATTCCTTGTGTTGAAGCTTGGCCCAACCCCCCCAACCTGTTCGTCGGCCTTCGCCGCCCCGCCCTCGATGGGGCCGGCAGCGTCGTTTGACACCGCATGCGAGGCATGGACCGGTTCCATCATGTGCGGTTCTTCCGACATGGGTGAGGTCTCGGGCACTGGGCGGGGGCGTTCCTGATGGGCCTCGGTCAGGCCGTGTTCGGTGGTGCCTTCAGACGAAGGCGGCTGTGCTGTGACTGGAGGAGGTGTCCAAAGGTTCAGAACGAACTCCGTGCCGTCCTCAGGTCGTTGACTGAGGTGCGTCAGCCATGCCGGAATGCGTTGAGCGAGGCGGACCAGCGCTTCCGGTTGACGGGCCTGTTGCTGGACATGGAGGGCGAGGTCCACATCCCGGTGCCACGGCAACGCTTCGATGCGCCGCATCAACCGTTCAGCATTGCGTACATGCGGTCGCGCCCAGTTCAGTTCGATCGCCACCGTTCTCGGGTCTTCGTCCAGGAGCCGTTCCCAAGCCATGGTGTTCCAGCCGGCGTTGCGCAAGCGTTCCACTTCGTCACGGAGGCCGACGACGGCTCGCTCGGCGAAGGGCCCGATGTTGGAACCGCCCTCGCCGCGCTCGAGTGCGGTGACATGTGCTTCGAAACCAGCCAACGATAGGTCGTCTGTGGAGCGTTCCTCCAATTGTCCACGGACGATGCGCAGCCGTCCCAGCGCATCCTCAAGCATCGTTCGATGGCGCCGTTGTCTTCGCTCCTTCAGTTCAACATTCGTTCGGAGTTCGTCCACCACCTCGGGCGCCAGCGATGGACGGCGAAGGATCTCAAGGCGAACCTGCTGGTCGTCACGGCCGCCAGCGGACACATCCAGAGCGTCGTACCGGTCGATAAGGTGCATTTGCTCGTCCCAGATCGTGCGTTCATGAAGCATCCGTTCAATGGTTGAACGTGGCTCTTCCATCAATCGCTGCATCCATTCGTCCATGTGCATGCCAGCTTGGCGGTACGGTTCCAACACCGCCAGTCCGTCGAGTTCCAATCGTTTCCATTCTTGTTGCAATGCTTCAAGACGCTGTTCCAGTTCATCGGTCTGGTCAAGATGGCCCATCACATCCTCTAAATCGCGTGTTTTGGAGGGCCACAACCGTTGAAACCGTTCCAGTTCGATTCGGAGTGCTCGGTGCCGGTCGACCGTCTCCGAGATGGATTCGAAGTTGGTTTCCCAATCGTAGAGTTCTTCCGGTCGAAGGTCCCCGCTGATTGGAAACACGAACCCTTCCCTGCGCCAGATGTTCAGTGATTCAGACAGATCCTTCCGGCGTTCTTCCAACCGTTGGCCGGTCTTCACCACATCGGCCCGTCGTTCGGTCAAGCGTTCCATGCCTTCCGGACGGTCCACCGAGCGAAGTTCAGCAATGCGTCGTTCTGCCTCGTCCTTGTCGAACGGGCCGATGAGACGTCGAGCCTCAACGATGGCGTCCTCCACGGCGTGGTGCAACGCTTGCCATGCTTCCACGCAATCCAACGCTTCCATGAGCGTCGCTTGTTCGAGATCAGGCACATCATGCCCGATGTCACGCAAGCCTTCCGCGGTCGCCTTGAGAACATCCCGTTGGCGTCGCTCGTCTTGCGTCATGTGGTTCACGTGTTCCCACAACGCATCGGTTCGCTCAGGCGTGGTAAAGAGCGGTTGAATCAATGCCACGGCCCCATGACTGCTCTCGTCGAGGGCGAAGAGCGCATGGAAGAGACGCAACCATGTCTCCCCTTCACCCGCATCCTCCCACGTCGGTTTGGCAGCTTCGAGCGCCGGCTCCCATGGTGCAAGTGAGGCACTCCATTGATCCATCAACGTACGGGCGTCTGGGACGATCATCGGATCGTTGAGGCACTTTTGAACCTCTCTGGTTTGCTCATCGTCGATGTCCAACGCCGTCGTCAACCGCTCCAGTCGTTCCTGCAACCGTTCAGCTCGCTGAAACGTGCCTTCCAACCATTCGAGTCGATGGTGGATGCGATGTTGGTCTTGCAAGAGAAAGGCGATCAGGTCCGTTTCCGACCATCCGAAGTTCAGCATGGGGGCCAATCGGCCCATGTACCACGCATCGGCGGAGGAGGATTCGGTCATGGGGCTTCACGCTGAGGTCGAGCTTGGAGGCTTTCAATTTGCGTGTTTTCTATGCATCAATGCGTGTTGTTTTGATCGCCCCGGTGCGGGCGAAGGCCTTCCCAAAGGGGGGTCTGAGAGGCCATCACCGCCGCAGACCATAAAGGCACCAACGAACGCTGTGGGTGCATGAGTTTGATGCTCGCAGGCTTCGGCCTTGCTGCAGCGACCGGCCTTGGAGGCCTTGGCTATTGGATGCACCTCACGCGCAACGATCTGCGCAGCCTCTTGGATGCACAACGGGTGTTGCAAGAAGCGCAAGCGACACATTTTCACGGCTTGAACACGTCAACAGCGTCGATTCGTAAGGATTTTGCCGACCTCCAGGGCACCCTCCATGCCCTCCGAGAAATGCACCCTGAGTTGGACGCATCGCTTCATCTCCATGCCTTTTTGGGTGAAGTTGAAGCCTCGCCCGAAGCGTTGAGCGATGTTCACCGGGTTGCCAAGGCGCTTCGGTCGTTGGTCGAGCACGAAACCGCCGAGGATTTCACCACCACCACCTTGTCGCTGGTCCATCAGCGCATGCTGGTTCGCTTGTTGGAAGCGTTGGACCGTCAACACATTGGCGTGGAAGCGATGCACCTCGATGGCGCTGCAGCGCAACGGCTCGGTGTGGCCGCCCTTCACCTTCATCGCCACGAGTGGGCGGACAGTGCATTGAACACAGCGCACCGTTCACAACCCGGCAACTTGGTTGTGCTGAAGGGTTTGGAACACCTCGCACGGTTGCGCGGCGACGATGCGTTGCTGAGGCACTGGCTTGAGGCCCGCATGTTGGTCACGCCAGATGACCCTGAACTTCTCCGAGCGCATGCTCATCTCCTCGCAGCAAACGGTGACCAAGATGCCGAACGGGCCGTCCGACGTTTGGAAGCGATGGGCGTTGATACACCAGCCGACCGCTCTCTCCTGTCCGGATTGAGGGCTCGCGCTGGCGCACGTTCCGAAGCGATCGAGGCCATTGAAATGGCGCTTGAAGAAGACGATTCGAGGGCTGTAGATTGGCTCCAGTACGCCACGTTGCTCGAGGCGGAAGGGGAACTCAATTTGGCCCTTGAGGCCAACGAACGGTGCTTGAGCCTCGACCGTCAATGCGGCGAAGCATGGGCGCTGAAGGCCCGCCTGTGTTCGGTTCGCAACGGGCAGGAGCGGGACGCATTGAAGGCAGCGACGCACGCGGTAGCACTGGGCGCTGGCGGCGTGGACACCTTGTTCCTGAAAGCACACCTCCTGGAGATGGAAGGGTCACATGTTGCTGCAGAGGAAGGCCTGGTGAAGGCCCTGAACGCCGCTCCTGACAACGCTGAACTAAGGGCCCGACTCGCGGGTCGATACCTGCTTGATCTACGGATCGGTGATGCCCAGGCCTTGTTGGACGGCACCCCCTCGGGCATCGACCATCACCTGTTGCACACCGTCGAAGGCCGCCTGCATCTTGCTCGTGCCGACCGTCGAAGGGACGGAACGGGCCAAACGGATGCCCAATTGCTTGGCGTCGCCAAGCGAGCGTTTGAAGGCGCGTTGGCTTTGAACCGAGAATCTGGCATGGCTTGGCTGGGCATGGCCCGAACACAACGGCTCTTGCGAGAACTTGACGTGGCAAGCGAATCCTTGGCCCGTGCGAGCCGATTGATGCCAGAGCACGATCCTTCCGTAGCGTGTGAAGCAGCTCTCTTGGCGCTTGACCAGCACGACCTTGCCTCGGCCAAAGCCCATGCGGACATGGCTGAGGTCAACGGGGCCACCGCCACCACGCTGTACATTCGGGGGAACATCGCGGCCCTCAGCGCTCAATTTGGTGAAGCGGTGAAGCTGTACACCGATTGCCTGACCGCCAATCCAGCCCATGTTCGCGCCCGATTGAACCGAAGTTCGGTCTTGTCTTCCATGGGTGAGCCACAAAAAGCCCTCGACGATGCGGAAATATTGCTGGATTTGGCTCCTCAGTTGGGGTACGCCCGGCTGAGGAAGGGTGAATCGTTGATGGAACTCGGTGATTGGGACTCCGCTTCGGCTGAATTCAAGCACGTCCTTGAGGGCGCGCCGCACCACACCCAAGCCCTCACGAGTCTCGCCAAATGCTACATGGGCATGGGCAGGCCGGAGCGAGCGGAAGGGCCGTTGAACGAAGCCTTGCGGCAATCGCCCGACCACGCACCAGCATGGCACACTCGCGGTCTGCTGTACCTTGAGTGGGACAAGGTGGACGTGGCCCTCAGTGACTTTGAAGCGGCTGTTCGGTGCAACCCCAACCACATCGACGCTCGCCTCAACATCGCATTGATCCATCAGCGCGAGGGGCGCCTTCACGAAGAAGAAGCGGCGTGGCGCGGCTTGCTTGCCATCGACCCAGAGCATCAAATGGCGAAATTGAACCTCAACTCGTGTGAAACAACATTGATGAAGACCACCCGCTAGGGTCAAAGGCAGGTGAGACCATGGACGGTGACCGACTCACGCTCACTCAAACCTTGACTGCGTTGCAGAATTACTTGATGAAGGACGGTTCAATTTCGTCCGAGCATCAGTATTTCTACAAGGAATTCAGGAACATCCTCAACGAGGATGAACACACGGAATTTGACGTGACACGGGTCCGGATGTTGTTGGAAAAAACCCACAAGATCATGGACAACGTGACCGATGAAGATTTTCAAGGCATGGTGCAGGCCGTGCTCACGCAGTACAGCAACGACAACGACGATGCCCTCAACGAACGCATCCGGAAAATGGCACTCGAGGACGCTGCCCGTCAGAAGCTGAGTGCAGAAGAACGCGCCCGCCGTGCTGAAGAAGCCCGCTTGAAGGCTGAAGAAGAGGCCCGGTTGGCTGAGGAAGAGCGCATCCGACAGGAAGCACGTGAAGCCGAAAAGGAGCGTTTGGCTGAAGAGGAACGGGTTCGAGAGGAGGCACGGTTGGCCGAAGAGGCCAGGGTGGCCGAAGAGGCGCGTGCAGAAGCGGAACGCCAAGCTGAATTGGACCGGTTGGCCGAAGAAGCACGCCTCGAAGAAGTGGCTCGACAAGCGGCCGAAGAAGTCCGTCGAGAAGCCGAGGCACGTCGCGCAGCCGAAGAAGCCGCTCGACGAGAAGAGGAGGAGCGTCTTGCCGAGGAGCGTCGCGCAGCCGAAGAAGCCCGACTGGCAGAAGAGGCCCGCAAAAAGGCCGAGGAAGACGCCATGGCGAACGAAAAAGCAGCCTACTGGGACGCACAAGCCGCACAGGACGGTAATGCAGCCACGTTATCGGTTGAAGAAAGCGCCCCAAGCGGTGGTTCCAACCTACTGTGGATCGTGATCGGGGCTGTGGTTGTGGTCGGTGGCGCCGCCGCCGTCTTCCTGTTGTGAAGCGAACCAAGGCATTTTGAAGCCAAGGGCGGTCCACACGCCATGAGCCTCAGCATCGGCGACCAAGCCCCAGATTTCGAACTCAAGAACGCCAACGCCGCTAAGGGCAAACCGCTCATGAGCCTGAGCAGCGCCATGGGCGAAGCCGGTGTGGTCGTGGTCTTCGAGTGCAACCATTGTCCCTATGTGGTCGCCAGCATCGGCCGGATGAACGCCATGGCAGACCGTTGTACGGCAGCCGGCGTTGGTTTTGTTGGGATCAACTCAAACGACCCCGTTGTCTACGCCAACGACTCGTTTGAACACATGGTGAAGCGGGCCGACAACGGCATGCCTTACCCCTACCTTCACGACGACACCCAAGCGGTGGCCCACGCCTACGGCGCCAAGCGAACCCCCGAGTTTTTCCTGTTCAACGCCCACGGGGAACTGGTCTACCAAGGCCGAATGGACGACAATCCGAAGGACCCCTCGCAGGTCCAGTCAACGGAATTGGCGGATGCACTCGATGCCATGCTCAGTGGAACAGCACCCGCCGTGCACACCACGGAATCGATCGGTTGTTCCGTGAAGTGGAAGGCTTGAGCCGGGTGAACGTTGTGTCGGGTTGCCGCCGTCAATGCGATTGGGACGAACACATGGTGTGCCGCTCGTGCGGCATTGATTACTCACCGCCGTTGCCTGACAACGAAGAGGAGTGATCAGTACTGTTCCAACACCAGTTCAGTGGTGGTGCTGGCGATTTCTTCGGGCGCTGCCAACCACATTTTGTCCAGCAGCGTTCGAAGGGCCATGGTGTCGTCCACGTGAACCAACGCCACGAGATCGGCTTGGCCGGAGACCTCGTAGACGATTTCAACACCGTCCCAGCCCGTGACTTCCGAGGCGAACGATCCGATTTCTGAGCCGGGTGCTACTTTGATTCGGATGAGGGCGGTCAGACCGACGCCACCTTCGCGGATGGTGTAGCCTCGGATGGTACCGTCCTCTTCCATGGTGCGGATGTGGGTTCGAACCGTGCGCTCGCTCGCACCGACTTCGCTTGCGAGGTCGACATAGGACATCCGACCGTTTTTTCGAAGCTGGGCAAGGATGGCACGATCAATTTCAGCGATGCGGGGCATGGGGGAGCGTTATGTTGCAACTATATCAAACCTATCCGGTAAATTTCGCCCCCACATGACCCGAAAACGACGCATGAACTAAGAATACATCCCCTAAGTGGAAAAATACACGACTCTCGGCACTTCGTGGGGTTCAAAAACAAGTTTGGTCACCATTTTTTTGATGCGCGCCGAGCACGCCAGCAACGAAGCCGGCTGGCAAGAATACCTCGACCACGTGTCGCGCTGTGACCTGTCGCAGCGTCAACAGGATTGGCTCCAAGTCGATGTGCGCGCCATGTTTTCGTCAACACCGTTGGTTCACCACGAACTTGAGCCGTCCTCCGGTGAATCCTTGCTGTTTTTCTCCGAATCCATTGTCATGCTCTGCCCCCAACAACGCATTCTTCACCATTTCCCGCGTCACTTGATTCACTGCTTCGTTGAGGACCGTCGCCACCACGCCATCCGGGACGACGACGTGCTGTTCAGGGCCGAACTCTTCTCGATTTCACCCTTGGAAGAACAACTGTGTTGGGTGACGCAATGCGAGGAGGCGCACGAAATCCCGTCCATTCAACAGCGCATCGCACGTTGGATGCGTTGGTTGAACCGTTCCTGAGCGACGCGCCATTCAAAGACCGAACCCCCACATCAAGAACGGGGCATCACATGTCGGGGTACATCACCGGTCTCAACGGTCGCATGGTTTTGGACAGTCGGGGTCGGCCAACCGTTGAAGTCGATTGTTTCGTTGATGGTGTCTTGCTCGGTCGCGCCATCGTGCCATCGGGGGCATCAACCGGCGCGTACGAAGCACTGGAGTTGCGCGACAACGACTCAACCCGGTATTTGGGCGGCGGTGTGACCTCCGCCGTGAACAACGTCAACGATCACCTCGAAGAAGCGTTGGTGGGCCTGCCGGTCGATGAACAGAACCTCATCGATGAGGTCATGCTTGAGCTCGACGGGACGCCGAACAAGGCCAACCTCGGTGCGAACGCCATGCTGGGCGCCTCCATGGCCTGCCTTCATGCAGGAGCTGCACTGCATGAACTGCCGCTCTGGAAGTACATCGGTGGGGTCGCTGGCGGCCTGATGCCCGTCCCCATGCTCAACATCCTCAACGGTGGTGCTCATGCAACCTCCAACGTGGACGTTCAGGAGTTCATGGTCATGCCCCACGGCTTTGACAGCTTTCAAGAAGGGCTTCGGGCCGGTGTTGAATGCTATCATGCCTTGAAGAAGGAACTCAAACAGGACGGTTTGTTGGGCGGCGTTGGCGACGAAGGGGGCTTCGCACCCAACCTCCCATCGAACGAGGATGGCCTGAAGTACATGGTTCGGGCCATTGAGGGTGCGGGATTCAGCACGGACGACATCGGCATTGCGTTGGACGTCGCCGCCACAGAATTTCAGTCACAGGACGGGTACAAGATGGACGGCAAGACCTTGTCCAGCGAAGACCTGGTCAATCTGTACGAGGGCTGGTTGGATGCTTACCCGATCCTCTCCATCGAGGATGGGTTCGGTGAGGACGATTGGCGAGGATGGTCCACCTTCACCAGAGCCAACGGACACCGCGTGCAGACGGTGGGCGACGATTTGTTCGTGACCCAATCCGAGCGCTTGGCTCAAGGCATTGAGTTGGGCGCTGCCAACGCCATGTTGGTGAAGCTCAACCAAGTGGGCACGGTCACGGAAACCCTTGAGGCCATGGATTTGGCGGCCACCAACGGTTTCCGCAACGTGGTGTCGCATCGCAGTGGTGAAACCGAAGACACCACCATCGCTGATTTGGCCGTTGGAACCCGTGCAGGTCAGATCAAAACGGGGGCTCCTGCTCGTTCCGATCGCGTGGCGAAATACAACCAGTTGCTTCGCATTGCCGAGGATGTGACGGACTTCCGCTCGCCGTTCTGAAATCAGCCGAAAAACCGTGGGTTATATACCCCCGGAGTTGGCTGAACGCCATGAAACGCCTGAGTGCCGCTTTGCTGACCGCCTTTTTGCTGATCGCCGCCGTTCCACTGAACGCCTCGGCCGACGAGACCCAGAACATCCCGACCAACGCTGCGGGAACCGGCAACCACGATTCATTGGTCGCCGCCTTGACCCACGTTGGTTTGGTGTCGACCCTCGAGGGCGATGGGCCCTTCACGGTGTTTGCGCCCACCGACGCCGCCTTCGCTGAAGCCGGCATCGACCTTGCCGACTTTGACAACGACGAAGCCAACGCCACGCTCGCGGACGTTCTCTTGTACCACGTCTTCGCAGGATCGGTGCCAGCCGCCAACGTGACCGACGGCATGGTG
>Ga0181578_10004755_pt1 | contig 12001 bp, 20 predicted proteins | sample 071ome_21_FD_148659 | JGI IMG/M metagenome (GOLD analysis project Ga0181578, IMG submission 148659) | Coastal salt marsh microbial communities from the Groves Creek Marsh, Skidaway Island, Georgia - 071401CT metaG (spades assembly) | ecosystem: Environmental > Aquatic > Marine > Intertidal zone... | reverse complement strand
TGATCGCAACAACATTTGGCGCATCTGTGACAAGGGCGTTGATGACGAGACAATCGAACAGGTGACCCGCAAGATCAACGGCGGCATCAAAGGATTGGATCATAGAAAACTAGAAACCAAAAAAATCTACGGGTGGTTAAATGACTAAGAAAAAACCAAAGCCAAAAAAATCAATCATGGGTTCATACGGGAGCGGTAAGTGATGGCCAACAAAGGACTCTACCATAACATCCATGCAAAGCAGAAACGTATTGCTGCCGGATCCGGTGAGAAGATGCGCAAGCCTGGTGATCCTGGTGCGCCCAGCGCAAAGGACTTTGCTGACAGTGCGAAGACGGCAAAGAAGAAAAAGTCCGTCATGAAATCCTACGCATAGGGGTGACACATGTCAGCTGCTTGGCAACGCAAAGAAGGTAAGAGTGAGAGCGGCGGCTTAAACGAAAAAGGCCGTCGATCTTACGAGCGAGAGAACCCAGGATCCGATCTCAAAGCACCAGTTAAATCTGGCAACAACAAACGCCGTGGATCTTTCGGTGTGCGGATGGGAAGCAGCAAAGGGCCGGAGCGAGATGAGAAGGGCAGACCAACTCGACTGCTAAAATCACTGCAAGCCTGGGGCTTCAAATCAAAAGCTGATGCGCGCAAACGTGGCCGCTCGATCCTAGCATCACACCGCAAAAAAGAAAGCGGTTCATCTACAGCATAATAGCGAATCTTTTGTGACCCAGGTCACAGATTGGGTCACAGCCACCATAGCTTTCTGTCGCCATAGTTGCCGAAACCACGGCAATAGAGGCAATAAAACAACATAGAAAGCAACCACGGGCGATAAATTGACGGGTTCGAGCCCCGTCAACCGCGCCACTACTTTCCCATATAAATCAATAACTTAACCCCTTTTGGGGGGTGTTCGGTCACAATTTTGGTCACAAAAAATGCAAAAGGGTGACGGGGATTTACTTGCAATATGATTTATTTTTCCCATATATTTGACGTATAGCGTCAAGATCATGGGATAGATATCATGTTAAACATACAGACAAAACAATATCAGTCGCGCGCCAAGCAGGGCAAAGCTTCATGGTGTGTCGATACTCGCTCAGCACTTGCTAACGGGAGACAAGAATTTTATCGCACCAAGGAAGAGGCACTGCATGCAATCGCAGAACTAAACCGCGAGACAACATCAGAAGCCAAGACCAGCACAACCTGGAAATGGACATTCGCCAAGTTGCGTGACTCGTACATGGAGCGCGTCACAGCTGACTATCAGTCTGGCAAAAAATCCAAAACATTCTACACAGACAAAGAACGCCACAGCCGCCAGTTCTTGGAATTCAAAGTTGACGGTAAGCTTGTCGCCGACATGCGCGTATCAGATCTGACAATGGGTATGGTTGCCATCGAGATTATGGATCAGCTAGAGCAAGGCCGTTCCAAAAAAACTGTCGAGAATATCCTTGGCTCAGTCAGCCACATGATAAAATTTGCGATCATGAAAGGTTGCCGCGAGACTAACCCATTGGACGGTGTCGAGCGCCGTGGCCAGGTTGCCCGTGCTGAGCGCAACAAAGCGGAACAGATTGCACCTGAGATCATCGAGGCGATCATGGCACAGATGACACCGGCCTGGGCGTTAGAGATGCGCTTTGCTTGCACCACCGGTTTGCGTCAGGGCGAACAGCGCGCACTAACCTGGGGTTGCCTTGATCTAGACAATTCCCAGGTTAAGGTCACACGCGCAATCAAGCACCGTGATGTGGTTGGCGCACCGAAAACTAAAACTGGTAAGCGTACCGTCCCGCTGACCCGTGACATGGTACAAGCTTTGAAAGAGTTGTACATTCGCAAGGGTCGCCCAAACAACCCTGATGAGCTTGTGTTCTGCACAAGCAACGGCAACGAGAAGATGCCATCAAAGTATCTCGATGCGATCCACAAGGCGTGTGACGCAGCCGGTGTTGCGCGGATCCGCTGGCATGACTTACGTCACTACTATGCGTCAAAGCTTCTCCAGGCATACGGCGACGATCTATGGCGTGTACGCTCATACATGGGCCACGCTTCAATCGCGATCACCCAGGGCATCTATGGTCACTGGTTGTCAACGGAAGGTGAAGACACTGAAGCTGTAGACAAGCTATCAGCTATCTTCTGATCCATCATCTATCCCAAATGCTTTATCTAAAATGTCGCGGCGAACTAAGGTTTGCCGCCCATTTTTTATTGTCTTGATGTTTTGCGTTTTGATTAGATATGCAGCGCGCTTTCTGCCACGCTCTGTGTTGTCACCAAACAATACCTCACCGGCCTCTGCCATCGTCAATAAATGTCCCTGCATCTTATTCGAACCCTGTTGAGACATCGTCTGTATCCATGCTGTTCGACTGTTGGTATTGACCAGGTGATTGATCGTATTGCTGCGCTGCCTGGTTTTGCTGCTTATTGTTCACATAGAGCGTTGTCCGGCCAGCCACTGGAAACTCACGCACATCTATTGCATCTGTCCGTTCACTGATTGTGACAGATATTTGCGCGCCGTATTTCTGCATCTCTTGAAATAGTCTTTCGCAATCTTGTTTCTGCCGATCAGACATTTGCTCATAGCGTCCTAGGGAGTCGTTCCAGGGTGTCTTCATATTGATCCATGCAGTGATCCGGTATTCTTTGTTTTGTTCAATCGGTTGTTTAAAAACTTGTGTGCCTCGCGAGAAATGCGCCATCATCTTGCTCCATCATTTAATTGTTCGAAACGTACCTTGCTGAACGCAAGTAACTCTGCTTGTAGATCTGGCCTGTTCTGCTTCAATTGTTTGATTTCACCAGCGTACTTTTCAGCAAGTTGTTTGATCTGAAATGTCGCTGTGCATTTTTTTAATTCTTGTGTCATGTAGTCTGTAAACCGTTGCGATTCATCGCTGGGTTTTGTATCTTTTTCCGGCGGGGGGAAGGGAATATCATCGGCCAATCCATTTGTCCTGGTGCCTGTGTCAGAACCGGCCTTTGCTGTTTGATTTCTCTCCGCACGAACAGCCGCATCATGCTCTGCATCTGTGTGCTTTGCGCGCTTGTCCACCACAGCTTCATTGTGTTTCGCTGTATCGATCTCTTCTACTGTCGCCATCTTGCCACCGTGCAGCCCCAGGTTAGCCAGGGCGCGGCCCCAGGCGCTGGTTTGCGCATTCTCGATAGCTGATGTCCGGTTGACACCTTGGCCTCTCAGTTCCTCTGCCAGCCCGTCAGCAACAACAAAGCCGTGCCGGTCTGTTATCTGCGCGCGCATCAATACACGCCTCTCGTTGTCTTCTAGGATCTCTGAGGTGATACTCCACTCAAGACCAGCATACTTGCGGAACGCCTCAACGCGCTGTGCAACCATTGTATAGTCTTTGCCATGTATGTTCATGCTGTTCATAGCAGCCATAGCAGAGTGTAGCTTCTCAATATCCATTATAACCCCCAAATGTTTTTAGCTTCTGCGATGTACTCAGGCGGCTCTTGCCAATAGATCGCGTTAAAATCTGGGCTGACGAGGCCCAGCAAATCTTCTTTGCAATCAGCTGCGCGCAGAATGTTTTCTGTGATCTTGTGCTGCATGGCGATGTCGCGGATGACATCTTCCAAAAAATCCGGTTTCAGTTCCGGCGTGTTGTTCTGATCGAACACCTTGTAATCGTATGCGTTTGCGTAGACCAGGAACGGTGGTTGTCGCCCGTTGCATGCGTAAAACCCTGCAACCTGGTAGACGTTGTTCATATCAAACATGCCGCTCAGTGACGAGGGCAGTGATCCTTTGGCCCAGGTTGTCTCACCCTTTTTGTTTTTGGTCATGCGTGACCATTTGGTTTTAAGATCCCCACGCCGCCCGTAGTCCGGCAATGTGTTGTGTGGCAGTTCACAATTCGCCAGGCATTCCAGGTATTCTGTTTCACCGATAATCCGGTTGTCGCCGGACATAGCTTCTTTCAGCCCCATGATGGCATGCTCTACCACTTGAGGTATCTCTTCTATGTATTTCTCTTGCTTAGCTTTATCAGCATTGGCCAGGTCTACTGCGTAGGTGATCGGCTGGTACTTGCGCAGCGTATCTTGCGCCACAAGCGCTGCCTCGTTTACTGAGAGCGTTTGTCCGAATTGGTCATCAGGTATCAGATGAAGGTCGCATGCGTCCTGTACGGCGCGCCCAGCGGCCATAGCAGCACTGCCACGGTTCTTTGTAAACGTATCTAGGATGACCTTTGCTTTAATGTAATCAGATTTTGCAGCGTCATCAGTGCGCAATATGTCTTTGGCCCATCTTACCTTGGGCCGCACATGCACTTTCTCAAATATATTCTTAGCACGATCCTTTGATCTAGGATTGCTATGATGAAAATAATTATGTCGTATCGCCCAATCAGGCGTGTCAAGTAGCATCGACTAAAACCCCCATTTTAGTGAGGTTTAGCGTAGGTCTATTGACGTTTTAGGTCAAGAGTTCTTGACGTTATCTTTCCATATAATTTCGCACTTGCGTAGGTCTGGCCTATATATCGTAGAGATCACCGGAGCGGCCCACTTTATCTTGAGATGGCGTAATGTCGCAGCATCAGGATCTTTGTTATTTTTAGCATCACCCGCTGTATTGAACACGGTGAATCGGTTGCCAGGTTCTGGGTAAAGGATGCCGGCAAGATAGTTTGTGTCATAGCCAGCAAAGTTCACTGTCTCTTCTGTCTCACAGATGCACAGTTCAGTGATGCAATGTTCTGGCACAGATTTATTGTTGTATCCAGTGAGGTCGAACATCTGCAGGGCGTTGTGCCATGTCATCCAGGGGCCGACATATTCTTTGTCTACTGTCCATGTAACACAGCCAATATTGTCAACAAAGTATGATGGCAGATAGGCATGCCCTACTGGTTCATCGTAAAACTTGCGCGTGAACAAGCCGTTTGCATGCACATGACATGACCCAATGATGGACATTGGTTTTGCTGCAAACAGTATTTCATATGCATTTGTGTTCAGTATGCGCGCGTACTCTTGAGCGTCATGCAGTGTCAGCTGTATCTTTCCATGCATGTGCCGCGAAAGGGTTTCAGGTGTTACACCTTTTAGCTCAGCAACGGCTTTCTTTGTCATGCCAGATTGCTTGATGAGCTTTTCGAGATTGTTAGCCACAAATAGCTCCGTTTGATTCATTTTTATCACCCCTGTAGTTATTTAACTTGTCGCTTTCCGTCAAACAGATTTAAGCGATAAGCCACTAGACAATAAAAGTCAAGGATACTAGAATTTTATGCATGACACTTGATGAATTTCGTAAACAAAAAGGCTGGTCGTATTCTGAACTAGCCAGGCAAGTTGGCGCACCGCATGCCACGGTGGCGCGTCGATGGTGTTTAAAGCATGGGGAAAAGACCAGGCTCATTCCTAATCAGACCTACATGGATCGAATTATGAATTTGAGCATGGGCGAGGTGATGCCAAATGACTTCTACATTCAAAGGTACTGAAGACGATTTACAGCGCCAGGTCGTAGCGTTTCTGGACGCTGCGTTGCCGCCTGGGTGCGTGTATCATCACAGTCCGAATGAGGGTAAGCGGCACATCAGTTACATCAACCGGCTCAAGAAGATGGGAACCAAATATGGTTGGCCGGATCTCGAATTGTTTTGCCCAGCTGATACGACATCGAGCGGTCAGAACGAGGCCATCTTCATAGAGTTAAAAGCAAAGCGCGGTGTGATGAACGAGAACCAGCGGCGCATGCGCGATCAGATCATAGGGGCAGGGTTTCCCTGGGCGCTGTGCAAGAGCATCGAGGACGTAACAGAGTTTTTAACGCCATTAATAAAGCTAAAGGTGAAGTGATGTTACGGCATGTGGATCTTTGCAGTGGGATAGGTGGATTTAGTCTTGGCTTTAAGTGGGCAGAGTTGAGTGAACCAGTTTTGTTCTGCGACATAGAGCCTTGGAGCCGAAAGATACTCGCAAAGCATTGGCCTGATGTGCCGATTGCAGAAGACGTAAAGGAGTTAGCCAATGACCCAGATGGACTTATTCCAGACTGCGACATCCTCACCGCAGGATACCCATGCCAGCCATTTTCACTTGCCGGAGAGCGCAGAGGCACAGAAGATGACAGACATATCTGGCCATACATTCTTTCCATTGTTAAAGCCAAGCGACCCTCTTGGTGCGTTTTCGAGAATGTTTATGGGCATGTCTCTATGGGCCTCGACGAGGTGCTATCTGACTTGGAAGGGGAAGGCTACGCCGCAAGGCCGTTCATTGTTCCAGCTTGTGCCGCAGACGCACCTCACAGACGAGACAGAGTTTGGATTGTTGCATACGCCAACGGCGAAAGCGAACCAAATGTCTCCCGACATGCTGAAGAAGGGGAGCGGTTGGTGGCCCACAGCAACAGCGCGGGACTACAAGGGCGGCAGAACGCCAGAGACATTAGCAAAAGCAGGGCGCAACGAGACAAACAGTCTACCAGACGCAGTAAACGCCCAGATGGGCAAAACTGGCTCCCTGAACCCTCAGTGGGTCGAGTGGCTAATGGGATACCCAATCGGGTGGACAGACTTAAAGGATTAGGAAACGCCATAGTGCCACAGATAGCGATGCGTATCGGGCAGACAATAAAGGCAACGTATGATGTCTGATGACGATGTCGAGGCATTTCTAAAACCGCTTGTCAGGCTGCGATTAGCGTCATGACGGAGCAACTCGTCAACTGCCCACGGTGCAGGGGATTTGGCGAGAGGGAACAGTGGGTCTACGCAAATTTTGTAACGGATCCGACACTGGCAATTTTCGTCTGCGATATATGCGGCGGCACCGGAAAAATAGATTTGTTGCTTGATGCAATACTGAGTGAGGAACCAGATGACGAAGACTGAGGTCGAGATCGAACACATGCTGTGGACTGTATCGTACAGCCCAGAAGCGGGTGCATGGTTTTCGCTGCGTCCGGTAGAGCATGACAAGCAGTTATTCAGCGGCCCGATCCATGAGGGGATGGCCGACGAATTGCGGGAACTGGCGAGAGCGGTTGCCAAGATAGAAAAAGAGATTGTCGAAAGATGTGAGTCTTGTGACGGCAGCGGATGGATTGAGGTGGTGCGTATGGTTCGTGTGTCCGGTGAATACCAGGCATACGAGCCTGTCGCAGAGAACGAGCGGTGTGATGAATGCAATCCACTGGGAGTTTAAATAGCAATGGAGTTTAAGAAAACAGATCTACAGCTGTTGTGGTACGCGCTTAGCGATTACAGCGGCCAATTTGTACAGCAATATCACGAATATCATGATGAGTATGACAGTACGGATGCTGCAATATTCAAAGATTGCAACAGGTTAAAGGACAGAATTAACGCAAGATTAATCAAAAAACACGGGGTGAACATGAAATGAAGCTAACAAGTGAAGAGACAAAGGTCGTTATCGTTGCGCTGCGCAAGCATCGGAATGAATTCCAGTATGATGCCAGGGACACGCTGAACACGCATGAGTATCTGCAAGCGACAGAGTTGTTAGACAAGTTCATGAACGTCTATGAGGAACAGATGACTGAGGTCGCTAATCTTTCCCATGAGATGTTGGACGAGGCGTATGAAGAAACGCAAACTGCCTGATCGGAGATTGTACGGCGTTCACATGCAGCGGCAGTTGTACGTCGATAAAGACGAGTTCGAGGCAGATGAGTGCATCCGGATCATAGGCAAGATGGATGACGAGAATTTCAACCGCGTGGCTCAGCATGTACTTGCGATGGTGTACTGGCGACAAAAAAAATCGGCAGTAGACGGCGATGAAAAGCAATGACGGACATGGACGGACTGTGGATAAATTTAGTGGATTGACATGATTCAAATCACCTTATTAAAATCGACGAAGTCGCGACATGCTAAGCTTAGCGCTAAGCTTTGCGCTAAGAATTGCAGATCAAAAAACAAAGCTAATCTTGAAAGCTTACCATATAGCTTTCAAGGATTAGCGCTAAGTATATCGCTAAGCTTAACGCCTAAGATTTGGATTTGATTTGTGGATAAGCCAGACGTAAGCGAATTATCAGATATTTTTTTTGAAGCGGCAGAAACAGAGCGAAAACTACCGGCTGCTATTCGAAAGCAAAAGATGTCATCATGGCCAGACTATGTGCAATCATGGAGCGCATACGGCTACGGAGATTTCAAACCAGGATTACCGAAAGCAACACCAACCCAGATCGATAGCTATGAGATGGCTCTCGCTCTGGGTATTGAGATGATGGACGAAGATGATCGCAAGATTGTCTGGGCAGTAGCACACAGCGCAGCATTCAGAGAACGTGGCCCGCAGTGGTACAAGCTTGCAAAGATAAGAGGCTACAGTGATGGTCGCGTTATCAAGAGAAAATACCAGGATGCATTGATCCGATGCTGGTACAAGATCCAGGCACAATCAGATGATATCCTGGCTGATTATTTCTAAAAGAGAAATTTAGGATGTTTATCTGCGCTTGCGCCGATTTCAATTGTTGTTGCCAAAGGATATTGCCATTTGTAGTGCGCAAGCAGTTTGTCATAAAGGTGCGTTTCAAAAGCTAAAAGATTTAAGCAAATCTGTCTTTCTTCTTCATCGGTAGTTGAACAATCAATCATTTGATCGTGCGTTTCCATAACCACAGTAAGGCTATTCATGATGACCTGGTATTCTTCTTTTGTGAAATTCATGTCGCTATCTCCTTTGCATAACGATATGGCTGTAGACGGATACCGTCAAGCGGCATGATAAAATAATACTAGTGCTTGTATGAATGCACGAAATGTGGTAGGGGATATGATATAATAGGACAGATTTTGTTTTATTACCTCTCGCCAGGTGGCGCATTCGACTTGTCGCTATTTCGATCATCCCAGGTCACCTGGCAAAACAACGGCTCTCAGCCTAACATCTAACACGTTCCATACAAAACTTGCCTGACCAGAGTGCTGGGCTGGGAGCAATCAACACATGCCAACAAAAGTAACACAAGAACAGATGGATATCATTTGTGATCGTATCGCTGAAGGGGAAAGCCTCACACGCATATGCGATAACACAAAGGATCTTCCTTCATGGCGTACAGTGTTGCGTCATGTCAAAGACGATGAAGATGCATACACAAAGTATCGCACAGCACGTTCTTTGCAGTGTGAGGTCATGCGTGATCAAATACTCGATCTGGTTAATGCAGAACTACCAGCGGATCCGAAGCTTGCAATGGCAGAGGTTCAACGCAGAAGACTGCAAGCAGATCACATGGACAAGCATATCAGACAAATGCAGCCGCTGGGCCTCAGAGACAAGGCAGAAGACAAGCAACAAGCTGGACAGATCACACTGACCTGGTCAGACGGTAACGTCACTGCAGAGGCGGGATAATGGATCCAGCTAGTTTACCTGGATGGGCTAGAAGAGCGCTAGACCCAAGCACACCGATGTCGGAAGCAAGGGAAACAGTTCGCACAATGTCGATGGACAACAAGCTATTCCCAACGATACGCATGATCGATGGAAAGCTTACTAGGCTCAGCCCTGATGAAGCTTACAACATGGCTATCGAGATGAACGACTACATTGAGTTCGAGAACGAAGCAGATGCCACAGCGTTTAGCAAAAGGCTAAGCAATATGATCGGCAAGAAAAGATCCGTGATGTCTTCAATGGCAGAGGGAATGTAATGGCTAAGAACAAGAAGCACTACACACCTGATGGTAAGCTGTACAATGGTAAGACGCACAAGATGCCTGATGGTACATTGCACAGTGGAGAAGAGCATACCGATAGCAGTGTGAAGCTTACTCACAAGAAACCGAAGAGCGTCATGAAGCAAATGGGTAAGGGGTGATTTACGATATATCACACGCAGATTGACAGGGGTCGCGCGCACGAGGCACGCCGGCTGGGTTTGATTTTTGAAAATCGATATGCCGCCTGGTGGTTTGTGACCAGGTTGTGACCGAATGCTGTTATGCCCCAGTAAATAAAGGGTTAGGTGACGGGGATACTGCCCGTTTCCCCTAGAAAATGGCAGGGGGCCGACCCCCACCCCCCGAAAATCCGCGCGCCCCGACTCTACACGTTATATAGGCCAGGAAGACACTGTCTCATGCAGATCCAGATCCCTTATTCCCCTAGACCACTGCAGCAAGAGTTGCACAATGCACTGTCGCAGAAGCGCTGGGGAGTAGTGGTGTGTCACAGACGATTTGGTAAGACTGTGATGGCCATAAACCATTTGCTTAGGGATGCGATACTCTGCACGAAACCTAATCCCAGGTACGCTTATATCGCCCCTACATACCGCCAGGCGAAGGCAGTGGCATGGGATTATCTGAAGCAGTTTGCTGGTGCGATCCCTATGGTGCGGTTTCATGAGACTGAATTGCGGTGTGACTTGCCCAATGGCGCTAGGATACAGCTTCTCGGATCAGAAAATCCGGATAGTTTAAGAGGCATCTACATCGATGGAGTTTGCTTGGATGAGATGGCTGACATGCCGGAGAGTTTGTTTCCGGAAGTGATTAGGCCGGCGTTGAGCGATAGGAAGGGGTGGGCGTTATTTATCGGGACACCGCGTGGACACAATGCGTTTTTCGAGTTGTATGATGCAGCTGAGAAACAGGCTGATTGGCATACGGCTTTATTCAAGGCGAGTGAAACGGGGATATTGGACGCAGAGGAACTGGATGCTGCCCAGGCGATGATGTCGGCAGATCAGTATGCGCAAGAATATGAATGTAGCTGGGTGGCGAATGTCCCTGGTGCTGTTTACGGACATGAGTTGCAAGACCTCCATGAGAAGGGGCGCATCTCTTCAGTTCCGTATGATCCATCTGTAAGGGTGGATACTTTTTGGGATCTGGGAATGAACGATTCCACGGTGATCTGGTTCGTCCAGCAAGTTGGGCGGTCAGTGCATGTGATCGATTATTACGAGAACAGGGGTGAGGGTTTGCCTCACTATGTGAAGGTTCTGCAAGGTAAAGACTACGTTTATGGGGAGCATAATGCGCCTCATGACATTGAGGTGAGAGAGTTGAGTACAGGCAAGAGCCGACGAGAAACGGCTTATGACCTGGGGATAAATTTTCGAGTTGTTCCGAAATTGCCATTAGAGGACGGGATCCATGCTGCGAAAATGTTATTGCCACGTTGTTGGTTTGATGCGGATCTGTGCAAGCCAGGTTTGGAAGCGCTGCGTCAGTATCATCGAGCGTATAACGAGAGGCTGCGTTCATTTAGGAACACGCCTGTTCACGATTGGAGTAGCCACGCTGCAGACGGGTTTAGATATCTGGCGGTTGGGTTACGGCAGGGTCGTGGATTTGGTGAGCGGCCACCGCAACGGCAAGCGATGAATGATTACAATCCGTTTGCCGCATAGGAGATAGATCATGATTTTACACACCGGCTGGAAGGATTCGGCATTTAACCCAAAGAATTGGGGTGGCGGTGGGTCTGCCGCGAATAATAAATCTAACAGAACTAGCGCATCAAAAGATAATTTTGATGATAGCAATGAGGGCTATAAAAATTATTCTGGCAGCTTCACTGATGATCTTTCGATGGGTTTATCAACTTTTGGTATGAGTTATGAAAAACAAGCGGAAGCATTAAAAGAGCAAGGGTATAGTCCGAGCGCTATCCAAGATTTCCAGGCGCGCACTAAAGCAACGCAAGCAGCGAACACGCCGCCCCCAGGTGGCAACGACGACAACGATAATAGTTCATCAGCGACAACCACGACCACGGAAACAGATGACGGTGGTGACGATGGGGGAGATGATGATGGTGTCGGCACATCCGCGACAAACACATCGACGCTAGACACAACAAGTAGCGGAACATCGGATGACATCACAGCTGGTGGCACCGGTACGGCAGCGGCTGGTGTTGCTGAAGCTGAGCAAATTATAGCGCAAGCGGATGGCCCTGCAGAAGCGGCTGTTGCTGAAACGGCAAAGAAAGGTCGCCGTGGCAA
>Ga0181578_10004742_pt1 | contig 12024 bp, 9 predicted proteins | sample 071ome_21_FD_148659 | JGI IMG/M metagenome (GOLD analysis project Ga0181578, IMG submission 148659) | Coastal salt marsh microbial communities from the Groves Creek Marsh, Skidaway Island, Georgia - 071401CT metaG (spades assembly) | ecosystem: Environmental > Aquatic > Marine > Intertidal zone... | reverse complement strand
GCCTTTGTGGCAAGCATCCCACTCAGTAACCTGATGTTCATCGAGGGCGCGTTCGCCGATACGGTGCCCGGCGCGTTGAACGAAATTCAACGGGTGTCCCTGGCGCATATCGATTGCGACGTCAAAAACGCGGTGGTCTTTACCTATGATGAGACCAAGTCATTTATGATCCCCGGCGGTTACTTTGTTTTCGATGACCCCTTGGTGCCGACCTGCATCGGCGCGTTCGAGGCGGTGGAGGAAACCCTGGTGATCCGCGACGGGCTACACGCGGAACAGATATTCCCTCATATGGTTTACCGGTACCCGCCCCTGGGCTAGAAAGCGCTCTAAGACCTTCGAAAAAGGCCGTGGCAAGGTCGAAACCCTTGGTTATGATCATGTCAAAATAACGCAGCCAAAAGGGAGGAAACCATGATCATTGATTGCCATGCGCATGTCAGCGCGCCGGTGGAGTTGTGGGCCTATAAGGCCAGTCTCGTTTCCCATCGCGGCGCCCACGGTCGCGGCAAGGTCAACGTCACCGACGACCAAATCCGCCACGCCGTGGAAGAGCACAAAGAAGCCTTCCCCCACCCGCATCTGCCGTATATCGACAAGGTGGGCACTAATATGCAGCTCATCTCACCCCGGCCGTTCCAGATGATGCATTCGGAGAAGCCGTCCAAACTGGTGCAGTGGTTCCACGAGGAAACCAACAACATTATTCACCGGGAAATGCAGCTCTATCCGGACCGGTTCATCGGCGTCGCCGGCCTGCCCCAGCCCTGCGGCGAACCCTTGGACATGGCCATCGCCGAGTTGGAACGCTGCGTCAACGAGCTGGGCTTCAAGGGCGCCTTGTTGAACCCTGACCCGTTCGAGAACACCGGCACCCATCCGCCGGCCATGGGCGACAAGTACTGGTATCCGTTATATGAGAAATTCTGTGAACTGGGGGTGCCGGCCCACATTCACGGCACCGGGTCCCGGTCCGAGCGGGAGCCCTATTCCCTGCGCTTCATCAACGAGGAAACCACGGCCGTCTTCGGGCTGATCAATTCCAACGTGTTGAAAGATTTCCCCGATCTGAAAATTGTCGTCTCCCACGGCGGCGGCGCGGTGCCTTATCAGTTGGGCCGGTTCCAGTCGGGCTCCATGCGTCGGCCAGAAGGGGATCAGTTCATCGACGGCATGCATAAGCTTTATTTCGACACGGTGCTCTATACCAAGGACGCGATCGAACTGCTGATCAAAACGGTCGGCGCGGACCGCTGTCTGTTCGGCGCGGAGTGCCCGGGCGTCGGCTCCAAGATCAACCCCAAAACCGGCCGGGAGATGGATGACATCGCGCCCTATTTCAGCGAGATCGACTTCCTCTCCGACGAAGACCGGGAAAACATCCTCTGTAACAACGCCAAGAAAGTCTTCAACCTGGATGTCTGATCATGACTAAACCCCTCGGCATCGGCGCGTCGCCCAAGCGCAAGGAGGACCAACGGCTTTTGATCGGCAAGAGCTGTTACAGCGACGACATCGTGCTGGATGGTCAGGCCTATGCCTATTTCCTACGCTCCCCCCACGCCCATGCCTTGATCAAATCCATTGATACGGCGGCTGCCAAAGCCATGCCGGGCGTGTTGGGGGTCTATACGGCGGCGGACTATGACGGTGTGGGATTGGGCGAACTGCCCCATATCCCGAACCCGGCCGATCTGTTCGATGCGACCAAAGTATCGCTCCACAACCGGGACGGCTCCCCGATCTTCGAGAGCAACTATACGCCTCTCGCCCGGGAAAAAGTCCGCCATGTGGGCGAGGACGTGGCCTGCGTGGTCGCCGAGACCCATGATCAGGCCCGCGATGCCGCCGAAGCCATTGTCGTGGACTATGCGCCCCTGCCCGCTGTCACCGATGTCCGCGACGCCATCCAGGATGGCGCACCGATTTTGTGGGACGGCGCGCCCGGCAACGTGGTCGTCGATATCGAAAAAGGCGATGCCGCCGCCGTCGATGAGCAAATCGCCAAGGCCGCCCACGTGGTCGATGTGGAACTGGTCAATCCCAGGGTCGCCCAGGTCCCGATGGAGCCCCGGTGCTCCGTCGCGTCGTTTGACACCAAGCGCAACCGTCTGACCCTGTATGCGGATTCCCAAGGCGTCTTTGTGTTCAAAATGTGCCTGTCCAAGATTTTCGACATGCCCATGGACAACATTCGCGTCTTCTCCAAGGACGTGGGTGGCGGGTTCGGCACACGGAACTTTATTTACCCGGAACACGCGCTGATCGCGTTTGCGTCCAGGGAACTGGGCCGCCCGGTCAAGTGGACCGCCACCCGGTCCGACTGTCTGGCCAGCGACCTGCAGGGCCGGGATTTCGTAACACGGGGCCGCCTGGCCATGGATGCGGAGGGGAACTTCTTAGCCCTCCGCGTCGATCATCTTTACAACGTGGGAGCGTCCACGGTGTCCTTTGTGCCCTTAAGCAACAGCATGCGTCTGGCGACCGGGTGTTACCGGTTCAAGGCGGGCTATCTGTCGGGAAAGGGCATTGTCACCAACACCGTGCCGACGGGTCCCTATCGCGGGGCGGGCCGGCCGGAGACGTACTTTAATCTGGAGCGGCTGGTGGATATCGCCGCGTACCAGTCGGGCATCGACCGGCTGGAACTCCGACGGCGCAATATGATCACGGCGGACGAACTGCCCTATACCACGGCGCTGGGCATTCCGCTGGACGACGTAGACTTCCCCAAGAACATGGAAGACGCTGTCGCCATGGCCGATATCGACGGCTTCGAGACGCGGCGCGACGACGCCGCCAAACGGGGCAAGCTTCTGGGCCTCGGCATGGCCAATTATTTCGAGACACCCGTGGGCATGCCCAAGGAATGGGCCACGGTGATTGTCGATCCCGCCGGACAAATTCAGGCCCATATCGGCACCGGACCCACCGGCCAGGGACACGAAACCGTGTTTTCCCAGGTCTTGGTGGATCTTCTCGGCGTCGACTACGACCAAGTGAATATGGGCATCGGCGATTCCGACCGGATTGTGGTCGGCGGCGGCTCTCACTCGGTCCGCTCCATGCGCTTGGGCGGCGCGGTGCTCACCTGGGCCTCCGAGGAAGTGATCGAGAAAGGCCGGAACATGGCCGGGCATTTACTGGAGGCATCGGCCAACGACATAGAATTCGCCGACGGCCACTTCCAGGTCACCGGTACGGACAAGCGGATGAGCCTGTTCGAGGTGGCCGCCGCCGCCAAGAACGGCGAGGTGCCGGACGATATGGGCACAACCCTAGACGGAATCGGCTCCATCGACAGCCGCCTGCCCGCCTACCCGGCCGGCTGCGCGATTATCGAAGTGGAGGTGGATCAGGACACCGGCAAAGTGGATATCGTGCGCTATTCCCAGGTGGACGATGTGGGAATCGTGATCAATCCGCAACTTTCCGACGGACAGGTCCATGGCGGCATCGCCCAGGGCGTCGGCCAGGCCATGATGGAGGGGCCGTTGTTTGACCGCGAAACCGGCCAAATCGTCTCCGGTACGTTCATGGACTACGCCATGCCAAGGGCCGACGACTTCCCGACTTTCGTTTCCAAGTTCAACGAAATCCGGTCGCGCAGCAATCCCGTCGGCGCGAAGGGCGCGGGCGAAAGCGGCACGACACCGGCGCCGGCCGCGCTCTCCAACGCCATTGTCCATGCGCTGAGCGGGCTTGGCGTCACTCAATTGGAAATGCCCATCAAAGCCGAGAAGGTCTGGCGGGCGCTGAACGGATAAGAATCATGCGAGCCATCAGAGTTGCCGAGAAGTCGGAGAGTTCCGACGCCCTGAAATTCACCCTGGACGATTTGCCCCCGCCCAAGATTGGCGACGGCGAATGCCTAGTCGAGGTTCATGCCAGCGGGGTGAATCCATCGGACGTAAAGGCGCTCTTGGGCAAGATGCCGTATCTCACCTGGCCGCGTACGCCGGGCCGGGACTACGCCGGCGTGGTAGTCGAGGGGCCATCAGGCCTGATCGGAAAGGAAGTCTGGGGCACGGGCGGCGATCTCGGCATGAAACGGGACGGCTGCCACGGCGAGTTCGTGGTGGTCAGCGCAGACGGCGTGCGGGAGAAGCCGAAGAACGTCGCCATGGAGGGCGCGGGATCGCTGGGCGTTTCCTGGACCTGCGCCTGGCTTGGCATGGTCAAAGGCTCCCGCGTGGCGGCGGGCGAAACGGTCGCCGTGTTCGGCGCCCACGGCAAGGTCGGCGAGGCCAGCGTGCAACTGGCGACGGCCGCCGGGGCCTCCGTCATCACGGTGGAGCGCAGCCGGGACACCTATGACGGCCATGCGACCGGCCCGGTGGATGTGGTCAATGTTTCCAAGGAACCGGATATCCGCCAGGCGCTGATGGACCGGACCGCCGGCCGCGGCGTGGATATCGTCATGAACTCCGTCGGCGATCCTTATTTTGACGTGGCCAACAATTCCCTCGCCAAGGAAGGCCGCCAGATCATCATCTCCACCTTCGTCGAAGAGAACATGATCAACCTCCGCACGTTTTACCGGGGGAACCATATGCTGGTCGGCGTCAGCAACATGGACCACGACCATATTGTCTCCGGTGAGATCCTGGAGGACGTGCGGGCCGGGTTCGAGGCCGGCGATTACGTGCCCTATCCAATCAAGGAAGATCACGTGTTTGGCCTGGAGGACGTGGAAACCGGCTATAAGATGGTGCTGAAGGACCAAACCCGGGACCGGGTTGTCATAAAACCGCAATCATAAAGTCGTAGATAGGCCTGTCTCTTTTCGCCTGCATCACGGTATAAGCACAGCATGACAGTCAAAATTGGCATCAACGGGTTCGGCCGCATGGGGCGTCTTGCGTTTCGAGCTGCTTGGGATTGGCCGGAACTGGAGATCGTCCATATCAACGAGATCAAGGGCGGTCTGGAAACCGCGGCGCACCTGCTGGAATTCGACTCCGTCCATGGGTCCTGGGACCGCTCGCCGGCCGTCGGCGCGGACGGCTTTACGGTGGATGGCGAACACGTTTCCTATTCCAGCCACGATCACCCCAAGGACATTCCGTGGGGGAACCATGGCGTGGATATTGTGATCGAGAGCTCCGGCAAGTTTCTGACCCCGGATGGGCTCTCCCCTCATTTGGAGAATGGCGCCAAGAAAGTCGTGGTGGCCGCGCCGGTCAAAACCGGTGACGTGTTGAACATTGTCGTCGGGGTCAACGATCACCTCTATGACGGTAGCCAGGACATTGTCACCGCCGCGTCCTGCACCACCAACTGCCTGGCCCCGGTTGTCAAAGTGTTCCACGAAAATCTGGGCATCGTCCATGGCAGCATCACCACGGTGCACAATGTGACCAATACGCAAGTAATGGTCGACGCACCCCACAAGGACTTGCGCCGGGCCCGGTCGGGCATGATGTCGTTGATCCCAACCACCACCGGCTCGGCGACAGCAATTGCCCTCATTTATCCGGAGCTTGCCGGCAAGCTGAACGGCCATGCGATCCGGGTCCCGCTGCTGAACGCATCTCTCACAGATTGCGTGTTCGAGGTGGCGAAGGCGACAACCCCGGACGAGATCAACGCCTGGTTCCGGGAGGCGGCCGCGGGTGATCTGAACGGCATTCTCGCCCTCGAAGACCGGCCCCTGGTGTCGCAGGATTTCGTCAACAACCCCCATTCCTCCATCGTCGATGCGCTTTCCACCATGGTGGTCGATGGCACCCACGTAAAAATTTATGCCTGGTATGATAATGAATGGGGCTATGTTAACCGGATGATGGAGCTGGCGAAGAAAGTCGCCGCCTTGCTTTAGGACCCTTCACCTCTGGATCGCCTGATGAACGATCTTCGCAACTACGCCGCCGTGACCGGCGCCTATTGGGGCTTTACCCTCACCGATGGGGCGCTTCGCATGCTGGTGTTGCTGCATTTCCACAGGCTCGGTTTCTCGCCCCTTGATCTGGCGTTTCTGTTCCTGTTGTACGAGGCCATGGGGGCGCTCACCAACTTCATCGGCGGCTGGATCGGCTCCCGCCACGGACTGAAGATCACACTGTTTAGCGGTCTGGGCGTACAAATCTTCGCCCTACTCATGCTCTCGGCGGTGAACCCCGATTGGATGCTGTTGGCCTCGGTCGTCTATGTCATGCTCGCCCAGGCCCTGAGCGGCATCGCCAAGGACTTGACCAAGATGAGCTCCAAGAGCGCGGTCAAACTGGTGGTCGCCGACGAAGACCAAGGCTTGCTGTTCAAGTGGGTGGCGATCCTGACCGGTTCCAAAAACGCGCTCAAGGGTCTGGGGTTCTTGATGGGCGGGGTGCTGCTGCAGGTCCTGGGTTTCGACTGGGCGCTCTGGTCCATGGCGGGCGGGCTTGTCATCATACTGGTTCTCACTGCTGCGGTCGTGAGGACGGACTTGGGCAAGGCTAAACAGAAGATCACCAAGCGGGATCTGTTTTCCAAGACCCGGGAGATTAATTTCCTGTCGGCGGCGCGGATATTTCTATTTGCCTCCCGCGACGTCTGGTTCGTGGTCGGTGTGCCAGTGTTTCTCTACAGCCAATTCGGCTGGTCCTTCGACGAGGTCGGCGCCCTCATGGCCGCCTGGGTCATCGGCTACGGCATCGTCCAGGCCGCCGTGCCGCGGTTCCTGAAGAACACCAATGACGCCCAGAGTGGCGCGCAAGCCGCCAAACTGTGGGGGATTGTCCTAGCCGTAGTGTCATTCGCGATTGCCCTGGGCGTCTCCCCGGAAATCGCCGCAAAGCTGGGCGGTGACAGTACGGCCGCCACCGTCCTGGTCGGCGGGCTGTTCATCTTCGGCATCGTTTTCGCGGTGAATTCGTCGGTGCACTCTTATCTCATCGTCGCCTACTCGGATCACGACAAGGTGGCGCTCAACGTCGGTTTTTATTACATGGCCAATGCCATCGGCCGGCTGGGCGGCACGCTGCTGTCGGGACTGGTGTTTCAGTTTTTCGGATTGGCGGCATGTCTTTTCGTCTCCGCCGCCCTGGTGGTCCTGGCCGTCATCCTGACCTGGCCCCTGGGCAAGGACACCGTCCTCACCAATCAACCCGCGTGACCCGACCCGCCGTTGCGCTGTATAAACGGCGATCAGGCAATACGAGGCAGACCCATCATGGACATGTTTTGCAGACCGTCGAAAACGGCGATCCCCATCCACGCCGTTTCCAAAGCGGGCTTGAAGAAATGGCTTAGCCGGCAAAGCGCCACCGTAAAGAAGTGGGTCACGTCCTCTGATTTCAAAGCCGATCCGGGCACGCATCTTACCTTGGCTGGAAAAGACGGTGCGCTCGCCGGCGTGGTGCTGGGCGTCAACGCCAATTTCGATATGTGGGATTACGGCGGGCTCGCCAAAACCCTGCCGCCGGGTAAGTACGCCCTGACCGCGGACTTGGGCGCGGAAGAATCGACCCGCGCCGCCATCGCCTTCGGTTTAGGTGTCTATCAGTTCACCCGCTATAAATCAGAGAGCGAGACCATCAAGGTGCAGCTTGCCTGGCCCAAGGATTGTGATCAAGCGGCGGCCCGGCAGACGGTCGAGGCGGCAGCGCTGGTCCGGGATCTTATCAATCATCCGGCTGAGGATATGGGCCCCAGCGAGATGGAGGCGCAATTCAAGGCGCTCGCCAGGAAACACAAAGCAACTGTTTCGGTGATCAAGGGCAACGATCTCCTGAAGAAAAACTATCCGGCGATTCACGCCATCGGGCGCGCCTGCGACGATGCGCCCAGGCTGCTCGATATGCGGTGGGGCCGGCGGACCGATCCCAAGATTACCCTGGTCGGCAAAGGAGTTTGTTTCGATACGGGCGGGCTGGACATCAAAACCGCCGCCGGTATGAAAACCATGAAGAAGGATATGGGGGGCGCAGCCCATGTGCTGGGGGTCGCCCATATGCTAATGGCCGCCAAGGCGCCGATACGCCTCCGGGTCATGATCCCGGCGGTGGAAAACAATATCGACGGCAACGCCATCCGGCCCCTGGACGTGATTAAGACCCGGTCTGGCAAGACGATTGAGATCGGCAACACGGATGCGGAAGGCAGGGTGATCCTGTCGGACGCTCTCTATGAAGCCTCCACCGAGAAGCCCGAGTTCATTCTGGATTTCGCGACGTTGACGGGCGCGGCGCGGGTGGCGCTGGGCACGGAACTACCCGCGTTGTTCTGCTCCGACGATGCCTGGGCGGAGCGGGTGCTGAACGCCGGCAAAATCGAGCAGGATCAACTTTGGCGGATGCCGTTGTGGGCGCCTTACAAAAAACTCATCCGGGGCAAGACCGCCGATATCACCAACGCCCCCGACCAGCCCTTCGGCGGGGCCATCACCGCCGCCCTGTTCCTGCAGGAATTCGTCGGCCAGTCCCCCTGGGGCCATATCGACGTCATGGCCTGGAACCAGGCGCCGCAGCCGGGCCGACCGGAAGGCGGCGAAGCCATGGGCATGCGGGCGGTCGGTCGCGCCATCCAGGACTGGGCCAAATCGGCGTAACAGCGAGGCCCTTGGCATTTAGCCCAAATCGACTTAGAAATGATACGGGTTCGTAACGATTAGCCGGTGACGATGGAAATCAATCCGAATGATGCGCTGGATATGTGGCGCCGGGCGATGGTGGATAGTGTCCGCCGGGAAGCCCCGGACCTGTCCGCCCGCCAGATGGGGCTCCTGCTTTTGGTCTACATGACCGATGGGCCGCATACGGTGCGCGGCTTATCGGAAACCTTGAGAATTTCCAAACCGGCGGTTACCCGCGCCGTCGATCGGCTGGCCAAGCTGGAAATGGTGCGGCGCAAGGAAGATGATCAAGACCGGCGCAGCGTGCTGATACAACGAACGGTCAAGGGCTCCATCTTTCTGCGGGAATTCGGCGAGATTATCGCCAGCGCGGCCGCAAAGCTCCCGTCCTAAGCTGAACACCTATGTGGTGGTGGACACCGCCCCGTGGTTGGGCAATCTGAAACGCGCCAGATAGGTCGGCAGCACCGCCTCCGCAGCCGTGGGCTGGATGCCTAAACTTGACAGTTTGTTTGACCGCTTGCCGACAACATTGTCCGTTTTCAGGAGTTTGACCTGATCCACAGTGAGCAGCGGCTTCGGCAGTAGGCCCAAAAACCAGCCCTCGATCATCAGGACCCAAAACGGTATCGGCAACAGCCAGCGCTTGCGATCGATGGTTTTCAGCAAGAGCTGCATTAACTCTACGCTTGAATAAACGGTCGGGCCGCCAAGTTCGAACGTTCCGCCACGAGCTTCATCATTGTCGATACACGCCACAATCGCATCCGCCACATCGCCAACGTAAACCGGCTGGAACTTGGTACCCCCATCGCCGTAGAGATCGATATGCGCGAGCCCTTTCTCGGAAAACAGACTGATCTTGGGGAACGCCGGGCAGCCGAACACCGGCAGTACCGGCGATAATCGCGCAATGGAAGAAAACAAGTTAAAGAACCCGTCCTCCGGCCCAAAGACAATACTGGGCCGAATGATAACCGCCCCCTTAAAGGCCGCTTTCACGGCTTTCTCGCCAGCCGCTTTCGTGCGGGCATAGAGTGACTCGGAGCCGGCATTCGCCCCGATGGCCGAGATCTGGATCATATTTCGCGCGCCGGCCGCTTTGGCGGCCTTGGCAATCCGTTCCGCGCCGGCGGCATGGACATTCTCGAACGATTGCTTGCCGCTTTCCGCCAATAAACCAACCAAGTTGACCACTGTCTGCGCGCCATTGACCGCATTCGCCACACTTTCGTCCGACTTGATATCGGCTTTCACCAACACCACCTGGCCCACGTCGCCCATGGGCTTCATAAACAGGGCGGCTTCAGTATCCCGGCAAGCCACCCGAACCGTCGCGCCAGCCTTAACCAGCCGGTGGACCAAGTGCCGCCCGATAAATCCCGCGCCGCCGAAGACGGTGATAATCTGCTTTTCCATACGCGCCTCCTCAAACCGGGCTCAGCCCAGGCTCGACCATTTCAGTTCGTCTAAAATAAACCCTCGGAGCGATCTCAACAACATTGGTGTCATCGCCGGAAAGAGAGCGCCATGCCGGACCAAAACAATGTTGACAGCATCCGGGCTGGAAGGGTACCACCTCCCTTCGCCGAAATTCGGTGGACCAAAATCCCGTGCCCAGGTGGCGGAATTGGTAGACGCGCTGGCTTCAGGTGCCAGTGGCCGCAAGGTCGTGGAAGTTCGAGTCTTCTCCTGGGCACCATTTCTTTGGTCACACATCAGTTAACCCATTGGTTTTCTTGTGTAAGTCACAAGACCCAAGAAAGGGGTAGTACTGATGGTAGTACATTCAGCACCTTATTTGTTCCGAAAGCGTGGCGTCTATTACTTCAGTAGGCGTGTACCTAAGGACCTGTTGGATCATTACGACAGGGACAAGATTGTTTTCTCCCTCAGAACCAAGTCCTCTAAGGCAGCTAAGGTAAAGGCAGCTTCCTTAGCCTCACAATTGGAAGAGGATTGGCTGACAATCAGATGGAGAAGTAAGGACACACCGTTAAGGAAGTTCTTAAAGGATAAGGCTGCCGAGGCGAGAGTGTCCTCTACAGCCCCCTTAATCACTGAAGCAGGATCAATCTACTTACGAGCCAAAGGTACGAATAGACCCGTTACCTTCCGTACGGCTGTGGAACGTGCCATTGGCAAATTGACTGACCTATTGGGTGATAAGCCCATTGATACCTACACACGTCATGACGTGAACCTATTCCGTGATGCTTGCTTTGAACGAGGTCTTAGCAAGGGAAGTGTTGTCAGGATGTTTGGCACACTTAGAGCCGTGATCAACTTCACCACCCGTGAACTAGGTGTGGATGATGTAGTTTCTTTCTCAGGTATTTATCTCGGAGATACCGTAGAAGGGTCAGAAGCTAAGAGACCAACAATCCCAATGGATGTAATGCGCTCAGTTCAATCTGAGTGTCGTTCAATAGATGATGAAGCATGATGGCTTATCGCTTTAATCAGCGATACAGGTTTGAGATTAAGTGAGGCGGCTGGGCTACTGAAGAGTGACATCAAAATTGATCATGATTACCCACATCTCGTTCTTGTCGAACATCCATGGAGAAGATTGAAGACAAGAAGCAGTGAGAGGGTTGTCCCATTGACCGGGCAGGCTCTATGGGCAGTACAGCAAGCCATAAACGCATCCCATACAGACTTTCTGTTTCCACGTTACTGCAACAAGGACCAATGCAAATCTAATTCAGCAAGTGCTGCACTCAACAAGTGGCTTAGAAACAGAGTACCTAATGGATGTGTCATACACTCCTTCCGTCACAGCTTCAGAGACCGTCTCAGAGCCGTTGAGTGTCCAAAGGATATAGCTGATAGATTAGGTGGCTGGGCTCTAAATGGTATCGGCGAACACTACGGTTCAGGCTACCCAATAGATGTGCTGCACAAGTGGATGCAGAAAGCTGTAACGAACTAGTCCAACTACCCCTTTCTTGGGTCTTGTGAATTACACAAGAAAACCAATGGGTTAACTGATGTGTGACCAAAGAAATGGTGCCCAGGAGAAAGGTCATCTCCTCTAGCTAGGCATCAGTTGGCCTATGGCCTCCTTATGAATCAACACCTAAGCTGATCTGGGTTCACTGTAAAGGGGCATAAATGTACTACCGTTTGTACTACCCTTCTCTTCTGTCCTCTTAAGCAATCCTCCTGTTCAAACACCTCAACACCAATAGGCTCCAGGAGTCATTTTAAGACTCACTGAGAGTCATCTGTGTCTATGGAGTCTTAGGTGCTCTGATGGTGCTGATGAGTCTGTGTGACTCTTAAAATGGCGTACAGAGTCGATCAGTTCTTTAGTCTACTCAGGCCAGTCCTGAGTGACTATTTTTGTAACTGGAAGGTGCTCAGGATTACCTGAGAGTAGGTAGGGGGGGCCCCTCTGGCAGACATGTGTTTTGCTACAGAATGTCATTTGTTTATGTGAGAGAGTTTTGAAGACTTTAAAGCATGGA
>Ga0181578_10004740_pt1 | contig 12026 bp, 11 predicted proteins | sample 071ome_21_FD_148659 | JGI IMG/M metagenome (GOLD analysis project Ga0181578, IMG submission 148659) | Coastal salt marsh microbial communities from the Groves Creek Marsh, Skidaway Island, Georgia - 071401CT metaG (spades assembly) | ecosystem: Environmental > Aquatic > Marine > Intertidal zone... | reverse complement strand
AGCTCATTCAGCACACTGCGGCTACTCTGCTGGATACCCGGAAAACCCTGCCCGGACTGCGAACAGCACAGAAATACGCGGTGACGGTGGGCGGCGGCCAGAACCACAGGATGGGCCTGTTCGACGCCTATCTGATCAAGGAAAATCATATCGTGAGTTGCGGGGGTATTGCTGCTTCGATCGCGAAGGCACGAGCAGTCAGTCCCGGCAAAACAATACAGATTGAAGTCCAAAATCTCGACGAAATGGAAGCCGCCCTGGCAGCTCACGCAGACATTGTCATGCTGGATAATTTCTCGATTGACCAGCTGACGCAAGCGGTAGCTCAGAATCAGAACCGCGCGAAACTTGAAGCATCAGGCGGAATCGAAGACGGCCAACTGGTCAGAATCGCAGAAACTGGCGTAGACTATATATCCGTGGGGGCGCTGACTAAGCACTGTCGGGCACTAGATCTTTCCCTACTGATCGATTTCTGAACACTCGCTTTCAGAAGCTTCAGTCAGCATCGGGCGACCCAAGTTTCTGCTTCAACGCTTTGGGAGTAACCATGAAAAAGACTCAGCTTATGCAGATCATGGCGTTCTTGGCTTGTATCGTCATCGAACCGGACGCACAAGCGCATCCGGGCAGCCTTGACCTCAATGGAGGGCATTACTTCGGCCCCTCCTACCATTGCCACATGACCGGTTGCTCAATCCCGGACACCTTCGATCCCATGCGCCGGAGAAGGGATGGCGTCATGACAAATTATCGGGACCGCGAGAGATTCTTCAATGAAGATGACTGGCCATTCGAGGAAGACTTCGATCAAGACTGTCAGTCAACGCGTCAGGAGATGCTCATTCTCACCAGCAAGACCGAAGTCAGATACACCAACCCCAGAAATTGCGTCGTTCGCACCGGTGAGTGGCTGGATGAATACACTGGAAAAACCTTCACCGTGGCCGTCCAGATCGATATCGACCACGTCATACCCCGCATGTACGCTCACACCCATGGCGGCGACCGATGGATGCCCGAGAAAAAAATTCAGTTTTCCAACGATCCACTGAATCTCATGCTGGTCGACAAGCAAGAAATTCGCCGCAAGCGAGACAGAGGCCCGAGCCGCTACATGCCCCGGGACGACTTCCAATGCGAGTATGCCCAACTGTGGGAAGTGATTGCCGAGAAGTATGATATCCAGCTGGAATCCAGCGACCGCAATGAAATCCGGCGGATTCTTGAGGCCTGCCCCGTAGACGCCCTTGATCCCAGCCTGGTGACACAATAGAACCGACATCAGTCTCGCAGCAGTCACCAGATCAGCGGGCACAAGATTTTCAGGCACAAAAAAAGGCCGGTGGTGACCGGCCTTTTTTTAAGAAGCGCGTTGACGGCTGACGCCGGCAGCGGCTAGACAGTCCTCACGGCGCAAGTATCTTGATGGCGTCCATTCCGTTGTCAGGGTCAAGGGTCGCGTCACCCGCGGGGAATCCGTTCTCCGACAGAATATAGGCAATCACGTCCGTATACTCCTCAAACATCAGCGATCCCGGATTGTCTGCCGGCATCGTTCCCATGATGTTTTCCCACAGATACAGCAGCGGCTGATTACTCCAGGAGCGCAAGGTATCGCGGTAAAAACGCATGTTATGACAGGTTTTACACTGTGCGTCATACACCGTCTGACCCGAAGCGACCTGTGCCGCAGTGAAAACACCGTCATTGACTGTCTTATCCTGACCCAGACCCGGCTGTGCCAGCATCAAACCTGCCAGCAGCGTCAGGCCAGCAGTCAAAGTTGCCGATTTTTTCATTACCTTCCTCCAAATTCCGAGGCCGCCCAGCCCCGAATACTGCATTGATTGAATTGACCAAGCCCGGCTCACACCGCTCTTTCCGACGCCCGAACGATAAACCACCGGCGTTCTCAGTTCAAGCGCGCAGGTGCTTTGTGCCCAAGGGTCCATGGTATGTTGACCCATTTTCTCAAGCGCATCACTTAAGCGAATGACTTAACCGGCTGAGCTAGCCGACCCGAGCATACAAGCTAGCCGCGTGCGCATGAACCCAGGCTGAATCTCGCAGCGACTTTCATACGCTAAGCACACACGGTAACCACACGAAAACCAAAGACAGCGACACTGGCCTGGCTAAACTGCCTTCACGTACGCTATTGCACACAGTGAATCCCAGTCGACCATTGAATTAACCGCAATCTTAATCCGCGAAAACTGACAAAATTTGTCGGTAATTAACAGATTGTGCCCATAAAGCTGGCACAACACTCACCTGCCAAACCCGAATAAGACTGTTTCCTCAGAAAATTCAGTCAGATAGCTCAAAGCAATGATCTGGCGCGATCTGTGCAAAGGCTCTAATTAGAGTTTTCGAAACCCTGGATGCTAACCCTGCTCAGAGTTGTGAAACCGCTCACAGTCTGGGACAAGGTGACGACATACACTAGGCACCGTTAACTTACCAATCCACAACTAGGAAACAACAAGCAATGAAAAAGACACAAGGTTTTACCCTGATCGAACTGATGATCGTAGTGGCCATTATCGGCATTCTGGCGGCAGTCGCTCTGCCTGCGTATCAGAACTACTCCAACCGAGCGGCATTCTCGGAGCTGGTGCTGGCAGTTACGCCACGCAAGACCGCCGTAGAGCTGGCCATTCAGACCCGCAGCCCGGCAGACCTCGATGCTCTCAACGGGGGCGCACTCGGCATTCCCGCAAACGTTGCCGCGGGTGCAGCGACGCATGGTGCTGCCGTTGTAGAGGGCGTAATCACAATGACCTGGCAGACCGACGACACCGACCTTGATGGCATCACCTATACTCTGACAGCAGGTGGAGTCACTCCCCCGGTACAGTGGACTGAAGGCGGCTCTTGCCTGACCAACGGCCTCTGCTAATCAGGCCGCACTACTCCGGACAGCGGCCCTGTCATGCCAGTGACAGGGCTCCTGACCGGGGACGCTGCTAATCCGGTGGCGTCTTTTCAGGTCCGACCCTGAAATACCAAGAATAGATAGGTTAATGTATTGTTAATTTCTGACGATTGGACTTAGAATCGGCGTTAAACCGTTTCAACCACCGACGAGCGGCATATGCGGAATCCCAAGAAACAAGACGGCTTTACCCTGATCGAGTTGATGATTGTCACCGCGATAATTGGCATTCTTGTTTCCGTTGCCCTGCCGGCTTATGAGCTGTATCGAAATCGTGCCCGATTCGCCGAAGCCATTCTGGGGATCGGCTTCTACCGGGCATCAATCCTGACCCAGGCCCATTCCGACACCTTCAACTCTCTGGACGATGTGGATGCGGGAACCAACGGCATTCCTGCCGCACAGCCTCAAACGGCGGCACAACATGGCATCGATGTAGTAAACGGCGTAATCACCGTCACCTGGATGGCTGACGGCACCGATCTTGCCGGCGTTACCTACACCCTGACTGCGAGCTCAGTGACTCCGCCGGTGGAGTGGACAGTTGGCGGCACCTGTGTCGATGGTGGCTACTGTTAAGCGTTGCCGTTACTCATCGGAACCCACGCTTTCCCAGTTTCTCACTGCGCGCATTCTCTTCAGCTCACTCATTCTCTCCAGACAGCGGGAGCTCCGTTGCCCGCTGATACTCCGGCGGAAAATGTCTGCTCAAGCGAGACTGCACACTATCAAAGCACACGTAGCCACCGCTGCGTGACGAGATAAATTTTGCCAGCAAACAATGCTCGGGGAGCGATTGCCGGAGCTCATCTGAAACGCTCGCCCGCACCTGGGACTCCTGTCTGAATACCTGCCCAAGATCGGTGCCAGAAAGCGGGCGATAACGTTCTGTCTGAATAAACAACGGATCACCAATGAACTGACCGCGCATGGCGATGATGCCCGCCTCAATATTATTTTCCGGAAGCTCGGTATAGATCAGTTTAGGCAACGGCCCCGGCACTGAGTCAAGCACCCGGATATCCTTGCCGTAATCTTCAAACTCCTGGGCACTCAGGCTGTAGATCGTGTCGTATGCCAGCACAAGAGCCACCGGGCGCTCCGAATACACGATCGCCATTCCGGCCACCATACAGACCCCCTGCAGCAGGCCAATACAAGTCAGATCGAATTTCAGGCTTGGCTTGCCTGCCTGAAAGACGACAAGTGTCAACAACGGCCCAAGCACCAGATCCACGCCGACCACTATGCGCAGGCCGGCCCAGCCACCGTCAACACTGAATAAAATACCCGGATACCAGAGCAAAATAATTATGGCCAGAAGTACAGACAACAATGCCGCACTAATCGCCAGATGGATTCCGGACGCTTTCCACCTGCTCATTTCACCTCCTCAAGGGCCTAAGCCGACATCAACAGCCCGTTGTTTTCATCAATACTGAGCCAGTCACCGATTTTAATCTAAACTTAGCTTCCGGGCATGCCCGCCTATCCATGCGTTGCCCGATGACCGTAATTCCTCTCTCTACAAAGAGCTCCGTCATGACAGACTCTTATCCCTGTTCCGCTTTTTCGCGGCGGCGAGATCACCTCGCGCTCTTCCAGCTCCTCCCGCTCTTCCTGAACACCATCGGGCTTAAGCTTTTCAGGCAAACACCGGCACGTCGAAAAACCCGGTCGACTCGCTGGCCAGTCAAGGATCTGCTTTACAACGGGATTCCAACGCTTCCCGTTCGCTTTGAACCCCTTACGTGCGCGAAGTTTCAAACGTGGCCATGAACCGCGTCAACACCTTTTATGCGGAAACGCGTGACTTAGGCAGCAGCACCAGTCAGCTCCATGACGCCCCGGTGGTGCGTTTCGTCAATCAGCTGTTGCTTGATGCCGTCAAGAAGGGGGCTTCAGATATTCACCTCGAGCCCTACGAACACCAATTTCGTATCCGATTCAGAGTTGACGGACTGCTGAGAGAAACTGAAAGTCCTGCCAGCAAATTTTCCGGTCGTATTGCGTCACGCATAAAAATCATGGCCCACATGGACATCTCGGAGAAGCGCCTGCCGCAGGATGGTCAAATCAAATTACAGCTGTCGGATAGTCACACGATCGAACTCCGGATCAGCACGCTCCCCACGCGATGGGGAGAAAAGGTTGTGATCAGAATGTTTGACGCCTCCCGGGTCAGGCTGGACATTCATGAGCTGGGCTTCAGTAAGAATCAAAAGAATCTCTATTTGCAAGGACTGCATCGCTCGCAGGGTCTGGTGCTCGTCACCGGTCCGACCGGGAGCGGTAAAACGGTTACCCTGTATACAGGGCTTAACCTGCTCAACACCCTCGAGCGCAATATTTCCACCGCTGAGGAGCCGATAGAAATTAATCTGGAAGGAATCAATCAGGTTGCTGTCAATCCAAAAATTGGCCTAAGTTTTGCCGGCGCACTGAGAGCCTTCCTCAGACAGGACCCGGACGTGCTTATGGTAGGAGAAATTCGGGATACGGAGACGGCAGAAATCGCGATTCAGGCGGCGCAGACCGGCCATCTCGTGCTGTCGACCCTCCATACCAACAGTGCCGCTGAAACGGTGAGCAGGTTGAGACAGATGGGCATTCCGAATTTCAATCTGGCAACCTCGATCAATCTGATCATCGCCCAACGCCTGAGCCGGCGCCTGTGCCCCCATTGCAAGCAGGAAGGCGAACTGCCCGCCTCTGTGCTGAAGGAGCAAGGTTTCCGCTCGGTTGGAATCAACGCGATTCGCATTTTTAAGCCACTTGGCTGCGCTTGGTGCCAGAATGGCTATCAAGGCCGGCTCGGTATTTATGAGGTAGTCCCCATGACCCAGCGTCTCACCGATTGCATTCTGACAAACGGCAACGCCTCTGAGCTTGCCAGGGAAATCCAGCGCGCCGGCTTCCCAAACCTGCGCGAAGCCGCTCTGAACAAAGTCAAAGAGGGGGTCATCAGCCTGGAGGAAGCCAACAGACTGACTTCGTTCTGATTAAATTGGCATGTTATAGTAAACCCTGAGAGGTAAGGCGAGAAATCATAATAGGCAGCGCATACCGAGGTGAATGATGGCAACTGAAGCAATACAAACCATTTACGTTTGGCAAGGCACCGACAAGAACGGCAACAAGAAAAAAGGCGAGATTCAGGGAACCAGCCAGGCATTAGTTAAGGCTCAGCTTCGCAAGCAGGGCATCAATCCGCAAAAGGTTAAACGTAAACCCAAGGAGCTGTTCGGCACCCGCAAGCAAAAAATCACACCGGCAGACATAGCTGTCTTCACCCGCCAGCTGGCGACTATGATGAAATCAGGTATTCCGCTGGTGCAGTCCTTTGAAATCGTCGGAGAAAGCCTTGAAAACCCCTCCATGAGGGAACTGGTGTTGCAGATTCGTGACGACGTCGCAGCGGGTAACAATTTTGCAGATACCATTCGCAAACACCCTCGATACTTCGATGATCTGTTCTGTAATCTGGTCGATGCAGGAGAGCAATCGGGTGCATTGGAAACCATGCTCGATCGCCTGGCTACCTATAAAGAAAAATCGGAAGCCCTCAAGGCCAAAATTAAAAAAGCCATGAATTATCCGATCGCGGTAGTCGTGGTGGCCCTGGTAGTCACCGGGATTTTGCTCATAAAGGTTGTTCCTCAATTTGCAGAGACCTTCAGCAGCTTTGGCGCAGAGTTGCCGGCCTTTACGCAATTCGTGCTGAATCTCTCAGACATCGCAATCGCTCACTGGTGGAAAGTCCTGATCGCACTGGGCATCGGCGGGTTTATTTTCAAGGAAATGAAAGTGCGCTCACAAGGATTCCGCAATGCGCTGGACAAGTTGAGCCTGAAGCTACCTATTGTCGGGCCAATCATGAATAGCTCGTGCTATGCGCGCTTCACCCGGACGCTTGCCACGACCTTCGCCGCCGGGGTCCCGCTGGTCGACGCGCTGGATTCTGTTGCCGGCGCCACGGGCAACGTCGTCTACTCTACCGCGACCAAAAAGATCAAAGATGACGTAACGACAGGACAGCAGCTCAACTTTGCCATCAAGCAAACAACGCTTTTCCCGGTTATGGTCACCCAGATGGTCGGAATTGGAGAGGAGTCCGGTGCCCTCGATTCAATGCTGGACAAATGCGCAGTCTATTATGAAGCTGAAGTGGACAATGCTGTCGACGGATTGACCGCCCTGATGGAGCCGATGATTATGGCAGTGCTCGGCATACTGGTTGGCGGACTGATGATCGCGATGTATCTGCCCATCTTCCAGCTCGGCTCGGTGATGTAGTTCCCCGCGGCACTGAATGGTTATTCTTCAACTGCTCCAGCAGAGCCCGACGACTCTAACCACGATCTGCTTCGTGCTAGGCCTTCTTGTGGGCAGCTTTCTTAACGTCGTAATTTATCGCCTGCCTCTCATGCTTCAGAGAGACTGGAGACAGCAATGCTGTGAATTCCTTGAAATAGAAGATCCGCAGCCAGCCGAAGAAAAGAATCCACTTCTCCGGAAAAACCTGTCGCTAGCCCAACCCGCTTCCCATTGCCCGCAATGCCAGCACACGATCCGAGCTTGGGAAAATATTCCACTGATCAGCTATGCGCTGCTTGCCGGCAAGTGTGCCAGTTGTAAGGTAAGAATCCCGATCCGGTATCCTGCTGTTGAGCTGGCTACCGGGCTTTTTTCAGCGCTTGTTGCGGTAAATTTTCACGCCACTTGGCTTACGCTGGCTCTGCTGCTGTTTGTCTGGGCCCTGATCGCACTCACCATGATTGACTTTGATCATCAGCTGCTGCCAGACGACATCACGCTCCCACTGCTCTGGCTTGGCCTGGCGGTTAATACCCAGGACTTGGGAACCGGCGTCACAACACAGGAATCAGTACTCGGAGCCGTTGTTGGCTATCTCTCCCTCTGGTCGTTCTACTGGGTCTTCAAGCTGGCAACCGGCAAGGACGGAATGGGTTATGGCGACTTTAAACTGCTTGCCGCACTGGGGGCATGGATGGGGTGGCAGGCCTTGCTTCCCATTATCATTCTATCGTCACTGGTTGGGGCAACGTTTGGCATTGCCAGCATTCTCCTTATGGGCAGAGACAGATCGGCACCTATGCCATTTGGCCCTTTTCTCGCCGGTGCCGGCCTCATCATGATGATCTGGGGCAATCAGATCTATTCCTTTTACATGACTCACTTCTTGCTATGAAACAGCCTCATCTCAGGAAATTTCAACGCTGCTCGGGCCGAAGATGTTTGTAGTCGGACTCACCGGCGGCATCGGCAGCGGCAAGAGCACGGTCGCTGAGATGTTTGCCGACTTTAAGGTCAATCTGGTTGACGCTGACATTGCCTCCCGAGAGGTCGTGGCGCCGGGTAGCCGCGCACTGGCACAAATTGCCGAGCATTTCGGGCCCGAAAGTCTTTTGTCAGATGGCAGTCTCGACCGTGGAGCGCTGCGACGGGTTATATTCCACGATGAGCAGGAAAAGCACTGGCTCGAGGCGCTGTTACATCCCCTGATCAGAGAGTGGCTGACACAGCAAATCTCCAATAGCCGGAGCGCGTACTGCCTGCTTGTCTCTCCCCTCCTTCTGGAGACCGGTCAGGCGGAACTGGTTGACCGGATATTGGCCGTCGACGTCTCGGTCGACACGCAGGTTGCGCGCACCCTTGCTCGTGATGGCGGAGAGGAGCGCACCACCCGCGCAATAATTGCTGCACAAATGGATCGAAGCCAGCGACTCGAACATGCCGACGACATCATCAACAATGAACTGCCAGTGCAGTCGCTCAAACAGCAGATTGAAGCCCTGCACCAACAGTATCTGGCCATGGCGATCGCCAAGAGGAAGCAATGAAATCAGACAAGATGCGCCGAGTGGACTGTCCGACTTGTCAGACCCGGGTAGTATGGAGCACCTCAAATCAATACCGGCCGTTTTGCAGCGAAAGGTGCAAACTGATCGATCTGGGCGACTGGGCATCGGAGAAGCACAGCATTGCCGGCGAACCGGTTTATCCTGACGTGATCGAGGACTCCGATAGCGTTCAGTAACGGGCAGGCGCGCCGTCTGAGCTACAGCGGAGTTCCGGTAACTGCTGGCATGGACATCCAGTAGAACTTGCTGTTTGCCGCCCGTTTGTCATTATTGAGAAAGAAATAGAGCAGTTGGCCATCCTCTGAGACCCGCAGCTTCCTCACGGTTTCCCCTTCCAGCAACCCCAGCGGATAATCTTCAAGAATCAAGTGGGTTTTGACATCAAAGACATACAGCCTCTCATTGTCTGTGCCCACCAGTAGGGTCCCGTCTGCGCTAAAAGTTGCGCTGACCGGTGAGGTGCCAAAAAACCACGCGCCGTCGTTATTGAAGTACTCTTCGGGGTCCATATCGGCGATACTGAAATCCGCATCGCCATAATTACCCTCAGGGCAGGTATAAGCTAACCTTGTACCGTCAGGAGAGATGGCAAAATCGGTACATCCCGCCCCGACAGGCACATCAGTGCCGGGTACAGCCGACAGGGAATTATCCGACGGGTCGAAATTCAGCGTGGCCAGATTTGACTCCGTCGCCAGAAAAACATGATCGAGCACCGGGTCGTATTCAATTCTGATTGGCTCTTCAAGCGGGATACTCGGCGTCAGAAAATTTGCATCCGGATCCATATAGCCGAGCCAGAGGCCGGAATCGGTATATGGAATGTCATTTTCCGGATCATACTGCTCACCGTCATACATGATCGCGAATACATTTCCGCCCTCGCCGAGGGCAATATCCCTGAGAGCCCACCGGTAGGTGTAGTTCGGCAGTTCAGGCGGTCCGATTGAACCACCGCCCTGGTAGAGCGTTTGAACAACTTCGTTGTAGGTAATCTCACCCGTCGTCAGATCCAATGCATAAAGCCGCTCGGACTCGGGGTAGACCGTCATAAATACCCGGTCGTTCTCTTTGTCCAGCGTGAACTGATCCGGTGCCGTATTAAACGGATACATTGCACCCGTTTGACCACTGATCAGGTTCCGCTCCACGACCCGATTTCGGATGAAATCCCCGATCAACACCCAACCATGACACAGCGGAATAAAATCCTGTGCCGGTTCGGTAATCAGCCCTCCTTCCAGAGCAGACTCTACCGCCTCTGAAGGGCCCGACTGCACAAGGCCAAAGCTCAGAGTGTCAAACAAGACGGGATTTGAACCTTCCACCAGTTCCAGCCTGACGCCGAGCTGCTGCCCGCCCTGATCGATGCTCGGAACATCAAGCACGCCGGAATTTGTTGAGTAGGTAGCTATGGCCTCGGCAACCTGCACCTGTGACGGTGGTGAGAAAGCCGAACAATTGAACAGCCCGGCCCCGGAAAATGGCGGGGGCGCCACCGCATCTGTTGAAATAACGGCCTTGGTCAGTTCAAAGCGAAGCTGATTCGGATCAACAAGCTTCAGCTGAGCGGCAACCTGTCCCACTCCGGGCACATCAATAACCGGCACTTCCATCGTGAAACCGTCAAAGCGTGCTATATCTGATGGGACAGCAGGCGCAGCGCCAGCGACAAATTCCAGACTCGCTGAGTCCTGAAACCTGACGCCGGTATATTTGGGAAAAAGCAGCGGATCTATAGAGCCCGGCTGTATGCGGCTTTTCACTCGAAACCCGATAAAGCGCCCGACATTGAGTGCTGAGTTGACTGCCCCTGTGACATCAACCCTCAATTCGGTTGCGGAAGCCAGATCGGTTTCGGCAATCGGCGACACGAATCCGACAGAATAATCCACCACGGAGATCACGCCATCGTCGGCGAAGAAGGACACTTCGATCGGCACCACGTCATTTTGTGGATAAACCTCACGAATCGGAATGATCAGAGTGGCACCCGACACTTCCTGTGTCTGGCCCATATCAAATGAATAGGTCGCTACGTTGACAAAACTTTCGCCGGTAACCGCCCAACCTCCCGAGCTGATGTAATTCGCATTTTTGGGGGTACCGCCAGCAGAACCTGATGACAACTCCGATGATTCCGTTGCCGGCTCGCTGTCAACCAGCACAGCCTGACTGACCAGCACCGCGACCTCGGCCCGCAATGCCGGTGTCAGAAAACCAAGACAGATGCCCATCAGGGCCATCCATTTGAGAGGGACGCTACGGCCGGGATTCGGCGTCTTACGGGCCGCGTCTCGAATGCTAGTGCTTGCTGTTTTTCTCATTATTAAGCCAGTAATTTCAATGGTTTATCGGATTTTTCGCGACTATTTACAGGCCTGAAAGGCCGTGTGGCCTATCCCAAAAACTCAGGGCTATCGCCAGCTATATCTGCCTTCCACTCCATTACTTTATCACAATCTCCAGTGATTGAAGGCGTCTTGAAACCCCAAAAGGCGGGCCATGCAGACAGTTGCAGTGTGCGCGCTTGCTGAAAAGCCCATTGCGCGGATGACGACGCACCGCAGCCTGCGCTGACGCTGCTGATCAGAATCACTCTGCTGTCCTGGCGAAGGCCCCAATACCGGCGACACCTACGGCCCCCCGCGCCAGAGCCAGAGCCACATCACTGCGTTTCATACCCCCAAGAGCATATACCGGCAGAGAAACAGAAGCGGCCAGCTCCTCAAATCTGCTCCAGCCCAGTGGCGATTTACCCGGATATTTGGCCGTCGACGCCACCGGCGAGAGCAGCGCATAATCAAATCCAAGCGCTTCAGCTTTGATCAGTTCTTCCCCGGAATGACACGAGCAGCCCACAAGGCGTGAACGCTCGCCCACGCTCGTCTGCAGCCTTTCCAATTCAGTGGACGTGAGATGAAGACCGACCTCATGAGGCAAATCTTTCTCAAGGGAAAATGAACTGTTCACAATCAACCGTGGCCCACAGTCACGCAGCCTGTCGAGACACCTGTGGGTCCAGTCCAAAAGTTGATCGGCGGTCAAATGCTTTTGTCGAATCTGAAGTGCCTGCGCGCCGGAGTGTGCAAAAGTGCCGAGATATGCGGACAGCTGCGGGAAGTTTTCGAATTGCGGTGTAATCGCCATTTGCGTCGGTAGCTGGAGCAGATTAATGATCCGATGGTTCGCTTCAGGAA
>Ga0181578_10004739_pt1 | contig 12029 bp, 14 predicted proteins | sample 071ome_21_FD_148659 | JGI IMG/M metagenome (GOLD analysis project Ga0181578, IMG submission 148659) | Coastal salt marsh microbial communities from the Groves Creek Marsh, Skidaway Island, Georgia - 071401CT metaG (spades assembly) | ecosystem: Environmental > Aquatic > Marine > Intertidal zone... | reverse complement strand
AGTTCCTACCGTCTGAAGGCAGGAGAGACGGGCTACAACGGCATTGACGATTACGAATACGTGGCGGGCTTGGGCGACCTTGACGTGTGCAACGGCCACTTCGGCCCCACGCCAGAATTCCCCGACGGCATCTACCATTACCATTCGACGATGCTCAACGGTGAGGGCGAAATGGGCTTCCCGTACTTCTTGCTGTGCTATCACGGTGAAACCTTCCTTGACGAGGGAGACGGCGGGGCCGACTGTTCCGGCTTTGGCGAGACATGGGGTCCGGGCATCGGTCCGCCCCCACCTGGTTGTGAAAACGAAGGCGGTGGGCCACCCCCCGGTGGACAGGTGTCCTCGGTTGAACCGGTTTCTTCCCTTGCGTTCTCCCCCCTTGTTTGGGCGTGGACGGGAGCGCTGGCGCTGGTCTTCCTTCGGCGTCGTGGATGACCACCAACGCCAAGCATGGCGGCGGGGCGGACGCTTATACCGTGTCGAAGCCGATGCTTTGCATGGCGCGCCGATGCGATCGTTGTTCCTCGGTCTTGTTGTCGGGTTCCCGATGCACCCGTTGCGCCTCCAGGCAGCGGTCCAGGCGATGCGAGCGGTGTGGGTCTGCCAGTTACGGGCTTCGAAGCAGGAGCGGTGGCGAGCGAGGGTTGTGCCGCTCGTGCAGAAAGAACTGACCCAGTTCTTTGATAGTGTATTCTCCTTCAGCAGAACATGCGCCAAACCTACCTCGACATGGCCATCAAGATGGCTGAACTCGGCAGCGACGCCCTCCAGGCCACCTACCGCCATTCCCGCCAGTTCCTTCGCGGCGTGACCGATTTCGATGACGAGGGCAACTACGCTTGGAAGAAAGGCGCCTACGCAGCTTCCGCCTACCAATTCAGTGAAAAAGCAGCACCTCACAAGCACCTCAAGGACTACAACAAGGTCTTGCACGGTGAACACGTCATTCCGTTGAGCATGGTGTTCAAGCGGTGGTTGAGACTCATTGATGAGGGGGTTTCACCCGAAGACCAGCGAGCCTTTCTCGAACATCATCTCGAGGTGGTGTGGATCACGGTGGCCGAGCAGCAGAAACTCGACCGGGAGTTGAAACTCAAATCCAAGATGCCTGAGGGTTGGACGTGGGAGGACAGCAAGTATGCTCGGCTTAACTTTGCTGAGATTCTCCTTGAATAATCTTCACCGTCCGTCCAATTACCCAACTTATATTGGTTCAATTGGAGTTGTTTTTGATAAATTCCTTGATATAATGCCAGAATTGTGGGGCTCCATTTGGTTCATGGCCTTGAAGTGCAATCTCTGCGAGATTTGCTTCGAGTTCACCGATTTCTGAAGTGTAGTTGGCGAAGACTGATGAATCGTTGGCGTTGAAGTCTGAACGTATTCGAACATAGAGATTGAGCATGTCTGCATCAATTTCATGGCAGATTCGTTCTTCTTCATCCAATGAGGGAGTGAGGGTCCGCACCATCTCGAGGACCTTTGTAGCCGTACGGTTCATGTCTTCGCAACTGAGGTGCCATGCAAGAAACAGGCCTACCTGGACTGCGCCGATGCTCAGTCCGATTTTGAAATACACTTCAAAACACGCCATGAGTCGGTTGTAGGTGTTCTCATCCCATTCCGTATCGGCTTGAGACGCGAGTATGGCCCGCCACCAACGCTGAGCGCTTTGACCAGGCCTTGGTAGAGGACCCTGAGGATGATTGAATTCGCATAGAGTGTAGACCACTGCTTTGCTTTTTGTTGTCGTAACATCGACCCCATACTCTTCTTGGATTCTACCAAAAATTTCGAACGATTCAGTTGTATTTTCATACTCCTCAACCCCCCAGATCAATTGAGTCCCGCAAAAATCACAGGAGTATTCCTCTCCGCACCTGCAGAACACCCTGTCTCCGTGAGAAAGCCGAGAATCCGTACGGTCGGGAAAGTCAAATTCAGGCCTCATGAGAATCGGCCAGTGACAGCTCGGACAAAGCTCGCCACCGTTGTCTCTTGGTTTGAACGCTAAATCGTGTTTCTCAACTTGCTGAAGCCTTGACAAAAGGGTGTCATCATCCATCTTTTCACGTCCTCAATAATTCCAGTCAACATGCATGATGGGCGGCTCGTCAAGCAGCGCCTTGTGTTGCTCCCAGTTCGGCATGTGCTTGTCCATCAATTCAAAGAATCGGTCAGAGTGTGTTGGTTCCAACAAATGCATCAGTTCGTGAACCAGTACGTATTCCAAGCAATCCGGGTGTTTCTTCCCGAGCTCAAGGTTCAGCCAAATCCGCTTTGAGGTCGAATGGCACGATCCCCATTTGGTGTGCATACGTTTGATTCCATGCAACCGCAACGCGGAGCGCATTCGCTGCTTCATCCTCGGTTTCCAAGTGGCTGAACGCCTTGCTGCGTGGAACATCACCCGCTACGGAGGTGGCCTGTGATGGCGGCCAACAAGCCGTACGTGCGCCGCTTGGCCCTCAAGGACTGGTCGCTACACACCAGCTCCGGCATCGCTACGCTGACCGTCTACGGATGGCAGGTCTGGTTGGGTGTGCTCTTCTCGTGGCAGTGGTGGCTGGCACAGTCGATGCGCTTGCCCCAAAAGGTCGGCATGGCGACGATGAGCAACGGCTTGTTCCCGGTGTGGCTCTATCGCGGCCATCTCTGGGTGACCTGCCGTGCCGGAACCGCTGATGATGTTCGTGCGAAGGGCGCGAAGACCAAGCCTCGCTACAGCGCAAAGGAACAGTGGTGGTGGGAGTTCTCCGATCCGAGCATCCACGGTCTGATGGAGAACATGGACCGTGCCATGTTGGGACTGAAACAGCAGCACGACCTCACCTGGGGCTCGCTTGAACCGACCAAGAAGCGCGCGACGAAGAAGAAGGCTACAGGCATCGGTGTTCGTGACAACCGCTACATCCCCCAATGGGTGAAAATCCACGTCGTGTTGCGAGACAAGGGGCGCTGTGTGTACTGCGGTGAAAGCAACATCAAGATTCTGGAGTTCGACCACCGCAAGGCTTGGTCCAGAGGTGGCTCGTCGAAAGATCCGCTCAACATTTGCCTCGGTTGCAAGCCCTGCAACCGCAAGAAGTCCGACAAGGACTGGGGGTGGATGTGATGGGCACACGTGTGGTTGGACCTTCGCCGCCTGAGCCCAACTGGAATCGTCTGGACTTTCGTGGCGTCAACTCGACCCGCAACGCTTGGGGCTACCTGGCCCCGGACGATTCGGCCATCGTCAGCGATGACGGCAAGGTGTTCATTCGTGTTGACAAGACCATGGTCGAGAAGCCGAAGTCAGGTAAGGGGGTGCTTGTTCGCTTGCTTGCAAGTCAAGCAGCGGTGTTGAAGCGATGCCTGCGATGGTCGAAGATCATCAAGGAACTGTACGATTTCGAGCAGGAGGTCGAGGATGACGCCAGCACCGATGCTGAGGAGGAGGAGGGAGATGTGGAGTTGGTTCTGCCGTCGCCGAAGAAGGAACCCAGCCTCAAGCTCACGCCACCGAATCGTAAGAGCAAGTTGTCAATACGCCGGTTCAGGTGATGCAAAACAGCGATTTTCTATCCGGAGTGGTATTCTTAACAACATTGTTCATTCATTTAGAATTGGATAACAATACCACAAAGGGGTTTGGGCCATTCATCGTAGTGGATGCCGAGATGAGCCGCTAGTGCTGCTATGATGACATCGTGCGAAACAGCGAGCAACAATCCCTCCGTTCGCGACCCAACGAGTTCTTTGAGCAATCCCGCGGAACCATCTCCCAAGGATGCCATGCCTGGTTTGGCTGTTCCTTCGATGTGTTCTCGAAAGAAGTTCATGGCTCCATCATCATCTAGCCCCTCCAACTGGCGGCTCACAAGTTTTGAATCGATGACGAACGGGCCAGGGTCTCCAAGCAGTCTTGATTCATGAACGGATTGCTCCCAGTGATTTGTTTGGACGATGATCGATGCGGTCAGTACGCACCGCTCAATTGGACTTGTGAGGACCCTGCAGGGGATAGGGCCATCCCACGCCTCGGCAAACTCCAGCACTTGTCGAATTCCGTCTTCCGAGAGGTTCGTCTGCTCCAAGAGGTGATTCCGCTTTTTCTTTGGTCCATGACGAAGGAGGAGCAGCCCATTATTCGGGATCGCATCGCCGATGGTAAATTGGCTCACAATCATGAGTTATCACTCCGCGGAGCAAGAGAAAAAACCGAATGTTCAGACCACGTTGAAACATCCTCAACCTCCCAACCAGCGTTGGAAAAAAGGTGAATCCATTCTGAATTAGTTCGTTCTCGCCCACCTGAGACAAGAAGCATGTTGAGGCTCAACAGTCCGTGTTTTTCAGGTTCTGCTGTACGGTCAATGACGATGACTCGAGATGGTTTTGGAATGCGTTTTAGCAAGTGAATACACCTTCCGTCGTCCCAATCATGGAGGACTCTGGAAAGCAGGTAGACGTCGCCTTGCGGAATCATATCCGTGAAGATATCGAGCGGTTGGACTTGAATCCCATCGAGCTGAACCTTCTCCACCACCTCTGGCCGGTCAATCAGTGTACGGGTTGATATTGATTGACCAATTTCTTGGAGAAGCGCTCCTTTCCCGCCACCGAGGTCAACGACGGTATCTGACGGTGACAGACGCAATGTGTCAGAGATTCCCTGCCAGTCGTTTCTTGCGTAGGAGTGTAGCACCCGTTGGATAAGATTCGAAACATTCACGTCTTCTGCATATCGAGCGAAGAAATCTTCCCTCAAATCCGGGTGCTTGAGTCGCTCTTCGGCCTCCGCCCAGGGTTCAAATTGCGGTCCTGTCCAATAGAGGAACCTGTCCTCCCATGTACCACCGGGCGCCAGCATTCTTCCGGTTTGCGTCAATTCTCCCGTTTTGGAGCACAGACCCAACTCCATCCATGATGATTCGAGTACACTAAGATCAGATTCAGTCACTGCAAGTCGATTTTCCCCACCTGCAAGACCAGCGAGGATTCCCAGCCGCACAGCAATTGGCCTCCATGTTTCAACGGCGAGCTTCTGGAGATTGTGTTCAACATCCTGAAGAGAACGGGCAGGTTCTGCGCATCTGAGGCCCGATTCATCGATGACAAGGTATTCACCTGTGCGTGTGCGGGCAAGGGCCTGACCGTTGTAGAATGGCTCGATCTCGGCGTACCTCCTGCCTTCAGAGATGTCATTTCCCTCTCGATTGATATGATGCCATCCGCCTTTGTCTCGAGCCCTTGCAAATCCCTTGTGGAAGACATCAAGGTCAAGAAATCTCGATTCATGAACTGGTGCGCCCTCTTTGTCGACGTGCCAACACATGCCATCCATTCCACGAACGACTCCCGAACCCTCTCGGAAGTCGCCTGCATACGAATGAGGACCTCCATCGAGCACGGAACCATCGGGTCTAATGTGGTGGTAGTGGCCAGCTTCATTTCTGACCGTACATCGATTCTCCTGAAAGTTTCCGCACCAATCCCAGGACTCTGCGTATGCCATCTCCCCGCGAGTGTTGATGTGGAACCATTTTCCCTCACAAACGACCGCAGCGAGCCCGCCATAGAACCCAAAGGTGCGCTCAAACCGCTGTTCGTATGCCGCCCTTCCGTCGAGGTGGATGTGGTACGCTCCTGTTCCGTCTCCAACAGGAGCAAGGCCAGGCTCGTGGAAAGGCAAAACCCAATCATATGACTTCGAGTGGGTTCTTTCACCTCCAGCATTGATGTGGAATGTACCGCAAGCCGACGGTCGTGGGAGGTTGCCCATCGTTTCACCCCGGTAGCTGCCTCATGTTGCATTGGCGGCAGACATCATTGTCGAGGTAGTTCTTCATCAGGTCTTGATACTCGGCACTCTGCCAGATTGCTAGCAAACCGTCATCCTGAACGTTGCCGAAGTAGCCCAGCGTTTGGCGCAACTCATCTGGAGAACAGCATGGATCGAATCGTCCTTCATGGTTCACCCAAGCCTCTTGACCGAGGAAAGGGCAGGTAGCAGATGGATGCAATTCTCCGCCGTGGTCAGGATCCAATTCGTAAATGTTGGCGAGAATAATCTTCTTTCCATTCGGCAGTGGATTCTCGTTTGCAAGATCAATGGATTTTCTTGCGATGGCGTTCCATCGGAGAATCGCATCTTTGTTTCTTCTCATGTCTTGGTCTTTGATCTCGGCGAAGTGTGCCCATAGGTGGTGCCCTTTTACCCGGTCAACACCCTCTTGAATCGCAAGTTCGACCACTTTCGGAACTTGATCCAAGTTCATCTCCATGAAGGTCATCTGCAGCGTCACTGAACAGTAGTTGCCGCCTTCTGCTGCATGTGCATCCCTCACGTCAATGAAGGTCCGAAGGTCCCGCATGTTCTTCTCAAAGTCGTTGTTGACCATCACGAGGCTCTGTGCGCTTTGGTTGGCCCCGTTCCAGCTGAACTTGACATCCGAACCAACCGGCACAATGAGATGTGCCCATTTCTCAGCACCCAAGCGAGGAAAGGTACCGTTCGTGGTCAAATTCAATTTCACTTGATGCTCGTGGCACAACTCGATGATTCTCGGCATGTGCTTGTAAATCAGAGGCTCACCCATCGTTGAGGGGATGATTTCTCTGAGACCTTTGGATGCACACTCGGTGATGACCCGTTCAATCGTTTCAATGTCCATGCGCCGGTACGCCAATTCCCCGTTCACACGAGCCTTGTGGGAGGGACTGTAGGGAGAATGTTCCTCACACATCACGCAGTTTAAGTTGCAATCGTCAGGGTTGGTGTCAAAGGTGATTCGCCACGGTGCGTCCAAATGTTCGAGCATTGTTGGCTGTGCTGTGTTGGTCATGAAATCACATCCATTTTTCTTGAAAGGAGATTTTCGTAGCAACGGAGGACCTCAGTTGCATGGTGTTCCTTTGACGGAATCAGACCGTCTTCAGAATACAGGTATCCTCTACGTCCCAACTGAGCCACATGGTCTGGGTTCTCAAGCGCTCTCTGCATCGAAGATCGAAGGCTCTCAGTGTCTCGATGTGCGAAGGTCAGACCGTTGACTCCATCCCGAACGTATTCTCCCATCCCGCCATGGTCTGCAGTGATCACTGCCACACCGCATTGCTGCGCCTCATGAATCACTAGTGGTGAGTTCTCATCCCAAATCGAGGGCACAACAATGACGTCACATCGGTTGAAGACCTCCTCGACGATGTTCTCGTTGTCGTATTCTGGCAGCCATTCGATTCTGTCTGCTCCATCGGGATACAATGCCGCACGACGCTTGAGCGATTGGGTCAACTGTCCCTGAGGACGCCCCCAGATTCTCAAGGTGGGTTTGCCATCCAGTTGACAGAAGGCATCAATGAGATCATGGATGCCTTTCGAAGGGTGATGGCGCCCAATGTATCCAAAGACGAAGGACGAACCATTGGCTCGAGTGCGGCCCGCCAATCGGGTGAGGTCGAAACCGTAGTCGAGGTACTCGACGCTTGAAGCATCGAGACCAAACTCCTCAACATGTCGTTTCATTAATCGCCGTGAAGGTGCGAGGAATCGGTCGATAGCATGACACGCCATCCGACTTGCCTCCATTCTGGTGGCAACCCATTGCTCCCAATGGCGGAGTTCTTTTTCCTCATCGAACCCTTCCACGAATCGGTTGAAACACTTCGCAGCGCATTTAGCATCCTCCTGACCATCGCAGAGTGGCCAAGGCTCATTTGCTGTCAACCCCCATTGCAAAAACTGACCTCTGGGGCACATCAACCAGAAGTCGTGGAGGGTGAACACCGTTGATGCCCCCATGGCCTTCGCCACGCCAGGCAACCCCATGGAAAGATGGTTCAGGTGGCCAAAATGAACCACATCTGGCTTCACATCAGTCATCACGCCTCTGAACACATCATCAATGAGGTTGTTTTGGAAACGAGCATTGGATCTCGCATGGTTGACCAAGTGAACCGTTATCTCATCCATGAGCGGGTCACACTCCGTTCTCAAGTGATAATCCGGTAAGAACGGGTCCTCTTCCCTGGCAAACACTTCGACATCGCAGCCAGCATTGTTCAAGGCGTAAGCAAGTGTTTGGGTGTACACCTCAGATCCTGCATTGTACCTTCGGGGATATCCGTGAATCACCAGTAAGACCTTCATTCTACATCACGATCCTCAGTTGCCAGATGGGTTCGAAAAAGGGTTGCACTCCGCTCCAAACCCGTGCGAATGTCGACATGGCATTCATGCCCGAGCAGTTCCCGGAGCCTGCTTGGGTCGCCATAGAAGCGCTCAACGTCGTAGTCACGACCCTCGGTATAGGCCACGCTGGATTTGCTGCCGGTGATTTCCAAGACATGGTAGGCAAGGTCTTCAATCGAAACGGGTGTTCCGGGCAGTACGTGAATCGGCTGGAGAGAAATTCGCTTTTCATGGAGTGTTTTTGCCGCTTTGTAAACTGCCGAAACCGTATCGTCAAGATGGGTGAAGTCGAATACCTGGCCTCCGCCATGAATTTCAAGTGGTTCAGACTTCAGCGCATGTCGAAGAAATGCGTTGACCAATCGGGTGGGGTGATCTCCCGGATGGCCGTACACGTTGGAGAACCTGAGATTCGAGTGGGCCATTCCGTGCTGCTCACAGTGCTCGTGGACCATTCGCTCCCCTTCCACTTTCGCATGCCCATAGTGATTGATTGGAGTGACGCCATCTTCTTCCTTCACAGGGAATGATGTGGGTTCACCGTAAACCTCCCGACTGCTCCCGAAGATGAACCACTTGCATCCCGCCAGCGATGCTTCCTCCAACACACGTGAAGTACCGTGCACGTTCACTCTCGTGCACTCAACTTTGTCCAACTCAGCATCAATCACCCTCGAAACTGCAGCCAGGTGAAGCACACCGTCCACGCCGTTGAGGGCATCGTTCAATCCATTGTAATCAACGATATCTCCCACGTAATCCATGTCTCGGCCGTCAAGATCTTGCGATTTCTTGTCAAGGGTGGAGACCTCCCATCCCGCTGATTCAAAATGGGTTCGAGCAGCGGTTCCAATGAGGCCAGCAGCTCCTGTGATGAGAATGTGGGCTGTCATGTTGGGACCTCCTGCAACGCCAATGGCAGCATGGCATGGCGCACACCGGTTATCAATTCTTCACCAACACCAAGGTCACCAAGTAGGCATTGAAACCGCTCATCATCCTCAAACCAGTCAAGGATGACGTCGAACGCTTCCATGTCTGCGTCGGATGAAAGGCCGTAGGAATTCCGTAAGTCCTGCAAGGAGTGCCCCAAAATACGGAGAACAAGGGCACAGATGATGCCCGTGCGGTCCCTTCCTGCATGGCAGTGAATGTATCCCTTCTCTCCCGAAGCGATGAGTTCGAGGATGAACGGTACATGTGGGGCCATGCTCATGAGGACTCCCGCGTAGTCGTTGCCCACCTGCGCCTTCCTCTGAGGCCACCCCTCGGGACGCTCAAGAATATGCCATGTGGGGCAATGATGGACCAGCACGGGAAAGTCATCGGGGTAGGGTCGTGACACCCGTTCTTCTTCTCGCCGTAGGTCAACAATCCACTTGATGCCGGTTGTTTGGAGTAATGTGTTGAGTGCAGGTTCACCAACGTGAGGTACGAGGCATGCCCCGCGAAGCAATCGCCCTCTGATGGTTGGGGTCATGCTGCCATCGACAACGTCTCTGAGGTTCCAGAAGTGGTCACGAACGAGAATTGTTTCAAGGAACCTGAATTCCTTCTCGTAATCACCCAGGACAAAACCCCTCGCATACGCCAATTCATGAAGGTCTTTCCAGCAGTCCAGCAGGTTGCGCTTCCGCTCGTTTGCGGTACGAAGATTTCCGGTCGTTCCGAACCGATCGGAAGTCCACCCGGGCAACAGGCGTTCCAGGACCCTATGGCCCGCCTTTGGCAAATAGAGAGAATCGGTCATTCCGGCAACATGGCATGCAAGCCTGATCAGAGCGTCGTAAGCGATTTGCATGGCGAACATGTACCGAAATGTGTCGCTGCGAGCATGGTGCTTCGATGCAGCTTCGAGTTGATTGACGAAGCGGAGGTTCAACCAACCAATATCTTCGTAGTTGGTGGCTGCAGGATGCGTTTTAGAGAGTCGCTTCTCCAAGTCGCCCTCACGGTCAATCAACACCCAATCATCAAACTCGGATGGGTTGGAGCCCCAATAGTATTTTGCGGATTGCGATGCTTCAGCAACAACCCAACAATCAACCTTAATCTGAGTAGGGCCGACCCAGAGGACGAGTTTGCCGTCTGGCCACGATTGATGGTGCGTGACCGGCAGCAGCCGTTGAAGTTGAAGACAAACAGCCATTGGCTCGGTTGCGGTTTCAACCACAACATCGACGTCCGAGAGGCCATTGGCATCTCCACGAGCCTGCGACCCCAACAAGAACGCAGAACGGACTTCAGGGTCATGAGTAGCCCAATTACGGATGGATTGGATGATGGTTTGCTGGTTCATTCAACCACTCCCAAGACATGCAAAAGATGCTGGCCCTTCCAATCCGATGATTGTCTGTCGAACCCATGCGAATCAAGTTCCTCCGAAATAGCATCGATCAGAGCTGAATCCGGCATGGCGGTAATCGGATAGGGTGGCCAGTCAAGGCGAGAGTTCACACGGTCCATGCAAATTTGAGTTGGCGCGTGCACGCGCACGACGCAATCGAACGGGTATTCCATTGCAATCTGCTCTATTCGCTTGTAAAGAGGTCCTGCTCCCGTGCACTCGAAAATTCCTCTCTCCTCTGCGCAAGCCCGGAGGAATGATTCTCTGGCTTTCTCCTCACCCGCCCGTGTCCATGCGCCGTTCTCCCGTCGGCAATCATCGATGGATTGTTTTTGGATGAGCTCAGATGATGCGACAAGGTTGGAAATCAAGTGAGATTTCCCAGTACCAATGGTGCCGATGACAAGGACACGTGAGTCTGCAGAAAGATCGAATCCGCCCTCCTTCAAGGGTGTTGGTACGCTCACAGCAATCCCTCGAGAAGGAATGAAATCATGAAAATGCCAAAAAAGCCAGCAACAAATAAAGCTTCTGCTTTCTCAACCTTCCTCTCGTATTCTCTTCGGCTTGCAGTGAGGACCCTGGCGCCACACGCTGGACATTTGTCGTATGAACCGCAGGCTACCGACGTTGCAACCTCAACATTGCCCTCAACCTTCATGCTGCTCTGCGCATGGGCCTCATGACGACGAAGCGTCCTTCCGAAATCTCTGCCATCCAGCGAAGCGAAATCAACCAGCATCGTGTCGTGGTCCATCCGAGCAAGACCTTCCGCGTTGGTGAAGACACCGAGTACGCCATGTGGCCAGAGTTTTGGCCGTCCTTTGATGCCTTGCTCAAGTCCCACAAAGGCGACCGCTTGTTCTCGTTGAACCACACCACCCTGTCCAACTGGTTCAAATCCATGCTCGTAGCATGCGGCTTCGACCATCACTGGTTCAACCTTCACCGTCTTCGTTCCTACAGCGGCGATGCCCTCGCCATGGCCGGTGCGACGGAGCACGAGATGATGGCGCACGGCGACTGGAAGAGTTCGGATTCCGTTCAGGCCTACATCGGCGAGCAAGGTCGTCTAGCCCAACTGGCTCGTGCCTCGAACAAGAAGTACGCCTTCGCCAAGAAGGTCGGCCTCGCCACGACGCCTGAGGAAACGAAGGCTGAACTGATGATGTCCCTGCTACTTGACCTCAACGCCTCGGCAAACGCTGACCATGACGGCCAGTGGGTGACCTTGGTTGACACGGAGGAAACGGTTCATGACTTGATGCGTCGCACGCACGGTTCGACCTTGCTCAATCTCGACGACATCGGCGAGACGTCCAGCGTTCCCAGCGATGAATTGGGTCTGTTGTCATCGAAGGTGGTGGACGTGCCGAGCCAACAAACTTTACCGAATTGCTGCATTGCAAGTTTGTTGCAGCACGGTCCACTCCGTTGGAATTGATGAAATGCAAAGGAGTGGACGTGCCGAGATTTGAACTCGGGGCCTCTACCATGCCAAGGTAGCGA
>Ga0181578_10004722_pt1 | contig 12045 bp, 8 predicted proteins | sample 071ome_21_FD_148659 | JGI IMG/M metagenome (GOLD analysis project Ga0181578, IMG submission 148659) | Coastal salt marsh microbial communities from the Groves Creek Marsh, Skidaway Island, Georgia - 071401CT metaG (spades assembly) | ecosystem: Environmental > Aquatic > Marine > Intertidal zone... | reverse complement strand
GATCAGACACCAACCCCGGTATCGCCAACAACAAGCCCGACAGCATCATGGCAAAATCTGCCATCAGGAGCTGCTGCGGGAGCGTGCCCCCAGCACTGGCTTGCGCTACACGTTCGAGACTATTGGCGCCCGCCCAGCGCATGAGGGCACCTCCCAGTACCATTGCGCACAGCACCCAGAGCATGGCAACGGCAGGGCTGACCTCAATACCCAGCTGAATCAGGCTCCATAGCTCGAGCCAGGGATACAAAAAGAGCAGCCACCTCAACGCAGTGCACCGCTGATAGGAGCCGCTTCTTGCCAATCAACCCTGTTTGTTGGGGCCTGTCGCGGCGGAGTGGTGATGTCGGCGGTGAGAGCCTCGGTCACCCACCCGTCCGGCGCCAGTTTAATGCGATCAACCACCCTCAGCCTCCCTAGTCGCTGAGACCTTCCACGGCGCAATCCAATGCAGTAGCGCGAGACCGGGTAGCGCAAGCGCGGTGCAGAACAGAAAAAACATGACCCAACCCAGCTCCTCCACCAGCCAACCGGTTGACGCATTGGCGAGGCTGCGGGGCAATGCCGTTAGCGCAGTGAACAAAGCAAATTGGGTCGCCGCGAAGGTCTTACTCGATTCCCACGCAATAAACGCCGTGAGTGCAGCCGTACCCAGCCCCACGCCCAGATACTCAAAAGCGATCACCACGGCCAACAACCACAGCTCGGGCCCGACCGCCGCAAGCACCGCAAACCCGGGAATACTGATCATCTGGATCACACCGAAGATCCACAGCGAGCGGTTGATACCCAACTTCAGCATCCAAAACCCACCGAGCAATCCGCCAATAATAGAGGGCCAAAGTGCCGCATGCTTCGCCACCCAACCGATCTCTGTCATCGAAAAGCCGATATCCAGATAAAAAGGCATGGCCAACGCAGTAGCCATGTTATCTCCGAGCTTGAAGGCAACCATAAAAAAGAGAATCAGGGCGAGATCGCGCCAACCGCGGCGCGCCACGTATTCCTGGAAAGGCTCCAGAACGGTCGCCCTAAAACCGGTATTCGCGGGCGGTGCGCGGTAAGGCTCGCTGATAAATAACGACAGCAGCACCCCCACCAACATGAAACTGGCAGTGATCCAGAACACCCAGAGCCACGGCAATTGATCTGCAAGGATCAACGAGAGCGAGCCCGGCACCAAACCGGCGATACGATAGGCCTGCACATGCACCGAATTGCCCAAGCCCAGTTCTTCATCAGGCAACAGTTCTCGGCGATAGGCATCAATGGCGATATCTTGTGTCGCGCTGAACAGGGCTATTGCTACCGAGAGGGACACCACCCAGCTCAGATTCAGTGCCGGGTCAACATAGCCCAATGCACCAATTGACCCGATAAGCAGTATTTGCGTGAGAAGCATCCAGCCCCGACGTAAACCAAGGGGCAGAACCCAACGATCCAATAGGGGCGCCCAAACAAACTTCCAGGCGTAGGGCAGGCCGACCAACGAAAACAGGCCAATCTCGACCAGCGACACCTCTGATGAGCGCAACCAAGCCGGGATCAGTTGAATCAGGATATACAGCGGTAAGCCGGAGGCAAAGCCGGTAAAGATGCAAATCAGGATGCGGCGGTTGAGGATAGCGCGCATGGTCATGTCATGAACGGAGCTCGACAATGGCTCAGCTCAAGTCTCAGCTACAGAAAGAGACATGACAACAAGCACAGGGAGGGAGATCAAAATAAGGTAAGACATCAGGCGTACCCAAAGGATGCCATCAGGTCGCCCAGCTGGGCTTTGACCGTCTGCACCTCTTCCGCCGTCAGCGCGCTTTCGTAGAGATTTTTTTCGGGATGGACGCCATCCAATTGCCACCGGGTCTCGTCAACAGGTTCACCGAGAAACTCCAGCAGCGCGGTCAGCGTAGCCCGCGGATCGGCGGTCAACGACTCATAGGTCATCGTATGGATTCGCTCAGGCCAGGCCATTGCGAACTGATTCGCAATCGATACCGCCTCCAACCACGTGTTGATAGCGCCCTGCAAAGAATGCTGCGCCATGACCTTGCCCGCTTTGAGGCTTGCGACCACATTGAGGGGGTGCCGAACAATCTGCACAAACTTGGCGTCGGGGTACACCGCGCTGAGCAACAACATCCCGTAGATATTTTGCGGCGTCTTATCGAACCATCGACCACCGGCAACACCCTTGTACTCAAAAAACAGCCTGGCGTAACCATCCTGCAAGGCACGTCGGCTGGTTGCCTGTTCGAGTAACTCGCTGTATTGCTCCTCAGATACGCCATCTATCTGCCGGTGCGCTTTCAGCGTCTCATTGTGCTGCTGAATATGAAGGAAGTCGCCCGAGCCAAAGGGATGAGGCCATCGAAAAAGGTGGGTCTCTTCAGGGCAATGCAGACTGGGTTGCTGCTTGAGTAAGTCTCTCAACAAGGTCGTGCCCGAGCGCACACACCCCACCAGAAAGAAGGGTGGGCCAGTGAAGCAGACTGCCTCGTCGAGCTCTGCGCCGGCAACTTTAGCCAGTTGATGAGTCTCCTGCGGCATGGACTCCGGCTTCTCTCTCGTGGAGCCCGCGACTTCCGCGCGGGCGGGTGCCCGACCGGCGCTCGATTCTGACCCAAAGGCGCCGTCATCCTGTGGGTGGTGTTTGTTGGCACCCTCGACGGGTTTTTTAATTCCGCCATCGCCCTCTAAAATCCGGCGAAGCCCGTCGGGGCTTTTCCAATCTTCACCACAGACAAAGCGCGGGATAGCCCACCGCTGGCTCTCTTGATCGAAATAGTCTCCCCCTGTCGCAATCGCAGCCTTAAATTGGCTTTCGTGAGATGGAAAAAACTCGTCGCGTAAATAAGGGGAGACGTGGCCGTAGGGGTAGGCAAACAGCCGACTCCGCTTGTCGCCAATTTTTTGCGTCAGATAGGCCTCCGCCTGCAAAATTTGCTGCTCGGCGCGCGCGTAACGGTCAACGCAGAAAAAATTGCCAGCCATCCCCTCTTCGATCTGAACTTCCTCCAGCGCTGGGTGAGCATGATTCCAGCTGTGATTCCCAATATCGAAATGGTAATCATCGATGGCCTCCTGCCACCAATGGTCGTGCCACTGGTTTCTGCCGGCAATACAAACCACATCCAACACCGCGCGGGCTTCGGGGGAGGCGATCACAAATGAGGTGGCAGGCACCTGCTCCCAGCCGGGCAAATGTGCTTCCGCAGCCTCAGTGAGAATGCGGGCGAAGCTCTTCAACAGCCCTTGGTCGGGGTGATAAAAATCAGCGAAGTCGTGGAGCACGCCATCGTCGAAGGTGATAGCGCAGACCCGGTGCCCGCTGAGTTCCTCCAGCGTACCTGCCAAATAGCGGTCTACGAGGGTAGCGAGGGGCAACACACGGTAGCCACACGCTTTGATCGTGACGAGATCCCGCTCCAGTGCAACGTGGTCGTTGTCCGCGTAGCTTTTACCCCGCGTATTCAGCGAGTGATAAGTCAGAATTGGAACGTGCTGCAAAACGTCACCGCCTGCTGCGTAACTTGTGGCCAGTGTATACGGAGCTTGATCCAGCGCCTAATTGACATAATTTTATCAGGCGTATTTTTTTCCCCATCCCATCAACGGCTTTTCGATCAGGTAGTAACTCATCGCCGCCAGACAGAGCGTGGCAGGTAGGGAAATCATCAGCGCCAGCAAGCTGGCTAGCGGCGAATCCCACGCCTGGGGAAATAATAAAACCAGAACCCGCATGACCTGAAAATGCCACAGGTAAATACCAAAGCTGACGTGGCCCAGCCAAATCAGGAGCGGCTGTCCCAACCACCGCCAACCAGTGGGTGGCCTTCTAAAAAAATAGACCAGCGCCGCTATCGGTATAGCCGTTAATGGTGGCCACACCACCAAAATCCAGTGCCCGGTCCAGTAAACCTCATTCAGGGTCAACTGCCATTGCATCAGTGCCAACAATACAACCAGTGATACAGCAATACCCCACCGCCCAATCCTCGCGGAGACCTCCAAAGGGAGAAAATTGAGACTGAATCCTAAAATAAACGTGAGAAACACTCCTGGCAACGAATCCAGTACGGGCAGAATCGTCAAATAATTATCCGTATTGGTGGTGACAAATAGCATGCCGCGCCAGCCGAGCGTCACGCCTACCGCAAGGGCGAGCATGACTTTCCACCCAATGTGGCGAACGGCCCAGCCGATGAATGGCAGCAAAACATAAAAACCGAGCTCTACCGGCAACGTCCACCAGACACCATTAATGGGTTGGGCCATCAACGGCGGTAGATTGATCCAGAGCAAAAACTGCAACCACAAAGTTTCCATGCCCTGTTTCGAAATCAGTCCCGTGATAAAGGTGCCCAACATGAGCAGTATGACAAGCTCAGCCCACACCGCGGGATAAATGCGCAGGAAACGTCGTACCCAGAATCGCTTGAGGAATGTACCCGTTAACTCAACATGCGCCACCTGACCACCGAGCAGATATCCAGAGAGCACAAAAAAGAGGGGCACCCCCATCCAACCGAAACCCAGATACGCCGTTGGATCCAGCACTGTGCCGGCAAACCGCTCGGGGCGAATCACCGATGCCGCGGCGGGGAAGAATTGATACCAATGGAAGAGCAAAACGGCCAGCGCTGCCAGACCCCGTAATGCGTGAAGATGGGCGTTAAAGTTCATTGATAGCGCGGCACACATAACGTTTCGGTTGCGGCCCGGATTGCCGCATTGATCTCGTCAGTAGCCTGCCATCTACCTCGCCGAACCGAAACACAGCCAAACGATAGGGCTGGCCTGTGGAGGAATGAATCAATGTCAGACGATAGCTGCGCACCTTGCAGTACGTTACGAATCCGGTAAGAGCCTTTTTAACACCCGCTGCGCCACTGCTGATTCATCCATCTCCGCGACTTCGGGATACGCCTCTCCTCTGAAGGGCGCTAACACCTCGCCCTTCAAGGCCGACTGTCTCTCTTTTTTTATCGCCCTGATCAATCGCTCTTGAACCACGTCCTGGGGAATCGCGTCCCGATTTCGCCGGTCATTAAAACGAATAAAGTGCACACCGAAACTGGTAAGGACCGGCTCGGAAATTTCGCCAGGTTCCTGCATAGAAAACGCCATCTTCTCAAAGTCGGGATGCGTTTGGCCCGGGTTAATAAACCCCAGCTTACCCTCATTTCTCTTTGCCGATGGATCGTCGGAGTATTCCTTTATTAGTGCAGTAAAGCTCTCTCCCGCCTCGATCTTTGCCTGTACCTCCATAGTTACCGACATGAGTTCGGAGAAAGATCGCTCATCTGAGGCGATAAGCAGGTGGTCTACATCAACCTGCTCGCGCGGGCCAAGTTTGTCCTGCTCCACCAGATAACGCTCATCGGCAAGTGCCTTCCAATCGGTGGCGGCAAGTGCACTGCCAGCGCGATCCGCTACGAACGCCGATAGCGCGACCCGATACCCACCATCGAGTCGTCGGTAAGCGACTTCGTCCTCTGCTACCAACCCTTCTTCAATCGCAATGCGCGCCGCACGACGGACGACGTAAAGATTCACCAGAGCATTTTTTATCGCTTCGGGTTTCTGAACGCCTGATTCATACGCCTGAGGTAGCAGGAATTCCTTCAGGTAAAAGTAGAGCTCGTCCTCGCTGATATTAATGTCATTGACCGACAGCAACACGTCTGCCCGCACCAACATGGGCACGCACAACGTCGCGACCAATAATGTTCGAAAAACGATCATCATGACGTTGCCCCTACCTTGGATAGATCTTCACGTAGTAGGCGCCGTAGTCCGCAAAGGCTCCATCCATGGGATGCCTGTCGCCGGGGGTGCAGTTTTGCGGGGAGAGCTCTGCGTAACAGGCCACCTCCATATTAAAATAAAGCACTCGCTCGGCCGTACCCAGCTCACAGGTGAAGCGGCTTGGTGAGCTAGCCTGACTCCATTTCATCTGCAAAGGATTGGGGTTGGGGGAATACTTCCGGCAATAGCCGTCGTTGTCATTCAGCACCGCGCCACCGGGGGTTGCAGAAAACCATCCCTTCCAAGCGTAATCCGACGCAGACAAGTCAGGCATATTGTTCGAGAACTCCATCAACCCCTCTGCGTTGCTGGCGCCCCCATTTGCCAGAAAAGGGAAAGAGACAATCTTACCCCTGGGAATCGGTGTGTTCTCAAAGCCCCAAGTCTTGTCCACCCATGAGTCCATGGTACCGCCAGGATTGACCCGGCCATCGGCATTGGGGGCACACACCACGTCCGACGGAGCGCCCACGCAGTAGCCCGCATTGGTGTTGGCCGTGAAGCTCGCGATTACCGTGCAGTTTTGCGTAATGGCCCCCGTTCGGTAGCTGGTTCCCGAAGACACGCCTATGGGGCACGTGCCGCTTATGGTATTGAACGAATACCCCGCGCTGGGCGTCACAGTAAAGGATAACGTCCCGCCATCCTCCACGGTGCGCGCACCCGAGGGGCTGATTGTACCCCCAGTGCCGGCTGAGGCCGTTACGGTAAAACTCTGCGTGGTGATGGGACATCCGACGCTGTCGACCGGCGGGGTACCCTCGGTTGGACACTCATCCTCTGGAGTAAAATAACCGTCACCGTCAATGTCAGCGCAACCTCGCTTGTCTGTATAGGGCGCCCCTGCAGGCGTATTCGGGCACTGATCCCATATATCGGGGACCCGATCGAAGTCGAGATCGTCCGGTGCGGCAGATCCACCACCGGAGCCTCCTGCGGCAACGTAGCAGTATCCGTCTTGGGTGACATCGCCAAGGCACCGGAGCCGCAAGTCGAGGTCAGGCATGGTTATGGTGATGCCCCCATCGGCCACCACCAAATTCACCTGCGCGGTATCGGGAATCGCTATGGTATCGCCGCTATCAGCGTTGCTTCCCTTGATGGTCAGTGTTTTGTTTGCGGCGCTGACCGGTGCAGCCACACAAATCCCTACCGTGCACAACCACAGGATAGTGATAAGAGATCTTGCTACGACAGTGCTCATTGTTTCGGGGCCTCCTTGCCAACCTTGCGGCATGCAATTATAGGACGTTCGGCTCCCGCCGCCTATTCCTATGGTCATTCACTATTACCCATGCTGATCACGCGCCACGCAGAATGGAGCAACAAAAAAGGGGCCTAGGCCCCTTTTACGCTTCTAATCAGCGCTAAGCGGGTCAGCATTCATTGGCCACCGTGCCCGTGCCGGCACGACAGGCCTTGTGGGCGGTCGCTATTGCATAATTTGCCAGCACGCCGGCGCCGCCGGCGTTACCGTTAACATATTTCTGCACCGCAAACCCCACAACGGGCAAACCGACGAGCTGGCCGTCTCCCGCGTCGATCGTTCTTGTGCAAGGATCCTTGGCATCGGTATCTGTTGCCTTGTCACCATCAATGTCACATTTATCCAGCGTTGAATCTATTGCGCCGGGCGCAAAACTGACAGTCGCCCATCCGTCATCGGCCTCCAAAAAAGCCGCGATACCAACGGCCACCTGACTGGTCTCAGCAGCAGACTCAGCCGCAAACTGGACAATGGTCGCCTCGTAGCACAGCGGTAAATCATTGTTGGTAGGGGCGGGACCCGGGGGCGTCGGCGGAGCGGGGGAGAAATCCGGACCAGACGCGTCAGGTGCGGGCGGCGGCGGCGGTGTCGATTCCTCCCGGTCCAGAGACCGCAGGGAAGTCGGTTCACACGCCGATTTGCCCGACCATAGCGCACTGAAGGGCTGAATAGGCTCGGTACCGTTCACATGAAAAGCCTTGGTCGGGAAGTTAAATAGCCAATCGGTCGATGCCGCAATATCCGGGTCGGTCACGTAATCGTTGTGGACTTCGGTCTTCATGATTAACGCGTTCATCGCCTGAATGCGCTCGACGGCAGAAGAAGGATAATCCCCCGCAAAGTTAAGGGTCACGGCCTTGCCATTCACCGATACAATCGCCGCCGTATCCATGGCAGGGTCGGTAAAATTCGGGCGAATGTCACCCGTTGGGTAGTGCATGTCTGACCCCGTCGCGCCCTCTGCAACATGGTCTGCAATAGCAATAGCGTCGTAACCAAAAGCCGCGCCTTGGGGTACGTTGATGACCGTCGCGTAGCCATACAGGCCGCCTCCGGCCCAATCAGCTAGGAATTCGGAGTCGCCGGTAAGATTGGTAGTCTTCGATTCGCTGGTCCAAACGCCGTTGGTTGACCACGCTTTGTCGATAATGGCGCAATTAGCGGGCACCCCATTTGCGTCATGGGTAATAGCCGCCGCGGCATTGATAGCCGTCCCGTTGGCCAACCCTGCCTCGTCAATCACCGGGTCAGCGTTCGGATCCAGTTGACCCATTTCGATAATTTCTATGTAGCCCACTTTTGTACGGCTGATATCGTTGTTTTCATCCGAATCAAATTTGAGGGTACGAAACGCTACCCCATCCGCCGGGATCGCGGGCGACGTACAGGACTTATCCGCGGTCACCATTTTTGCCCCGCCCTCCTCCGTAGCGGTGATGGCGAAAGAGAAGTGGTCTTCAGGAGAAAGGTAGAGGTTGTAGTCCAACACTTCCTGCGAGTTTTGCGCTTCGATAATGCGCACCTTTACCGCCTTGTGACCGTCCGATGCGTTTGCCACATTGACGAGGGTGTTATTGCCATTTTCGGCGGAATAAAATGGGAATAATAAGGTTTCTCCAGTTCCCAGGTCATTGATGTACATACCTGCCTGTGCACTGGAGACGACTATCGCCGAAGCTGAACCTACGGCCGCTGGAATCAGTTTTATTTTCATTTAGGAACCCTCGGGTTACTCAGTCTGCCAAGGGTAACTCTTAAGCTCATCGGCACGACGTGCAAAAGATGACAATGACCCGCAATGAAAGCGCGTCGTGGCCATTTTTACGATGTAGAAGAAAACGCCGGATTCATCCAACCGAAAGGTAATGCCGCTCAGCACTGATTGGCGCTGGTACCGCTACCCGCAACGCATGATTTGTGTGCGGTCGCCATCGCGTAATTTGCCAAAACGCCTGCTCCACCGGCGTTGCCATTTACGTACTTCTGAAACGCAAAGCCCACCACCGGCAGACCAAATAACTGACCCTCACCCGCGTCAATGCGGCGACCACACGGGGCCTCCAAATCGACATCCGTGGTGGCGTCGCCATCAACATCGCATGCATCCAAAGTTGAATCGATTGCCGTAGTCAACAGGCTTAGCGTTGCCCAGCCATCGTTCGCATCGAGAAAAGCATTAACCCCCACGGTTATCGCGCTGGTTCCTGCAGCGGCCTCCCTGCCGAACTGAACCAGGGTCGCTTCAAAACACAGGGGGACATCACTGTTTTCAGGAGGCGTGCTGGGGGGGATTGGCGGCGCCGGAGAGAAGTCGGGATCTTCTTCATCGGGAAGTGTGGTAGCAGTTGACTCCTCTCGATCAACAGCACTGAGCGCACTTGGCTCACACGCCGCCCGGCCGGTCCACAATGAACTAAATGGCTCTACGGGCTCGGTGCCATTAACGTGGAATGCCTTGGTGGGAAACGTCAGCAACCAGTCTGTCGCCGCTGCAATCGCCGGGTCTGTCACGTAGTCATTATGAATCTCAGAGGCCATCAGGGTTGCGTTTAGTGCCTGAACGCGCTCAGTGGCCTCGACCGGATAATCGCCGTCGAAGTCCAAGGTGACTGCGACACCGTTTATGGAGACGATCGCGGCGGTATCCAGGGCGCTGTCACCAAAGTTGGGGCGAATATCACCCGGCTTATAGTGCATGTCTGACCCGCTCGCCGTGGCTGAAACATGATCAGCGATGGCCACTGCATCGTAGCCAAAAGCCGTACCCTGAGGGACGTTAATAACCGTGGCATAACCATAGAGTCCGCCGCCATCCCAATCTGCCAAGAACTCGGCGTCACCTGTGAGGTCAGTGGTTCTCGATTCGCCCAGCCATACCCCATCGACGCCCCCGGATCTCGACCAAGCCTGCACCAGAATATCGCAGTTGGCGGGGATGCCATCGCCCCCGTGGGTGATCGCGGCGGCTGCATTAATGGCTCTAACAGAGGAACTGCTAAGGCCCACGGTATCGATAATCGGAGGGCTCGCTGGGTCAAGCTGGCCCATTTCAATAATCTCTACATAACCCGTTTGGGTGCGTCCAATGCTGGTGTTGTCAAAGTCGGTCTCCGCCGGGGGCTCGCTGATTTGTTTGTCGGCTGCGTATTTGGCATTGCGAAATGCCACGCCATCACCGGGGATTGCGGGCACAGTGCACGAGTTATCGCGGGTAATGAGCTTGGATCCACCCTCACTGGTCGCGGTAATCGCAAAGGCGTAGTGGTCATCAGGCGAGAGATACAGATTAAAATCAAGCACCTCCTGAGAATTCTGGGCTTCGAGAACGCGGACTTTAACCGCCTTATGAGTACTGGTTGGGTTCGCCAGGTTGATGTAGGTATCGTTACCGTTCTCGGTCGAGTAAAACGGGAAAATCAGCGTTTCTCCGGTGCCCTGACTGTTTCGATACATCGCAGCATGCGATGGGGATATGGACAGCAGGGAGGCCGTCGCCACCGCAATGGATATAGTGGTTTTTTTCTTCATTATCTGCTCTCCAGATTCAGGGCATGGACGGCTTCCTACCCTAGAGAGCAAACGTGGCATGGTTCTTCAGATTAAGTAAGGGAAACATTGCACATAAAGGGGGCCAAGCATTGCGCAAAAAAAAGGGGCCAGAGGCCCCTTTTCTTGTGTTTGACTGCTTGGATTAGCAATCGTTGTTTGCGGTTCCGCTTCCAGCTGCACAGGACTTGTGGTTGGTCGCCATGGCGTAGTTCGCCAGAACGCCGGCACCACCCGCGCTGCCGTTAACGTACTTCTGTACCGCGAAGCCCAATACGGGAAGACCAAACAACTGGCCATCGCCGGCGTCGATCATACGATCACACTCCAATTTGGGAGCTACCGTAGCGCCTTTTGCCTCTACACACGCTGCGAGTGTAGTGTCTAAATCAGCAACATCAAAACTCACGGTCGCCCAGCCGTCATTGGCGTCGAGATACGCATTGACGCCCACTGCCACGGTGCTCGTACCCGCAGCCGATTCCTCAGCAAACTGCATGATAGTCGCCTCGTAACACAGCGGCACATCGTCGCCGGCTGGCGGTGTGCCAGGCGGAGTCGGGGGCGCTGGCGAGAAGTCAGGACCTGAAGAGCCAGGAGCAGGCGGAGGCGGAGGCGTAGACTCCTCACGATCAAGCGCAGAAAGCTCGGAGGGCTCACACGCTGCCTTGCCACTCCATAGGGCACTGAAGGGCTCTACCGCGACAACTTTCTCGTTTACGTGGAACGCCTTTGTGGGGAAGGTGAACAACCAGTCAGTGGTCGCGGCAATGGCCGGATCCGTGACATAGTCGTTATACACCTCGGTTGACATCATGGTAGCGTTCAAGGCTTGAATACGCTCAACTGCCTCGTCAGGATAGTCGCCATCGAAGTCAAGGGTCACCGCGGAACCGTTCACGTTGATAATCGCCGCCGTGTTCAGTGCGCTGTCGCCAAAGTTGGGGCGAATGTCGCCCGGCTGATAGTGCATGTCTGAACCGGTTGACCCTGAGGCAACGTGGTCATTAATCGCGACTGCATCGTAACCAAAAGCAGCACCCTGAGGCACGTTGATCACGGTTGCGTAACCGTAAAGACCACCACCCTGCCAAGCTGCCATAAATTCAGAGTCGCCCGTCAAATCCGTGGTCTTAGATTCAGCCAACCAAACCCCGTCAACACCTGCGATTGTAGACCATGCATCGACCAAGATGTCACAGTTAGCAGGAACACCGTCAGCGCCGTGCTTGATAGCCGCCGCTGCGTTGACGCCTGCTGCCGGCGTGGCTGCAAGGCCCTTCTTGTCGATGATAGCAGCTGAGGCTGGGTCAATCTGACCCATCTCGATCACTTCGATGTAACCGACCTGAGTACGGCCAATGCCTGTGTTATCGAAGTTGTCCTTGGACTCATCCGCGTCCGTCGCGGGATTGTCCTCTGTC
>Ga0181578_10004718_pt1 | contig 12050 bp, 10 predicted proteins | sample 071ome_21_FD_148659 | JGI IMG/M metagenome (GOLD analysis project Ga0181578, IMG submission 148659) | Coastal salt marsh microbial communities from the Groves Creek Marsh, Skidaway Island, Georgia - 071401CT metaG (spades assembly) | ecosystem: Environmental > Aquatic > Marine > Intertidal zone... | reverse complement strand
GAGGTGAAGAAATCGAACTCCTCACGGTGCTGGTCGAGGCCCTTGGCCTCCTTCGACACCATGGCGAGGGCTTCCTTGGAGCCGCACACGTCGACGCACTCCGCGCAACCCTTGCACTTGGACGGGTCGATGAAGATGCCAAAACGACCGGGCTCGTCGCCCTTCTTCTCGCGCTGGTCCCAGTACTTGCGCACCTTCGGCCACATCGCTTCCATGGCCTCGACGTCGCCGTCGAAGTCCGCAAGGGCAGACTGCAGGTCGTCTTCGGAGACGACCTTGCCAAGGATGGCCGTGTCGGGGCACATCGTCACGCAGTCCATGCAACCGACGCACGCGTCGGCCTTGAACGCAGGGATCTCGTCCGCGATGTAGGAAAAGTCGCGCAGTCGGCCGCTGCCAGCGGCGATGATTGAGCGGCCGACCACCGCATCCGCAGGCAGACCTCGGTCAGCGCTGCCGTCGTTGTACGATCCGACGATGCGTTGCTCGAAGTCGTTGACGTCGAAGAACTCGGGGTCGTGGGCGGTTTTCTTGCGGGCGCGTTCGATGGTCATGCGTTCACCTCCACGGTGGCGGCGGAGCCGCCTTCGATGACGTGGACCTCGCTGAACCCACGGCGAACGCAGGTGAGGTTGTCCTGCACGACCTGTTCGCCGCGCTTGCCGAAGTACTTCCGAAGGCTGCCTTCGATCGCCTCGAAGAGGGACGATTCGTCCGTGCTGGACGCGAAGGGCGTGCTGCGCAGGAAGATGCCGAGCAGCACGATGCCTTGCATGCGAACGATGAGGTCGTCGCGGCTGCTCACCTCACGGGCGATGGCGGCCGTGTCGAGCCACAGCACGCGGAGCCCGCGCTCTGCGATGGTCGCACGCGCCCAGTCGGGGAGTGCGGCCAGCGCCTCCTCGTCGCTCGTGGCGGTGGTTTGCAGGAACACGGTGCCGCCTTGGCGCAGCCCCTTAAGCGGGTTGCCGTTCAGGAAGGCGAAGCGGTCCTGCACGGCGACGAAATCCAGGATGTCCAGTTCGTGGTGGATGCGGATCCGTTCGTCGGCGATGGTGAGGTAGAAGTTCGTGGGCAGTCCCTTCTTTTCGGAGCCGTACTTGGGGTAGGCCTGCACGGTCTTTCCGAAGAGGTCAGCGGTCACGTCGGCGATGACCTTGTTCGTCGTCACCGAGCCAAATCCACCCACGCTGTGGCCACGCATCGAGAAGGAGCCGGCGGGTCGACCATCGAATCCGCCAACGGCGGGGAGGGCCGTGGTGTGGTCGATGCCGAGGGAGAAGTACCGTGGCGCTTCGTCCGACGCGAGCAGGTCGTAGACGGCCACGATGTCGCCGCTGGTGACGTCGCGCGAGCCGAGCCCGTAGGCGCCCGTGTGGATGCGCGGGGCGCGCTCGAGGGCAGGGTAGCCGGGGGCGCCTTGGAGCGCGTCCATCATGGCGGCCTTGATCTCGGCCGTGAGCGGGTTGTCCTTGGCCAGGCCGTCGTCCATGCGCTCGAGCACGGCAACGCTCGAACAGTTCGCGACCGCCTCGACGATTTCCGCTCCGGGGAAGGGACGGAAGCAGGTCACGTGCACGCAGCCCACCTTCCGGCCTTCCGCCCGGAGGGCGTCAACGACGGTGGTGGCGGTCTCGATCATCGAGCCGATGCCGATGATGGCGTGCTCGGCGTCCTCCATGCGGTAGGCGTCGATCATGCCGTAGGGCCGGCCGGTGGCGGTGCTGAAGACCTCCATGGCCTCGAGGAGGGCGGGGCGCACGGTGTCCGTGAAGTGGCGCTGCGCAATCTTGCCCTTCATGTACGAATCCTGATTTTGCACCACACCCGTCATGATGGGGTGCGCCGGGTCCATGAGGTTGCGAAGGTTGTCCGCGGGGTTGCCCACGAATTCCTCCATGAATTCGGGCTCGCACAGCAGGACGTTCTCGGTGGTGTGGGTCGTAAGGAAGCCGTCCTGGACGTTGAAGAAGGGCGTCGACGAGGCTTCAGCGGCCCGTCGGGCAATGAGGGCCAGGTCCCCGGCCTCGGTCGCGTTGCGAGCAAAGAGGATGCCCCAACCGGTGTCGGCCACGCCCATGATGTCGTCGTGGCCGGCGTGCACGTTCAGCGAATGGCTCGTCATTGCGCGGGCGCCGATGTGGAAGACGACGGGAAGGCGCTTGCCGCTGATGACGTAGAGCACCTCCTTCATCAGGATCAATCCTTGGCCGGAGGTGAAGTTCGTCACCCGACCGCCTGCAAGCGCGTAGCCTTCTGCGGCGGACGCGCTGGAGTGCTCCGACTCGGGCTCGATGAAGATCAGCGGGGTGTCCCACAGATTGCGCTTGCCGTTGGCGACCGCCTGGCCGTAGCCCACACCCATCGTCGTCGAGGAGGTGATGGGGTAGGCGCAGGAGCCCTCGGTGATGTTCGTTTCAACGTGCACGATGTTGCCTGCACCGTCGGTGATGGCAGGAATTCCTGGGAAGCGGACGGTCATCGGAACACCACGTGCCCCTCGGGGCGAGCAACCCTCCGATTGCGCCGTTTTAGGGGTTTGCCGCAGGCACGAGGATGCGCCATGCGCCACCGCCGTTCATCCACGGTGCATCGCCGGCCTCGGCCTCGACCCAGCCCTCGAGGGTCACGTCGAGGTCGGGTGCGACCACAATGACCGCAACGCTGGACAAGTCACCGCGGTCGGGGAGCAGGGTGCCGTTGAGCACTTCGTCCTCCCAACCCGCATCCGGTGCACGCCAGTGACCGACAAGACCGTCCGGCCCTTGTTCGGAAAGGACAGGATGCATGCTGTACAACCAGTGCACCGCAAGGGTCGGGTCGTGGATCAGCAGCACGTCATCGCCCTCCTCAAGGTGCGCAAGCGCCGCCTCCGCAGCATCGTCGGTCCACAGCGTCTGGCCGTGTGCGGCGGCGAGCAGCGCCAGTGGGAGGATGAGCACGAAGGCGCGGTGCAAACGGTCGGTGGGAAGCGGTGCGTCCCCGCGGAACTGCAGCGCAGCCCAAAGTGCTGCAGGAAGCAACACCATGCCGTGCCTTCCGTTGTTGCCGAGCACCACCATCGTCTTCCACCACGCAAGGTCCCACGCTTGGCCTTCAACGGCCCACAAGGCCGCGACGTAGGCCGACAACCCGCCAAGAAGGAGGGCCATCACGAGCATCATGGGCCCGCCTTGGCGTCGTCCGGAAGGCGTGGAAGCGGCGCCGAGGAAGGCCCACAGGCCGGCACCCAGCAGGAGGTAGAGCCCGAGCAGGTCAAACGCGGCGAAGGGAAGGAAAGCCCACCACGCGTCCAATTCAACAGCATCAGCAACGCTTCCCGGGCCGAGCATGCCGGTGAACATCAGCCCGCAGAGGAACGCGATGATGAGCAGTCGACCCAAGGGGTGGGCGGCGGCAAGGTCCCCCTTCCCACCGCCAGCGGCCTTTGAGCCAAACCACAGGAGCAGCAGGGCGCCCCAACCCAACGCAAAGGCTGGGTTCAGCCCCTTCAGGGCCAAGAGGGCCGCAGCAGCAGCGGTGCTGACCACCACCGTGACCGGCGCCCGCTGGACGAGCGGGCGTTTGACCAACGCAGGGTGCACGGTGACGAGCAGCATGACCCCTCCCAGCAGGGCCCCGAACGGCTCGCTGTAGCCACGCCCGACCGCGAACAGCATGCCTGGATGCAACAGGACGATGGACGCCAACCACGGCGACCACGCCGCTTCAGGGTCCCGCCAACGAGGGAGGCTGCCAAACCCCCACGCCAACAGCGACAGGGACGCAACGCCGACGAGCCGGACCCCGAACAGGCCCAGCCCGAGCGGATCGATCCACGCCGCTTGGGTCAACGAGGTGCTGCTGGACGGATCGCTGGCCAGCGGGTCCACCGTCCGCGCCGAGCCCCACGGGGCTTGACCGTCGTCGTCGACCGAGAGGAGCAGCGTTGTGTCAAGGCCCGGGGCGTTGCGAACGAGGGCGACCACCACGAGCAGCACGCCCACGGCAAGCCAACGGCGACCACGCTCCTCCACGCATGCGCCTCAGGCTCCCCGCACATGAACGCTGAGGCCGCTCTACCGCACAGCGAGGCTTCATCCACCGCCACAGAAAGCAACGGGCATGTTCCGACCCCTCGAAGGCGTGCGCGTCCTCGACCTGTCCCGGGTGTTGGCCGGGCCGTACGCAGCCAACCTGCTGCAGGACCTTGGCGCTGACGTGCTGCGCGTCGAAGCCCCCTGGGGGGACGACACGCGGGGCTGGGGACCCCCCTTCACCGAGGTGGACGGTGAAGAGGTCGCCGCGTACTGGACCTCGGTGAACCTCGGGAAGCAGGTCATCCGCAGGGACCTGCGCAAGGAGGAGGACCTCGAGGACGTTCGGCGCCTGGTGGCCAACGCGGACGTCATCCTCGAAAACTTCCGACCCGGCCGCGCCGACGCGTGGTTCGCGCCGTGGCCCGAACGTGCCGTGGTGTGCAGCATCACGGCCTACGGCAACGAAGGCCCACGTCGAGACGAGGGAGGGTACGACCTCGCCATGCAGGCCCGCAGCGGCCTCATGAGCATCACCGGCGACGCCGAAGGAGCACCGGCCAAGGTCGGGGTGGCGGTCATTGACGTCGCCACCGGACTGCATGCCGGAGCGGCCGTGCTCGCAGCCCTCTTTCGGCGGGAACGAGAAGGTGTGGGGTCACGCCTGACCTTGTCCCTCTGGGATTGCGCCCTGGACCTGCTCATCAACCAAGCCCAAAACGCGCTGATCGGCGGAAAGGACCCCGTTCGGATGGGTTCTGCGCACCCAAACCTCGTGCCGTACCGCGCCTTTGCTGCACGCGACGGGGAGGTGGCCATCGCCGTGGGGTCCGACGCCCAGTGGCAGACGTTGGTCATCGCCTTGGACCTCGAGGTCCCTGCGGACGGAAGGTGGGACACCAACCCCGGACGGGTGAGGGACCGAGCCCGCGTCGAGGCCACGGTCGCGGCCGCGGTGGAGCACCTCAGCCGCGATGAGGTCGAAGCACGCCTTCCCGGCGTCCCGTGCGCTCCGGTGAACAGCGTCCTCGAAGCGTTGGCGGATGCTCAGGTGTCCGCCACCGGGACGGTCACGGCCACCGAGGGCGTCCAGCACGTGGCGAGCCCGCACCGCTTCCACGTCTGACCTCAGGCGAGTTCGATCCGTCGGCTCTCCGGGAGCACGGGAAGCACCCGCGGCAGGTGAAGGCGAAGTTGACCGTCGGCAAGGCCACCTTCCACAGCGGCGACGTCCACGTCCTCGGGAAGCGACAAGCGAAGCCGGTGTTCTCGGAGGACCGGCGCATCGGCGCCGTCCTCCGGAGCCTCGCCCAACCGGCGGGCTTCGACGGTGAGTTCACCTTCAACCACGTCGACCGTCACGTCGTCACGGGCGTACCCGGGAAGGTCCACTTCGACGTCCCATCCCTCCTCACGCTGCTCAACCCGCCAGGCAGGGTGGCCGTGTCCACGGGCGGGCCTGGCCATCGGCACAAAGAGGTTGGACAGCAAGCGGTCCATCTCGGTAAAGGGATCCCATGGCGTGTTCATGCGCATCGTTCGTCGGTTCATGCTTCTCATTCCTGAACTTGTGGTTCAATAGTGGGTCGCGCCGGACCCTTATCAACCCGTGGACAGCATGCCGTTTGTTAACGGGAATCTTCTCTTGGAATTCTGCGCAACCGCGCAGTTCCTCGCGTCCCAGCATCAGAAGGAAAAGAGCGAGGTTTGCCCGCCACCGAGCCGACCTGTGTTCTTGAGGCGGTCGAAGGCGTCGTCCATGCGACGCTGGCTGAAGCCACGTTCGACCTGCAGGAATTGGGTCAGGCCCTTCGCGTCCACCGGGCCGAGCACAAGGGCGGCCGGGTCCGTGTCGGAGGCGGGATGGTCGTGGAAGATGGCCCTGATCTCGTCGATGTTCTCGGGAGCCTCGACCTCCTTCGCTTCGCAGACGCCCTCGAGGGTGCCGTGCTTCTGCAGCAACTTCAGGCCCGTCTTCGGCCCGACGCCCCGCACGCCGGGGTGAAAATCGGTACCGATCATGATGCCAAGGTCGACGAGCTGGTCCTGCGTCAGCCCAATCGCCTCCCGCATGGCGTCCAAATCGATGCGTTCGGCGTGGATGACCTTCCCGTAGGACTTGCTCCCGTCGGCCATCAAATGGCGCACCAGCACCGGTGAGCCGTACAACAGCGCGTCCCAGTCCTGCGTGGCCACCACGTCGAGGTGCCCGCGCTTGGCCATCACCGCAGCCTGCCCTTCGCCCTCGGCCGCAGCCGCGACCCAGGGCACGCCGAGCAGGCCGAGCATGGTCTTCGTTTCCTCCACCATCTCCGGACTGTAGTGCATGATGCGGGCCGCCAACTTCTGCGCCAACCGGTGGTCACCGGCCGCACGTGCCGCCGCGTACTGTTCCTCGGCCTCCTCGCGTCGTGCCCGGCGGGAGGCGAGTTCTGCTTCTTTGAGGGCAGGCGAAGGCCCGTCGAAGACGAACACAGGGACGATGCCCGATTCAAGGAGCGTCACGGTGCGCTGAAGGAAGCCCATCAGGTGGGCCACGTAACGGCCATCCGGAGCGCGGAGGGGCATGCCGTCCCCCTCTGGCGATCGGTCGCGCATCGTCGTGAGGAACTGAAACGCAGTGAGGAAGGCGTCGATGCCAACCCGCTGGCCTGCAAGGTCGGGAAGGCGAACGCGAACCGGCGTGGCGAGGTCCTTCAGGTTGCAGCCCATGGCTCCACGCAGGGTTCCTCCCTTGAGAGGCTTCGGCTCCGCCGCAGGGATGAGAAGGGCGCCGCGCTTCGACGGGGCATGGTGGGCGAAGGGAGGGCCGTCGTGGTCCTGCGTGGATTGACCACCGGTTTGGCCGCCGCCGAAACCGCCGCCCTCGGCATGCGCATCGAGGAGCGCCGCGGCAGGTTGCTCCGAGGGACCGCCCCCGACCTGACCTCCGCCGCGGGCATCGACGCCGTGCTGGACGGAGGCGGACTCGCGGCCTGGACGGGCCACGACGACGCTGTCGCCTGCACCATGCGCGACCTTCACCTTCCGAACGGGCCCCTTGCCGTGCGCGTCGAGCGCCTTGGTGGCAAGGTCGCCGGGTGCTCAACTCAGGCCCTCGCCGGAGCACTCGGGGGGCGCTTGAACGACCTCGGTGCGCGCATCGACCTGTCCACCCCGTCGCACGTGCTCAACGTCGTCGTGGACGCCGCTGGCCCCCACCTCGCGTGGGGGTGGCGTCGAGGAACGCCGCAGGACGGCGGCACTGGCGCGCGCCGGCCCGGCGAGCGGCCTTTCTTCCGCCCCGTCAGCCTTGACCCTCACTTGGCCCGTACCGCGGTCAACCTCGCCCTCGGAGCACGTTCAGGCGTCGTGCTGGACGCGATGACCGGCACCGGGGGTTTCCTCATCGAGGCGGCGCTCACCGGCCGTGAGGTCGTGGCCCTCGACCTCGACCCGATGATGGTGGAGGGGGCCACGACCAACCTGACATGGGCCTTGAACGGTCGGGCATCGGCGACCGCTCAGGTCGTTGAGGGCGACGCCACCAACCTCGGCTCGGCGCTGCCCGTCGGGGCGCATGGCCGGATTTCGGGCCTGGTGCTCGACCCGCCGTACGGTCGGAATTCGCACGGCTCGCACGGCCCGTGGGACCTGCTGGCCAGGGTGCTGGCAAGCACGGCTGCGCAGGTCGGACCTGAAGGGGCAGGGTGCTGCCTCATCCTGCCAATCCACCCGCTTGGCATCGACCTCAACGAAGGGACCGTGGATCCTGGGGTGGAGGTGGACCTGCTCCATGGCCGCTGGCAGGACGTCATCGACCTCTTCCAAGCCTCCGCATGGACGCTGGACGACCGCCGGTGGAGCGTTCGGGTGCACGGCAGCCTTGGCCGCCTCATCCTCCTCGCAGCATGCGCTCCTCAAGGTTGAGCAGAGCCGCAGCCTCCTCGGGACCGGGACGGCCGAAGGCCTCAGGGAAGGGGCAGCCTTCGTCGAGCACGGCGACGTCGTTGTCGTTGAGCACGAAGGGGTAGTGGCGGCAGCCTTCCGGCCGGTCCTCGTGCACCGCGCAGAGACCCGGCGCGTCCTCCGCTGCCGATTCGGTCACGAGGAACACACAGGCGCGCGTGTCCGAATCGTTGAGCAGCGTCAGCACGCCCTGATCGTTCTCCCACGCGAAGTCCTCAACCGCCATGCCCGTTCGCCGTGCAAGGCGTGCCGCCTCATCACGCGAAATGGGCATCGTCGTGTCCCGGCAGCAGCGTGCGCAGCCCTTCTCGAGGCATGGCAACCGCAGCGACACAACCTGCTCATCCCACCCTCCTTCTTCAAGAAGGGTGGCCCTCAGGAGGGACCACTGGGCGATTAGGGTAGTCTGGATATCCTTCCGGCCTTCGGAGCCGGAGACGTGGGTTCGAATCCTGCATCGCCCGCTTTTTCTGCGGCGTGGTGCTCCCGCGGGCGACTGGCCACGGCCTTCCCGATGCTGAACAATGCTGCCGTTGGTCCAGGCAGTTGGCTGCATCGCCCGCTTTTTCTGCGGCGTGGTGCTCCCGCGGGCGACTGGCCACGGCCTTCCCGATGCTGAACAATGCTGCCGGTGGTCCAGGCCGTTGGCTGCATCACCCTCGCCCATCGAAGGTTGAGGCTTCGAAGCGGGCGTGGCCTCTCGATGTTGGTGAATCGACCGTCGGATGAATCTCAATCGATGTATACGGTCGAGCGTCCTCGTGGCAACCCGGAGGTGAGGGTGTCGATGTCATCGTTGTACATCAATTGAACAAACGCACGTTCCGCAGGGGTATGTTCGTCGAGGATGCGTCGAATCGTCTGCCACACACTGAACCGCTCCCACTCCGTGTAGTTGTTGTTTGGCCGGCAAGTGAGCAGGCGTTGAATGACGTCGTCGTCGTTCAGTCCCTTCGCCTTGTACGTCTCACGGAGGCAGTCCACGACCTCCTGCCTCCATACGAACACGGGGAGGGCGGCTGGCCGAAAGGTGTCCGTTCGAACGGAATCGAGCAGGATCTCAAGGCGGCGTTCCTTCACGCTCTCTCGCATGCGCCCGCTTCCGTTGTACCCACAATAGAGCAGACCGAAGGCGAGACGACAAACGAAGGCATCGTCGTTCGAAGGGTCGAGGTAGGCCGCCTCGAGCATGTCGGTCTGGGCGCACGAAAGCATGGTTTCCGGGATGGCGTGGAGGGGCCAGCCGGCCTCTGCAAGCAACACGAGGGTGGAGATGTGGTCCGTCACTGGAACCTGATCCTTTGATCGCCCCGCCACCACGCAGGGACGCAAGAGGGTCCCTTCGTCCGTGGCGATGCGCATCTGGATGTGCGGGTCCAGCGAGGTGAACCGCTGCTCCATCGTATCGACGACGTTGATCATCACGTCCCCCATCACATCGGAGCGGTGGTAGAGGAGCAAGCCCGCGGGCTCCCACCCCTTGCTCGCCGCCAACACCGTTCGAAGGAGGTGGAGGCCGCGCCATTCCGCCATCCGCAAGCGCTCGCTCAACAGACCGTCCGCAACGGGTATGGCGGCTTTCATCCGACGTCCAACGTCAGTGAGCAGCGCGTCAAAGGGGGTTGCTTCCGCGGTCACCGGCGTCCCCCCTTCCCTTTCTTTCCGTTGCGACCTGCCTTCAACCGCTGGCGTTCCGCGGAGGCGGCGAGGCGGCGAGGGTCGATTCGAGAGGTGAAGGCGGGGGGTGCAGGCCGCTGCTTCTCCGGAGGAGGGGTCCGACGACGGACCTCGCAGGTCGCCCCCGCTAGAGCGGGGCTCGGCACCAGGCTGGTCACCTCGGCCCCGGGCGTCTCGATCTTTCGCAGGGTCGCCTCAAGGGTGTTCATCTGGCAGAGGAGGACCAACGCCTGCCGCTCGTCCCCCATCCGCTCCGCTCGTTCCCGCTCGTAGCGCACCTTGCGGATGTCGCGGCGAAGTCGATCCGATTCAGAGGTGTTCGAATCTGGAGGAGGGCGAGGACGACCTTGGCCTTCGGCTTGGCGGGGTTTACTGGTTGTTGCTGTCATGCTTTTGTAAGGGCCTCCTGAGGCGGAGATTTCGTCCTCTCAGCCTGCCACTTTTTCCAAAGTTCGGAGATAGTTTTACACACAAATCTTCCTTGTATGCTCCATGGACTCAAGGAAGAAAGTCGCACCGGTCAACGCCCCAAGCGAATTCATTGATGTCGCATTGCAAGCCTTTCTTCCACCGGAGGAAGACGTTGGAAGCGGCTTGGGAGGGTTCCCGCTGCAATTTCGGGTCAGCGGTGTGGACGCTGGATTGATTCGGCAGCTGAACGCCACCTCATCACGCTTCACAAAGGTGCTCGACGGCCGACTAAAGAGCGCACGTCAACGGGGGTTGTCCACCCGGTTGAGCGTGCTTGCGTACGAAGCCATCGTGCACACGCCGGAATGGCCTGTGTGGACCATCGGCTACAAATCACGGAGGATTCCGAACTACGTCCCGAGCAACGGGTTGTTCAGGGAACTCCCCCCTCACGACGAGGGCGAAGCCGAGCACATCAACGCATGGCGAAAAGAGGAATCCTCGCCTCGGGCGAACGCACGTGGAGCGCACGTCGCAACGTTCACATGGATGCTCAACGCATCAATGACGAACCAACGGGTGATGCGGGAAGTCCGTTTGCTTCGCCTCTTCGAACAAACCGCACGTGCCGAGGCGTGCGCCCACTTTCGGAACTATTGCCCTCCTCCTGAGGCTGAAGGACAGGACTACTGGCCCTCAGCGGACGAAGTTGCGAGCTTCAAGGCGCGGGGGAAATACAGCCACCGGGTGGACGGCGAAATCGTCGGCTGCCTGCACATGGTCGTGAAGAAGCAGGAGGATGGCCTTGCCTGGCACGCGACGTGGAACCGAGGGAAGCGGGGCGCAGTCCTCGGTTCGGTGCTCGCACGTCGAATCAACCGCATGTGGCGCAGGCTGGAAGGCTCCTACCTCGGAGCGTTCCACGGCAAGCGGGTGGACACACGTGGGCAGTTTGACGCCATGGTCCGAGCCGCTGACGACCCGTCGCCCGTCCGGCCGTCGTGGGAACGCTTCGGTTCCCGTTACGGCGCGGTGCTCGCATCGAACCTTGTGGATGACACGGTCCTGCTGACCGCGATCAACGCATCCCCACAGATGCTCGACATGCTGCGCACCACGGAATGTATCGGAGACGGGCAGGCCGTCTCCACCAATGAGTTGCGCACCTACCTCGGGTACGCCCGCCACACCATGCAGCGGCACGAACGTCAGCGGGATGCGCTTTCATCCACCTCGGCGGCAGCGGTCACGGTCGTTGAACAACAATCCCCAACGTGCGATGACTGCGGCACGTCACGCCTCGAGATGAACGAGTTGAAAGGTGAGTTGGCATGCATGGATTGCGGTCTTGTCATCAAGTGGGACGTGCCTGATGCTGCATCGGTTCCGTTCCACTCCGATGATGGAAAAGGCACCTCGAGGAAACTATCTCCTGTAGAAAAAAAACAGAAGAAACTCCTCAAAGGCAAGGAGCCGCTCTTTGAGCAGCGCTGGAACAGGTTCAGGGGGGCCGGATACGCGTGGGCTGAACTGCTCCCTGAGGAGAGCGCAACGAAGCACAAGCGTGAGGTCCTCAATCGCATCAAAGAATTCCAGAAAATGGCGAATCAACTGAAGAACGAAGCCATGAGCATCATCGCCGACATCGACGACCCGGACGGGGAAGACACCCACGTCGCCTCATGAGGCGACGAGATCACCAAGGTCGCGGGCCTTCGCTTCCTCGAGCCGCGTGGCCCATGTGCGCGCCATGCGCGGGCGGTGGGCTTGAAGGGTGGACTTGGCCTCAAGGTGGCTCCATCCGAAGGAGCGGAGCACCCCGTACGCAACCACGCCCGTTCGGTCCCTGCCGTACACGCAGTGCAGCAACACGTGCCGCCCCTCGTCGATGAGGCTACGCACTTCCTCGATGGCGCACAACCAGGGCTCGTCGCGCGTGTCGTGGGCCCGGAAGTACCGGTGCAGCCACGGCACCAAGGGGGCGTCCTTTGGGAAGGC
>Ga0181578_10004716_pt1 | contig 12056 bp, 22 predicted proteins | sample 071ome_21_FD_148659 | JGI IMG/M metagenome (GOLD analysis project Ga0181578, IMG submission 148659) | Coastal salt marsh microbial communities from the Groves Creek Marsh, Skidaway Island, Georgia - 071401CT metaG (spades assembly) | ecosystem: Environmental > Aquatic > Marine > Intertidal zone... | reverse complement strand
GACTAAACACAGAACACCACGATGTTCCTATTGAAACCCTATTCAAGAAATGGGTTGAGGAAACAGACATTCGTTTAGTTCCAGTTGTTTTTGACCCTGTTGCTTTTGAGAAAGGTTATAACGACGGCATAGAAGATTATGAAGATTCTTTAGAAGAATTCGGGGACGAAGCAGCGACTACGGCAGGTTGGGAATGAAAGCAATACTAAACGGAAAATTTACACTTACAGAAGATCTGTTTGTGAAAAATTACCCTCGTTCAAGAGAATTTATCAATGAAGCATACGAAATTGAATTGCCAAGATTTGGTGTTCTAAACATGTGCATCTTGTTTGATGGAGAGAAAAAGAGGCATATATTCGGAAACAGAGCGAGCAGCAGCATTACTATAGTGGGGTCGAAGAATATTACGGAGAACAAAGAGTGAACGAGACAAAGAAAATAAAAAAGTTCCTGCGAAACAAAGACAATAAAGTTATTGTGAAAATTGTTGAGACAGACCCTTGGGGTGGAGATAGGGTCTTGACTACTACACTGACTTATGGTAATCTGGTAAGAGAAACCTTACTATGGGAACAAAAGTTCAAGCAGGACTACGGATGCTTACCGGGAATTGTTATGGATGCTCCCTCACTTATCTACCTTCTCACAATAGAGAATAAAGAAGGCGAGGAACTTTACAAAAGAACTTTCTGGAAGAAGGAAGAAATAAAAGAGTTCCTTATTGGCGGGTTTGATGGAGTAGTGAAATGAAAGTTTGGGTTGTAATAGAGCGACGACTTCACGAAGACCGGAACAATGTTGCTGTTTTCTCAACTGAAACGGCAGCAAACAACTTTGTCCGAGACAAAGAAACCGATGATAACTGGCGATGCTATTACGATGTTGAGGAGTGGGAAGTTGAAGAGCAATAAAAGATACTTCGCCAAACCCGACACTTGGTTCAAGGAAGGAACCGAAGCATTTTACGAAGAAGAAATCTATCCAGTTGGAACTTTATTTGATGAGGACGGCATTTCACACGGGTCAGCAATCTACCGAGGAACTTATGTTATTGGACCAAATGAGGATTACGACACCTATTGGCACAGCAAAGGTTATAAAGAAGGCGACGAAGTTGAGATGAGGGAACATTGCTGTAATAGCGAGTTTATTGTTGTGGAGGAGAACAAAGAATGAACAACATTGAGGACATTAAAAACAAATGGGAGAACACAAGGCTTCTAGAAGAACTACCAGAAGACGAGCAATATTCTATGAGTCAATTGTTAGAAAATGAAGCAAGACATATTCTATCTACTTACCAAGATGTAAATGAAAGTCAATTAGCATACATTTGTTTTCCTTTAATTCGCAGGATATTCCAATCATCAGGTTTTTTTGAAGAAGGTGATTGCCCACTCACTTTCACATACGAAACAAGTGTTGTTCCCGCATTTACCTACTTCAAGCCAGACGAAGAAGAATCAAGTGTTGCAACAACTCAGGTTTATGATTTTGAATCCTCGCCAAATAAAGAAGTAGTTGAGAAAATTTGCTCCAATAGATATTATGCTCTGGATGCGGAAGTTGAACTAACGGCAGAACTCGCTGAAAGATTCAGAAACGAACTTAACGAGAAACACAAAGGAAAACATCTTATTTTTGGATATCCAATTATGATGAGAGAAGAAGACGGCGAAAGGATTTATTCTTATCGTTGTGCGGTTTTACCGGGAGGTTCAAGATTACACGAAGGAGGATATAAAGAATGAACAACATTGAGATTCTATATCAAGAATGCAAAGTGTGTGGAAAAACATTCAAACTTCCAACTCGTAAAGAACTGGAAAAGTCAATCTTGTTCAAAGCCAGCGAGGTTCTCGGAATTGATATGGGAAATGGGCACACAGGCGGGAATAGCTTGTTGGCGATGTTGAACTGTTCATTTGAGTGTGCGAGAAAACTGGAAAACAAAGAATGACTGACGAAATCAAAGAACTCAAAAAGCAAGTAGAAGAACTCAAAAAAGAGAATGCAGAACTACAACGAGAGTTATCAGTTCATAATTTTCTTGATACTGGTGTTCCACAAGAGCGACTTGATTATCAGCGAGAGTTAAAAAAAGAAATCATTAGGTTGAAATCGCTCAATCGCAGAGCAGCAGATGAGATTAGAGATTTAGACAACATTATTATTGATTTTGTTGAAGGCAATGCTTTTCCGCATAAGAACGAAGATGACCTATGGATTGGCGAAGCATCAATCAATCTTCTAAACCGATTGGATGGACGAACCAAAGGTGGTTATGTTGAGAACTATGAAGACCTTCTTTCAGAAATGAAGGCGATTGACGGAGAATAAAGAGTGGATAAAAAGGTTGACATCTGGCTCCAAGTGGAGTAAATTTGTCACAAATGAAGTTACCCCGATTGTAAGGATGAAGCGGGAGAGAGATAAACTCCATGATTGCTAATCTGCGGGTGGGAGCATTATTGCTCGGTTAGGTGGGTGGTTGCCTAACACCTTTTTAGGGAGAGCGAAGAGTGAAAGTCGGTGACTTAGCATGGATATGGATCAATGGCAACGATGAGCCAACTCAGGGTCTCCTTGTGGATCTGGTCATTAACGATCATTTGCGCCAAACTCCAGTTTATGTTGTATTAGCTGACGGCCAGAATCACGAGCGAGTGCGTTCTAGAATCTGGCATTGTAAAGAAGCATGCGTAAAACCGGTCCATTTTGGATCCACGCCGAGAAGATTGTTTCCGTCTCTATTGGCAAAGGAAATGGTGTCAGTACAACCAATGAGCTTACCTAGTGGGCTAATCTTCTATTTAGATGAATGAAAGATATTTTACTGAAGGTAGCAGTTTGGCGTGCAATATCAATAACCATGACTTCAATAATAGTTTATGCAGCAACCGGTGACATAAAGAGAAGTCTGTGGACAACTCTAGCATTGCAGACCTTGTTAGTATCGTGCCACTTTGCTTTTGAAATGAGTTGGAAGAAGTTCTATGAAGAGAGGCGATCTAGTTAGTCTCGAGCCCGAACAGTTTATAGATTACAAAACTGGTGAACCAAACGGCTTTTCTAAAAGAGGGTATGCCGGCATAAAGCCGGGAGAGATAGGTATAATTTTAGAAAGAGTCGACAGAGAAAAATGGCATGTGTTATTTGGCGAAAAAATATCCGAGATTTGGGGATTGGATCTTCGAATTCTGGGAATGGACTAAAGGCTGGTTAGTATCGATCATTTTCTTTAGTTTGATTTTCTACATCTTCTTGTTACTGATTCTTAGAGCTATTTTGAGATTCCCCTTTCTTCCATTCATTCGATTTCCAAAATGGCTCAAGAGAAGAAAAATGATCCGCGAAATATACTACAGCGACAACGAAAAGTGGTGGTAATTACCTACTTATAAACCATGGGAAAGAATTGTTATATTGTCACTTCTGCCATCGGTACAAGAACAGCTCCGGAAAAAACTATTGAAAGATTTCATCAGACTCTGCACACCGTAGATTCTATCAATGCAAGAGATCCCAATGCTGAAATTTTTATTCTAGACACAGGGCTTGCTGGGCTGCCTGATTGGCTGATCAATCGATTCCAGAAAAATGTAGACTTTGTCAATCTGACTGATCACAAAAAAGTGCAAGAGATAAGTGCTGAAGCCCAAAGAATGGGCTCACTATTCTCGCAAAACTTTACCATAAAAAACAAGACAAAAGAAGAAACGAAAGACTTTATCGATCACGGCTATTTGAAAAGTGTGACGGAAAGCTGGTCCATTCAACACTTTTTTGAAACAAAAGATCTGTCTGATTATGACAAAGTGTTCAAGATATCGGGCAGATATTTTTTGAATGAAGATTTCGATCTAAACAACTTCAATAACAAATTTTCATTTCGGAAACAGAGTGAAAACATCAAAGAGCTCGGTGGCATTACCAGTATATCGTCAGTTTGTTGGTGTTTCCAAGCCGAGCATTTTGAAGAATTCAAAGCCAAATGGGACAACACTATTGTCTGGATGTTGGGCCAATGGAAATCCGGAAGAATAAGGGACCTGGAATCTTCTATCTGGATGGGTTTCGGAAACACTGAGGAAGAACGCCAGATAACATATGTCAGCAAGGTGGGCGTCATGGGAATAATAAACATGAAAGACGGACATAAGAAAGCATGGGCGCAATAAAAAACAAAAAGATATTCATCACAGGCGGCGCTGGCTATTTGGGTAGCAACTTAGTAAGAAGGCACATTGGCAACAATGAAGTCACGGTTTATTCCAGAGACGAGGCCAAGCACTATTATCTCAAGAAGAGATTCCCAAAAGTCAACTGTGTCGTGGGTGACATTAGAAACTTTGACCTGATGAAAAGAGCTGCTAGCGATCACGACATAGGCATATTTGCCGCATCTTTGAAACAGATTAGCGCTGTCGACCAGAACGTTGAGGAATCAGCCAGAATCATTGTGGACGGAGCGCTAAACTCCAGGCGTGTTGCCGAAGAAGTCGGCATGGAATCTGCATGTTTTATTTCAAGCGACAAGTCTCGAGCGGCAACAACGATATACGGAGCGATGAAGTTTGTGGCCGGAGAATCTTTCATTGTCAACTCCGATAGATCTTCAGTTAGATTATCGTCTGCAATTTACGGCAACGTGTTAAACTCAACCGGTTCTGTGATACCCCTAATGTGGGATGCTATATCAAAAGGCTACGAGCTAACACTCTTCTCAGAAAAAATGACCAGGTTCATGATCGACATTGAAGAAGCCATGGACCTGATTGAATACAGCTTGGAAGTCGACGGCTACAACGTGATACCCAATCTAAAATCTTTTCTGGTGAAAGACTTGTTTGAGATTTTTGCCGACAAGTTCGGTCTCAAATACAAGATGGGAGTGCCTCGAATCTCTGAAAAGCTTCATGAAATGATGATTTCTATCGAGGAAGCTCCTAGAACTCATTACAATGAAAAGCTAGATTCTTATTTCATGCACTATGAAAAACTAGCTGAGCGTGCCATAGACTTTGAATTTACAAGCGACAAAACTATCGTCAGCAAAGAAGAGCTCGTGGCAACTTTAGAAAAATACAAATACTTTAGAGGCCATAACTTATGAAGATCTTAATACTAGGACACACTGGCATGTTAGGCCACATGGTGAAAGCTTATCTAGGACAGAACCACGTCATTGAGACGACAGGAGATCGTTGGCCGACGCAAGAATTTAAAGACGCCGTTTCTAAGTCTGATGCAGACTATCTGATAAATTGCATCGGTGCTATCCCTCAAAGAACCAAAGAGTTCGACGTTAATTTTGAACTGCCAGTCTGGTTAGATTCTAACTTTCAAGGAAGAGTCATACATCCAGGCACGGACTGCGAGATGGATGTCGACGACTATGGCATTTCAAAAGCTCGAGCAGCAGATTGGATAAAAAAGTCTGGTCAGAGAACCAAAATAATCAAGACGTCTATTATAGGTCCGGAGCTGAAAGGCAGCAGTAGTCTTCTGTGCTGGTTTTTGAGCAATGAAGATGGCAGTACGGTAAGAGGCTACACAAACCATTTGTGGAATGGAAATACGACTTACTACTGGGCAAAAATATCAGAAGATCTAATAAATGATTGGGATAACTTCTCCACAGAAACAGTTGTGAGCAGTTCGGTTAGCGTTTCCAAGTATACTATGCTCAACATTTTTAACGATGTTTACGACAGAGGAATATTCGTAGTACCTTTCAGCGCTCCGACCCCTGCAGACAAACGCTTGACTGGCCACGTTGAACTGCCAGACATCAAGACTCAATTAGAGCACATGGTTGAATTTTATAGCAATTTAAGCAGCGAATAAAACAACAAAATCTATAAGTAAAAGATTGTAAACACACAGTTCAGGCAATAAGATAACCTCAGCCAAAGGAGAACCATGTGCGATTAATTTTTTGTTTATTTGTATTCTTTACTGCCATGGCGCTGCCGGCTTCTGCAGCAAAACTCACACAAAGCGAGACTTCCTACACCGGAGCACAAATTCTAACCGGGGGTTGGGATATTGACTTTGACGACTTCTATGCGATAGGCGACCCACCCGAAGAGGTTTCGCCTTATGCTTTCTTTACAGGCAACACACTCTATGCCGGAAACTCTGACGTTTTCGGAAACACCGTGGACACTATCATAGAGTTCTTTTGGTTTGAGTCGTCAATAGACCGAGGCTCTGACTTCTATGTCGCAGTTATAAAAGTTAGAGCAACACCAGGGAAAAACTGTAATGCCGACCCATTCGGTTGGTTTGGTGGTTTTAAATGCACCCTATGGTCAGACCAGTGGCAAGATTGGGGAGAGCATCCTGTCTTATCAGTCCAAGCAACAACCGACACCGAAGTTGAATCTGGTGCTTTCCGCTGGGATTGGTCCTTACCCTTCGAGTCTTACGGCATAGACGCTTACGGTCAGGTTACTCTAAAGTCTGAGTATGGTCTGGGAGTAGAAAGCGAAGGCGCTGCTATGGCTCACGGCGAATACAAAATGAATGAAGAAACCACTTGGATGGCAGAAGGCGACATTCAAGTCAAAGGTTATGCCGACGAAAGTTATAGTGTCAAGACCCAATACAATGTCACACTCTGGGAGTGGCAAGTTTTTGTGGACGGCAGAGCAGACCTAATGGCGTGGGATATGTATCTCAACCTTTCAGCGAGAGACGAGCAGTCTGCTTACCACGAGTTCTTTTTAAGCATCCAAGTTGAAGATGGAAAGCCTTTCACTATGGACGAACTATTCGTTATGGGAAACTTTGACGTAGGTTGGTATAACCCTTGGCACCGTCCGCTTGGCATTTCTATTATGCCCGTTACTATCAGTCGTCCGTCCTATGCGGTAGACCCACCGGACATTCCACCTCCACATAAGCCAGTGGAGAAAGAAGAGATAACACAAAATGAAGAGGTTCAGACCTCTACACAAACCGAGGACAACCCAAAAAATCAAAAACCTCTTGACAAAAGTATTATTTCAAGAGATAATCTGGTTGAACTATCCCAGGGGATAATTGAAGTGGAGATCTTTGTTCCGGAAGAAGTCATAACAGAAGAAGAAACACCAGCGACGCCTGTCGTAACTTCTGGGCAAGGTTGTTCATCAGCGCCTCTGAAAAAAGCAGATTCATTTGGCCTAACAATTCTCTTGTTGCTTGCATTCGCATCTTACCGTTGGATGGCAAGAGAATAAAAATTATACAGCAAACGAACGTGGAGCTTATGGAATTGAAAAGAAAAGCTAGCCAGCTATCGGCTCAACTAGATTGGCTTGAAAACGAATTGGAAAAAGAGTCAAATAAGTCTAAGACTGTAAAAAAAGTTTTAGAAGCTTATTACATGAAGTTTTGGGAAGTTTTGGAAGATCGACCCGGAAGAGACCCAGGTTTTGCTCGAGCCGCCCGAGTTTTTAGAAATGATGCCGATCAAGAAAATACATGCATCGTAGGTGATGCTTTTACAGACTAGCCAACGCCTTGATGCCCGTTCGAACCGGTGATTGGCAAGAAGTTTTTGTAAGGAATGTTTGTAAGACCAGCAACGATTTCATAATTCACGCCAGAACCGTTCGAGCAAGAGACGAACAATTGCACGCATCTAATTTCATCTCTAAAAGCCTCGCCTTCTTCCAGCGTGAAGTAATTGCCCGTATTGAATCCGTTAAGAGTGAAAGCAACAGCAATGGTGTCCGAAGTAGTCGGGCCTCTGTTTTTGATATTGAAGTAGCGCGTCACTTGATTGAAAGTGTAAGTGTGGATCTCTCCCAAACTAATCTGAGATGAAGTGACAAAAGGAACTGACGAAGCCTGATAAGCTGGCACATATCCTTCATGTAATATAACGTTTTGCATTCCAGTTGTCCTTTATTGCTGCTCGTACCAGTTCAAAGAAAGTCCGCCGTTGATTGCATCGTCTGAATTGACTGCAATCACTACCAACCTGCCCGGTCCAAACACAAAGTTGTATTTAGCGAGATCGACCAAGATAGAGTTACCTCCGTTTACACCAAATGCAAAGATCGGATCAACGTCAGTGTTCAAAAAAGCTTGCGAAGATGGATTTAGCTGCGCTGTTGAAACTATGCTCTGGTTAGTATTAATATTTTGAAAATCAGCGTCTCCTGTGAAGTATTCGTCCACGAATATGCCTAATCTGTAGCTTTTTGGTGCAGTTGCCCCGGTTTCGTTCGATGCTCCAATTGAAATTAGATCCACCTCTCCGAAGCACGCTTGGCTGTCGTGAACCCTGTTGACCTTGAAGGCCTGCACAGGTTTCCAAACGTTGTTAGTATCCGGATATGCAATTCTCCTACTGATCGCGTACTTGGGATCTAGTTTAACCGTTTTTCCCTCTATAAAAAGAGACAATGAAGCTGATCTAGCAGGAACATTTATGCCTGGCAAACCGGGAATGTTAGAAGACGCTAATAGCCCGGAGACATTGGGGTTCTTGAGAACCGGCGTTATTCTGGCATTTGCATTTTTTATTACATGCACCGGTGTCATTCGACCAGAATCTGGCTCTTCAATAGAGAAGAAAGCGTTGCCAAAACCTAGGTATTGAAATCCAATTTCGTAAACGTTTCCTTTAGTCGGATCTAAGGTCATGCCAGAAGGCCCGGATCCGTCCACAGTATCTAAATTCCAACTGGATTGTGAAATAAATGTAGATGAAGGCGATATTCCTTCGCTAGTCCTTGCAAATGTACCGGCAACGGAAGAGCCGGCGACGCTGTATGCTCCGTCGTTTAATGGTTGAGCCCGAGAAGACAGAAAGTAGACAGTACCAGAAACGGCATCTGCTAGCCAGCCGTTGCCTAATTGAGTGTAGTCTGCTTGAGCTAGCTGCCATGCAGTCTGCGTTACATCGGAACCGCCGGTGATTGGCAAAACTATGCTATCACCATTTAGCGTAACAGTTACATTGCCTGTCGTTGAGCCGGCTGTAACTGTCAGTGCTCTAATTTCTCTTGCAGAAGTAGGCTGGTGGAGGATACCAAAGTTTTCTTGCAAGTATCCCATGAAGTAACCGCACTCTCCATTACCAACTCCAATTATCTGGATATTGCCGGCAGTGCCCGTCGTGAACAAAGCTGTGCCTCGAAACAGAGAACCTTGGCCAGACTGATACTTCATGGCTCTTCTGAGTTGCAAAGCAGCTGATCCGGACGGTGAAATAGAACTTTCGACACAAGCTAGCCCACCTGTTTGGCTAGTCGTGCCGCCTGCGTATTCCACTCTTTCGACCACTTTTTCGTTGATATTATAAACAAAGTCTCCCTGCGCTACTGGGGTCAGTTCGGCAGTTCTAACCTCGCCGAAGGACGTCACCGGTCCCTGTATACCAACTTTTTTCTTACCATAAGTGAAAGACATCCACGAACCTCTGCTCTGTTGTTTACTGTAAATATCTTATCGTTAGCACAAATTCTAGAAAAGCTCATAAAGTTGATGTGCATAACTGAATTTAAATTGCCTCCAGACTGCACTTTTCATAATTAAAACTATGTCAGGTGCATTCCAGAAGGGAGAATTAGTGTGGTGTTTCCCTATAGGGGCAAAGGAACCCATAGCCGGCCTGATAGTTTCTGGTCCTCTCAGAAATTACACGTACGAAGTCATGTATGCACACGGCCTCGAGCTCAATTCTGAATCAATTTTGCACAGATCTAGACAAGATGCCGTACTTTGGAACAGCAAAAAAATAAAAGAATTTGGATGGTGGGGCAAAATCCAGTGTAATGTTCTTTAGTTTGTGGTATAATATTCCCATAAAGCGCATAAAGGATATTGCCATGAAAAATTCTTTCTTCTCTGAGTGTTCTCGTCGTCTTCACCAAGGGGCAGCCGAGTATGGCAACAGTTCTTTCTTTGAGTCTTCAGAAGACCTCACACGTGAAATTAACGAAGAACTTCTGGACGTTGCAAACTGGGCTGCTATTTTTGCTACCACGGTTGTAGATCCTCGAGGTCGCCAAGCTTTAGGCGAGCTCTGTTTGGCTGTGGAACATCTTTCTGTCAAGCTACAAGAGTGCCAAGATTCAGGCATTTTTGAGCAGCGAGATTTTAGCAAGCACGGCGATACTCTCGCGCAGGAAGCAGAAGGCTTCTTGTGTGATTTTCTCGATAAAAATCAGTAAATAAAAAGAACAACTGTTTTCAAATCACTTGTAAGCCATACCTTATTAAAGGATGGCTTTTTGATGATTTTCTTTTTTGCGGGCGTGATTTTAGGTTGGCTGATAGAATGGTGGGCACACAAGTACTTGCTGCACAACTTTTCTCGGCGATTGTTTTCTTACGCTCATTTCTCGGTTCATCACAGAAATTGCCGTAAAAACGGGTTCTATGATGCTGACTACGAGGTCTTCCCTCCTAGAGAGATGGACCGCGGGCTGATGGAGGTGATCTTGATAGTGTCAGCCATTGTGGCGGCCATGCCAATCATGTTGCTATCTTTCTGGCTCTGGCTCGGAGTCTCCTGTCACGCAGTCTTCTACTATTTCGTCCATCGCAAATCCCACTTAGACGTCGAGTGGGGCAAGAAGTGGCTTCCATGGCACTATCAGCACCACATGGGCAAGGATCAAAATGCCAATTGGGGCGTGACTAATCCTATCTTTGACCATGTTTTTGGCACTAGAAAAAAATGAATTAGCAACCAATTCGATCTAAAATTAGGTTGTGAATCAAAAATTTAAATGTGGCGATTTGGTTCGTCTCAACGAGAACGCAATAAAGTGGATGATGCCGTACGGCTTAGACGACCTGTTCCTCGTCATAGAAGTCATATCATCTGCTTCTGGCTGGAATGAGGATGGTTCAGGAGAAGGCGTAAAAATTGTAGATGTTAAAGGAAAAGAATATCCCAAAAGCGAACACACGTTCATGTCTGTAAGAGATCTAATTTTAGTTTCGGAGGCGAACGATGACTGAAAATCAACACATTGCTTTTATTGAAATAATGAAACACATATCTGAACCTGAGCTCTTGTATGAAGAGGACGATGAGTGGCGGGCTGACTGGCTCTGTTTGCAGTACCCTACTTTTGATTTGAGGATTTCTCAAACAGGAAATGCTTATATTACTCACGAAAGCCAAATTCGTCCGACATTAGTATACGATTTCAATCAAAACGAATTCAAACTGAACGGTTTTCCTATAGACGTCATGGAAAACATCTCTTCCATCTTAGATTACGTGTAATTCCTGCTAAACTTATGTTACAATTTCATCGTTAGTCAGTTTCAATCATTGCAAGGAGAAAAAATGATCAGCATTGTAGAGCACCTCGATGAGCGCCAGGTCCTAATTCAAGAAGGGCAAAATTACTTCGTTGTAAGCGAGAGTTCCGAAGAAGCTCAGAAGCACTACGGATTCAGCGAGGTATTGGTATTTCCAGCCTATTCGGATGGAGAGATCAAGGAGTACAGTGAAGTGTCCGGCGATCGTCCGGCAAAGCTTCACGAGTTTCTGCCCAAGCTCATTCGCCACAACAAAGTAGAATTTTTCTAAAATGCCGAATATGAAAAAATGCCAGTTCATAATCGACAAGAATGGAAACCGTTGGCTTCCGCCTGGTACTTCAATGAGCGCCATGTGGAGTCGAAGCGTTTGGTTTCGACGTCTTTCTGGTAAAAGAGGACTCATAGCTTCTCAGGCTCACTGGGAATCTTTGCGAAAAGATTACGACACTTTTGAGATAATGGAGAACGAAGATGGAAGTCACAAAACACGAAGAGTTGCCAGTTGTAGTGAGTGACGAAAATGTCTACTACGAAGAGGCAGACTACATCGGACCTGACTACGACACCGGCTGGCAAGACCTTTAGCGATGAACCTCTCGATGTTGGAGACTTGATAGAAGTGCCTCGCTGGGATGACATCTTTTCAGCTCGATGGGTAGGACCAAGAGAGGAATGGAAGTTCGAACCGGTCTTAGCTGCTGTCATAGATTCTGGTTGGGGTTACGATCCTCGAATCACAATTGCATTTCCAGATGGTACAGTTAAGAGGT
>Ga0181578_10004707_pt1 | contig 12077 bp, 11 predicted proteins | sample 071ome_21_FD_148659 | JGI IMG/M metagenome (GOLD analysis project Ga0181578, IMG submission 148659) | Coastal salt marsh microbial communities from the Groves Creek Marsh, Skidaway Island, Georgia - 071401CT metaG (spades assembly) | ecosystem: Environmental > Aquatic > Marine > Intertidal zone... | reverse complement strand
CTTTGACCGAATTCGGCCATGCCTCGGATGGCTGAAATGGGGCGGATATAGTCGTACCACCCCTTCACTCCCCATGCTGCTACAGCGGCGTCGTGCATCGTACCGCCGAGGATGAAATAGGCCGTCACATCCCATTCCAGATCATCCAGTACCGGGCCCGCACCCCGGAAGCGTTTTACCAGATCGGGATGATCCGATACGTAGTTCAGAATGGTGAACCAATGCCCCGGCGGTGTCTCCGAATCCGGTCCATCCGCCCAAAACTCGGCCAGAACGCGGGCATAATCGGCTCGGGGCACGATTTGGGCCCAATATGGCTGACCCGTATGCGGATTGATGCGACGCCCACGACTTACATCGCCACCGTCAAAGAGATCATACAACGCCCTTTGGCCCGAGATATCATCGGGATAGTCCCCCAAGGGAATATTGCCTATGCGGGCTGGGGAGATATCCCACATGACCCCGTCATCAGGGTCCAGCATGGAGGACCAGATGGCCACCAGCGAATGGCTCCACTTGTATTCGTCCGAGAGTCCTCCGCCATCGAGCACATCGAGTGTGGGCGGGGGTCCGGGGTCATGGTATACCCAGTACTCGAAGCCATCCCGGACATGGACAGTCAGGTCCTCAGGCGTCATGGAAAAGGGATGGACCTGCCCCCACTCGGGACCGAGGAACTCGGGGATTCCCATCGGTATTTCCTGACCCGCTTGGTCGATGAAGACATCAAACGAGAGAGGTTGCCACCGGTTCATGTCAAGAATCAGGGGGTTACCGGGAAGCGGGGGTGCCAATGGAGGATTGACAGCGCGATAGTAGCGGTTGGCATACAGCTCCGCTTCGTTGGCTCCGTCCCCGTGGCCGTAGGCAATCATGCACTCGGCCAGGTAGTTACCAAGCGCTGCAGGGATGCCGCTGGAATACCCCGTGTCCTGAAAAGACGGATCATACCCCAGTTCGCTCATGAGCTGATCAAAGCGGGCATGAGCGGCCTCCCGACCCGGGGATAACTCAAATCGATGACTGAGCAATCGATATACTGCGTAACTCATGGCCTCTTCCCGGGCGGAGTGAACGTCTATTGGCGCAGGCACACCATCGAATGCACAGACAAAGCCATGTGGCGTGCCTCCAAGGAGATAGGGTTGGGCGGCATCGTCATAGGCTGCCCAACTGTCCCACATCAGAATGGACGCGTGGAACAGGTTGCGGGCATGGACGGTGGGGCGCGCAAAATCCTCCCGGATGGATTGCAACAACGCCTCATTCCAGAGGCGTGCCACGGAATGGGATGGGGCATGCTGAGCCGTGGCTGCCAAGGGGACGGCAAGGATCACGAACAGCAGCACGAGTCCGATCTTCCGAAGCGTGTGCATGGGGGACGGCCTTGGAGGTATGGATCGAATAAATAGCACAGTCAGGGCTTGACAGGGCCTCCACACGGGGTGCATCCATTCGGTAGGAGTCCCGCGAACGTGGTACCTTGGAGTATCTCGTTGCGAACTGATGTCATCCTCCGGACGCCAACCTCTGAAACAATGCCCAAAAAAGTTGTGGACCTCAAAAAGGTCGATGCCTCCGCCGAAGAAGGGACCTCGATGCTGGGCAATGCGATGAAGGGCGAGTCCCATCTCGACCCTGAGGCACCCCGGACCGATCTTGTACGCGAAGACCTTGGCTACTCCGACGCAGAAATCGACCTGCTGTTTCGGGACAGCATCTATCCGTACCGGCAGAAGCTGAGTCGCTCAGCCTACGAGACGCGCAAACGGCTGCTTCAAATCGAACTGCTCAAAGTGCAGCGATGGACCAAAAGTACAGGTGCACGCATCATGGTCGTGTGCGAGGGGCGTGATGCAGCCGGGAAGGGAGGCACCATAAAACGATTCATGGAGCACCTGAATCCGCGTGGCGCCCGCGTTGTTGCGCTCGAGAAGCCCACGGATGAAGAGCGTGGGCAGTGGTATTTCCAGCGCTACATACGGCAGTTTCCGACGGCCGGTGAGATGGTGTTTTTTGACCGTTCCTGGTACAATCGGGCAGGTGTTGAACGCGTCATGAATTTCTGCAACGGCAGGGAGTACAAGGAATTCCTTCGCCAGGCCCCGGAGGTCGAGCGCATGCTGGTGCGCTCAGGGACCGTGCTGTTCAAATACTGGTTCTCTGTTACACGGGGTGCTCAGAAAGCCCGTATGGTGTCGCGGGAATCAGACCCTTTGAAGGGGTGGAAGTTGAGTGATATCGACCGTCTCTCGCGCGACAAGTGGGACGACTACACCAAGGCCAAGGTGAACATGTTTCTGCATACCGACACCCCAGCTGCGCCATGGTCGGTCGTGAAGTCGGATGACAAGAAGCGGGCCCGCCTCAATTGCATGAACCACTTCCTGTATCACCTGGACTACCCTCAAAAGGATCACTCGGTGGTCATTGAACCCGACCCCCTCATTATCGGGTCAGCTTCCCAGGTCATCGACAGGAGCGAGGAGATCGGGTAATTTATTTCAGTACCCGGGGTTACGTCCGGGTCAGTCCTGGCTCTATCCAGGTGGATGGCACAAACTGTGTCCGTCCACTCGTGACGTTGGATGAAGAAGAGGACTGACCATGAAAACGATACAGAATGCCCTGCAGCCTGTTGGCTGGATGGCTGTTGTGACCCTGATGATGTGTTTCTGGACTGGATGCGATGCCGGTTCCTCGGCCATGGATGGACCGTTGGACCCAGCCGGTGCATCCCTACTGGCTGAAATGGACTTTGTTGAGTCCGTCGAAATGACGGTACTCAATCCAGGATCGGCGAAAGACGAGCAGCTGATACTGCACGTACAAATGGATGAGACGGCGCGCATCCGGTACCCGGAAGCGTTCCACATCCTGGGTATGCGAAATGATGGCTCCGTGGCCCGGATGGAGGACAATGGTCTGGGCGCAGACGCTGTCGCCGGCGATGGCCTGTACTCCGCCCAGGTGGACCGCTCATGCCTCGAGGACGGCTCGTTGCCGGAGGCCGCCGGAAAGGATATCCTTGAATTCACGCTCTCGTGCGATGTCAACTTCATCGCGCCGGGTTCCGAGTGCGCCGGAGAAGGCGTCTGCCCGGAGACGGATTCACGTTCCTTCCTGTGGGGCCTGATCGAATACGATGTGGATGTGGTCACGTGCTGGTGCTTTCAGGGTTGCACGGCCGAGTTCAAGGTGTCTTTGGGAAAAGACGACACATCAATGATCCATCCACCAGCCCTTCTCTGAGCGATGGGGGCGTGTTCGGGGCCGGCTTCGCCGGCCCCGAATTCCCGTTTCCCCGAGCCGCGCCGGACAGGAAAACCTGTTTTATCGGAATGAACTTCCCCTATCACCAATAAGCATGTAGCCATGTACCCTTCCCGAGCCTCCCTTGCCACTGTCGCCGGCACAATCTGTGTCATTCTGGGCGTCGCGGCAACGATCCGTTATGGTGTCTCGCTGCTGTCGGGATCCATCGATGCCGTTGATTTTACTCCGATATTGCTGCCGCTCGGCATTGCCTTGCTCGACGGCAGTCGTTTCTGGATCTGGGTCGCACGCCTGCAGCTGTTTCTTCTGGCTCTCCTTTCCTCCTCCACCATCCTGGTTTTCCTGCTCATGTCGGAAGAGAGCCGCCGTGTATCGTTCGAGCTCACCGATAATGTCGGACAGGTTTCCGGGGGTGGTATCATCCTGCTGACGCAAGGGCTCTACCTGGCTGCAATCCTCTGGGTGTATTTTGTTATTTTCGCCGGGCCGTCCCGTTTTTCTTCCCGATCCGTTTCTGACGCTTGATTCATGGCTTCCGACCGGTTGACCAAGGCCATCACCTTTTTGAGCAACCACGGAATTCCGTACGAGCGGTATGATCATCCAGCGGTCGTAACAGTCGATGAGGTCACCGAACGGGTGGATATTCCGCACGGTCAACGAACCAAGAACCTGTTTGTCAGGGACAAACGGGGTCGCCGGCACATCCTTATCGTTGTGCCCCATGATGCGCAAGTCGACCTGATGCAACTGGGGTCCCAGACCGGTCTGGGGCGGGTTTCTTTTGCCTCGGAACGTCGCTTGTTGGAGCACTTGGACGTAGAGCCTGGCTCAGTATCCCTGATGGGCGTCATCAATGATCCGGAGCATCGCGTGGAGGTCATCGTGGACAGGGCCGTATGGCACGCCGAGCAGGTGCGATGCCACCCACTGGTGAATACAGCAACCCTTGTCCTGAAACGAGCTGACCTGCATCGGCTGTTTGAGCTGACAGGCCATCAACCCATTATCCTGGACGTGCCAATATGCTGATTCTAGAAGCTCTGGCGGCCATTTTCGGCCTGCTCAGTGTCTACCTGTTGACACGCCAAAGCATCTGGGCGTGGCCCACTGGATTGGTTTCTGTGGCAGTTGCAGCTCTCGTTTTCTACGACTCGTTCCTCTACTCCGACATGTTGCTGCATGTCTACTACATCGGAATGAACGTCTACGGATGGGTCTACTGGTTACGAGGGGGTCCCAGGGATGCGGAGCTGCCGGTAACCACCATGACGTGGCGACAGAATGTGTCATGGGTGGTCGTGACCGTCGTCCTTACGCTGGCCTGGGGGTGGAGCATGAGTCACCTCGACGTCATTGCAGGATGGGTACTAGCCCACATCAGTGGCTCTATTGCATGGGCGCAAGCGTGGTCGAGCGGCGGTGCGCCGACGCCTGCCTTCCCCTACGGAGACGCATTCACCACCGTGGCCAGCCTTGTCGCCATGTGGTTCATGGCCCGCAAACGCCTCGAGAATTGGGCATACTGGTTCGTCATCGATGTTGTGGCCATCGTGATCTACGCTCTGAAGGGCCTCTATCTGTTCTCTGGCCAATACATCATATTCCTGATCCTTTGCATCATGGGATACCGGGGATGGTCCCGCTCCATGTCAGCGCCCCTTGAAGCATCAAAAGACCCCCTTCATCCATAACACGGGCATAACGGGATGCCGTCGACTCCCTCATGGGGAATCCCTAGATTGGTCGCGTTCCTCTTGCCGACCAGCCAACACCTATAGTTCATGAACCGTATCCCTTATCTGTTGCTTTTCATGGCCCTGGCCCTGGCCCTGCCCGCTCGGGCGCAGCACGGCCATGAGCATGCTGGCGGACGCACCATACAGTTTCCTGATACGGCGGACTATCTCAGCCTGACCTGTGATTTTCACATCCACACCGTCTTTTCCGATGGCGATGTATGGCCCAACATTCGCACCCAAGAGGCGCAGCGGGACGGATTGGATTGTATCGCCATCACGGAGCATCTTGAATACCAGCCGCACCGGGCAGATATCCCTCATCCGGATCGCAACCGTGCCTTCGAGATCGCCGCATCGGCAGCGGGAAACAGCGACCTCATCGTGGCCAGAGGATCGGAGATTACCCGCTCCCTACCCTATGGCCACGCCAACACGGTATTCATCCAGGATGCCAATCCCCTGCTGCAGGACGATGCGGAAGATGCGTATGCCGAGGCAGCATCCCAGGGAGGATTTACGTTCATAAACCATCCCAACTGGACGGCGCAGCGTAAAGATGGCGTGGCTCGACTGGAGCCCGAACAGCTGGCACTGATCGAGAAGGGACAGATTCACGGTATCGAGGTCGTCAATGATTTGACCTACTCGGACGAGGCCATCGAACTGGCCCTGGAGCACAATCTGGCCATTATTGGCACGTCGGACATTCACGGCCTCGTGGACTGGCAGTACGACATCGCCCAGGGTGGCCATCGGCCCATCACCATCGTGTTGGCCGAAGAGCGTACCGAAGCGTCCATTCGGGAGGCCTTGTTTGCCGGCCGGACGGTGGCTTATTACCTCGACTCGATTATCGGGCGGGAAGAACACGTCCGACCCCTTATCGATGCATCCTTGAGCATGGCATCGACCGGATATATCGGGGATACCTCTGTGGCCCGGATAACAATCACGAACCACTCCGATGCCTGGTTCACGCTCCGTAACACCTCAGAGATCCGATTCCACAATCGAGCCAACCTGATCGATGTACCACCACACGGAACCGTTCAGCTCGAGGTCAAAACGGGAGTCCGCATGGACACCATTTCAGTCTCCTTTGAGGTTCTGAACGTAATTACGGCTCCCGGAAATCATCCGGAGATAGTTCTCGAGGCTGTTCACACTTAAGCATTCAGCGCGCCTGGCCAACAAGCAGCGCTGCAATCAATGCTAGCCTGTATCCGCGGGCCCTGCCAGCCGACTACCAGTCTTTTGCGATACGGTACATGGTTATGGCGGCCCGTGTTGTTTGCATGGGTAGTGTGGCAAGGTCAGCCCACTCATGCGTCGTGTGCGTGCCGCCTCCTGTCATGCCCAGTCCATCGATGGCCATGATGGCATGCCCCGCGGCAAAGGAAACGTCGGCCGCCCCCGCCTCCCTCGGATCGCCTGCCACCACCGGACCGTACCCGGCGTCCTCACTGGCTTGACTGAAGATGGCCAGCAGGCGCTCATTTCCCTCCGTTTGTCCCATCGGAGGATAACTGTCCCTGAAGGACAGCGACGCCGTAGTGCCTGGCAGGTTATCCTTGATCAGCTCCCTCATCCGCTCCTTTATCGCCTCTCGCTGCTCGGGAGAAATAGTCCTCAAGTCGCCCGATACAATCGTTTTTTCGGCAACCACATTCGTTTTTCCGAAGGCACTTCCCCGATCGTTTTCCTCATCAAAATCAACGGTCGTACCCCCAAGGATGAGACCAGGATTAAAAGTCAGTAGCTCCTCACCGACCAATTCCTCTTGGAAACGGGTCAGGATCCGGGCGGCCTCATAGATCGATCCATACCCGGTCTCTTCTGAGAAGACTGACGATGAATGTGCCCGGTTGCCGGTCGTTGTCAGCTCCCAGCCGGTAAAGCCACGGCGTGCCAGAACCGCTGTTCCAGGATTCCCATCGCCCGGTTCGAAAGCCATCACCACATCCGCCTCTATGGCTGCCTCGACCAGGCTCGCACGACCGAGCTCCAAGGGATCGCCCGAAGACTCCTCATCGCCAATCAGCGCGATGGTAACCGTCATGTCATCCAGAACGCCTGCGGCCAAGAGAGCCCGCACGGCCTCTACCATGACCACATCACCGCCCTTCATATCAATGATACCGGGCCCCGTGGCGCGTCCCTCGGACTCCCTGCTGAACTGCTGAAAGGGACTATCCGTCTCAAATACGGTGTCGAGGTGCCCAATCAGGAGGAAATGAGGCCCTTTGTCGCCTCGGGAGGCAAATAGATGACCCGCCCGATCGAAGGCGCTGCCATCAATCCAACTTGTTTCGAAGCCGAGTGCCCCAAGTTCCTCACCAAACACTGCGCCCACAGCACGCACTCCGTCAAAGTTCATGGATCCCGAATTGACGTTGACCACCGTTTCCAAGAGGTCTATGGCAGCCTCGACCCGGCTGTCAACGAACGAGGCAAGATGCTGCTCGACATCATCCAGGTTCTGTCGGGCAGACACATCGCTTGTAAGGCTCATGGTAAAAAGCGTCATTAAAATGAACGAAGGCAGAAAGGATGGGCGAATCATGGACGGTCCTGTCAACTAACCGCGGATGGCATGTCTTGGATGGCAAGATAGGCATGTGATCATGGTTCCACCATGCCCGCTCGTGCCTCGTTGATCCCTACCTTGCCCACATCTCCACTTCCCTTTCGTGTTGAGTCATGAATACTGCAGCACCACCGCTGGAAATATGTATCGCATGCGATTCCCAGGAGGAAGCGCTCCTGAATGCACGCGCCGCCGCAAGCGGCGGCGCGGATCGGTTGGAATGCTGTGCCTCGATGCACGTGGGTGGATTGACACCGGACCCACGTATCATTGAAGAGATTCGTGAAGCGGTCCCAGCAAAGGTTGCCGTATTGGCCATGGTGCGGCCTCGGGGAGGTGCGTTCGAGTGGAATGCCACGGAGGCTGACACCATGCAGCAGTCCATTCAGGATCTGGCAGCCGCTGGGGCCGACGGCGTTGTTTCGGGAGCCTTGCGATCTGGTACCATCGATGCGGCGCTGACCCGCAAGCTCATTTCCCTGGCCCGGCATCTTTCGTTGGATTTCACCTTCCACCGCGCAATCGATGCCGTGGAAGATCGGACGGAAGCCCTCAATACCCTGATGGATCTCGGATGCCAGAGTATCCTGACCGCAGGCACCCGGTGGGGTGCCACAGATGGCGCTTTGGATGGCATCAAAGAACTCACACGTACGGCGCGCCAACTGAAGGGGCGTATGGAGATCGTCGTGGGCGGTGGCGTTTCGGCAGTCAGCCTTCCGCAACTCAGGGACGTCTTGTCGCACCATGAGAAAATCTCCTTCCATGCCTATTCGGCCGCCATGACGGGTGGGCAAACCGATGCAGGAAAGGTGGCTGCATTACGCCAAGTGATTGCTATGGATTGACACCCGTCTCCTTCCACGGGTTGCTCGGCAGGATTCATTGGGATATCCTCCCTCCTGCCCCTCGTTTGTTCGTGCGTCTCCCATCATTCGTCCCAGCCATGCCTACCCTGCGTTGCCTACTCGTTTTCATCTGTGTCCTCGCTTCCATCCCGGCCAGCGCCACGGCTACGGGAGCATGTCAGACTACTGGTTCTGGCTGCGCGCAGAGTATTTCGTCAAGCATCTGCTGAGCGACTACCGCAGGGATGTCAACATCAACCAGCTCAACAACGAGCAGCCGCAGACGCGCTGATTCTGGAGCGCAAGCCCTCCATGTCATGCCTTCGACCGGGAAGACATGACATGGAGGCATGCTTGCGAGGCGCTACAGCGGACCGAAGTGCTTCTTGAGGTCGTCTTCCGTGCCTTTGAGCAGGAGGACGCAACTCCCGATAAGGATGATCAGGGATAGCGGGATGCCTGCCCCGACGGGCATCCCTCCGAGACCCGCATCCATCAGCCCCAAAGCCACCATTACCCATCCCCAAAACCGAGAGCGCGCGGCAGAGGCCTGTTGCGCATAGTCCCATCGCTCCTGGGAGGCCATGGACGCCCGCGTCCGGTATCCATAGAGCTGATTGATCTTGCGAGGTGGCCGGTAACGCATCAATGCGGCCATGAGGACGAAGGTCGCCCCGGAGAGGATGAGCGTGAGGGAAAACGGGGCAAGCAGGTTCATGATCAGGGGGCGTATTCAACGCCGGAGGAAGGGAGCATTCCGACCTGAATTTACCACGGCCAGTTGGTAGACTGTACACCATTCGGTTCTGAACCGGATTCATCCGCTTCTCCGTCCTTCAACTCCTAAACAATATGACTCCAGGCGGCTGGGCGTCCATCGCCTACACGTTCCAGAAGGCGCGGCAAGCGGGTGGCGTTCTGGCCATGTACCGCGCTCTGCGCTCGCGCAATGCCTGCAAGACCTGCGCGGTAGGGATGGGTGGACAACAGGGTGGTATGGTGAACGAGGCCGGGGAATTCCCCGAGTTCTGCAAGAAAAGCGTGCAGGCGATGGCGGCGGATATGCAGGCACCAATCCCGCCATCCTTCTGGCAAAGCATGCCGCTGGCACGCATGGCGTCTTTTTCTCCCTTGCAACTCGAACATGCGGGGAGGCTTTCAGAACCGGTCATCCGGGAAGAAGGCGCAGACCACTACCGCCCCATCAGCTGGGAGGAGGCCCTTGACAAGGCCGCCGCGGTTCTCGCCCGCACGCAGCCCAGCCGGAGCTTCTTTTATTTCTCCGGACGCAGCAGCTCCGAGGCCGCCTTCCTGCTGCATATCGGTGCCCGCCTCTACGGCACCAACAACATCAACAACTGCAGTTATTATTGCCATCAGGCCAGCGGGGTGGGTCTTTCGTCGGTCACGGGCAGCGGCACGGCTACGGTCGTTCTCGACGATCTCTCCCGTGCCGACACCGTCCTCCTGATCGGCGCCAACCCGGCCAGCAACCACCCTCGCCTGATGAAGAGCCTGCTCGGCGTTCGTCGCCGGGGCGGTCAGGTCATCGTCATCAACCCCATTCGGGAGCGCGGACTGGAGCGTTTCAGTGTACCATCGGACGCCCGTAGCTTGCTCTTCGGCAGTCGGATTGCCAGCCATATGGTCCAGCCGCATATCGGTGGAGATCTTGCTATGCTGACGGGCCTGGCCAAGCAACTGATCGAAACGCACCGCATCGACTCGGACTTCATCGAAAACCACACCCGCGGATTCGAGGACTTCGCCGCACGCGTACGGACCACCCCATGGAATATCATCGAGCAGGATTCCGGCCTGTCCCGATCAGACATCACGAACCTTGCCGATCGGTACGTGGCCGGAAAGCGGGTGATATTTGCCTGGGCCATGGGCGTCACGCACCACGCCCACGGCACCGAAACCGTGCAGATGATTGCGAGCGTGGCCATGCTGCGCGGCATGCTGGGCCGACCCGGCTGCGGCCTGATGCCCATCCGCGGGCACTCGAACGTGCAGGGTATCGGCAGTATCGGTGCCACACCGCAGCTGAAAAAAGCCATCTTGGATGGGCTTACGCATAAGTACGGCCTGGATCTGCCCACTTCGGAAGGTCTCGATACCATGGCATGCATGCAGGCCGCTGAAGCCGGTGCCATGGACGTGGCCTTCCACTTGGGGGGCAACCTGTTCGGATCGAACCCGGATGCTGCATGGGCGGCCCGGGCGTTGTCCACCATCCCGTGGCAGATCACGCTAAGTACCACACTCAATACCGGACACGCCCGGGCCGCATCGCCCAATCACCTGATCCTGCCCGTCCTTGCCCGGGACGAAGAACCTGAGCCCACCACGCAGGAATCCATGTTCAATTTCGTCCGGCTCAGTGAAGGCGGCACTCCCAGATTCGAAGGACCGAGAAGCGAATTGGACATCATCAGCGACCTCTTCCGGCGCGTCACCCTCGGCAGGGAAAACGGCACGCCGTTGACGGCACTCGACTGGCCGGGCATGTCAAATACGCAGGGACTCCGCAGGATGATGGCAGATGTCGTGCCCGGATGGCAGGCGTTGTCTGCCCTGGACGAAGGCGGACCCGAATTCCAGATTGATGGACGAACCTTCCATGAGCCCGTATTCGCGACGCCCAATACACGAGCCATCTTTCACCCTCCACACCTTCCTCCCGACGACTCAACACCTCAGCACTTGCGACTCATGACCATCCGCAGCGAAGGGCAATTCAATACGGTGGTTTACGAAGAGGAAGACCTGTTTCGTGGGGCCACCCAACGCGATGTGGTCCTGCTCCATCCCGAGGATATTACGGCACGGGGCCTTCGCCACGGACAACGGGTCCGCGTCGAAGGCCCCGGTGGTCAGATTCCCCACCAAATGATTCACGCATTCGAGCGCATACGGCCCGGCAACGCAGCCATGTATTTTCCGGAAGCAAATATCCTGCTAGACCGGCAGGTGGACAACGTCAGCCGTACGCCTGCCTTCAAAGGTGCGCTGATCACGCTTACCCCTTGACGCTGCATAAGCGCAACATGAAGGGCGCAACGTTTTGCCCATTTGCTGCACCAAACACGACGAACATATACACCCCTTTTCTGCTATCCGAATGAGCTCCAAAAAAGTACTGACCTTCGAAGGCAAGGACATCACCGTCGTATGGGACGGTAATCTGTGCATCCACGCCGAGGAGTGTTGGCGCGCTGACAGCGAATTGTTCGACGTGAACCGTGAACCTTTCGGCGATCCGGACCTGGTGGATGCCGAAGAGGCCGATCGTATTGCAAAGCGCTGCCCCTCAGGCGCCATTGCCTGGCGGGCCAATGACGCTTCGGCTGAAGAAGCCGCCGCAGATGAGAATACGGTTACCGTTGTCCCGGACGGCCCCCTGTACGTTCGCGGGGATCTGAGCATCGAAGGCGTCCCTGCGCAAGAAGGAAACACCACGAAGCGGGTTGCGCTGTGCCGATGTGGCCTCTCCAAAAACAAACCCTTTTGCGATAATTCCCACATCGAAGGAGACTGGCGTGATAAGGGTGCTGTAGGACGCGAAGGACCGGGCTTTGAAGAGCCCGGCGGGCCCCTCTCGATTTCTCCCCGCAA
>Ga0181578_10004703_pt1 | contig 12084 bp, 10 predicted proteins | sample 071ome_21_FD_148659 | JGI IMG/M metagenome (GOLD analysis project Ga0181578, IMG submission 148659) | Coastal salt marsh microbial communities from the Groves Creek Marsh, Skidaway Island, Georgia - 071401CT metaG (spades assembly) | ecosystem: Environmental > Aquatic > Marine > Intertidal zone... | reverse complement strand
CGTGGTCACGGTCCAGGGGTTGGCCGAGCGAATCGGCGTGAGCACCCCAAATTCCGGGGCTTCGCGCTCCTCCGTAAAGGTACCGAAGAGCTTGTCCCAGATAATGAGCGTGCCCCCGTAGTTCTTATCGAGGTAAGACAAGTTACTGGCGTGGTGAACGCGATGGTGCGCCGGGGTGACGAACACCGCTTCGAACCACCGGGGCATGCGCTTGATGTGCTGCGTGTGGGGCCAGAACATATAGGTGATATTCACCTGCAGGGCCAGCATGACCGCCAGGGGCTCGAAGCCCAGGAGCGCCACGGGCAGGTAGAACCAGGGCTCGTAGAGCGCTTCCACCACGGACTGGCGGAGCGCCGTTGCACCCAGGTTGTACTGGGTGCTGGAGTGATGAACGATGTGCGCCGCCCAACCCAAGCGAACTTCGTGCAGGACGCGGTGGTGCCAATAAAACGCAAAATCCACCGCCAGGTAGCACAGCACAAAGGTGAGGGGCGTGGTTTCTAGCTGCCAAGGGGCGAACTGGCTCGCAAAGAACATTGCCCCAAAGAACACCCCGCGCATGAGCACCTGCACAGCGGTGTAGGCCAACCCCGTCGCGATGCTGCAGAGCGTGTCCTTCAGACGGTAGAAGTGGGTGTTCCCCCGAAGCTCAAGGAGCGCCTCTAGGAGCACCAGAGCGCCGTAGAACCAGAGGGCGCCGGCCGCAAAGCCCTCAAGCTGCGCTTCCAGATTGCCCATGGGCTAGCTTCGAAGGCGCTTGGCGTCTAAGCGCAGACGCCCCAGGGCAAGGGTTCCCAGCACCGCCAAAAGGATCGGCGCCGTGGGCGGCCCTCCAAGCAGCGCGACCACAATAATCGCCGCGGCCCAGGCTAGGCTCTGCATCACCATCATTTTTCCCATCTCAATCCCCCTCCTGCCTTCTCAACGTCTTATCTTGCCCCGCGAGCGTTTCAAGCGCTGCGCTTACGCGCGGGGCGGGGCCTTCTCGACGGGCCCGCCGGCGGCTTGCCAGCCTTTAAAGCCATCGCGAAGATGCGCCACCTTTTCCAGCCCCATGTGCTGCACCAGCTGCGTGGAAATGGCGGAACGCCAGCCCGAGGCGCAATGGAAAACAAAGGTTTTGTCTTCCCCGAACTCCTCCTTGAAGTAGGGGCTTTCCGGGTCCACCCAGAATTCCAGCATGCCCCGAGGGCAATGGAAGCTACCGGGAATGAAGCCGTCACGCTGCCGCTCCCGCACATCGCGAAGATCGACGATGAGGACGTCGTCGCGCTCGAGCAGGGCTTGCCCAGCTTCACTGTCAATTTCCTCAATCTGGGCTCGGGCTGCGGCCACGAGGGATGCAGCGGAGTGCTTTAGCGGCTTAGCCATGGCTAGGCTCCTTTTTCCTGTGAGTCGGCCCTCGGCGGCGCATACACCGAAAGCGCCTGAATCAGTCGGTCCACTTCCTCGGGGGTGTTGTAGTGCGCGAAGGATACGCGCACCACCCCGCCCTCTCCCGCCAGCCCGAGGTGTTCGATGAGGCGTCGGGCGTGGAAATCCCCGTAGCGCACGGCCACCTGGGCCGCTTCCACGGCCCGGGCCACGGCGCCGGCGTCCCAGCCCGCAAGACGGAAGCTGATGATCGGCAGCCGATCTGCTGCCAGACCGTCCGTGCCGCCGACGATGTCGGCGTCTGGGCGGCTACGGAGATAGGCCAGGAGGCGCTCCGACAGGCGGCCTTCGTGGGCGGCGATGGCGTCAAAGGCGGCATCGAGGGCGTCGCTGCCCTCGACTCCCGGCGCAGTGTGCTGCCCGAGGGCCTCGAGATAGGGGGTAATGGCGGCCGCCGCCGCCGCAAGCTCGTAATTCGGGTTGCCCGGCTCGAGCTTCTTCGGCACCGCATCGATGAAGTGGTGATACTGCGGGGGCAGCGCTTCAAGGTGGGCGCGGCGCCCCCATAGCACGCCCTGATGGGGGCCGAAGGTCTTATAGAGAGAAAAAGCGAGGTAATCGATGGGCAGGCGGGCCACGTTGATCCGCCGATGCGGGGCGTAGGCCACCGCGTCCACGGCAAGCTGGGCCCCCGCCCCCTGCACCCGCTCGCCAATGGCCTCCAGGGGCATCGCCTGGCCCAGAATGTTCGACGCCCAAGTGACGGCGACGAGGCGCGTTTTGGGCCCGAGAAGCGCGTCAAGATCCTCCAGCCGCGGCACCCGGGTCTTGGGGTCAAGCGCCCAAAAGCGGAAGGTCACGCCGCGCTCCCCCAGCACCTGCCAGGGGCCGATATTCGATTCATGATCAAAGACGGTAAGGATCACCTCATCGCCCGGGGCGAACTGCGGAGCCAAGGCCCGGGCCAGGAGCTGGAAGCCTCCCGTGGTCGACGGCGTAAACACCACTTCCTCAGGTTCCGATGCGCCAATCAGGCGTGCCAGGGCTGCGCGATGGGACGCCAAGGCGTCAGCAGCGGCCTGGGACCGGGGATAGGTGCCGCCGGTTTGGACATTGGAATGACGGAGATAAGCCGCCATTGCGTCCAGGGACGCCTCAAGAATCTGCGTACCGCCGGCGTTATCGAAGTACGCCCAGCCGTCGTCTAGGCCACAAAAGGCCCCACGGGCGAAGGCAAGGGGGAAGGTCATGGTTCGCTAGGCTCCTCTTGGACAGCGCCCGGGGTCAGGAAAGCCCGAACCCCTGCCGGGGCCTCGGGGCCAAAAAAACGGGCCGCGGGCAGGGGCGTGGTGAGCTGACCCTCCCGAAGCAGCGCCACAGCATCGGCCCAGTGTTCGGCGAAGGCAAGGTCGTGGGTGACGGTCAGCAAAGCCACCCCCCGGGCCGTAAGGGCGCGAAGCACCGCGCCCAGGCTCGCAGTGCGCTCGGGATCGAGCGCGGACGTGGGTTCATCAAAGAGGAGTACGGCGGGCCTCAGCGCCAGGGCCCGGGCAATGGCGACCCGCTGCTGCTGCCCCCCGGAAAGGGCGCGAGGCTTCTTATGCGCAAAGGCTTCCAGGCCGACCTGGGCGAGGGCGTCCCACGCTCGAACTTCCGCTTCCCTCGCGCCCAGCCCCTGTGCCGCACGCAGGGCCAGGGTGACGTTGCCGAGCGCATCAAGATGAGGGAAGAGGCGAAAATCTTGGAAAACGAGGCCCAGCCCGGCGGTGGGATCGGCGAGGGTCAGCGTACCCTCATCCAGCGCTTCCAGCCCCATAAGGCACCGAAGAAGCGATGACTTCCCGGCGCCGGAGGGACCCAGGAGGCAAAGGTGCTCGCCTTGGGCGAGGGTGAGGGACAGGTCGGTGAAAAGCTCATCGGCCCCGAAAGCTTTACGCGCCCCTGTAAGGCTTAGCACGACGGCGCTCACGAGGGCCGTCCCAGGCGCCGCTCAAGGCGGCGCACCATGGCCACCAGGGGTAATAGAATCAGTAAGTACAGCCCCGCAGCGGCGATGAGGGGCGTGGGGTTCGCCTCGAGGGCCTGAGCCTGGGTCGCCTGCTTCAGCAGGTCCGGCATGGCGACCACGGAGGCCAAGGCCGTGTCCTTCAGCACGTTAATGCTGTTTCCCGTTAGGGGCGGAATCACCAGGCGGAACGCCTGGGGCAGCACGATTAGGCGCAGAATCTGCGGAAAGGTCAGCCCGAGCACCCGCCCCGCTTCGCTTTGCCCATGGGGTACGGCTTCGATACCCGCGCGCACGATCTCCGAGGTGTAGGCGCTGGATACGGCGGCCAGCGCCAAGGTTGCGGAGGCAAAGGCGCTGAGGGAAAGACCCACAAAGGGCAGCGCGTAATAGACCAGAATGAGGAGCACAAGCACGGGCAAGGCCCGGAATACATCCACATACGCCCGCACCAGGGCGCGCAGGGGCGCAGGGCCGTAGAGTCCGAGAAGGGCGAGGGCCAACCCGCCTAGCCAGCCCAGCACGATGCTCAGGGCCCCCAGCTGAAGGGTCAAAAGGAGCCCCTCCCATAGCAGGGGCCAGGCCCGCAGCAGCACCTCGCCATTAAAAAAGGTCTCGAGCATGGCTAGGGGGCTTGCGGGCGAGGGAGGACGGTAACCGTGCTGCTTCCCGGCGCCGGCGCCTGCCCAAACCATTTCTCGTGGAGCGCAGCCAGGGTCCCATTACGTTTCAGTTCGCCGAGGGCCGCATCCAGCGGTTCGAGTACCGCGCTGTCCTTAGCCAGCATGAGGGCGTAGCGCTCGCCGGTCTCGATGCGCTCGGCGATGCGTAGGAAGGGCTTATCCTTGGCGTAGTACAAAAGGGAAGGAATATCGGAAAGATAGGCATCGATGCGCCGGCTCTGGAGATCGAGCATCGCCGGCGCCAAGCCCTCGTAGCGCGCCAGGGACCCGATGCCGTAGCGCCCCTGGGCCGCCGTGGCCCAGATATCCCCGGTGGAGCCCGTATCCACGCCCACCCGCCGGCCCTTCAGGTCCTCGAGGCTTTGCACGGGGCTGGCCTTCAGCACCGTGAGGGACTGGTCGCTGTCGTAAAAGGGTTGGGTAAAGGCGACCTGACCCAGGCGCTGGGGCGTTACGGAAATGGAGGATGCCGCCACGTCGATGCGCCCGGACTGCACGGCGGCGAAGAGGCCGTTAAAGGGAATATTGCGAAGCTCTAGGTCCCGACCCAGGGCCTCCGCGAGGGCCCGGGCAAGATCGATCTCGAAACCCACGTATTGGCCGTCCCGCGCCTGGAACTCCCAGGGCACGTTGCCGATGTTCGCCCCCACCACCAGCGGCTCCGCCCGGCCGCTTTGGCCCGCGATGAAAAGCCCGAGGAGAAGCAGGGACCACGCCCCGCGCCGAAAGGTCACGCCCACCCTGCTCTCCATTCCCTTTTTCCTTAGCCCGAGCCTAACACCAATTGGGCCTAGCCCTCCCCCGTAGCCAGGGCTTCGAGCTCCATCCAGCGCTCGATGCGCGCCTCCAGCGTCGCTTGAAGCTCGGCCAAGGTTGCTAGGGCGGCCTCTGCTTCGGCGCGGTCTCGGGAGAAGAGGTCGGGGTCGCTCACGGCCACCTGCCGTGCTTCCACCTCACCCTCAAGCCGTTCGATTTCTTCGGGCAGGGCCTCAAGCTCGCGCTTCAGCTTGTAGCTGAGCTTGACCGGAGCTTTTTCAGGGGTCTGAGCTGCGGCCGGCGGCGGCGGCGTTACCCCGGGCGCGATGGCCTCTGCCCGGGCCTCGTTCGCGAAGCCCGATTCCGCGACCCGCAGGGTGCGTCCCCGGCGCTTCCAGTCCCCATAGCCGCCGACATATTCCTCCACCCCGCTCGCTTCAAAAACGAGAATGCTGGTGACCACGTTATCGAGGAAGGCGCGATCGTGGCTCACGACGATGAGAGTGCCGTCGAAGGCCAGCAGCTGCTCCTCGAGCACCTCCAACATCTCCAGATCAAGATCATTCGTGGGCTCATCGAGTACCAGAAGGTTATGGGGCTTGGTAAAGAGCTTGGCCAGGAGCACCCGATTGACCTCGCCCCCGGAAAGATGGCGAATCTCCGTGCGCGCCCGTTCCGGGGTGAAAAGAAAGCCCTGGAGGTAGCTATAGATATGGCGATCAACGCCGCCGACGGTGACCGTATCCCGGCCCTCGGCAACATTGAAGGCAATGGACTGATCCCAGCGGAGCCCCTCCCGGGTTTGATCAAAGTAGCCCACGGACAGCTGCGTACCCCGGCGGACCGAGCCCCCCTCGGGCGAAAGATTCCCCAGGAGAATCCGCAGCAACGTCGTTTTCCCCACGCCGTTGTTGCCGACGATGCCGATGCGATCCCCGCGGAGCACTTCCAGATCAAAGCCCTTGAGCAGCGTTCGCCCCGCAAAGGCCTGGGTGAGGCCTTGAGCTTCCAGCACGCGCTTGCCCGAAGCCTCCCCGGAGGAGAGGGCCACCTCCGCCCGCCCCTGGCGCTGCACCCGCTCCGCCCGGGTGCGCCGGAGGGCCTCCAGGGCCCGGACGCGCCCTTCGTTGCGCGTGCGCCGGGCCTTGATGCCCTGGCGAATCCAGGCTTCCTCCTGGGCTAAGCGCTTATCGAAGAGGGCCTCCGCTGCAGCCTCCGCTTCCAGCGCCTGCGCTTTCAGTCGGAGGTAGTCCGCGTAGCCTCCGGGCCAGCTCTGCACCACGCCACGATCGATTTCCACAATGCGCGTGGCGAGGCGCTCCAGAAAGGCACGATCGTGCGTGATGAAGACCACGGTGCCAGCGAACCCGAGGAGCACCCCCTCGAGCCAGGCGATGGTGGCCAGATCCAGATGGTTAGTGGGCTCGTCGAGGAGCAAGAGCTCGGGCTTAGTGACCAGGGCCCGGCCCAGGGCCACGCGCCGCCGCCACCCCCCGGAGAGTTCTTCCATGCGGGCGTTTCCGGGTAAGGACAGCTGGGATAGCACCGCCTCCACCTGCTGCTCCGGCTGCCACCCCTCCATGGCGTCCAGCTCCGCCTGAAGCGTCGCCAGCTTGTCGAGATCCGCAGCCTCCGGCGCTTCCGCGCTCAGCGCCTCCAGCGCCGCCAAGCGCTCAAACTGCGGTGCCAGCGCCTCTCGGAGATAGGCCCGCACGGTCAGCGCGCTTTCCTCCGGCAGGGCCTGGGGCAAGGTGCTGACCCGGAGCCCAGTTCGGGATTGCACGGTTCCGCTGTCGGGCACGAGTTCCCCGCTCAGGATCTTGAGGAGCGTCGACTTCCCGGCCCCGTTGCGGCCGATGAGGCAGACCCGCTCTCCAAGCTCCAGAGCAAAGCTGGCGCCCTTCAAGATCGCGCGGTCTCCAAAGTGGATGGAGAGCGCGTCGCAGCGAACGAGGCTCAAGAGGCACTTCCGCGACGACTCAGGGGCGCACCAAAACGATACCCCTCCCCTCGAACGGACACGATCAGCCGGGCCTCATCGAGGCCCTCGAGCTTCTTCCGTAGCCGGCTCAAGGCCGCAGGAAGGCGGTTCGAGGCGCGCGCGGGCTCGTCCTCTCCCATGGCCGAAGCCAGCGCTTCTCCGCTCACCGGAGCCTCGACCCCCTCACAAAAGGCCGCCACCATGGCCGTTTCCAAAGCGCTCAGGCGCACCGTGCGCCCCCGGGGAGAAACCAGGAGCTGCGCCTGTTCATCCAGCGTCCAGAGGGGCTCCATGCTCCCGCCAGCGCGGCGAGCGACGCTACGGATAACCGCCTCCAGCTCCTTAAATTCGACCGGCTTCACCAGGTAAGCATCCGCGCCTTCCCGCCATCCCAATAGTCGATCTCCGGGGCCGCTGCGCGCCGTCAACATCACGATGGCCATATCGGGACGCTGGGTCCGGAGGGCTCGCGTAATCTCGAGGCCATCAATGTCGGGCAAGCCCAGATCGAGAATCACGACCTCAGCGGTAGAGCCGAGAAGACCGGGTAGCACATCGTACCCATCACTCTCGAACACCACGGAAAAGCCCGCATGATCAAGGAAGAACAAAAGGTCTTCGCGAAGAGAGGCTTCATCCTCCACCACGGCGCAACGAAGGTTTGCCATTAAGGCGCCCCCTTAGGTAACCAAAGCACCAGCTCTACCCCCTCAGAAAGGCCTGGGCGAAAGGCCACCGAGCCCCCATGGCTTTCCACAATACGGCGAACCAAGAAAAGCCCCAGCCCCAACCCTCTGGTTTTACCCTGGGCGGCGCCCCGGGTGTATTTCTCAAAGATCCTCTCGCGCTCATCCTCTAAAAGTGGCGCCCCCTCATTTTGAATGGAAAGGGCGTAGCCAGCCATCGCATTACGTATTTCGGCATAAGCCGTAAGATGCACCGCAGCGCCCCGAGGTGAGTAGCGAACGGCATTCTCAAGCCCATTGAGGAGCGCGAAGCTCAGCAAACGTGCATCCCCGCGGAGGAAAAGGAAATCTTGGTCCGGCAGGGCCTGATGGATGCGCTCGCGCTCGCCCTCAGGAAGCAGCAAGAGTGTCTGAAAAATCAGCTCCCCCAAACTCATACGGTCCCGCTGGAGTTCCAGGTTTCCGCCCCGGTCCCGCTCCGCCGTGAGCTCGAGGAGGAGCGATAACCGATCTGCAGCGCTCTGAAGCGTGCTGAGCCTCCGGGCCTCCCGGGGACCAAGGCCCCCATCGGCCTCCGCCGCGGCGGACAGCCCTTGCCGGCTCTGCTGAACCAAAGCGAGAGGGCCTTCTACCGCATCGGCGAGGGCCGCAATCAGGCTATTTCGCAGCGCTTCGCGCGCCTTCTCGGCCTTCTGAACTTGCGCTGCTGCCCGGGCTTGGCGCTCACTTTCTAAAATGCGCCGCCGGTAGGCTTGCGCACGAAGGCCGGAGCCAATATTAAAGATCACCATGACACAAATTTGGCTGGCCGCCAGTAGGTGGGTGCTCCGCTCGCTGTAGGAGCCCACGGCCAGCACTTCGTAGATCTGCGCCAAAAAAATCAATGGGTAGATGGCAAGGGCTCCGGCCATCAGCCGTTCCTCTCCCGGTAACCGCCAGCGCCGACCAATTTCCCGAACCAGAGGGATGAAACCCAGGAGCGCGTAGGCCTGCAGAAGTGGCGCGAGGACCTTGTAACCTCCGACCAGGGAGGCCAGCGCAGCAAACACTCCCAAGCCCGCGCCAACCCAGGCCACCCGATAAAACCCCGGGTAGCGTTCGCGAAAGCCTAGGATCGCGGAAAACACTGCCCAGCTTGCTGAAGTAAGAAGGCAGGCCAGAACCAACTGCAGGGGATGCCCCCATGACGACCGGTCCTGAAGGAGATACCGGCCTAGCAGGCCATCCATAGCCGCCCAGTGCAGGCCAATGATCAGCAAATAGCCGACGAAGACCGCAAAGAACGTATTTCGGAAGAGGAGGAGGTAGACCAGGTTTACGGAAAAAAAGAGAATGACCAGCCCATACCGAAAGCCGAGGGCCAGGTAATCTTGATGCGCCTGGGCTTGCAGTGCAGATTCGGGCCATAGCGTCAGAATCCCCTGAAGCGGTCCTTCGGACTCCACGGCGAGAAGAAAAGCGTTGCGCCCCGAAGGAAGGGTTAGGGGAAACAGGGGAAAACGATAGGGAACCGCCGCTTCTTGGAGCTTTATGCGATCACCTTGAACCCCCATACGATGCCACGCACCAGCCCCATCCTGGGTGTAGAGCGTCAGCCGATCGAGGGAGGGAGGGCGCACTTCTAAAAGCCTGAACTGATCCTGGGCTTCGAGATTGTCCACCTCGAAGTACAGCCACGCCACGCCGTCAACATAGCCCAGGCCCAGGGGCCCAGGCAGGGACTCAAAGGCGCCCTGCGCCCGGACAGCTAAGGCTTCGGCCAGGGAAGCCTCCCCCGACCGGTCAAGCCAATGCGTCAGATGGCCGTCGCTCAGCACCAGCGGGCCTTCCCCTGAAAGGGAAGGGGGCGGGAGCCCTCGGTCTGCCGAAAACGCGTCGGCACACAGAAACCAGGCAAAGCACCCCAGAAGGCACCACAGCAGCGCAGGCGCCGTCTTCATGATGCTGCTCCGGGAAAAAACGCCCGCACCTGCAGGGCTCGAGACGGCCAAAGGCAGCCTACGGACAGCTCCACCCCATAGCTTTCAAGGACCGCTGTCGGCAAGGCGACCCCGGAGAACACCACATCCGCTCCCCCCGGCCCCTGATGATCCCCGATCATCAGCACGCCAGCGCGGCTCCCGGGTTCGGAGGGCGCGAGGGTCACGTCCCACTGCCCCGCATTCTCCGCCCCCACCCAGAGCAGAACGGCGATCCCATGAACCACCGAAGGCGGGCCCAAAACCTGGAGCCCGGGCGCGTCCAGAGTCAGCGCGATGCGCTCTTGGAGCGCAGGGGGGAGAAGCGCCCGGGCCTCCTCAAAAACATCCCCCACCATCCGAGGCGAAGGATCTCCCTCCCCCTGGCCTCGGCGCTCATCGTCCAGATCGACAGCGAGGGTAAACACCAGCTTCAGCTGGGCCACCGCATCCCTTAGCGCTTCCAGCCATCGAATCCGGAGACGATATTGCTTAGGGCTACTGTGCTCCGCGAGAAGCTCCAGCACCTGCCGGGAGGAATCGATCTGAGCCACCGGCGTACGAAGCTCATGGGCGAGGAGCGCGAGGAGCCTTGCTCGATCTTCCCTTGCCCCCGCCGCGAGTCTTCGCTCTTCCTGCAATTCTTCCCGTTCTGCCTGAGCCTTCGCAAAAGCCATTCGCATGGACAAGGAGCGAACCACCAAGGCTGCTTGAAAGGCAACGAGGAAAACCATGAGGGGACCCAGGCGAGCTAATATCTCGGTGCCCGCCAGCCAAAGAACGCCCAGGTTCCGCAGGACAATCATCAAGGTAATGAGCGCATAGGCACCAATGGCCAACGCGACGGCTCGGGAGGCGACATCCCCTTGGCGCCAGAGGCGACGCATGACCACAGGGGCCAGTAGAAAGGCCACCAAGGACAGCGCGTGGATAAGGGGACCCACGTGGCGATAGAAGCCGAGGACCGTCAGCACCGTGCCCCCGAGCCCCATGGCCACCGCAAACCGCCCGATATGATAGAAAATGCGGTGATAGCGATGGGCCTCGAAGAGCACCATGAAAAAGACCCACATGGACGCCGAATAGAGGCAAACCAGCACGCCCCCGGCGCGGCTCCCCCAGCGCGGAGCCTCGGGGAAGACCCACTCCGCGAGGAGCCCCGAGGGGGCAGACCATTGAAGCGTGGCCACCACCGCCGCCAAGGCGAAGACGCCCTCCAGCACCGTGCGGCGCCGAAGAAAAACAAAGGCGTTTAAAAAGGCGATGGCAGCGGCAATCCCCAAGAGGATCCCATCGGCCCAGTAAAGCTTATAGCTGAAGGCTTGAAAGGCTTCGGGCTTCCAGAGCACGGGCGCTGCGGCGAGATCACTTTCCGAGGCCAGGCGCAGGAACAGGTCGTACCGTCCGGGCGCCAGGAAAACGGGGAGAACATGTCCCCGGTGGGGGATCGCCTTCACGCGTTGGGGCAACAAATCTCCGCCAGAACGATGCTGCCAAAGGCCGTCGGGGCCCCGATAGTAAAGATCAAGCTGATCGACGTAAGCTGGATACAGTTCCAGCCAACGCTCGCCCCCCGCCCCAGGCCCAACCTCAAGGGCGCCGTGCAGCCACGCCGCCCCGGACTTGAAACCCAGGGCCAGCGACCCCGGAAGCGAACGGAAAGCGCCTGCCTCAAAGGCCCTGACCGCTTCCGGCAGCGACGCCTCCGCGCTCGGGTCCTCCCAGACAGAAAGGCTTCCATCGCTCAGGCCTTGGCGAGGGGTCTCAGGATCAAGCTGCATGGGAGCACCCTGCGCACCTGCCACCCATAAGCAAAGGAGGCAGGCCACGGCACACCATACCCACCCCCGCTGCCATGGTTCCTCTGACTGGTGCACGGACCTCTCCCTTCCTATTGCAAGGCTTCCGGCAACCAGAGCTGGACGCGCTGCATCCCCTCCTCCGCCGGGAGCCAACGAAAACCGCCACCATAGGCTTCAAATACGGAGCGGACGAAGGTCGTGCCGCTGAACCGTTCGCCCTCCAAAGATCGGGGCGCTGTGAGGATGAGGACGACTTGCGGGAGGCCACGCTCATTCCGCTCCCCCGTGACACTAAGCGTCAAAGCGCTGTCTCGGGGTGAAACCTCCGCCATCCCCTCTAGCAAGTTTAGCAGCGCAAAGCCCAGCTCACGTGCATCGGCGCGCACCTGTGCCTCCGGCGCGGCGAGATCAATGCGTAGGCGCCCGCGCAGCACCGGACCGCAAAGCGCTTCCAAGTCCTTGAGAAGCAAATCGACGGAAAGGGTTGAAGGTGGAACGCCTACCGCTTCCTGCCGCTCGCGATCTAATGACAAGGTGAACAGTAGCTTGAGCCGCTCCGTAGCCTGGCGAATCGCGGCAAGTCGGGCCTGACGAGCTTCCGGCTTCGCATCCGGCGTTCTCTCGAGGAGTTCAAGCACCTGCCGAGCCGCGTCGATCTTCGCTACCGGGGTGCGCAGCTCACGAGCGATGAGCTGGAGCAAGCGCGTGCGCTCCTCAAAAAGCCCATGCTCAGCCTCCGCTCGGGCGAGGACGCGCTGGCCCTCAGCGGCCTTGAATAGAAGATAGGCTGAGAACATCCCCACATAGACCATAGCCGTAGCGGCCTGGGCGTAAGC